>ODAI013490477.1_pt1 | contig 37675 bp, 39 predicted proteins | sample 1539321 | NCBI WGS metagenome assembly ODAI01 (sample SAMN02144231, study PRJEB22623) | gut metagenome | biome: sheep rumen | host: Ovis aries | place: New Zealand
CATAACAGAAAAAAATCATTAAACTCTTTTTAAATCTATTCTTATGCAAAGCAACCGGAAATCAGTTTTGGGCGCAACGGGAAGCAAAATATGGCTGAAAATCCATTTGCGCGGAGCGAGCGAAGCGAGCGAAAGTCCTATTACCGCCGCACCATGAATTTTCAGACAGATTTTGCTGGTAGTGGAGCCCAAAACTGATTTCCGACTTCTGATAAAAATACCCCGTTGCAACACTGGTGCTTTACTTTGGAACAGAAACAAAATGGACTGCTCCCAAAAAGCTGCATGACTGCTTTAAGATTCCAGACAAGCTAAAGCCCTTTGTTAGCGACTACAAAATCAACGTCTTTAACATAGCATGGCTTAGCGACAAAACAATCAGCATGTTCAAAAGCGACTTTAAATTTGTAGCAAAATACTTCCAAACAAAGCGGAAAAACCAAAAATACAAGCCAACAAAAGAAGAAATAAAACACGTTGACTCCCTGCTTAAGATGTTCTCCGCATTAACAGGTGACAATAAATTTGAAAAGTTGTATAATGAAGGTAACTACAAATACGGAAAAGGAGGTGTTACCATGTGCGAGATAGTTCAGAGCTTCATAGACGAAGGAATCGAACAAGGCATTGCTCAAGGAAAGGCAGAAGAAAAAGCCCAACTCATCAGAAGAATGCTCGATGAAAATTTTGCAACCCCGCAGCAGATAGCAAGCCTCCTTAAAATCTCCGTAAGAGAAGTAAAGAAGCTCGCCTCCAAAATACCGGCAGAAGCCTAGGCCTTACACCATCTGCCTATTTCATAACCTCTTCCAAAAGCCGCCAGTCGTCACCGTCCATGTCGTCGCTAAAATGCTCGGTGCAGATGCATAGCTTCCCCTTCTTGTTGGTACGCACAAAGCCGCCCTTCATTTTCTTCTGGACAAGATAGTTTTTTAGAACATCAAATTTTCTTGGAGCAAAGTCGTCAATATTCTGGCTCTGACCGCTTGCAGAAAAGCCACCCTTTGTTTCTATAATCCAGATGCCATCCTTTGTTCCCACAACATAATCAGGATAAAAAAGGCGCATCTTTCCAGTACCGTCCTTGTATACCACAGAATAAAAATCATTGCCCTTGTCGCCGTTCTTGTAAAACCAACTTACATAGCCACAGTTCTCGCAAAACTCCTCAAACTTGCGCTCCGGCATTGACCTAACCTCTGCCGACTCCCGGTATTGGTCATATACATTCTTACTGTAAATTTTCTGCGCCTTGTCTGAACCGTCATAAGTAAAAAGGCAGGTCTGAGGAATATGGAAATCCTTCTCCACAATTTCAGACGGATCAAAAGTTAGAGCCTTTTGGGTTGCGTTTCCAATTTCCGTAACGGCTTCATGAAAATCATCTTTTAGAATGTCCGCATTATTTATGATGAATGAATACAAGTCCCGGGTTCCAAGACTAAGTAGCGAATATTTTGCATACCTGTTCCCCTGGCTTGCCCTGTCATCCCGAATTGCCCTGTCATCCCGACTTGTTATGACACCACGACTTGACCTGTCATCCCGAACTTGATTCGGGATCTTCGTATTCTTATAAAAAACGCGGCGTATAACCGTAATCATCTTTTCGTACTTCAAGCTTACTTCCGTGCCAAGGATTCCCACCTCGTGATGGAACTGTCGTCCGTGAGTATGAGTGTTAAGCGGAATTGCAAAATCAGAATCATACATTTTATTCATCTTATGCGCATCAAGAAATTCCGCCCGCCCCATTTTTGTGCTAACAACAATCTTGTCGTTAAAAATATATCCCGCCTTTTCAAGAAGCTTTTTATTGGCCTCAAAATTTTTGCTTCGGGAAAGTGAATATTTTTTTTCGTAATGCTTCACAAGGCTTTCCATCGTGGCAGACGCATCGTTCTCGTCCACAAGGTCTGGCCGTTGCTGGCTTTTTAGTGTTACGCCCTTGAACTCTTCCTTTAGCTGAATGTAGGTGGCATCCCATGCGCCATGTTCAAGAAAAGCTTTTGCACCTTCCGTAAACTTATTGTCCCAAGTGTAAAGATAGCAGCTGTCCAAAGCACCGTCCTCGTAGTGATGGGCATTTGGCATACGGCGTATTCTTCCGAATGTTTGGATTTCAAATTTTTCTCCTTCGTGGTCACGCAGTTTTACAAGGATGTGAGCCCTGGGGCAATCCCATCCCGTTGCAACCGCCATCTTAAAAATGAGGGCTTCCTGTTCTGCATCATTTGATTCAATTCCTTCAAGATTTTCGTGCCGGCAAAACTTGCTCTTTCCATTTTCAGAAAGCCAGATTGCAAGCTTCTTGTTCTCGTAAGAAATGTCGTGGCTTTCAAACCAGGTCTGAACTTCGTCCAAAAGCGAATCAGATGAATTTGGCATCTGCACCAAGATAAGCGGATTTACATTTTCTCCCTTCTGCAAAAATTTTGCGCGCAGAAGCCTTTGTTTTTCCAAAGCCTTGTTCAAAAGGTATGAAACCTGGCTCTCCCCTTCCAGTTCCGTAATTTCGTTTGTAAGAATCGTAACAGGAAAACCTTCGTTTATAATCAGCATCTTTTTTATAAGACCTTCTTCAATCACATCTTTTTCTGGAACCTCAATAAATTCCAGCTTGGGATTATTCTGGTCATAGCCGTTTGGAGTTGCACTTGCACGGATAATAGGAATGTTCTTTTCTCCGCTCCTAAAATAATTGATGATTATCGCAGACTTTTTGCTGTCGTTCATGTGGCTTTCGTCAATTATCAGGATAAAGTTCAGTCCGGCATCCCTTGCCTTTTGAATGTATTCAATAAAGTTGGTGTGTTCTCCGTTACGAACTGCAACGTTGTCGTTTTTATTCAAAAGCTCCCAGTTGATGAAGCAGCAGTCGTTTTCAGAAAAGCCGCTTGTCATTACGTCGCTAAGAAGCTTTGTCTGTGAGCCATGGATATACAAATCCATTTTCTTTTTGCTCTGTTCCTCCAAGTTTCCCTTGCCCGGAGTGAACCAGATAAAAACCGTGGACGCGTGGCATTTTAAATATTCATCCATAAAGTGAGTAAGCATGATTGTCTTGCCGCTTCCAGTGCATGATTTTAAGATGATTTCCTGCTTTCCGTTTTCTATTGCCGTTTGGAGCCGTGCGATTGCCTTCTGCTGAAAACTCAATAAGTCCATTTGATTAGTTACTCCTGTCCTAAAATTTTATGTGTATATAACAAACGGATTTGTTCGCAACTAACGTTGCTCACGTCAATATTCAAAGGCGAAAATCGTTAGATTTGAGCAAATCCGCTTGTTAATCATCCATAAGAATTCGTTTTATAATGCCAGTTCCCTGTAATAATAATCCGGGATTACATTCACGCTAATGTTATGCGCCTTTAGGATGCGCTCCTGTTTTGAAGAAAGAAGGACATCGTGCCCCAGGTAAAGTGTTTTTATTGGACTGCCCTCTGTCATTGTCGGACTTGATCCGACAATCTTTCTTTTTCCATTATCCGCATTCGTGTATTGCCGTGACTTGTCACCCTGACCACTTGCCCTGTCACCCTGACCACTTGCCTTGTCACCCTGAACTCTTGCCCTGTCACCCTGAACTTGATTCAGGGTCTGTGATTCATGAAATTCCGAAGCCACATTTGTAGCAATTTCGGAATGACAAATCTTGTCAATAAATTCATCCATCTCGTCATCATCCAAGACAATTGCAACGGAAGCGTCCTTGTCAAAGTTCACAGCATTTTCCAATTCCACAAGTTCACGAACATGCAGCAAAAGTTCATCCGCATACTCGTAATACATTTTTTCGCTGATGGGAATAAAGTCGGTCTTGAAATATTTTAGGCTGCCGGGGAGTCCGTCGGAATATTTTGACTTGTCCTTGCGCTTACCGGTGATTGCGGTTTTTAAGCGCTGATAGGTGATGTCACGGCAAATGTTGTTTTCATTGTTTGTGCAGAGGATGAACTTGCGGTGGCCGCCGTCTTCCGCGTTGAGTTTTAGGACAGCATGACCTGTGGTGCCGGAGCCTGCGAAGAAATCGAGGATGATTATATTCTTATCACTTACAGTTACATTCTTTAAAAGCTTAATAATAATCTCAAGAGGTTTAGGATTTAGAAAAACATCCTTTAAGCTAAAGATTTCGGTCAATACATTTGAACCGTCTCCAGTTTCAGCTACATCGTATATAATACTTCTGTCTTTTATTATTTTATTTTGCCCATTAAAGTATTCTTTTTCATATGGAATCCATTTACCATCTTTTTGTTCCCAATGAATTAATTTTTCTTGTTCAAGTTTTTTCATTTTATCTTTTCCTACGCGCCAACGTCCATCATTTCCATCTGGTGCAATAGGAAAGCAATCAGTTCCATCTGGAGCTGCTATAGAAAAATACATAGATGGTCTATCTTCTCGTCGCGATGTATTTCCCCATTTTGCAAGTTTTGTAGTTTTGAAAAATCCTTTTTTATCAGAGTGATTAAATTCTCTCTGAGAACGTTCTACAACTTCATCTTTCCAAAACATTTTATCCGTTTTTCTATAAACGCAAATGTATTCATGTTCAGTTGAAAAATAATCAACTGCTTGTCCTCCACCGAATTTCTTTCTCCAAATATAATTACCTACGAAATTCTTTTCCCCAAATATTTCATCACAAAGCATTTTCAAACTTGCCTGCTCGTTGTCGTCAATCGAAATGAAAATCACGCCTTTTTCACTCAGCAGGTTTCTTGCAATCTGCAGTCTTTTTTCCATAAATGAAAGCCACTTGGAATGTCGGAACTGGTCAGTGGAATCCACAAAATCATCATCATAAATAAAATCCTTGTTCCCCGTATTATAGGGCGGATCAATGTAAATCACGTCTATCTTTCCGCGGTGGGTCTTTTCCAGAAGCTTTAGGCTGGCAAGATTGTCGCCCTCCAGCAAAAAGTTCAGCTCGCCGCCATTGTCCACGAAAAGTTTTTTTTCTTCTATAAATACAGGGGCATTCTCTTCCAAAAGCTCATCTATTTTTTCGCGTTGCTCTTCAAAAACAAGACCGTATTTTTTGCCGTTCACTTCGCGGCTCAGTTCACCAAGATAGCCCAACAGCTGCGAGGCATTTTTTTCGTCTGCATTCTTTTCTATAAAAGTTTTTATCTCTGCAATCTTAGAAAGCAAGGCTTCCCGCTTTTTGCCTGAAATATTTGTGGACATATTTAGCTCCAACACTTAGTAAAAGTTATAAAATTAACTAATAACTTAGTTTTACTAAATTTACCACAAAATCAACTTAGTTTCACTATAAATTTGCATTTTTTTCTTAACTAAACTGCTTTTTATGGAAGATTATTTTGAAATATTCAGACTTAACATGAAATTTTACCGGGAACAAATGAAAATGTCGCAAAGTCAACTTGCAATAGGAGCTGATTGCACCAACGGATTAATCGGTCAAATTGAAGCTGGAACCACAAAACCGTCTTTTGACAGAATAATAAACATCGCCGCCGCCCTGAAAATCCACCCGGCAGACCTCTTTTTGCGAAACGCATCCAGCACGGTTCTGGCGGCAAAGAACAAACTCCGCACAAAACTCCTACCGCAAATCGAAGAATTTATAGAAAAAGAAATGTAGGCAAAACCAAAGTAAAAAATTGACAAAATAGCACGGAAAGTTTATATTATAAGAAACGGAGCCGCTTACATTGAGCGACCGCCTCCGTTAAGCAAAGTTTGATAAACCCGCCTAGAGTTGGTAGCTGCAAGGCGGGCTTTTTTTATGCTCTAATCCTATTTAATTAGGAAGGTGAGCAAGTCTATAACTAAAGCAAAGAGTGCAATGACGAGCATTGCCTTTTCGTACTTTGTCACAGACGGCCTCCTTCATTCATGAGAAATCGGAGGCTAAGCCGCCACAAATGCAAGCGTCCCCTGTAGACTGTATAGTATCGTTTATATCGAATTACTGCAATAGATGCAGAAGACCAATTCTTGCGCAACGCAATCCAGTACGGTTTCACTGACCAAAGAAAATCCAGCGACCAAACAGCAAACCCTTATCACATTTATTTCCCCTTTTACCAAGCCAGCACGGCAGGGATTGGAGGGGCGCGCTAGCGTTGCTGGCGGAGTTGGATATTCAGGCTGGCGGTTAGCAAATTTACAGCATGTAAAAATAAAATCCCGCCAGCAATGGAGCCGAAAGGCGGAACCCCGCAAAGCCCTTAGCAAGAAAAATTGCCGCAAAGAAAGGATTAAATTTTGACATCTTGCTTACTACATTGTACTTTTTAAGAAAATCCGCTATAATTGTACGCAAAATTTGTATTCCAAGCAAAAGAGGTAATATATGTATCCGTTCAGCACGATTGAACCAAAATGGCAGAAATACTGGGACGACAACAAGACTTTTAAGGTGGAAGAGGACACCCATTTTCCAAAGGACAAGCGCTGTTATGTGCTTGACATGTTCCCCTATCCTTCAGGAGCAGGCCTTCACGTTGGCCACCCCGAGGGCTACACCGCAACGGACATCTACTGCCGCTATCTTCGCATGAACGGCTTTAACGTACTGCACCCGATGGGCTACGACGCATTCGGTCTGCCGGCAGAAAACTATGCGATTAAGACCGGTACCCATCCGGCAACAACTACTTTTAAGAACATTGAGCATTTTACCCAGCAGATTAAGGCTCTTGGCTTTAGCTACGACTGGGACAGGGAAGTTATTACCTGCACTAGCGACTACTACAAGTGGACCCAGTGGATTTTCCTCCAGCTCTACAAGCGCGGGCTTGCCTACGAAGCACAGACTCCAATCAACTGGTGTCCATCTTGCAAAACAGGTCTTGCAAACGAAGAGGTAAAGGAAGGCCACTGCGACCGCTGCCAATCACCTGTTACCCACAAGACTATCCGCCAGTGGATTCTTAAGATTACCGCCTATGCAGACGAGCTTATCAAGGGCTTGGATGAACTTGACTGGCCGGAAAGCGTAAAGCTTATGCAGAAGAACTGGATTGGACGCAGTGAAGGTGCAGAAGTTGACTTTACCATTGCAGAAGGAAGCGCCGCCGCAGGAGAAAAGCTCCGCGTATACACCACAAGGTGCGACACACTTTTTGGTGCTACATACATGGTTGTTTCCCCGGAGCACCCCCTTGTTGCAAAGCTTACATCCGCAGAACAGAAGGCTGCCGTAGAAGCATACGTTGAAAGCGCCGCAAAGAAGAGCGACCTTGAGCGCACGGACCTTGCAAAAGAAAAGACTGGTGTCTTTAGCGGAAGCTATGCCATTAACCCTGTAAACGGAAAGAAGATTCCTGTTTGGATTGCAGACTACGTTCTTATTTCTTACGGTACAGGTGCAATCATGGCAGTTCCAGCCCACGACACACGCGACTGGGAGTTTGCAAAGAAATTTGGCCTTCCAATAATTGAAGTATTAAAGAGCGAAGTTGACGTTCAGAGCCAGGCTTGGACAGAAGACGGAGTTCACGTTAACTCTGAATTCCTTGACGGTCTTAACAAGCAGGATGCTATCAACAAGATGATTGAATGGCTTACCCAGAAGGGCATTGGCAAGAAGGCCGTAAACTACAAGCTTCGTGACTGGGTATTTAGCCGCCAGAGGTACTGGGGCGAACCAATCCCGCTGGTACACTGTCCAAACTGCGGAACCGTTCCTGTTCCAGAAGAAGAGCTTCCTCTTGAACTGCCGGACGTTAAGACCTACCAGCCAACAGGCACAGGCGAAAGTCCTCTTGCGGGAATTGACTCTTGGGTAAACTGCAAGTGTCCAAAGTGCGGTGCCGCTGCCAAGCGCGAGACAAACACAATGCCTCAGTGGGCGGGAAGCTGCTGGTACTACCTGCGCTACCTTGACCCCCACAACGACAAGGAATTCTGCTCAAAGGAAAAGGAAAAATACTGGATGCCAGTAAACCTTTACGTTGGTGGTGCTGAACACGCGGTTCTCCACCTGCTCTACAGCCGCTTCTGGCACAAGGTTCTCTACGACATTGGAGCCGTTAGCACAAAAGAGCCTTTCCACCGACTTATAAACCAGGGTATGATTACAAGCTTTGCATTCCAGAATGCCGCAAAGTCACTCATTCCTGTAGACCGCGCAGAAGAAACTGCACCAGATGAATTCAAAGACAAGGAAACAGGTGAAAAACTTGAGCGCATTGTTGCAAAGATGAGTAAGTCACTCAAGAACGTTGTTAACCCGGACGAAATGATTCGGCAGTACGGAGCAGACAGCGTGCGCATGTACGAAATGTTCATGGGGCCGCTTACTGTTTCAAAGCCATGGAACACACAGGGTCTTATTGGCGTTAACCGCTTCCTGGAAAGGATTTGGTCAATCTCCGAAAAGACGGTTGAAGACATAGACATTACAGGCAAGCTTGAAGACGAGGCACTTGTTTCGCTCAGGAAGACTTACGCAAAGACCGTAAAAAAAGTTACGGACGACACTGCAAGCCTTAACTTTAACACTGCAATCAGCCAGATGATGATTTTTATCAACGAATGTTCCAAGGCAGAGAAACTTCCCCGCGCAATTTGGGAAGGCTTCGTAAAGATGCTCAGTGTATACGCACCACACCTTGGCGAAGAGCTCTGGCAGAAGCTTGGTCACGACAAGACGGTTGCCTACGAAAGCTGGCCAACCTTTGACGAAAAATTTGGAGCAGAAGACCAGCAGACAATCGTCGTAATGATTAACGGAAAGCTGCGCGACAAGTTCCAGGCAGCCCCCGGAGCAGACAACGCAACACTCGAAGCAATGGCAAAAGAAACTGAAGGATTCAAGAAATTTACAGAAGGGAAGTCCATTGCAAAAGTAATTGTGGTTCCAGGAAAACTGGTCAACATCGTGGCAAAATAGTCTTAATGTTCTGATGCAGGATTCTTTTAAGACGCACTACATAAGGGTTGCGGGAACTATCGCACTGATAGGGAACGCAGCCCTTGCATTCATAAAAATTCTTCTCGCATACTTTTCAAAATCCCTTGCAGTGATGGGAGACGGAATTGACTCTTCCACCGACGTGCTCATTGCAATAGTAACTCTTGTAATAAGCGCAATAATTTCAAGGCCAAGCGACAAGGAGCATCCCTGGGGGCACGGACGAGCAGAGACAACTACAACCCTTGTGCTTTCCTTCATCATTTTTTTTGCGGGTGCACAGCTTGCAATCCAGTCAGTTACAAGGCTTATGAATCCACAGGACGCACAGGCAATTGGAAGGGGTGCTGTCATTGCGGCAATAATTTCCATTGCGGGAAAGACGGTGCTTGCCCTGCTGCAGTTCCACTACGGAAAAATTGCCGACTCGGAAATGGTAAAGGCAAATGCGCTAAACATGAAAAACGACATCATAATGTCGCTCGGCATTCTTGTAGGCCTTTTCCTTTCTGAGCAGTTCAAGCTTCCTATACTCGACCCAATAATAGCACTGCTTGTAGGGCTCTGGGTAATAAAAAATGCGGCAAAGCTTTTCCTCCAGGTAAATTTTGAACTGATGGACGGAAACGCAGACAACTCGCTCTACCAAAAACTCTTCAGCGCGGTTTCCTCTGTTCAAGGGGTGCACAATCCCCATAAGGCCAGAATCAGAAAGATGGCATCCCTTTTTGACATAGACCTGGACATAGAAGTTGAACCTTCCATGACGGTCTACGATGCCCACGAAAAAGCAGAGCAGGTAGAAGAGGCAATCAGGGAAGTAATCCCCGAAGCCTACGACATTCTAATCCACATAGAACCGCTTGGAAGCGACAGCCACCAGAGGGAAGAAAAATACGGCCTAAAGCCTGAGGACATGTAGCAGAGACTTATTTTTAAAGACTTATTTTTCAAGCAAAAGCACTAGGGTAGAACAAGCTGGTATGCAAAGCTCCCCCTTCTTTACCAAAGCTTTCTTTCCGTCAGTTGAAAAAACAACTTTTGCCTTTCCCCAACTCTCGTCAAGTTTTAAGGCCAGCTGCTTGTCACCAAGGTTGTTCAGCACAAGGGAGCATTCCTTTTCGCTTTCCATTGTCCAGCAAGAAAGCAACGACGCATCAAATGAAGAATCCCCATTGGCAAGGTCTTTTGCAGAATATGCCGCAAACTTTCCGTTTACAAAAGAATCACGGCTGTTTCTGAATTTTATTAGCCGCCTGTAAAAATTAAGCAGCGAATTCTTGTCTTTTTCCTGAACGCTAACGGGAAGGGTTTCCTTGTTGTAGATGCAGTCTTTTTCAGATGCCCATGTAGTCTGAATCTTTGATTGGGGTAGGCCGTCAATACTTTTGTCCCAAAGGAAAGGCGTTCTTTTTGTCTGGTCCAGGGCACCGCTCTTCATTCCAAGCTCCTCTCCGTAATAGACAAACGGCACTCCCTGGCAAAGAATGTACATGGAAGCGGCAAGCTTTAGCTTTGCAAGGTCGCCTTTTAGCAAACCGCCGGCACGCGCCTGGTCATGGTTAGTAAGAAAAGGCGCATCGGTAAATTCCGCATTGAATTGCCCATAGCGGTCAAGCTCCTTTTCCATCATCAGTGCAAATGAATTGTTAACGGAGTTCCCGTTGTTTATCTGGGAAATTATGTACTTGTCCCCCATGTCAAAGTGGAAGCAGGAAAAAATCCCTGTCATATATTGGGCGCGTATTCCAGATGAATCCCACACTTCGCCAACGCAGTAGCAGCCAGGATTTACGCTCTTGCAGTAAAGCACCATCTCTTTCCAGAATTCCACAGCACGGCTTGTTCCGTCAGAAGTTCCAGCGGGAAGTTTTACCAAATCATACAAATGGCCAGCAGCGTCAAAGCGGAAGCCGTCAACTCCCTTGTCCAGCCAAAACTTCATCACCCTTTTGAATTCAGCGCGCACTTCTGGATTGTCGTGGTTAAAGTCTGGCATGGAGCGGCTGAACTCTCCTGCATAAAAATTGCCCTTGTAAGATTCATCCTCATTCCAAAGCTTGTGGCCCATTGCACTTGTATTTGTGTTGTAGCGGCTGTCGCTTGCCTCTATCCAGCGGTACCAGGAATGATGGGCGTCATCAGGATTTCTTGAAGCCACAAACCATTCGTTGTGCACGGAAGAATGATTAAAGGGCATGTCGATTATAAGAGAAATTGAACGCTTTTTGCATTCGGCAAGAAGAAGTTCAAAGTCTTGCATAGTACCGTACTGGGGGTTAATTGAATAATAGTCGTCAACATCGTAGCCGTGGTATGAATGTGAAGGCATTATTGGCAAGAGCCAGATTCCCGTTATGCCAAGGCTTTCAATATAGTCCAGCTTTGAACAGATGCCCTTAAGGTCTCCAATGCCGTCACCGTCTGAATCTGCAAAGGAGCGGACAAAAAGGCTGTAGTAAACGCCCTGCCCCGCCCCCTTTGCCACGCGAAGCTCTTTTGAATTTTTTGAACAAGAAAAAAATGTCATAAACGGAAATAAAATAAAAGTGATAAAAAAAATAAAAGAAAATTCTTTCATTGGAACCACCTGCTTTAAAACAAGAAACTCCGGTCTTAAACCGGAGAATTAAAATTATTCTATCGAATGTTGACTTTCAAGAAAATCTGTCATGGGGGTGTCCAAAAAGTTTAAGTCACAGTGTCATTCCGAAACTGCTACGCCACATTTGCACGCACTTGCTACAAATGTGGATTCGGAATCTATGCACCACATATGGTATAGATGCTGAAATTGGTTGCAAGCAACCGCGTTCAGCATGACATTACTTTCAGGACAACCCCATCTTTATTTTACCAATGGATTTTATGGTAAAAGATTCCCGGGTCAAGCCCGAGAATGACAATGCTTTTCAAAAAACAACATCCGAACTATTCAGCGTTTTTCCACGCGTCTACAAATTCTATCATGAACTGCTGGATGTCGCTGAACCATTTCTTTTGAAAGGCGCAAGCCTCTTTTCCTATGTAGCGGAAGTGCCAGCTTTCCCAGCGGAATCCCGTAACATCTTCATAGCCTTGCGGAAAGGAAAGTGACCATCCGTATTCCGCCGCATGTGTGTAAAGCCACTTGCCCATGGGCTTGTTTGCAAAGTCGTTGCTAAGCTCGCCATAGTCAACCGCAGTACCAAGTTGGTGCTGGCTTGTACCTTCGCGGGCACTCTCACGCTCAGCCTCCTTTAGACCGTCAACTTCCACCCAGTGCTGGAAAAGCCCCTTCTGGTACTGGTAGGAGCGGTATGTGGAAAGCACATGAATCCTAATGCCGTCCTTTAGGGCAGCCGCGCTCATTTCCCTAAGGGATGCCGCAGCCTCCGGGCGCAGGGAAAGATTGTTGCGGCTTATCGTGTAAAGGTCATTCTTTACAAGTGCCTGCAAGTCTTTGGGAACATAGGCCTCTCCAACATTGTGCTTTTTGTCTATAAGATACAAAAGTGAAAGGTCATCACTGCGTGTCTTTTTGTCCGCATCAAGAACCTTGTGCAAGTCGGCAAGAAATTCTTCCGGGCTTCCGTTGGGAATTGCCTGCTTGGCCCTATTAGACATGGAAGACAAAACACGGCCCAGTTTTTCCACTTCGGGATTAACCTGCGGAACAGGAACTTCCGCCACTTCATTCTTCTGCTGAACCTGCACATCCTCATTTTTAGAAACATTGTCCTTTGAGCCTTGTGCAACAGCCTTATTCATGCAAGAAGAAAAACCCAGCGAAACAAAATCCACCGCCAGCAAAAGAAAAACAAAAGCAAAATTCCTACGCATCACTAACCTCGGTAACAGAGTGAATTATAAAAAATGTGTCGTAGAAGCCCGTGCGCTCAAGGGCATGGTGGGCAGCATCCGACGGATTCATTATAAACACTTTTGTTCCGAATTCCAAGCCGTCATTGATGCAGGCAAGGACAACCCCGGTTCCTGCGGAATCCATGGAAATGATTTTATCCATGTCAAGCACGACATTCGTTTCCTTTATATAGTTGTAAACCTTTTCAGAAACTTCCGTAAGGTTGTAGGCATCAAAAACACCCGCAAGCTCAAGAAGCCTGTAGTTGGGGCCGGTTTTTTCCAGAACTGTAAGCTGGTCCATTATTTATTACCTCCCAGATATTTGAATACAAGAATTGTAATGTCATCATCCAAAGCGCGGGACGTAAAATGAACCAAGGAATCGTAGGTAAACTGAGCCATCTTGTCCGCAGGGAAACGTGAATTTTCCAGAAGCGATGCCTGTGCACGGTTCTTGCCAAACTGTTCACCGCGGAGAGACTTGGACTCAATAAGACCGTCAGTACAAATCATGGCAATGTCTCCGGCGGCAAGCTTTACCTTCTTTACGTGCAGGTACTTTTCCAAATCCTTAGAGAAGCCAAGGATATGTCCTTCACCCTGAATTTCAATTACGTTGTTGTAGGCCCTTGTGTAAAGGAAGATAGACGGAGAGCCACAGTTGATGTAGTACATGGTGTCCGTTGCAAAGTCAAGAAGACCGAATGTACCGCTAAAGATTGTTCCCTTAGGCAGGTTGTTTCGTATAAAGAGGTTCACCTTTTCCACAAGGCTCTTAAAGTCGTGGGTTTCCGCAAGGAAGGTTCTTGTGATTGACTTCATAATGACCATGCTCATGGAAGCTGCAATACCCTTACCGCTCAAGGCACCAATAATAAAGAGGTGTCGCGTGTCTGTAAGGCGGATAAGGTCTACGAACTCACCACCAATGTTGTGGGCAGGAACCATTCTGTATCCGCAGTCAATCTTTGGATTCTCAATGTGATCCATGTTCTCCTGGATAGAAGTAATGATTTGGCTGGACATCTTGATTTCGCGGTTAACAGTACCAACAACAGCCTCGTTCATTATGTTCTTAAGGTAATAGCCAATTACAAAGAAGTTTGAATAGAGCTTTGTAAAGACTTCCATATCGTAGTCATTGTAGATGTTACCGGAATCCTTTGCGCCAAGGAAAATCACTCCAATAATGTGGCGTCCTTCGTTGAGCATTATGAATGAATCAGAAGAAGTTTCGTTCAGCAAAGAAAGTATTTCTCCGCGAACCCTTTCCAGAGTGTAGTCCCTCTTCATAAGCTCCCTGAACACAATCGGCTTCTTTAGGTTCAAGAGCAGGTCAAAGGCTTCGTTTGCAATAGGAATTGTAACCTTGTTCTTTTCATCATCCTTTTCAAATACCGGTTCAAGGTAGCCGTTGCCAACGTCAATAAAGACTTTTATAAAGCCAGAGTCAACGTGCTTTACAAATGCGTCTTCCACCCGGTGAACAACATCAGCAGGATCATCTTCAAATTCAATAGAAGTAATGTCTTTTTCAAAAGCGGCAGCATAGCGTGTGTCGCGGAAGAAGGCCCTCTTGTTTGCAAAGTTGCTTATTGCGGTGCAGGCAAAGATGATAAGCAAAAGCCCCACAACAAACAGAAGGTAGAAAAGCTTTGTGTTAACAGAGTTGAGCTTCCAGAGCAGGGCAAAAAGGCTTCCCCCAAGAACTGCCGGCAAAGCATAGCGGATAAGGAAGGTAAGGGAGGAGCGCAAGAAGTACTTCTTGTCCCAAATTTCATTGGTAGAATCCGCCTTTATAAAGAACATTACCTGGGGCAAAAAGCCTATCGTAAGAAGGCTCGTAATCATTGTCTGGTAGGTCGTCGCATAATTCATAAAGCCAAAAAGGGAGAATGAAAGGAATACACCCAGAATAACAATCATTATGCGCTGGCGGTTAAGCAGGCTCTTTGTATTTTCCGCACGCACAAGCAGCATGAGTACTGCAAGCAGAGGTAGTGCAATCGTATAGGTAAAAACATAAGTCGGATACCATGTAAGCGGGAACTTTCTGCTAAGCAGGCCGGAGAAGATAAGCCCCGACGGAATCTGAAAGTCGCCTTCCTTGGTAATAACAAAATTGTTAAAGGCATTCTTGTGGAAGACAACATAAAGGGCAAGCAGGTTCAAGACCCACTGCATAAAGGTAACAAAGCGGTTCCTCTTTTCGTCCGGAAATTTGACTATAAAGACGCAGCAGGAAACGCTGAACCATCCAATAAGCATGAACGAAAGCTTTCCCACAAGCTTTGCCATCTGGTTTGGTCCCCAAAGGCACATGGCAAGGGTAAGGGCCATCATTGCATAAACCGCAGAATTAAAGAGGATTATGTTAACAAGCTTATTTATATCCTTTTTCTGAGAATTCTTCTTTGAATCCGCACTAAAAGAAAGCAAAAGCAAGCCTACGGCAAAGAATGCATTCAATATAAAAAATATCAGTCCGTTCATTTTAGTCCACCACCTTTGCAACCATCATAGTCACATCGTCGCGAAGTTTTTTGCCGCCGTTATAAGAAAGAACAAGGTCAACAATGTCGTCAACAAATTCCTTTGGATGCTTTTTTGCGCTGGAGCAAAGCGTATTCTTGTAAAGCTCCGTATCACCAAGCTCCGTGCCGCTGTCGTCCATTACTTCTGAAACACCGTCGGAAGCCATAAGGATAACGTCGCCACGGTAGAGCTTCTGGGTTGCAACCTGAACGTCCGGAATGTCAATAATTCCAACAACCGAACAGTTGGAAGTAAGCGGCTTAATCTTGTAACCGCTAGGCGTCCTTGTGATTACAATCGGGTCAGACATGGATGCGTTTACATAAGAAATGGTCATTGCAGAAGTGTCTACAATGCCAAGGAAAAGAACCGTGTACTTGTCCTGCAGGCTCATGCTCTTAATGGCCTTGTCCACAGCCTTTATCATGGCGGGAAGGTCGCTTTTGTTTTCAAGAATCTTTACGGTGTTCATCACCAAGCCCATAACCAAGGCAGCGGCAAGCCCCTTACCGGAAACGTCCCCCAGCATAAGAAGCGTCTTTGTGCGGCTAATGGGAAGCACTGAATAATAGTCACCGGAAACGTTTACAAGAGGCCGGAAGTATGCCGCAAGCTCAAGGTGCTCAATCTCTGGCATAACCGCAGGAAGGAATGAGCGCTGGGTCTCCGCAAGCTGCTGCCATTCCTGGGAAAGAGAAGAAATTTCTGCAAGGTCGCTTATAGTCTTTGTCCTGTTTTCAAAGCGGCAGAATTCAGAATAGAGGTTATTGTATATTGTAGAATCAAAAAGCTTTGTATAGCGGCAGAAAACATAAAGATGCTGGCCTTCGTTCACCATAAAGAACCCGCGTGACTTTTTAATAGAAGAAACAATACCGTAATTGTCTCCTATAAAATATACCCCGTTCTTCCAACTCTCCGGAAAATTCATGCCAAGCGTATTGAGCACGTCCTTGTCGCAGGTAAGGCGGTTGGGGCTGTTGTAAAGAACGTAGTTCTTTTTGCGGTCAATAAAAAGCACTGAACAGTCGGCCTTCTTTTCCAAAACCTCGGAAATGTTGTCGTAAAAGTCGTCCAGTGAGTAGCAGTAGCGCAACTGTTCCAAAAATTCAGTAAGGAAAGAGGTTTCGCCCGTAAAAAGAGCAGACTTGTACAGCTCGCCGTCAAAATAACTGCGCAGTTTTCTTGTTATTAAAAGAATGGCAAAGAAAAGGGTTGTTGCAGAAATCCAGGAAAACAGCGGTGAATAAGATCTGTTCTCGTTAAATTTTGGCACTATACTCACAGCGAGGAATATAAACACCACCAACAAAATAGCGTCCGTTGCCAAAATTACAAGCCGGCGTTTTGTTTTATACATAAATACCTCTTAAAACTAAAAGTCCAATAAGTCAATTTACTATCGGCATTTTTTGAAATCTTCTATATAATTACAGTGTATACCGAAAATTCCATTCGCGGTAGTGGCTATTTGCAGATTTTAGAATTTTTTTTTATTCGGACGGCATTTCTCTTTTTACTGTGCCCGGCCCTCCGGGTCCGGTCAAACTCCATGCAATTTTTACCCATTTGCAAACCAATAGCGCCACGGAGGGCGCATCGTCTGTTTGCAATAAAGATGCTGCAAGTTTCCGCAGGAAACTTGTGGGTAAAAATCGCAAGGAGGCGATTTTTACCCGCTTTCCAGGGTTCCGGGGGGCCCAACCCCCTCCATTGCCTAGCGGCAACCCGCTGCGCGGGCCCTTCCAATCGGGCGTAGGATAAATGGCAAGTACCCCGTGCAAGTCTCAAGACTTCAAAAACCGTCATGCTGAACTCGTTTCAGCATCTCTCTTCTGTGTTCTAATTTGAGATTCTGAGTCAAGCTCAGAATGACACAAAGTCACCTTCGTCCTTGCCAACCAATACAGAGCCATGGATGGTGGCTTAACGGCAGGGAGATTTGATTGCGAATCCCCGATACCGAAAAAAAAATCCGTGGAGGAAATAAGGCAAAAAAAAGTTTGCCCTTGGACTCTTTAGAAAACTCCCGCTTTTGCAGGTTATGAAAACTGACTAAAAAAGGCATATTAATGCGCGGCAGGGATTGGAGCCTCGGAGTAGCGCCACAGGCGCTATGAGCGATAGCGAAGGGCGGAAAGCCCCTATAAAATCAAGCTAATCTTTGGCACAAGAATAAAATGTGAAAGATGGCACCGCCGCAAAAAAAAGAGATAAAAAAAACAATTTAAGACTGTTTAGATAAAATTAAAGGTAACTTGCAGAATTCCCTGTTACAGAATTGTTTGAAGTCTCCACTATCTGACGGCTCACAACCATTGCAATCCTGTCAATTGCACTGTTCACGTAAAGTTCATCCTGGATTTTTGTTTTTAAATCTGCAATACGTTTTGCCTGCGTTGCAGAATTTTTTTTAGGGCTTCTAACCGTCATTGTGAATCTTACTCCGAAAAAGCATTAACAATATGGTGCACCGGCTCCAGTCCCGGAACATCTATGGCAAGAACGTCAAAACGAATTATCTTGTTACTATATTGTCGATGTTTTTGGAGGTAACATTTAGCAGTTTTGATTATCTTTTCTTGCTTTCTGGAATTAAGGACAGCCGCAAGCATCTCCGGACTGCCGTTAGGAAGGGTTTTTACTTCAACAAATGCCAAAGTTTGACATTTTAAGACTATTATATCTATTTCCCCAGTGGGAACGTGGAAATTTCTTTCTATTATGGTGTAGCCTTTTTCCTTCAAAAATGAACACGCCCTGTCCTCTCCTTTAAAACCGACAGTTCGTGTATCAACATGAGACGGAATTACAAGGCCTCCAATTCACCAATGTCTGTATCAAATTCAGAAGCGTCTATTTCCTGCACTGAATCCTGAGCAGCAGAAGGTGCACAGTCAAGCTTTTTGCCCGCAGTTACCAAGAAAGGAACATTCCAGCGGGTAAGCGCAATAACGTGATACTTCTTTGCAGGATGATTTGCCGCAAGAAACATATTTACGCCGTCGTCAAAAAAGACAGGAGCAGAGTAACAGACTCCTTCGGTTATTTGATCACATTTAATCTTTGTAGGTGCCATTTTTCTTCTCCATTTTAATTATGTAAGCAAAAATACCGGCAACCGCATACCATGTATTTTCCGGAATACAACTGCCAACATCATATAGTGACAGGACATTCTCCAAAACGTCATCCTGGACAACAGGAACATTGTTCTCTTTTGCTATTTCCACCATTCGTTGCGCAAGAAGACCGTTTTCCTTGATTGAAATGAACGGAGCGGGAAAATCTTCCGGGTACTTCAAAGCCACGGCTGAAAACTTTCTTAATTCGTTCATATCTCTTCTTCCACAAAAGACGGAACCTCATTTGTGGCACAAATTCCGTCAATGCAAGCAGAGTCGGAATAGGTTACAGTCACAGGCTCTTTTAGGTTCATGCCGGAACTTAAAATACCTCCAAGCCGCAGTTCTTCTGTTTTTACCTCAGAAGGCAAAAGCGGCGGTAATGTACAGAACCGCACTTCCTTCACTTTGCTTCCACTAAAGTATAACACAAAATCATAATTTGCAACAGTATTTTTAAAATTTATTTCAATTTTTTTTGTACTTTTTTCACTTAAATTTAGTAAAATTCGGATAATCCCTGTAAAAAGCTTCTCCCCGCACTTCCATTCGTAGGGAAGAAAGATCCAGTGGTTGTCGCTGCCCCTAACCTGGTTAAGGTAGGTCAAAAAGCCTGCCTTACTGCCTAGACCATCAGAATATATTTTTTTAAGAAAATTTACATCTTTTACAGAGGCATCGGAATCCTTATCATCGGTCTGGTCATTGTCTTCCAGCGCAAAAGTCTTGCCGCCTTGCCCCTGCCCTTCTCCGCCAGAAAGCTGCCCCGGCAGCACTTGGTCACCTGGCAGCACTTGGTCACCTGTTAGCACTTGGTCACCGGGCAGCACTTGGTCACCGGGCACTCCACCGTTACCCTGCGAGCCTCCGTTACCCTGCTGACCTTCGCCGTTCTGCTGAGCATCGGGATTCTGCTGGCCTTCATGCCCCTGCTGCCCCTGCAGCACTTGGTCACCCGGCAATTCTCCGTTACCCTGCGAACCACCGTTGCCCCGCTGACCTTCGCCGTTCTGCCGCCCCTCAGGATTCTGCGAATCTTCAAGCCCCTGCTGCCCCTCACTGCTCTTGTCACCGCCGCTTCTACCGCCATTGCCACCGCCACGGTCACCATAAAAAAGCTCCAGCACCTTCTTAACAGTGGAATCGCTTGCTTCTATCCCGTCTTCCATCAAAAGTGCCGCTGCCTCCGCCGCCTGCCTTTCCCTGCCGGGAAACCTAAGTGCAAGCGACCGAGCCTTTGCCATAAGGGTACGGTCTATGCGCACCCCCGTCTGCTGCAAAAACAAAAAAAGCTTTGCAGAAAGTTCATCAGGAACAAAGCCCTCCGCAGAAAGCATATTATATAAGGAAGAAAAATCAGCATTGCCACCATAAGGGGAAGAGAGTGCGCCTACATTCGCACCTGTGACTACATTCGCACCAGTGCCAACCGAGCCAAGAGAAGCCCCTCCCGCCATCTTGGAAAAAGGCTCAAGCAAAATCTTTCCGTCCGCCCCCAAATGCACGCTTGCATTAAAAGTCTGCCCAAGGGAAAGCTTACTTTGGCAGCTTACGTTAAAGCGGCTGTTTGCAAAAGAAACGGTATACTGCCCACCGCCGTTATCCGCAAGAACACGGACAAAAACAGACTGCCCTTCCTTTAGCGAGACATTCTGGGCCAATTGGCTGTTAAAAAAAATATTATTGTTAACTACTGGTGTCATGCCTTTAAAACAAAAAAAACGGCCGTCGGCTTTAGGAAAGACCTAAAACTTCGGGCCGTATTATTATAGAAGAAATTACTTCTTCTTCTTTGCGTCCTTGTTGGAAGCGGCTTCTGCAGCAGTTTCAGCCTTGATTTCTGCCTTGAGGCTTGCTTCTCTTTCGTCAGCGGCCTTTGCAGCAGCCTTGGAAGCAGCCATCTCTGCGTTTGCCTTTGCACCAATAAGAGTCTTAATCTTAGCAGCCTTACCAACCTTCTCTCGGATGTAGTAGAGCTTTGCACGGCGAACCTTACCAGGGCGTACAACCTCAACCTTCATAACACGCGGGCTGTGGATTGGGAACACGCGTTCAACGCCAACACCGTAGCTTTCCTTGCGTACAGTAAATGTCCTTCCGATTCCTGCGTTCTTGATGCAGATAACCAAGCCTTCAAAAACCTGGATTCTCTTTGTTTTACCTTCGATGATTTCAAAGTGAACTTTTACAGTGTCTCCAACCTTGAATGTTTCTGCATTAGGTTTCTTCTGCTGTTCACCAATGGTTCTAATCAAGTCCATTTTATTCTCCATTCAGCTCTTTCCGCTCAGAGGCAGCCTTATTTTTTGCGGCAAGCCTTTTAAGTCTTTCCTGGACGGAACGCAATTTTCTTTTTTGCTTACGGTCATTCTTGTAGTCAAGATGCTCCGCAAGTTCTTCGATCATCTTTTCGGCCTCCAAAGTAAGAGTACCCGTAAGCCGCGCCTGAGCAATCAAGTCAGGTCTGTTCATAAGCGTCTTCTGCAGGCTCTTTCTTAAGCGCCACTTCCGGATTTCTTCGTGGTTGCCCCCAGTCAAAACAGAGGGAACTTCCATGCCCTTGTACACCTCCGGCCTTGTGTACTGGGGATATTCCAGAAGGTTCGAGTTAAAGCTTTCCTCGTCCAATGATTCGTGGGTAATAACGCCGTCCACCAAACGGTAAACCGCATCAATAACGACCGTAGCCGCCAATTCCCCGCTAGACATAACGTAATCACCAATGGAGATTTCGTCGTCAACGTAGTAATCAATTATCCGCTGGTCAATACCTTCGTAGCGCCCGCAGATAAAGACGATTTCTTCCTTTTTACTCAGTTCCTGGGCTTTTTTCTGGGTAAAAGGCCTTCCGCCAGGTGTTAGGTACACCGTATGCTTCTTGTAGGCCTCCACACTGTCCAAAGCCCTTCCAAGAGGTTCAGGTAGCAAAAGCTGCCCGGCACCCCCGCCGTAGGTCGCGTCGTCACAAGTTTTGTGTCTATCAAAGGCAAAATCCCTGATATTCACCAAATCGTAGGCAATAATCCCCTTCTGAACCGCCTTCGCCATGATCGAATTTTCAAAAAATGCGCGCGGAATCTCAGGGAACAAGGTCAGCACAGTAAATTTCACAGGAGTTACTCCAGGATCCAGAGGTGCATCAACTGCATCTTCTTGCCATCAACGTCAACCGTCCCAATAAATTCATTCTTAAAGGGAACATACACCGTCCGCATTTTACCGCTTTTGGTGCGCTTAACGTCATCAGAAAGAAGCTTACAGTTCTCGGACAGCAAAATCTCAACGAGATAACCCGATCCGCCTTCCATTACGTTTGTGACTGTTCCAACAACATCTTCTTCCGAAGCTGCAGCCGGTGCGGTACTTACCGCCGTGTCCTTATACCATACCGAACAACCCTTTAGGTCTTCGACATACCACTCATCCTTCTGCAGAGGATGCGCTTTTTCGCGGGGAACTACGATTTCCCACCCGTTGTACTTTGCAGCTTCCTCGGGTGAATTGATTCCCGCCAATTTCATATACAGCGTTGCGGAAGCCTCTTCGGTTGATTCAACCTTAAAAAGCTTTATTTCCTTTCCGTCTGTAAGAGACACTTCTTCCATATCCGCAAAATGCGAATACTCGCCAGAAGCGCTTTCCACTCTAAATTCGCCCGTAAGACCATGAGACCTTCGGACAAAACCTACCACAAACTGCTCTACCATCAGCTTATACCTGCACCCGACCGAATGTCAGTCAAGGATTTCCAAGCTGTAACGAACGCCGTCTTTGTTTGAACAGGCGCTTAGAACTGTGCGCAGAGCCTTTGCAATGCGGCCGTATTTGCCGATAACCTTGCCAATATCGCCCTGAGCAACGCTTAGCTGAAGAACAGGTCCGCGTTCGCCCTCGGTTTCCGTTACAGAGACTGAAGAGGGATCATCGACCAATTGTTTTGCTATAAATTCAATCAGGTCTTTTTCCATTCAATAGCTCCTCGTAAACTTATTTGGCGATTTTCTGTCCGGTTACTGAAAGTCCGTGCAAGTTGAAGATTTTCTTTACTGTGTCTGTAGGCTGTGCACCAACAGAAAGCCAGTACTTTGCGCGGTCTTCATTGAACAAAGACTGCTTTCCCTCTGCAGCGATCGGATGGTATTCACCAATTTCTTCAATTGTCTTACCATCGCGGGGCTTGCGGGCATCCATAACTACGATACGGTAGTCAGGGCGCTTCTTTGTACCAAACTTCTTAAGTCTGATTTTAACCACTTGTTTCCTCCGTGGGTCTGTTAAACCCTGTAATCTTTGCCTGCACAGTTTTACCCATGCATAGCATGAACACTTATATTATTGAAAAATAAAGATTTAGTCAATCGGATAAGCACGAATTTGTAGCCCAGAAAGCCCAGTTTTTATACGTATTTTTATGGACGAAGCCCTAACTGCTCTACCATTCCATGCCCGGCTAACTCGACCGACCAGGCCTTTGCGCCACCCGCTTTCCAGGGCTACGCTACCGCTCCGGCCCGCCTCCGGCGGTCTGGCTACGCCACCCTTCCAATCGGGCGTAGGGTTGCTTTACCCTCCTTATATCAGCAGGGAGGCCTAAAAAACGCAATATCATTTACAGCCTAGCAACCGCTAATTTCCTTAAGCAAAAAAATCCTGCCAAATTTGCATTACCAGGAAAAAAACATATTGCACGGTTTATTACATATATTCATTCTTTTCCAAGAAAGTCCAAGGACTCAGTAATTAATCGGGGGATGTCATTATATGGCATGACCCGGCAATGACACGAGCTAAAAAAAAGCCAGCTTCGGAAGCAACATACTTTTGAAGCTGGCTCTTTGGATTTAAATCTAGTTCTCAAATTCACTTACAAGAGATGTCACAGTCTGCTTTGCATCTCCGTATATCATGACCGTATTATCATTAGTAAAGAGCGGATTTTCTATTCCGGAGAATCCAGTTCCCTTTCCGCGTTTTAACACAAACACCGTACGTGCTTCAAATGCATTTATGACGGGCATTCCGTAAAGAGGCGAAGACTGGTCGTCAATGGCCGCTGGGTTTACAACGTCATTTGCACCAATAACTATTGCAACGTCAACATTTGACATCTGGGGATTCATTTCGTCCGCTGTCTTAAGCTGTTCGTAAGGAACATTCGCTTCTGCAAGAAGAACGTTCATGTGCCCTGGCATTCGGCCTGCAACAGGGTGAATTGCAAAGTTTACTTCTGCGCCATTTGCTTCAAGCTTGTCGCAGAGTTCCTTTACCGCATGCTGTGCCTGGGCTACAGCCATACCGTATCCTGGAATTACAACGACATTTTTTGCCGCTTCAAGGATAAGGTAAGCATCTTCTACCGAAAGTGCCTTGGGTTCCTTTGCAACTCCGACTGAAGATTTTTTCTTTGAGCCGCCAAAACTCTTAAACAAAAGTGCATAGAGAGTTCTGTTCATTGCCTTGCACATGATAAGCGTAAGGATAAGCCCAGACGCACCAACAAGGCATCCGGAAACAACAAGAACCGTATTGTTGATTGCAAATCCCGCAAATGCTGCCGCAAGACCAGAAAAAGCATTAAGAAGAGAAATAATTACAGGCATGTCACCACCACCGATTGCCACAACCATTGTAAGGCCTAGAATAAGGAAAGCCGCCGTCGTAGCAACAATTCCGGCAAACTCAATCTGGGGATCAGCAAACACCGTATAGCATACAATACCTGCAAGACCAATGATTACAAGAACTGCATTGATAAAATTTTTTCCAGGAAGGGAAATGTTTCCCTTAAAGAGCTTTCCGCTTAACTTTCCCCATGCTACAACAGAACCTGTAAATGCCATTGCTCCAATTGTAATTGTAAGCCCAAGAGAAGATGCCGTAAAAGGATCGCCTTTTTTCTGGCACAGGTACTGGGCCAGAGCAACGAGCAGAGACGAAAGGCCTCCGAATCCATTAAAAAGGGCAACAAGCTCCGGCATTCCTGTCATCTGAACTTTTTTTGCCCAGACAATTCCGATTACAGAACCGAGCATAACGGCCGCCGCAATATAAACGTATCCGTTGGAAAGCCAGCTTGATGTATTCCATGAACCAAGAACCTGCTTTTCGCTAAGAACTGTAATAACCGCAATGAGCATGCCTACTGCAGAAAGAAAGTTTCCGCGGCGGGCTGTTTCTGTTTTTCCTAAAAGTTTGATTCCACGAATAAAGAAAATACATGAAATCATGTAAAGAATTTTTATGATAGCGTCAATTGTCTGCTGATTCATTTTTTACCACCCTTCTTTTTGAACATACCCAACATTCTGTCGGTAACTACATATCCGCCAACAACATTTATGCTTGCAAAGACAATTGCAAGAAAACCAAAAATCAAAGCCAGCTTGTCATTACCAGAACCCTTAAGAACAACCGCAACTGCAGTTACTGAAATTGCACCAACTACAGTTATTCCAGAAATTGCATTTGTTCCAGACATGAGAGGCGTGTGCAGCTGAGAAGGAACCTTTGAGATAAGTTCCACCCCCAAGAATGCAGCTATGACAAAAACAAAAATCAACATTATATCCATTTTTTTCTCCTTATTTTACTTTTCGATAAAGCGCTCGTGGATAATCTTGCCTCCCTTTGTAAGGAGACACCCCTTCATTATTTCGTCTTCAAGATTTATTTCAAACTCTTTTGTTTCCTTGTTATAGAAATGAGTAAGAAAAGCTGTGATATTTCCGGAAAACATTTTTGAAGCATCATAAGGAACCTAACGTTCAAGAAGATCTCCGCTCATGATTGTTACACCGTTTTGCGTAACAACATTTTCTCCAAACTTGGAACCTTCTACGTTACCGCCTGTCAAAACCGCCATATCCACAACAATTGAACCGGGCTGCATTCTGTCCAGAACATCTTTTGTAATAAGACGGGGAGCCTTGCGTCCAAAAACTTTTGCAGTTGTAATTACTATGTTTGATTTTTCACAGACCTTTGCCTGAACTTCCTGCTGTTTTGCAATCTGCTCTGGCGTCAGTTCCTTTGCATATCCCTGTGAAGTCTGCCCCATTTCTCCGAGGTCTATTTTTACAAAATTTGCCCCAAGGGATTTTACCTGTTCTTCAACGACAGGACGTGTATCAAATGCATCGACTCTTGCCCCCAGACGCTTTGCAGTTGCTATTGCCTGAAGTCCTGCAACCCCAACTCCGATTATAAATACCCTCGCAGGGTTAATCGTACCAGCAGGAGTAACCATCATAGGAAGAATCTTTGGAAGATGAGATGCCGCATTTAAAACTGCAACATAACCAGCAAGTGAAGTCTGAGACGACTGCACATCCATTTTCTGGGCAAGCGTCGTACGAGGAATCATTTCAAGAGAAACCGCCAGAACACCTTTCGAAGCAAAGTTATTCAGGAGTTCTTTTTCGTTGAACGGATCAAGATAGCTTAAATGAAGGCAATCCGTTGGAAGCCCAGACGCACTTTCCGGCTTGAGGATTCTGACTACAATCTGGCTTGAAGAATATGCATCCTCTTCTTTTTCTACAATCCTTGCTCCGACAGCCTTATAGGCTTCATCAGAAAAACCACTTTTAATTCCGGCTCCGCTTACAACAGTAAATTCAAAGCCAAGCTGTGACAGCTTTTTAATGTCATCGGGAATCAACGCAACGCGAGTTTCTAATTTGTCTTTTTCTTTACAAACTAAAACTTTTTTCATGTCGTACTCCTATGGAATTTTTTTTCAAGATGCTTTTCCCGGACAAAAGAGACGGCATGTCTGTAATAAAATGAAGCCCCCTGCATGCTTTACATGCAATATCTGAGAAAAACATATTGAGGGGCACATAGTTTTGGTGCATTAAGTTAGCTAAAACTAACTACATGCATATTATATTTTATTTGCTTTTTTTTCAAGTGATATTGCAGGTTATATCTTAAATTTTCTGGGTTTCTAATTTTCGCAAAACCAATGCTCTCTGCGGCCGGAAAACTTAATCAGAAAATCAATTTCGGCAAGGCAAGTGTCAGAGTATTTTTCTCCTTTGTAAAATGACTTTACAATAACTTGTGAAGAAGACCATTCTGATTCCTGATATAAAAGACTGCCATCTTTACAGGAGAAGCGGTCGCCATTTTCTGATTCTATTTCGCGGATTCTGTTGTTTGACCTGTAAAGGCGCTCACTGCTTGCGTAGCCGTTTATGACTTTTAGTTTCTTGCAGGGAAGCGGCTCTTTGTTAGGCTGCGTAATTTTTACTGTCAAAAGATTGTCTTCGCTGTCTTCAACAAAGGCTGTCCTTTCGTCGCCGTCAAATGCGTTCTGCAATGTATACACAAAAGGCCTTTCCTTATCGATGAGCGGAAAGCTTGCCTCTATGCGGATTGTCTGACTTGCCTTTTCAAAATCCATGCTTTTGGGAAAGTTTGTCATAAAGTCATCGTCAAAATAAAGCCAGGCCCCTTCGCTTTTTTTGGTAACTTCACGCCTTTTTTCCCTAAAAAAATCAAGTTCGGAATTAATAGTTTTTGTTAGCAGCAAAGCACGGATATTTTTGTTTTTTGAGATTACGGAAAAATTTTTGTAGGTATGACGCTCCACATTTGCATCCATACCTCCGTCACCATAGTACTCATAGACAGGATAAGCTCCAAGGCATTTTGTAGAGCTTCCGTTTTTTATAAATACAAATTGATAGAGACCGTCAAGATAAAAAACTTGGTCATCAACATATCCGCCTTCTGCCCATGAGCCGAACCGTCCGTCGTAATCATAGGACAGCATCCTGTAAATTGTTGCATTTTCATAAGGCTCTTTGTAGATTTTATAAAACACGAGGTTAAAAGAATTCAGGCCACCGTGAACCGTACAATAATCGTTTTCGCTGTTGCAATATTCCATGAGCGGTCCAAGTTCAATCATCAATTTTTTTATCTCTGATTTGTCCTTCACCTCTTTTATCTGCTCATAATGATTTCCAAAAACCACCTGCCTAAAATCATAGGCAAACAAGGCCTGAGCAAATCCGTTCAACAAAACAAAAATACATATTATCTTTCTCATATTTTATTATCCTAAAATTTACTTGTTAGCAAGCCCTTCAATATACTGCTGCGGGGTCTGCACAATCAACCTTGGATTTTTATAATCACGAACATTTCTTGTAATTATAAATTCTATTTTGCTGTCTAAAGCCGTAAAATATTGCAAAGCATCTTCAAAATCTGAAAGTTCCGAATTTAAAGCCAAGTCAACTTCTTTTGCATTCACAGAAACAACATCTACAATGACCCTAAGTTTTCTTAAACATTCTTTAGCTTTTTCAATTCCCAGATGCTTACGAAGCAAATAATAAACATTTGCAAAAACCAAAGAGGTTGTAACAAGTTTTACCTTTTTCTCATCACCCAAAGAAAGAATTTGAGCCGAATATTCATAAAAATGTTCGCGTCGTTCAAGCACATCTAAAATAACATCAGAATCAATAAAAAGAACTTTACTCATACTTTGCTTCCAAGTAGTTTATATAATCATCTTTATCATCGCTCTGATTAGGAATTATTCCACTTAATTCTTGAACAAGCGGTGATATTTTTCGGTTCTTAGATTGGGAAGAAAGTAAATTCCTAAAAAATGATTCCACAATCTGTGATATGCTGGAATTATTTTCGGAAGCATACCCTTTCATCGAGGCAATAACAGAACTATCCATACTCAAAGTTAATTTTGCATCCATACAGAACTCCTTTACGTATAATATAACATTTTCTTTACGTAAAGTCAAATTCAAAAAAGCAAAAAAACTATATTGCAAATCCTAGTTCCAAATATACTTGCTCCAAATCTTTTATAAAGTTTGGAAGAAAGGTTTGGTCAACTTCAAAACTTAGCCTGCAAGTTTCTTTATAAACATTATGATTATATACTTCGCAAACAATCCTTATATGCCCCAAATCATCTGCAAGTATTTTTATTAAATCATCCTCAAAGGTCGGAGATAATTCTACAGATTTTCTTTCGTTTCTATATATTTCTTTTAGTCCACCAAGAAAATTTTTAAATAAAACCGTATCCGAATAGAATTCAAAGTTTTTTATTTCAAAAAAATGACTATGTGCATTTATAGAAAATTTGACAGATGAATTATCAAGATAGCGTACAAAAGAATAGAGAGACAACCAATTTTCTGATGTTGAAATTTTCACTTCCTTATCTGACGACTTCATTTTTCCCTCTTAAGTGCTTCAAGCAGAGTGTTTACACTTCAAATTAATTTTCATTCTCCATTTATCCAAATATCATAGAATTCATCTTTTTGAATATCATACGTAATATTCCAAAAATCTGTTCCCCCATCCCAAACGACAACTTGCTTCGTATTAAAATAGTCAGCTTTATAATCAAGAATAAAAAAATTTAAATATACAATATCTTTTGTTCCATCATTTTTTGTAAACAATTGAACGGAGTATCCTTCTTTTTTTATAAGAATATTGTGAAATTCATCTTTATGCTGGAGCAAATAAGAAAATGCTTTTTCTATATAAACTTCAGCATCCCTTTTAGATTTTAGAATATTTAGTTTATCTTCTACAATATAAATATTTTCCTCATCTATTTTTCCAGGACTGAGTTTTATCTCACTTGTAACTTTCTGTTCTTCTTCGCTTTCCTTTTTATTAAGTTCAGTACTTGCCGATTTTTGGAAAACTGAATATACAGAAAAACAAATAAAAAACAAGACAACTATTATACTTAATACTATTAACGGCCAGTTAATTTTCATATTTTTTAACCTCCAACGCCAGTGAAAGTGAACAGATTTGCTTCTTTGTTCAAACACTAAAGCTCAATCTTTATAACGCTTTGGAATTTCTCACCTTCTTTTCCCTCAATGTTTAAACCACCTTCAATATCAAACTCATACTTTCTTTTCCCAACCTTTCTAACTTTTCTGATTTGTATCCATCCAGCATAAATCTTTTTATCTGCTAATTCTTTTACACAATCAATTGTTTTTATTTCTTTGCCATCAGAATAGTTATAAAATTCTATTTTCCTCATAACGGAATCTGGATTGATTAAAACATTATCTTCCACATCTTCAAATGGGTAGTAAGATGTTACTACTCTTACAATTGAAAGATTTTTATAACTTCTGTATTCAAATCTTGTTCCCCCGCCAGAAGTCCCCCAAACTTTTATCAAATAATCTTTTGTCCACTTCACATCTTGACATGCCCAGCCCGGCTCACATTCAGCTATTATTTTATTTGTTTTTAAATCATATAGAGTCATAAGAAATGCCTTAGCCTTATCGGGCCTATGATAAACGAGCATTTTTTTATTGTCCGGAGAAATATAAAAATCTTGAATCAATTCCCAGTTTTGAAAATTTGTAATCCGATTATTGTTTTCGTCATAAATCTGCTTAGAGTATGATTTTCCATCAATTCTATATTTTGATTCTTGCGAAAAAATTAAAGAGTTTATAATTAATAATGAAAATATTAAAACTACTTTTTTCATTTCTTCTCCTATATCTTGCACCGCAGAGGTTCGCCAGCCACGAACCTTTGTTATGCAATTATTTTATTTTCTTAACCTTATACTTATTTAATTTCAAATCAAAAATTTCACCATTCTCATTATAAATGCGAATCGTATCATTATCAAGCAATTCTGTTTTCTTAATAAAAATCCATTGAACATCTCTTTCCCAAAAGGGATTATACCAAACTGAATAAATTGAAATTGTTTTCTTTATTTTTGAATCACTTACAGATTTGATGATTATCTGTCCCTTTCCGCAAAAAATTCCTTCTGAATAATCTGCAATATATTCGCATCCATTATGAATTATTGGCGGAACTTCCGGAGCCGGAGTTCTCTTTGCATACAAAAACGATAATGAGAATATAAATACACTTAGCAATATGATTTTCTTTTTCATTAAACACTCCTGGTCCTAAAGTTCAATTATTTTTTTTAGCTTTCGATTTTTACCCATACAACATCTTTGTTTAACTTTTTAATCCGTAAAAACAAATCTTGCAGATGCTGATTATGTATTAGCTGAGGAAACGGAACAACTATCTCTTTTGCATTTTCTTCTTTTGTTTTTATTTGCACGGTATAACGCCAATGTCCTCCTCCATGAACTGCTTTATCTACAATAAAGTCACGTTTAATTTTTACAACATCAACAAAATCTATACTTTCTATGCCACTAAAGCTTCGAATTACAAGATGAGTATCATCATAAAAAATACATTCATAGAATTCATTGATTATTGCAAATAAAAATAGAAAAATAAAAACGATAGGAATTATTGAGTACCATCCATTAAGATGCTCCAAGTATATAACAGCTAAGCCTAGCAACGATACAACAAGAACCAATGAGTTCATAACTATACGTACAATATTTTCTTTTTCTATTCCAATCTTTTCCATTATTTCTCTCCCCGCTATTAGCACACCGTTAACAACTACTTAAACCACAGGCAGCTTGACTACCTGCCAGATTCAAAGATTTGTCATGTGGTTATTCCATATTTCTCCATAACCTCTTCATAAGTAGGTTCATTTTCTCTAATTTCTATTATACATCCTTCTTGGCCTTCTTCATAGTTTTCATTTGGACAAACCGAAACTTGAAATTTGCCTTCTGGTTTATTTATTTTGTAATAAACATGAAATTTGATTACGTCGAATTTATGATATTTGTCTGCTCGTTGAAATGCAAAAAAATCTTTCTTAGCAAGTTCTGAAAGTTTGCTTTCGTCATATCCCGGATTCATTTTTAAATCATCAAATGAAAATATTAAATATTTATCTTTTTCATTTTCGTTAATTTTATTTTCTTCTACTTCAAACAAGACTTTTTTAGAATAATTGCAACAGACTATTCTTTCTATACTTATAAAGTCTTTTTTTATTGCTTCTCCAGAAAAAACAATCTTTAAACCATTCAGTTCTTTTCCTTGATTTAATATTTCAATGGGAAAGCTATCAAGATTACATTCGCTTACTAACATATCAGTGCAAGCACAATACTGAATTTTAGGAGGCAATCTTTTTTCTTTTTCAAGATTAAATATTAAAACTTCTTCTTCGGGTATTTTTTGCTGAATATCCTTAAATATTTTTGAACATTTTTCTTCAATATTATTTGAACATTTTATGTCTCTTGAAATTTCAGGAACTGTATCCAGATATTTTTCCATTGCTTCATAAAAAGTATTGGTATAGTTATTTAAAAGTTTACCTAAGAAAGTTAGCATTTTAATTAAGTCATTTTCATCAAAAAAACTCCAGCTGTCATAAAATGCATATTTCATTTTATTTTCTAGCCGATTAAAAGTGAGCCAATATGATTGGTCATCTTTTAAGTATGTATAATAATTTACAAAAATAGTTTTTTCTGAGGCAGCTAAATTAAACTGACTTTTTTGAAGTACGATTTTTCCCAGATACCTTCCATTTATTCTTGTGAAATTTAAATTTGTTTTCTTAAACCCCAAATTTTTCATTATTGGGGTGATTATTTCTTTTATATGTAATTTAAAATTAAATATATCATCCATTTTTTACTTCCTGCGCTACTGCATGGGCACACACTTAACAATGAACGGGGTTAGAATATGTTATTTACCCCAACCTGCAAGTAATTCATTTGCTAAATCTTTAACCATATTTTCTTTACTATTCTTATATTTTTCAATATATTTTTTTGCCTTTTCACCTTTAATTTTTGACAATGCGACTAAATAAGTCCGAGCGTTATAATCACTATGGGCACTTTCTTTCTCGCAAGTTTTAATTATTGCATCTACAGAAGATTCATCTTTTAAATTTGCCAGCCCCATAGCAGCATCCATCTTTATAAAAGAATCCTCTTTAGCATTTTCTAATATTTCCAGAAATATCTTTTTATGATTTTGTTTTGGGAAAGTTGACAGATATTCAATCGAGCTTCTTTGCCAAACCAAGCTCTTTTCTGTCTGGTATATTTTTTCATAAGTAGTTTGAAGCGAGTCAATTTTATTTTCTATCAATACATTGGTGATTGAAACAACTCTTTGTTCTGGAGCTTTTAACATTTCTATCAGTTTATTTAAAACTTCAACAGGTTGCTTTCCTTTCAAAGCATCTACAGTCCAATACCTGACTGAAGAATCTTTGCTGTCTAAATAAGTAAAAATTATATCCATTGACTCTTGGTCACTTCTACCTTCCAATACACTAATTAGATATTGTTGAATTTGTATGTGTTTTGTCGTCTTTAATGCTTTCTGAACATCTTTTAATAATTCATCCGAAAATAAAAGAGGTTGTTCATTTACACTAAAAAAATAATTTTCAGGAATCTCTCTTGTGGAAACCAAATGCAACCAAAGTTTTACATTTTCTATATTTTTTGATTCATAATATCCGTCTAATAATTCCTCGGAAACAGGGCCTTTGTTATCCAATAACAGGTTTACAAAATCAACATCTTCTTTTGTCGGGCTGTTAGCCAAAGCCTGAATTGCAATACTCCGAGTCTGTGGATTATCTAGCAATGGAATAAAATCATCTTTGAGATTGCCAATTCTAAGTTCTTTTATAGAATAAATTGCATACCCCTTTATATTATAATCCCAGTTCTTGACTGCATCTCGTAATAATTTTTCGGTTTTCTTATTTTTACCAGTAATCGAAAGAATTTGTGCGGCGAGGATTTTTGCTCTTACATTTTCACTGTTAATTCTATCGTAAGCAGTTTTTTGTAATGATTCCTTATCCAATTGAATAAACAAAGGAAGCATATGAGCGTCACCAAAGTCTTCGTATTCTACCAAAAAATCAAATAGAGCAGTTGTTTGTTTGCTTTTTAACAGCATCAAAGTCATACCAGCCCAAATAACATTGCCCTCGGACTTTTCGGTTTTAAGTCTTTCTAAAAGTTTTTTTTCAAATTTTTTATCACCAGCTCCTGCAATAACCAAATAAGACAATAATCGTTGGTTGTCATTTTTTGAGTTAAATAAAATATTAATATTATTTTTGTAACTGGCAGTTTCTTTAAATTTTGACAGTGGATATTCAACAATTTGTTCATCATTTTCCATAAGCTCCATCATGTCATAGTAAGGTTCCAGGAAAACTGAATATGTCTGATACATGTTATTTAAATCTGTTTCAGTAAACTCAGTTTTAGTTGCATTGATAAAATCTTTTTCAAAATCTTCAATATTTTGCCCAAATAGAGCAATTGAAAAGAATGTTGTTAGTATCATTGATAAAATAATTTTTTTCATTTTTCCTTCCTAAAAAAGCAGGCCAGTGGCCTGTCGCCATAACAACTGGTTGTACCGCACGCGGCTTGACCGCGTGTCGGCTACGAACCTTTGTTATGACAATAATATTTTTTATACAGAATTAGATTTCTTAATTCCTTTTTTCTTTTAAGAAATTTTCTGTACATTTTTTGAAGCTATGCTTCTATTATTATATATTATCCAAGCGGCGTAAAGCCGTGTACTACCGCTACCTTGCTTAGCCCTAAAGTTTATTTTTTTGAACAATTATTTTTATATATTCTTTTATTTCTTTTAATAAATAGTAATTTGAATCCCATAATTTTCCTGAGGAAGATGTATCTTTTTCAATAACAAATTCTTTGGTATCCATTCCAATAATATCATTAGGAATGTTTATGCAGTTATCAAATTTGTCATGAATTTTATCATATTCTATTTCAAACTTTGTCATGCCTTCAAAAAAATCTACATAAACATTCCCATCTTTTTTTAATAAAAACAAATAATCCATTCCTATTTTTAATCCATATCTTTGTATTGTTTTTATTTGGTTAGTATGTTCATTTCCTTTTAATACTTCATTTATTTCAATTACATATTCTGAACCGGATTCTATTATTTTGCCAGATTTTACTTGTCCTATAATAATCAAATCAGCTTCATTTACAAGATAATCGAAGGTTTCATAAATTGTTTTTGGAAAAACCGGTAATGATAATAATATGCAAGATAAAAACATAAATGCTTTTTTCATATTTTTTTTCCTAACAAAAAAGCAGGCCAGTGCGCCTGTCGTCATAACAACTGTTTAAACCGCACGCGGCTCGACCGCGTGTCGGCTTTGAAACTTTGTTACACGATTTATATTTTATACATTTTCTCATGAATTATAAAATAGCTTTTGTCTTATTTTACAAATTCTATCTGTTTTAATCCAATGAGTAAATGTCCTCCATTGTAAAATGTGTATTTATAAACATTTGATCCATGATAATAATATTTATAAACATAATTTGTCTCAAATACTCCAGGGAATTCTTTTTTTATTTGGGTATAATCTTGTCTATCATAATTACTAAAGATATAACTAAAATCCAAACCACCATTGTAATTTTTTAATACAATTCCATTATCAGTAAAAACAAATGTCCTTATCACATGATCCAAGCTGTTAACTTCAAAAATTCCAGTTTCTTTAGCCAATTTGAATTGTTCTTCATTTTTATATTTTGATTTATATCCATAAAGATTTATAAAGTATTCTTCAATTTCATCATAATCCTTAAAAACTTTTCCAATATCGTATTCGTTTGGATTAAATTTCTTATTTGGAAATGCATTTACGATTCCAGGATTGTTGGAGACTTCAACAATAGATAAATTATATTTTTCTAAATCTGTCTCATCCAGTGATTGAAATCCATACATATAATTTCTGTCACATGATATTACTAAAATATAAATAATAAAATAAAAAAAATATTTAATTAAGCTCTTCTTCATTTTTCTTTCACCTTTAATATATTTTTAATCGAGCTTGACTCGATTAAAAATATTACAACTAATCATTTCCACATTAATGACATCCGAATTGAAGGAAATAAAAAGATATTAATTAACGTTGAAATAATAGCTAGACAAATTCCTATTTTTTTATTTTCAAACATTTTTATATTTAATAACGAAATAACAACTGTTAAAGCAAACAAAACATAAACTACAAAATTATTTATACTATTACAATTAAATCCTTCTTTGCAGCCACATCCAAATATGTCTACTAGAATTCTGTTTAAAGGTTCGTAAATAATTCTTAATAAAATAAAACTTAAAAATTGTAAGATTATTCTCATAGTCATAAAAAATTTCTTCATCTTTTTTCCTCAAGCACCCCAGTGGGGTGTCCGTGTAACAATGAGTTAAACCGCAAACCGGCCTGACCGGTTTGTCGGCTTTGAAGCTTTGTTATGGCAATTATATTTCTTATACAGAATTAAATTCCATAAATACTTTTTTCCTTATGAAATTTTCTGTAAGACCATTTGAATCGTATGCTTCTATTATTATATGTTTTTCAAGCGGCGTAAAGACGCGTATTACCGCTTCTTCGCATGACCCCTAAAGTTCAATTCTATTAAATCAGCAAGCCCGACTTGCTGATTTTAATTTCTCTTTTAAGAATGGGTATCAGAATTTTCTGTGAGTTTATAAAATTCTTCACAGGAATAATCTAAATCTGTTTTTAAGTCTGATAAACTATCTTTATCAAGTACAGAAATAAGACCATCAATTCTGAAAACTCGTTCTATATTTTGTTTTGCATAGTAATAAACGAGAGTCTTATAGAAAAGATACTCCAAAGATTTTTCATCTAATCTGAGTTTCTCAAAATCATCTTTATCAAATTGAAGTAAATTTACATTAAATATTTTATATAATTCATAGGCTTTGGCATATTTTTTCTTTTTATTAAATTTTCCAAAGAATAATTGAAGGTAAAAGATATAAAATATCTTTTTTTCATATTTTAAATAATCAATTTTTGAAAAAATATCAAAGAGAGTCCCTAAATTAAATATATTTTTGTTGTCAAATCCACATATCTCTTCAAGCATTTGAAATGATTCTTCAAGATATACTCCGTTTTCAAAATTTTTTATTATCCTTTTCTGGATTGTTTTCAGGTGTTTGCCCAATTGAAAACATGATATGTATAAAAGATAATTTTTCTTGAAATCACCATGTTTTAATATCTTAGATGATTTTAGTTTTTCATATGGCGGTAAACTTACAAACTCATCTTTTTCCATAAAAATAATTCCTAAAAAATATTTATCTATAAACAAAGCAGGCCAGAGGCCTGTCGCCATAACAATTGCTTAAACCGCAAACCGGCTTGACCGGTTTGTCGGCTTTGAAGCTTTGTTATACGTTTTAACATCCTTTTTCAAAGCGAGCTTGTCGTGCTTTTTCGTATGCCTGTATTAATTTAATATTTTGGTGATAGCTCGCAGAAACATTTTCTTCCAGTGAAATTTTATTTGAACGCATCACAAAATTAAAATTATTTTCTGAAATTCCATATAACCAATTAGGATTTTGTTTATTATATTTTTGAAAATAATAATCCGAATCTATTTTTATCAAATTTTCAATTGTTTGCTTTTTCTCACTTATTAATTTTTTCTCAATAAGGAATGGATATAAAACATCTTTGTAAAATGATTTACTTAATTTAGAACTTTCATTAAGTTTTATTTTTAAACCAATAAAGTTTTCTTCTTTTCTGTTTTTTTTATTAGTTATAGGTTTAGAAGAAAAAATAGCTACTTTATAATCAAAGTTAAAGTAATTACAAACTTTTTCTAATTCTTTTGCCCATGGATCACCACCTATCAACAGGACAACACCATTTTTTTCTTTTGCTAAGTTTGAACATTTTAAATATTCTTCCTTATCTAAATCTCTGAGATTTGGAATTGTAGGTTTTATCTCTAACCAGCAATTCCATTCTGGCATCCAAAAATCAGGTAAATACCAAATTCCATTTATATCATATCCTTGAACTTCATATTGATAAGGGATATTTAAAGCATCAAAAAATACTGCCCATCTAGCTTCCAATCTAGAACGAAATTTATATCCATTATAAATAGTATCAATCGCCTGTATCATTTTTTCACTCCCATATTCCAGCCCAGTGGGCTGTGCGTATAACAATGAGTTAAACCGCAAACCGGCTTGACCGGTTTGTCGGCTTTGAACTTCTTGTTATGCCTTGTTAACACAAAAATATATCTTTTAGCGGCAGCACCGACTGCCGCGTACAATCAACTTACTTGTCAGATTTCCTTCTATTACATTCTCTGCAAAGCATCTGACAGTTCTCAAGATTTGTTTTACCGCCCTGACTCCACGGAGTTATATGGTCGGCTTCCATTTCTTCAAGCTCGAAATGTTTACCACA
>ODAI013874871.1_pt1 | contig 37658 bp, 54 predicted proteins | sample 1539321 | NCBI WGS metagenome assembly ODAI01 (sample SAMN02144231, study PRJEB22623) | gut metagenome | biome: sheep rumen | host: Ovis aries | place: New Zealand
CAGTCCCGTCATAATTTGTTTGCCATGTTCCGGAACCTTGGCGCACTGGCTTATCACCGATAAATGTATCATCAACATGATTAAAAACTATATCAATCCCGTCATGCTCTTCATTGAACAGATAATCGAAATCCGAAACCGAAAAATCTTCTTTAGCATCCTTACTAAAGTAAATTGTCAGGAAGGCAATGCCTTTATCGTTTTCGACTTTTTTATATGAGTATGATGTGAAAAGGTCATAACTATCATCTACATCTTTTTCCCATCCAACAGGTGCTTGGATTGTGAGATTTCCAATTTTTTCCTCAACGGTATCAATTTTCGGCGCCGCAGGAGCTGCGCACGCCGTTAAACAAATCGTCATTGCCGCCATCGCGGCGATCGCTTTCCTCATCATTCACCTTTCCCCCATTTGCGATTTTTCAAGCGTCTTTTGTAGTCCGTGAAGCTTCTGACTTTTCGGAAGCAGCTTCTGCCTCCAGCTCCGCCCGGTAGCTCTCGACTTTCTGGTCAATGACGGATTCCGTTTCTTCCGGGAAGAGGTACTTTCTTGCATAAGCCTCCAGCTTTGCCATGTCCTCTTTATCCATGCTGAGGATCAGCCTGGCCAACCTTAAGCGGAAGCTCTCACTCTCATCCGGAAGAAAATAATCAATCCGCGCCTTCAGGTCGTCGCCGATCGGGCGCGCCTCGAACATTTCGCCGGTTCCATTCCTTAACCATTCCTCTCTGACGGAGTACTCTCTGCATATAGCTTTTGCCATTTGATCAGTGAGCGAGCGTTCGCCTTTCTCAATTTTAGATATCGCTGTTTTTCCGACACCAAGGGCGGACCCAAATTTTTCCATTGTGAGGTTCAGGTTGTCTCTGATTTCCTTAACTCTTGCTCCCTCGTTCAAGTTATCACCTCCTTGTTTTTAATTTATCATTATTAGCTTATTGAATCAATAAAAAGTTGGCAAAGGGAACAAAAATATATTGACACGGTTGGCTATGGGGTTTATTATGTTGGCAAAGGGAACACAAAAAGAGCAAACCGAAAGGGGGTATCAATAATGAGCGAACGCGAGCAGGAAGACAAGCTTCTGCAGATTTTCCGGGAGCTTGGGAAAGAGGAACGGCCGAAGCTTTTGAACGTTGGCGAAATCATGATAGCACTCAAGAATCTTCCCGATAAGCCGAAGGCGAGCGCATGAGGGCGGCGGAGAGAATCCGCCGCCGGCACGCCAGGAAGCAGGAGATAAAGCATCTGGCTAAGCTCCGCAGGAAAGAACGGGCGGCGAAGAGAACAAAAGATTAATTTTTCGTTAATTCGAGTTTTTAGAGTTTAAAACTCGAAAAAAATTCAGAAATAGGTTAGTAAGAGGGTTTTTATTAACTTTTACGGGATGTAGCTCAATGGCAGAGCGGTTGGCGAAAGTCGATGGACTTAGCGGGTTCGATTCCTGTCATCCCGTCGAGGTGGACGTTCTTACTCTTTATTCATCACCTCACAAAAAGGAATAAAGGGCGGCAAGGCGGTGCGCTGTAAGGAGTCCGTCCGGTGATGTTCGGTTAATTCATCTGGTTCCCGCCCATTTCCGTGACAAGTGGGAGCGCGACGTAATGGCAGTGTAAGGTAGCGCAGCAAAGTACGAATAAATACACTGTGGCAGCCGGGAAAGACCGGCAACAACGGGATGTAGCTCAATGGTAGAGCGCCGGGACCCCTCATAACCGGAGATTGCAGGTTCGAATCCTGCTATCCCGATTTGGCTTCTGGATAGTGTTTGACGTCAAGCATATGTGCACTATCCGAAATCCTGAAGATGAGCCTCAGGCAGTCGGGCGCCAGTGCGTGACGCAAGGAAGAAGATACTGGATACGTTGTGAGCTTGTAAGGTAAAACGCTCTGACAGCCGGGAAAGACCGGCAACAACGGGATGTAACTCAACGGTAGAGTAATCCGCAATAGCGTGACGTGCAGGCGGACTCCTGTGATTGATACAGGTTCGATTCCTGTCATCCCGATTCCCCCAGCGTGTGCAGTGATCCCCGATCAGGGAGGAGAGCGCTGGATAGAGAACGGTCAAAGTTTTCAAATCAAATCAATACCCAAGCAGAAAGGAAAATATTTTAAAGACAGGATAAGGATGGAATCAATTAAGGGCGTCGTGAAACGTGACTCCCTTGTAAGGAAGGAGGCACATATGGAAGCAAAGGAAGCGAATAAGCTGCTGATGGAAGAGCAGTATCTGCTCAGGGATTGCAGCGGAGACGACAATGGAACAAATGACAACAAATTTGTCAAAAAGTGCACAGATCTGTCTGAAGCTATCGAAATGGCAGCAGATGCGCTGGAAAAGAAAGAGAACATGAGGAACACATTTCTCTGGTCTCTCCGCCGGGAGATCAACATGATCTGTGCTGCTAAGCTGTCGGATGCAGAGGCAGGGTGCCTGTTTTTTTCGGGCGCAATAAGAAGCATGAGTTTCCTCGGCGGAATGCTTGCAGTTGCGCAGACGTTGGACATCCTTACATTTGAGGAATGGGAGGAGTACAACGCGGCCCTGATGGAGATCGAGCAGGAAATGTACGACATGGCCAGATAATTCCCATCCGGCGGGCGATAGCCGGAATTATGAGGGTGCTGGAGCCAGCGTGTTTCTTTCAGTCTTTCCACGCTGAGCGGGTTCGAATCCCGCGGCCTTCATCGGTTTTCTGTATTTCATTTGCAGAATTCCTCCAAGGATAAGTCCCTCTTACGGCGGACGGCTGTGCCAAGGAGCTTCAAACGCTCCGAGGGGGCATTAAGCCGGCAATGCCGGCACACGTGAAAGGAAGGGAATGAATATGAAACAATATATAACAAGGACAGAGGCCATGGAAGAGCTCGGGCTTTCTACGACCGCGATGAAGTCGATCATATCCGAGATCCGGAGTTATTCCGGAGTCGGGAAGCGCTACGGCCCGTATGCACTCAGGGGAACAGGAAAGCTCCTGCAGATAAGGTATGCAGTCCTCACGGACTACATGAGCTATCGTGACCGCCTCCGGAACAAGGATTCAAAGAAATATGTCCCTGACTTTGATGTCCGGGAAGCTGAGCGGGATCTGGGAGTCACTTCAGATGTGTTCATTACCCAACAGGTAAGCGTGGATCCGGAATTGATTGCCGGCGCGATCGTAAGGGAAATCGCTTCAAAGATAATTGCTGGGTGAATGCCCGGTCATGCTGGATGCTCCGGAAGGGAGTGCCGGAGGGTGCCCTTATCCCAACCAATTCCATAACCGCCGGTAGCGGGGTCATGCCCGCCGTCCTGCCGTCCGGGCGATTGCCCGGGAAGAGCATTTTTATTCCTCATATGTCGGTCCCTCCGGTCTCCGGAGGGATTCCCGGAACGAGCTCACAGGGAGCAGAGGCGCATTTTTCGTCCTTTAGAAACATATAAAGCAAGCTGCCAACTGCTGAATAATCGTGAAACCTACCTGATACTCACAAGCCTCAGCGGGTCCGAGTCCCGCCGTTCCGTCTACGCCTTAATAAGCCATCGAAGGCGTTCTCCTTTATCTTTAAGTGCCGTCCCGCTGCCGGACACAGTGGGATTGGCCGGAATAATAGCGGGGCAAATTTTAAAAGAATGTTTCGAAGTATCTGATAACCGCACGCCCCGTCATTATAGATAGACACATAACGAAATAAAGCAGAAAGAGAGGAAATCTTATGTGATGCGGTAAGACCGCTGCCGATCGGCAGCACAAACTACAACTGAATAGATCGGGGCGGTTCTCACGAAAAATCTGATCATTGTACGAATACGCAGCAAATGATCAGCGGCAGAATATAGCAAATGCACACTACTGACAAACCATATAAATGCCTCATTTTGGCAATCCGTAACATGATACCGCCCCGATATTTGCAAAGACCCGTAATGCAGCCGCCCGATGGGCGACCGAGGCCAGCCGGTAGAAATGCAGAGCCAGGACACGAAAGGAAGAAATTAAAATGCAGACGAAATCAATCAGGGCAGAGATTCAGCACGGGAAGCTCAAGGCTTACATCAGAATCGAAGACAGCAAGACAAAGAACATCATCACATACGTTATCAAGTACCCGAGGAGTAAGCAGCCATATTACTTCATCGGGGAAGAACGGCATGATCTGAACGAGCACGAGATAAAACTCCTCCGGGAAGTGATTTCATGCGTCAGTGGGTGATGTGCGTCATTTTCAGGGGTAGTATGCTACCCCTTTTTTCGTAGGACGGTCAGAGCTCCGGAGCATCCGGCGCTGTGATGATCCTGCGACTGGCAGCGGTCCGCTGCCATCGAGGCAAGCATGCGAAAGGAGGTATATAAGAGACAATGATAACATTCAGCGTCCCGGGGCCGCCTCAGGGCAAGGCCAGGGCGCGAACAGTCCGCACGAAGAAAGGCGATTCGATCAGCTACACGCCGGAGCGGACGGAATACTATGAATACAGGATATTGAACGCGTTCCTGTTCGAGGCAGGGAATCCGAAGGAACTGGTATTTGCTAAGGGCGTGCCGGTCAGGATCCGGATCACGGCATATTATAAGCCGGCAGCCAGGACAACGAAAAAGGACATGATAAAGATCCAGAACGGTGAGAAGTTCCCGACCAGGAAACCGGACGTCGACAATATCACAAAGGTCGTGCTGGACGCCCTGAACAAGGTAGCCTATCATGACGATTCGCAGGTCATAGAAATAACTGCGAGGAAACTGTACTCAGTCAATGAAGGCCTCGTTATAGAGGTCGGCGGAGCTGCTGAGGAATGGACTGATCTGAAATGCTACGGGCTTTATTGATCAGTCAGAACTACTAACCTGATGGAGGTAATCATATGGGAAGACCACGTAAACAAGGTCTCGATTACTTCCCCGTTGATACGGATATTTACGATGATTTCGGGATAAGGGTTCTAATTGCAAAATACGGTTGTGACGGAATTGGAGTATATACATATATTCTTTCCAAGATTTATAAAGACAAAGGATATTACATAGAACACACGGAAGATCTCGAACTCATTGCATCGCAGGATCTCAGAATGTCCCGCGAAAAGGTCAGGCAGATTATTGCATACTTGATTAGCCGGTCACTACTGGTATCGATCACCAGCACACTTGCTATTCCGGTCACTGTTATAACCTCCACCGGAATACAGCGGCGGTATCAGGAAGCTGTCAAGGTTAGGGCTTCAAAAAATGCCGTCGAAGTAAGGGCAGAGTTCTGGCTTCTCACAGATGAGGAGACCGAGAGCTTTATTAAAGTGAAAGCTTTTTTAAGTAATTCTGAGAAAAACGGGAGTAATTCCGAGAAAAACGGGAGTAATTCCGAGAAAAACACCACAAAGAAAAGAAAAGTAAATAAAAGTAAAGTAAAGGAAAATATATCTATATCGCGCGGTGCATATTTCAGTGATTCGTCAGTCAATGAGGCTTTTGCCGCATACCTCGAAGCGAGAGAGGAGAAGCTGACAGACTATCAGATCAACCGGCTGATCAAGAAGCTGACGGAATTGTCCACGGATCCGAAGGAGCAGGCGGCGATTATAGACGAAGCCACCATTCACAAATGGAAGAGCTTCTTTCCGTTAGCTAAGCCGCGGAGCGGCAGCGGTACGGCCGAGAAGAAACCGAAAGGCAGTTTTTATAATTTCGAGCAACGGCAGCGGTCAGCTGATGAAATGAAGCAGATCGAGAGCGCACTTCTCGGCGCCCCGCCGGCACATGAAGGAGCAGGATGAGACCGGAGGTTGAAAAGTTCCGTGAGTATCTTGTCGACGATGAGAAAAGCCCGTCAACGATACGGAGTTACTGTTATGCAGTCGAGAGCTTTTTTGAAGAGTATGAGACGCTCACGAAGGAACACGCAGTATCTTATAAGCTCGGACAGGTAGCGGGATATGCTCCTAAGACGGCAGCAAACAGAACAACGGCGCTGAATCGATTCTGTGATTTCGTTGGGCGTCATGACTGTAAAGTAAAGACCGTCAGGGTACAGGCCAAGCCGACAGTCGAAAACGTGATCACCGTTGACCAGTACGAGCAGATGATAGCCGGCCTGCTGGGTGATGGGAATATTCGCGGGTACTGGATGACCGTTTTTCTGGCCAAGACCGGAGCAAGAATCTCTGAGTTCGTTCGCCTGGATAAATCAGGACTTGAAACGGGTGCTTGTGAGATGTGGACCAAGGGAAAGATAAGACGGATCCGCATCCCGGACATTCTTATATACGAGTCTGCAGATTATTTCAAGAATGTCCCCGGGGACTTATTGTTCCCGAATCGATTCGGGAATCAGATGACGACGCGGGGAGCTGCCGCAGATCTATCAAGATGGGCGGTCAAGTACGGCGTCCCGCGGGAACGAGCGCACCCTCATGCGTTCCGCCACTTGTACGCGATAGAGTTCCTCAAGGTCAACAAAGATATTGCACTTTTGAAAGATCTCATGGGACATGAGAACATCAACACGACAGCCGGCTATCTTACACTCAGCGAGGAGCAGCAGCGGGAAGAGTTCAACAAGGCGATTGAGCGTCAGGAGATGCACCGGCCGGACATCCGGATCCGGAGAGAGGCGCAGAAAAAAGCATGAAAATGATGAGAGGGAGAGCAGATGATTGATTTGATCGGCAAGGCAGCAATGCTTGAGATGCTGGCAGAGGAAAGTTCAGAGCTGTCGCATGCAGCGCTTAAGCTTGCCCGGAAGTACCGTGGAGAGAATCCCACTCCGAGGTCTGAAATGGAATGCATTGATTCCCTGACCGAGGAGACTGCAGATGTCTTGCTCATCCTTGACCAGCTCAAAAGCATCATTGCCGATGAGCGAGTGAAAGCCATCAAGGCCCAGAAGATGGTCAGATGGAAATTGCGGATGGGAGGCGATTAAAACGAATAGTAATGAATTGATTTGCACGATGCATGAGGAAATCATTGCCATCTGCGAGGAGCAGCTTGAGGAGCTGCCGGAAGTATCTGCAGAATACAGCGGAGTTTGTCAGGCGTTCCGTGACATCATGGAAGCGGCCGAGAAGGCCAAGGACGCCGGTGAGCGGATGGAGAACAGGCTTTTTCAGTATAGTACGGCTGTTAAGTCGCTCGGATTCGAAAGGGTGAGAGGGTAATCGGATGGAAATCAAAGAAGCAATAAGCCGTATAGAGAATGTCCTCGACCCGTTTCCTTTTGATCCGCCATTTTCGCCGGAGACATGCGAGGCGCTCGACATGGCGATTGATGCGCTTAGGATCCTGGGCGATGAGGACACGATAAGCAGGAAAAAGATTATTATTTGCGTCAATAAAAGCAGTAGCAAGTATCTTAACGGTCAGTCGAAAATTGCTGCTTGTAGAATTGCCAGTAAAATACCCAGCATATACGAAGAAAGGAAACAAGATGTTAAGAAAGGAAATTAATGAATTTACCGAAGATGAAAAGAACTGGATGAACACGCTTTCAGCTAACTATATTGTCGCACAGTCTGATGGGTTCCAGCTCGGTTATGCACAGGCCATTAGTGACTTCACGGAAAACATTATCAGCTATTGGGCCGGCAGTGATGATAAGGCACAGCTAAGCGTCCTCGATACGCTTGTTGATTTAGGCGAGCAGCTCGGCAAACGCAAGCGGGTGGCAGAGGATAACATCAAGCTGCTTAAAAAAGAGGGGTATGACGAATTCGGGTGGTTTTTCACTTTGAACGATGAATGTTTCCCCAGAAGAATGGGGCTCTTCATAAAAGAATTCTCATCCGATGTGGTTAAAGAACCGGAAAGTGCCCGGATTGAACCGGAAAGTGCTCAGGTTGAGCAGGAAAGTGTCCAGATTGAACAGGAAAATGTTCATGTCGAGCAGGAAAGTGTCCAGATTGAACAGGAAGGCGTTCAGATTGATGGGGGGGGGCCAGAAGGAAGCTGATGACAAGCCGGATCCGGAGCAGCCAGCTCCGGAAGATGCATCCCGGGGGAAAGCTTACGGAAAGTGGACCGAGTATATGGGAAAAGCCCTCTCAACGTTGGAGCAGAATTTAATCATCAAAGGGATGACCGAAGAAAACTACACCCTGAGTCAGATACAGAGCGTTGTAAGGCTGTCCCAGCAGACTATTTGTAACAGAAAGAAGAAAATGAAAGAGGCGGGGGAATTATCATGAAGAAAGCATTAAAGGCAGCGGTAGCAATCATTGTCGCACTGGCGATCACGGCCATCATGATCGTGACGGCCAATGCAGAGACAAGGTACATTGAGAAGAATTTCACCTTCGGCAGCTATGCGCCGAACGTACATATTATCAACGCCGCACTCGGTACGGCACTGGAAGTCAAAGCAGACGGTTCCGTGTGCTGGAAGAAGCTCCGGGAGAATAACGATTACACTGATGTCTCGCAGTGCTTCACGATCCTTCCGGCCGGCAGCGGTTACTATACGATTGCTGAGGTCCTTCCGATGGGCGGACATAATCCTCGGGTACTTACATATAAACCGGGAAAAGGATTCTTCATGGACTGGCCAATTCGCAGCGGTTCTGCAGATACCCAGAAGTTCCGCTTCAGGTGGTACAGCTCAACGACCTGCGGCGGTCGCACGATCAAGAATTGCTGGCGGCTTGTCTGCAAAAAAGACAGTATAGCCTTCTGTACCGGGGGCTGGTCGACGCTCCGGACCCGGCAGGATAATTGGTCTGAAGACTACTGATCATAGTCCCGAGTAGGGAAAAGTGTGGGGAAAATGGAAGAACGGGCGATTGTTAAAATTGCCCGATTTTAAAGCAAAAATAATGTTCTGACAATTCCCGTTATCAGAACATGGAAGGAGCGGTTTTGAACATGTTGCACAAAAATGGTGGAATTGAAGGTATTCGCTTGAGGACTCTCCTGCCAGATGCATACATAACCATGTCGGAAAGATTAAGTAAGCTGATAGAAGAAAAGAATGTCAGTTGCAGAGAAGTTGCGGACGTCGTTGGCATCACAGAAGTTTCCATGCATAGATACTTGAGAGGTGAGAGAATGCCACAAGTACCGATCATGTTAAACTTCGCGAACTACTTCGGAGTATCCGTAGATTATTTGTATGGTCTGACTGATAAAAAAGGAGCACCAGAAAAAATTACGCATCAGCTGAAACCATGCCCGTTTTGCGGTGGTACAGCACACATAATGAAGATGGGTTATCCTCACTGGGTATATTGTGAGTCGTGCGGTGCAAAGGTTCACGGCGGCGTCATGGGAGAAGAGGAAGGAGAGGCCGCGAGCATCATAGCGTGGAATCGGAGAGTGATCGTATGATAGAAAAGGTAAATACCAATGGACGTCAAACAGGTCGGACAACAGAGCTGATTAGTAAATGCGCAGAATACAATTATGCACTAATCGTTTGTCCTAATCGTGCCATAGCTGAATATACATTTGATATGGCCAGAGATATGATGATCAACATTCCTATGCCAATTACATTCAAAGAATTCGCAGAGGGATTATTTGAAGGCAGAAATATAGATGCCATTTTAATCGACAACTTAGAGATGGTTTTGAACGATATGGCGCGCGGTGTTCCGATTGCTGAGGTGGTGCTTATGGATCAAGGGGGATATATCAGAGTTGAAAGAGATTTGCAAGAACTGTACCCATTGCAAGCCGACGTATAAGGGCGGCCTGTGTGAGGTGACCGGAAAGAAGACAAAGCTGACCAAGGAAGGTTGTGAGGAATGGAGACCGAAGAAATGAGAAGTAAAAGAACATGTCCTGTCTGCGGTAGAACATACACAGAGCCGCCGGCGATATCCAGAAGGAGTAAGGGCATTGAGATCTGTCCGGAATGTGGGGCACGTGAAGCAATAGAGGATTGGAATTGGGACCAAGAAGAACGCACGAAAAAACGCACGGAAACACACACGTGCGATTCAATCGGCAGGCAGGTGGCGATAGATGCAGTAGATGCGATAGGACATATTGCAACAATGCCAGATGGTGACAAATGCATCAGAAGAAGCGCAGTAAAATACACGCTGTCTATGTTGCCGCCTGCACAGCCGGAATACGAGCCAGTAACCGCGGAAGATTTTGCAAAAACAATGTCGGAGACTTCGGTTTACAGTTATATGTTGTGGCATAGTGAGGCTTTAACGTTAATGGAAAGACAGGGGTTTGTGATATGCAAAAAGACGATGTGATTTACAGACAGGCGGCGATTGATGCCATAAATCATGAGTTAAAATGTGGAGCAGTAATAGATCAGTGTGGATTGGAAACAGCACATGGTCTTATTGAAGAATTGCCACCTGCACAGCCAGAACAGAAATGGATCCCCGTAAGTGAGAGACTTCCGGAGCTGGATGAGGATGGATACAGTCAGAAGGTACTCGCGTGCTTTGGGAATTATTCCGGATGCGACATACTTGAGTATCGCGCAACAGAAGGAATTGGCAAATGGTACATTGGGGACATGGATGACTCACCTGAGGATATAGGAGTAATGGTCTTGGCATGGATGCCCTTGCCAGAACCATACAAGGGGGTGGAAGGTGAACAGGATGATCAGAAAATGTGATGTCGGTAAAGTGCTATTCTATGCTCACTATAATGTAAAGGAGCTGCCTGGCTTCCGGTTCACCGTCGGTAAGATGACAATCACCGAGGTTTCAATTGATGGAAGATTCAGAGCAGAGGAATATGATTTGTGGATACCTAATGACTTTATTGATGTTGATAGAATGTTCTGGCGGAGCTGGGAATGTGAGAAGTATTGCAGACGCAGAAACGCTCAAGAGTTAAGGAGGATGATGAGTTGTGGACAGTACAGCAGAGCTTCTTAAGGAGCTGAGGCAGCGGGGATTTGACGCACGAATGGATGAGACAGGTGTTGTTACTGTCTGGATTGATCCGTACAAAGAAGACGTCGAAAGTATCAGAAGCCTTATAGTGGATACGCTTGGATGGGAACGCAGTTATGGATTCAAGTACGTGCGAAGGCCGGAAGAATGGGACAATCAGCCGAAAGCTCCGGACCGCGATGCATACGCTGCAAAAACGCAGCGGCGTAAGAATAAGCCGCTGCAGGCAGCGGTCGATGATGAACAGTTGCCTGGACAGATGAGTATATTTGACTATCTTTAGGAGGGTAATGAAGATGAAGAGTGAGACGATAGCTGTTTATGTAGCTCTTGTGATAGCAATCGTGTTTGTTGCAGTTGCCACCTATGCAACGCTGAAGGCCGGCAGTGATGAAGATGATCGGAAGGATTGTGATGAATTCGAAGATGAATGTGAATGCGACTGGTTCTGATCAGAAAGTAGTAAGTAAGGAATTATGTGGTGGCTGCCATTCCTTTGACGGGTTTAGTTGCGACCTCAGTCCTATAGCATCAGATGCCTCGGTTGTTTGTCCTTATGCTATTAATAATCATGACAGAACAAACGTTTACAGTTATAATAATAAGGGACAACCGCAACGGCACAGAGCAGACAGCAGAAAGGACTTAGTCGATGACTCCTGAAAACGAAGCCAAGAAAGATTATCTGTCGCGATACAAATGGGATCTGGAAGCGCTGAAAGAGATAGACGGGGAGATTACTGCCTGCAGACTTGGGGCGCTGCCGGGTGCGATCGCTTACAGCGGAATGCCAAAGGGAAGCGGTAACAATCCTGACCTATCTAATTACATGTCAAAGATAGATAGTTTACTGACAAAGTTTATTAAGAAACGTGAGGAAGCTATCAAGGATCTGCAGGAGATATCGGCGGCTGTTGAGGCGGTTGAGCATCCTCGGTCGAACATACTGCTACGATACCGATACATTCAGTGCAAAGAGTGGGATGAGATAGCTAAATGTATGGATTACACAGAAGTTTACTGCCGGCGCGAACTGCACAGTGAAGCTCTAAAGAATTTTGAAGTTCCTACAAAATCCTACACGGACATATGATAAAATGTTAATGTCGAATTGTGAACGACGGTATTCATTTCCTTTCGCATTAAGGAGCAGGTGCGCAGCCTGCTCCTTTTGTTTTAGATGCATGCAGTACGAATCAAATCCTTTTTATTTAACAAACAAATGGAAACGCAAGCGCAAATCAATCCTTGTGCGTGACAAGTACCAGTGCCAGGACTGCAAGCGGTACGGTCGCATGCGCGAGGCGACCGAGGTCCATCACATCAAACATCTTGATGAGTATCCCGAGCTTGCGTATGACAATGATAACTTAATTAGTCTTTGCCACGCGTGCCACAACGCGAGACATCCGGAGAAGGGGCGGCTGGCGCGGAAAAAATATGAAAAGGTAAGCGATCGCGGGGCAGGCACCCGAAAAATCGCGAAAAATTTTGATTGAGAAAAGCCGCAGACCCCCGCCCCTTCCGAACACGTTTTCGAGGCTCGGCCTGCTGGGCTGGGTGAAGGTTTCCAACTCTGACGAAAAATCTGGAAAAGGGGGTCAGCCGGTATGGAAGCAAGGCTGTGGAGAAATAAGGTCAATAGATGCCTTAAACAAGTTAATATCGACCCGAAGCAGTACGCTTCCGTTGTCCTGACATTGGCTGACATCCTGGAACAGCGTGATATCTGTTTTGATCAGTACCTTGAGGACGGCGACAAACCTGTTATCGAATACACGAATAAAGCGGGTGCCACAAATCAAGTCAAAAATCCGAAGCTTGTAATGTGGATGGACTTAAACACCCAAGCCCTTGCTTACTGGCGGGAACTGGGGCTTACACCGTCGGCCTACAAGAAGATGACCGGTGGAAAGCAGGGCGAAGAGAAAAAGAGTGCTCTGGTGGAAGCGCTGAAAGCTATTGAAAAAGATTAGCGGAAAGCATTGGAAGGTAGCCCTGGCGTATGCTGAGGGCATCCGGGACGGTAAGATCATAGCAAACATCGAACGCAAGCAGTGCGTTGACCGGTTTTTTCGGGATTTAGAAAACCCGGATTATGAGATCGATTCGAAAGGTCCCGAGTTTTGCATAAAAATTATTGAGAAGACCTTGTGCCACCAGCAGGGTGAAGCACTCGACGGTACGCCGATGCGCGGAAAGCCCTTCCTACTGCAACCGTTTCATATTTTCATAATTTACAACCTTCTTGGGTTTGTCCTTGCAGGAACAAAAATTGTGCGCTTTCACGAAGCGCTTATTTTTATCCCGAGAAAAAATGTGAAAACCTCGTTCGCCGCGGCGCTGGCATGGGCGCTTTCTCTGTGGTACCGGAAATCAGGAGCTAAGACATATGTTTCATCTGCTGCACTCATGCAGAGTTTAGAGACTTTCGAGTTCCTGAAATATAACGTCGAACATATGGGAGAGTCCGACAAGGACGGCGGACATGTCCATATCATAGATAACAACAACGAGCATTCGATGGAGGCTAATCTCCCGGATGGCTCGTTTTTTATTCGCGCGTTGGCGGCGAATCCTGACACGCAGGATTCGCTAAACTGCAACGTCGCAATATGTGATGAAATACATGCCTTCAAAAGCACGAAACAGTACAACCTCTTTAAGGAGGCAATGAAGGCGTATACGAATAAACTCGTAATCGGGATCAGCACGGCCGGCGACGATGCAAACGGATTCCTCGGAAAGCGTCTGAAATACTGCAGATCTGTTCTCGAAGGGACAATCAAGGATGAGCAGTATTTTATTTTCATGTGCTGTGCGAATCCTGATGAAAACGGGAATATCGATTACACGAATCCGATAGTGCATGAGATGGCAAATCCATCCTACGGGGTCACGATCCGCCCGGCGGAGATCCTGAATGATTCCCTTCAGGCCCAGAACGATCCGCAACAGCGGAAGGACTTTTTCGCAAAATCGCTTAATGTTTTCACGAACGCAATGAAGGCATATTTCAATATCGCCGAATTCCAGCGATCTGATCAGAAGTATGATTGGACGCTTGAGGAACTGGCCAAGCTGCCTATTAAGTGGTTTGGCGGCGCCGATTTATCAAAGATGCATGACCTCACCGCGGCGGTCCTTCTTGGTGTTTATAAAGGGGTCACGATTGTTATTCCGCATTGCTGGTTCCCGGTCGTGGCCGCCCATGAAAAAGCCGAAAAGGACAATATCCCGCTGTTCGGCTGGATGGATGATGGATGGCTGACGATGTGCAATACTCCGACAACAGAGTATTCGGACATTGTTAAGTGGTTCGTTGAAATGAGACAGCGCGGATTCAAAATCGTGCAGGTAGGGCATGATCGGAAGTTCGGACGAGAATACATCCGGCTTATGAAAAAGGCTGGGTTTAAGATTGTCGACCAGCCGCAGTATTACTACGTGAAGTCTGAGGGATTCCGGTACATAGAAAAGGCGGCAAAAGACGGGAAGTTCTATTATCTGCACGCCGAGCCTTATGAGTACTGCGTTGAGAACGTCAGGGCCGTAGAGAAGACCGACGATATGATCATGTACGAGAAGATTCAGGACACTTACAGAATAGATATTTTCGACGCCTCTGTTTTTGCGGCGGTTCGAATGTTGGAATTTACGGAAAAAGCCTCCAAGACAGAAGGATGGTGGGACGATGGGAAGACGAAAGAAGAGGAATAGCAATATCCGGGCATCAGATAGTGCTAAAACGACAAGGGCAACAATCCTGTTGTCCGATGCGTCGGCATATGATGCATTCTGCCTGAACGAAGGATATACAAGGCTTTCAAAAAATCCGGAAGTCGTGACGGCTGTCCGCCGGATATCGGATCTCATATCAAGCATGACGATCCACCTGATGGCCAATACGGCCAACGGGGATACACGCATTATAAACGAGCTGTCCCGGAAGCTCGACATCAATCCCAATCGCTACATGACAAGGAAGACTTATATGTCGGCGATTGTTCAGAATATGTACCTGACGGGTGATGGAAACTCGGTCGTCAGGGTTCACACGCAGGGCGGCCTTCTCGGAGATTTAGAACCGATACAGCCGGAGAGGGTGAGTTTTGTCCCGGAAGGATATGGCTATTATCTTCTGATCGACGGCAGGCGGTACGATCCGGATGACGTTCTTCATTTTGTCCTTCACCCGAATTCTAATTTTCCCTGGATGGGTGAGGGAATCCGGATTCCACTGAAGGATGTGCTCCGGAACTTAGGACAGGCACAGAAAACAAAGAATGCATTTATGTCCTCGAAGTACAAACCGCCACTGGTCGTTAAGGTGGACGGTCTTGCTGAGGAGTTTAGTTCTCCGGCAGGGAGAGAAAAGCTTATAGCACAGTATCTCGACACGGCAGAGGACGGGCAGCCCTGGATCATACCGGCAGATCTCATTGATGTAAAGGAGATCCGGCCGCTCTCGCTCAATGACCTGGCTATTAATGACACGGTGGAGATAGATAAGAGGACCGTGGCGGCGCTGATCGGCGTGCCGGCTTTCCTGCTGGGCGTCGGGAAATACGACCAGAACGAATGGAACTCTTTTATAAACAACACGATCGGCACCCTCTGCCGCGGCATCGAACAGGAATATACAAGGAAGATCATCCTGTCCTCGAAGTGGTATCTAAGATTCAACACGATGTCACTTATGGACTGGAATATCGAGCAGATTGCGGATGTTTACGGACAGCTTTCGGATCGCGGTATTATCACCGGCAACGAAGTGCGTGACAAGCTCGGCATGAGTCCGCTGGAAGGACTTGATAAGCCGAGAATCTTAGAAAATTACATCCCGGTCGATAAGATTGGCCAGCAAAAAAAGCTTGTTCAGGGAGGTAAAGACGATGAATAGAGATATCAGACAGATAAGGACATGCATGTCTGACTTTAAAACAAGAAAAGACGGCGATACTCCCCATATTTCGGGATATTTCTCCGTTTTTAATAGCAACTATGAAATATTCAAGGGCTGCACTGAGTCCTTTGCTCCGGGCGCGTTCACCGAGGAATTGCATTCGGATGTAAGGGCACTTGTAGACCATGATACGAGGATCGTTCTCGGAAGAACAATCGCCGACACACTCGAACTCCGCGAAGATAATCACGGGCTGTATGGTGATATAGCTGTCAATCCGAAAGACAGCGAGGCTATGAATTGCTGGGCAAGAGTTGAACGGGGAGATGTTTCGCAGTGTTCTATTGGATTCAACATCTTGGACGAAGAACACGAAGAACGCGAGGACGGGACACATCATTGGACAATCAAGAAAGTAAGGCTTTTTGAAGTTTCTGTTTGCACATTTCCCGCCTACGAAGAAACTGCTATATCTGCCAGAAAAGCGGATATTGCGGAAATCGAAAAGCGCAAGGCCGACGTATGGAGGGAAGAGAGGAAAAAGAAATTGAAGGAGGTATCAAATGGCACTCAGAGCACTGATGCTTAAGAAACGCATCGATGATAAGAAAAAAGAACTTTCCGATCTGAGGGCGATTGATTTTGCAAGCCGTGAGGCGGAACTTGAAAAATCAATCGAGGAAGCAAGTACGGAAGAGGAGCGCTCTGTTGTTGATGAAGCTATCGATAAATTCGAAGCGGAGAAGCGCGAGAACGATGAGAAGATCCGGGAACTTGAGGAAACAATAGAAAGCCTGGAGAAAGAGCTCGGAGAGATCGAAGAGAACAATGAATCACAGCCGGAAGAGCCGCAGGCCGGCGCGGATCCGGGAGCAGAAGTTGAAGAAAGGAGTATTGCAGCTATGCCCGTCATGGAAAGAAGAGTCGGCATTTATGCGCTGACAGAGGAACAGAGAAGTGCGCTTATCAAGAGAGATGATGTCAGGGATTTCCTGGAACGCGCTCGCGTATGCATCAAAGAGCAGAGAGCACTCGACAATGTAGGCCTTACCATTCCGGAGGTCATGCTTCCGATGCTGAGACAGATCGTTGAGGTCCACAGCAAGCTTATCGGCAAAGTCAGGGTTCAGAGGCTTAAAGGAAAGGGCCGCCAGAACATCATGGGGACAATTCCGGAAGGTATCTGGACAGAAATGTGCGGCAAACTCAACGAGCTTTCCCTTGGATTTAATAATGTAGAGGTTGAAGGCTACAAGGTCGGCGGATTCTTCGCGGTCTGCAATGCAATCATCGAAGATTCTGATCTTAACCTTGCAAATGAGCTGCTTACCTGCATCGGTATCGCGATCGCGAAGGCACTTGATAAGGCAATCGTATACGGAAAGGGTACAAAGATGCCGCTCGGTATCGTTACCCGTCTCGCTCAGACAGCTGAGCCGGATAACTACGGCCCGACAGAAAGAACATGGGAAGATCTCCATGAAACACATGTACTGACCGGAACGGGTGCATCCGGGATTGCTCTTTTCAGAGAACTTGCTGGCCGCAGGAAGGTAATCTCGAATAAGTACTGCAAAGACGGGCTCATTTGGCTGATGTCTGAGAACACCCACCTCGATCTCCTCATTCAGTCCATGGACAAGAACATGAATGCCGCAATCGTGGCCGGAATCAACAACACAATGCCTGTAGTCGGCGGCGAAATCATCGAACTCGACTTTATCCCGGATGGTGATATTGTTTACGGTTACGGCGAGGCGTATCTGCTCGCTGAGCGTGCCGGCACGAAACTCGGCCAGTCCGAGCATTGCCGATTCATCGAGGATCAGACCGTCTTCAAGGGCACAGCCCGTTATGACGGCAAGCCGGTCATCGCTGAGGCATTTGGTGTCACATCCATCACGACCATAGCTCCGACAACGAGCGGAATCACGTTCGATCCGGACACGGCCAACACATAATAATCGATCAGTAGGAGGCAGGCATGACAGACAGCGATCTTTTAACGATGCTCCGGAGTGATTTACAGAACCCGCCCGGAATTGTGAATGACTATCTCAATTTTTTGATAAGCAGCTCGAAAGAGCAGATTGCGGAGAAGGGCATCACGCTCGACATATCTTCTAACGAAGACTGCCATCTGATCATCATGTATGCTTCCTGGCTCTATAGAAAACGCAACAGTAATGACGGGATGCCGCGCATGCTCCAGTATGCGCTGCACTCCCGCCTTGTCCATGAGAAAGGTGCGGTGACTGACTCATGATGCTTGCAGATGGAACGCTCCGCATATACTCGCTCAAAAACACGGCTGCTCCGGGAGAAATGCCGCGGGAGATGCTGGTGGAGACAATCCCGGAAGATCTGTACTATTCGGACAGGGTTATCGGTGTTACAAGGCTCTATGCGGCCAAGGGTGCCGACCAGCAGATAAGCAAACTTGTGCGTATATGGGCTGTACCGGTTGAGATTGGCAACTATGTTATCGCCGATGGGCGCGATCAGTACCGCATTGACGTGATCCAGCCAGGCTGGGATGAAGAGGGGCTTAAAATCGTGGACCTGACACTTGTAAGAGAGGAAAATCACTATGACGTCTTTACAGAACAGGCTTAAAGCTTTCGGGGCGAAACTCGCGGGTGTGACAGGTTCAAAAACCTATCATTATCACGCACCGAATCGCCCGGAAGCCCCTTATACAGTCTGGGCCGAAGACGGCGAAGGTGATGGATCTTTCAGCGCAGATACCACGAAGGCCGAACAGAATATCCACCTTTATATTGATTACTGGACGCTTACGGAGTTTGATCCTGCTGTCGATTCGATTCAGGATATGCTTTATGGATCTTCGTCTGAGTGGAGACTTACAGACGTAACGCACGAAGATGAAACGAATCTCATACATTATGTGTGGGAGGTGAATATCTGATGGCAAAGCTCTATATCAATCCGGGAATTGACAATTATATTACAGATCTTACGAAACTCTTTGATGAGAGCGAGGAGATATGCAAGCGCTCGGCTTATATGGGCGCCAAGATCGTAGCTGACCGGTGCCGATCAGAAATATCAAATATTCCGGTTGAATCGGAAAAACAAAAACGCGCGAATGGCGGATTTGCGAGCGGATTGACAGGAACGCAAAAAAGCGGTCTTCTTTCCGGTCTTGGTATTTCGCATTTTAGAAATGACGGTGGATTTATCAATGTGAAGATTGGTATGGATGGGTATAACTCGACAGTCACGAAAAAATACCCAAAAGGGCAGCCGAATGCAATGATCATAAGATCACTCGAAACGGGCACATCGTTCCGGTCGAGAAATCCGGTAATCACCCGGGCGACCAATGCCGCCAAAGGTGCTGCAGAGGCGGCGATTCAAAAACAGATGGATGAGGAAATTAAGAAAAGAATACATTAAGGAGGTGCCAAAATGGCAGCAGCTGGAAAAGTATGCACGGGGTTTTCTCTCCCGTATGTAGCAAAATATGCATGCGCTGACGGTGTCATTTCTTACAGTGCCGGCAGGAAGCTGGCCCGCGGTGTCGATGTCTCGATCGAACCGGATAGTGCTGAGGACAATGTTTTTTACGCTGACAATGCGGCAGCTGAGACTGATGCCGGAACATTTACCGGCGGAACTCTCAACCTGACAGTAGACGGCCTGTTCCAGGAATCAGAGCAGATGATCATGGGGATTCCCGCTCCGGCAAATGATAGTGACTTCCTGGATTATGATGATGACCAGGTAGTCCCGTATATCGGCGTTGGCTATGTCGCACGTTATCAGTCGGACGGCGTGACGACATACTGCCCGACAATCATTGTAAAGGTGCAGTTCAATCAGCTTCAGAACGCTCATGCAACTTCTGAAGAACAGAAGAACTATCAGACACAGGCACTCAGTGCTGCTATCCTTCGCGGGGATGATGCGAAGCACAAATGGAAGAGAGTTGCAAAGGAAGATTACGCAACCGAGGCAGAAGCTGAGGCAGCAATCAAAGAAGTCTTCGGGATTTCGTAAAGGAGCAGCACATGTTTAAGATCAACGGAAAGGAATACGGATTCTATTACAGCGTTTGGGCTCACTGCGAATTCAACGACTGGATCGTGAAAAACGCGGACCGCTCGTTCGTTTCTGCTGTTGTGCAGAAGGCGGTTATAATGAGCAAGGCATACTGCAAGGTACACGGCGGCGCATCACTCAATGTAAAAGAGATCCTTGATCTCCCTGAGTATGTGTTTGAAGAGCTTGCCGCGGCACTTGCCGAGCAGGAAAAGCATGACAGCGAGCGCACGGTAGAAGTCGCCGAGGGCGGACAGGGAAACGCGGAAAGCGCCGCACAGTAACGCTCAATTGGGCATGGTATGTATTTTATGGGCATATGATGAATATGTCAGAAGATGAAGTGGGTCGTACATCATACGGGATGATGTGCGACCTTATCGCATGTATGGCCATATACAAAGGCGGCGCGGAACAAAAAGCGCGGAAAAAGACGTATGACGAAATTATGAGAATGGATTAAGGAGGGAAATCAATGGCTGTTAATATTGGCCCGCGGATCGGCGTTGAAGGTGAAGCGCAGTACCGCCAGCAGATGCAAAATATAATACAGGCCACGAAGACCCTCAAAAGTGAGCTTGCGGCTACGGAGTCGAGTTTTAGCAAAAACGATTCTGCAATGAAAAAGGCTGCGGAACGTGCAAAGCTACTCCGCGATGCGATAAAGGACCAGAAAAAGCACATCGAACAGTGTGCGCAGATGGTCCAGAAGGCATCTGAAAAGTACGGAGAAGCTGACACGAGGACGCTCAAATGGAAACAGGCTCTCGCGGATGCTCAAAACGAGCTCAACCGTTTGAACGGCCAGCTCGCACAGAACAATCTTCTCACCGTATGGGGGCAGGAAGTTGAGAAGGCCGGGCAGAAGCTCCAGGAGCTCGGCCAGAACATTACTAAGGTCGGTGATAAGCTCACGACCACGGTGACGGCGCCGATCGCGGCGGCCGGAGCTGCCTCTGTCAAGCTGGCCACCGGGCTTGAAGACGGGATGGCGAAAGTCTCGACGATCGCCGATGAATCTGAGCTATCCATGTCAGATATGGAGAAGCAGATCAAAGAGCTGTCCAATACAACCGGAATAGGAGCGTCAGATCTAGCCGAGGCGACTTATCAGGCAATATCTGCAGGACGGTCGACCGGTGAGGCGGTCGGATTTGTGGCTGACGCTTCCAAATTGGCGAAAGCAGGCTTCACAGATGTTACGACGTCTGTTGATACCTTAACGACGATTTTGAACGCCTACGGGCTTTCTGCGGACGCGGCAACGGCTGTTTCCGACAAGCTCATTAATACCCAGAACTTAGGTAAAACGACGGTCGCACAGCTCGGCCAGTCCCTTGGTACAGTCATTCCGATAGCAGCGGCATACGGCGTCAATCTTGACAATGTCGCGGCTGCATATGTCGCAATGACTAAGAACGGTGTATCAACAGCTGAATCCACGACATACCTCAACTCGATGATTAACGAGCTGGGTAAGTCAGGGACTAAGGCGAGTGACATCCTGAAGGAGAAGACCGGCAAGAGTTTCCATGAACTTATGGATTCCGGTGCATCTTTTGCTGACGTCCTCGGCATCGTGATCGAGGGAGCTGACGAGGCCGGCGTTGAGCTCGGTGATATGTTCGGCAATGTCCGTGCAGGTCGTGCCGCCATGAACATCGCGGCAAACGGCGCGAAGGAGTTCAACAAAGCCCTCGACTCCATGAGCAAGACCGCCGGCGCGACACAGAGCGCTTTTGACAAGGTCGCGAACACAACAAGCTCGAAGTTTAACAAGGCGGTCAACCGGATAAAGAATTCCGGCATCGAAGCCGGTCAGGCGATCCTCACAGAATTCGCGCCGGCGATCGAGGCTGGATTTAATAAGGTCACGGAAGCAACAACGGCTTTCAACGCCCTCAGCTCGGAGCAGAAAGCGAGCGTTGTGCAGTGGGCGGCGGTTGCAGCCGCGGCGGGTCCTTGCATTTCTGTATTTGGAAAAGTCGTGACAACAACCGGACAGGTCGTAAGCGGAGTTGGCACTGTCGCAAAGAAAGTCGGCGAATTTACAAGTGCGGTCGAGGCCGCAGGCGGAATGGGTGCGTATCTGTCTACCAGTACGCTCGGTATCGGACTGGCCGCCGGCGCGGTCGTCCTTCCTTTGGCGGCGCTCGGTGCGGTCATGGCGGATGCCGGAGCTAAATCGAGAGAAGCGACAGCGGAGCAAATAGAATTTTCTAACCGTGTTTCAGAGGTGGCCAGTGCTGCGGATGCGGCAGCTCAGCACGTTGACGGTGTCGGATCCGCGATCGAATCAAGCGCGTCGGGTATCCAAACGGCGGCTTCCGGATTGTCTTACTATCAGGATATGCTCAATTCATGCTATGACGCAGAGGGCAACCTGAAGGAGGGTATGGAACAGACGGCAAACTTTGCGCTCAATGAGCTCAATGCCGCGATGGGCACGGATTACTCCACGGAATTTATTGCCCAGGCAGAAAATTCCAAAGCCGCGCTGGAAGAGATCAACGGCGCGATCGATACAAACATTTCGAAACTTAAGGAGCAGGCTATACAGCAGGCTTTCCAGGCTGATTACGCCAATGCCCTGAAAGGTCAGGCCGAAGCACATCAGGCGCTCACGAAAGCGGAAGACACCTACACCGAAGCGGTTAAAAATGCCAAGTCAGCGCAGGAAGAATTGAATTCCGCGCTCACTGCCTCCGATGCTACAACCGGCAAAGGTATCGAACGTCAGCAGGAAGCTAAGAAGGCGCAGGAGCGGTATAACACAGAACTTGAAAATGCAGCAAGCGCTTACGAGAAAGCATCAGCCGCGGCAGCGGAAGCGGACGCACAGGTGCAGGGTCTTGATGAGACCATGAAGATCGCGGCCGAAGGAACTCCGGAAGCGATCGACAAGGCGGCGGATGCTTATGCGGGTGTCGGAACTGCGGCAAATGAAGCCGGCGCTACAGCACAGGCTGCTGCGGCGGAAACGACCGCGCAGACTGAAGCGCAGATGGAAGCGCTAAGGCAAAATGCGATTGATAACATCCACGCGATCAGCGCGGAGCCTATCAAGCCGACTGTAGACACGGCAGGAGCTGAGGCGGAAGCAACGAGCGGAATCAACAGCATGCAGCAGATCTTTCAGGCGCTCAAGCTCCAAAGTAAAGTCGGGCCTGTACAGCGTACAACGCAGGAAGCGAATAAGGCCAAGACGCAGATGAGTAATATCATCTCCAAGCCGATGACCGGAAATGTCAATACGGTCAATGGCGGTAACGCCGCGGCCACAACTGCAAAGGCTGGAATGAACACGATTGTCACACAGCCAATGCAGGGCCAGATTAATGCTGTCAATGGCGGTCCGCCGGCCGCAAGCGCTGCACACGGTTCCATGGTGCCGATTATTGCAAGCCCGATGAACGGCAATGTCGGAAGTGTCAACAACGCAGCCAGCGCGGCAAGCTCCGCATGGTCGACCATGCAGGGCATCTTGAGCAGGCCGATGACTGCTGTTGTTCATGTTGTGCAGAATGTCACGCGTACCGTGCAGGAAATCGTCAGCAAGGTAGCAGGACACGCAGAAGGCGGATTTGTCACGCAGGAGCAGCTTTCTTTCCTGGCTGAAGGAAATCAGCCCGAAGTTGTTATTCCACTTGCTTCTTCAAAACGAGCAAGAGCACTAGATCTGTATCGGAAGACCGGGGCAATCCTCAGCAGTGGAGACAGCGCATATTTGCCGGCCCTTGCCGGAGCTGGACCGACGAACAACTACGGCGGATTTACCGTGAATGTCTACGGCGCTCCGGGACAGGATGAGGAAGAACTTGCAGACATGGTGATTGATAAGATCAATGACATGATGGGGGCCAAGTGATGGGATATTTTAATTACGATAATAAATGCTCGCTTGACTTCGGCGTCAACATCAGCGGAACGAGCTCCTGGGGAACACCTCAACGGAAGATTGAGACTGTTGAGGTGCCCGGCAGACCCGGGCGGTTGATAACTTATGTCGGGTCTTGGTCGCATGTCGACATTACATATCCGGCATGGATTGCCAGGGGATTTGACAAAAAGTGGGATGCATTCTCGGAGTGGTGGAATGCTCACACGGATAACGTCTACAAGTTAACAGACTGCTATCATCCGAACTACTACAGGATGGCGCGGGCGCTTAGTCCTTTAGAACCGGAAGTCCGGACGCTTAACCGGTCTGGACGGTTTGACCTGAAGCTCCAGGCCATGCCTCAGAAGTATCTCATGGATGGTGATGTCCCGCGGATCCTCGACAACGGCGAGAAGATCACGCTGCGAAATCCCACGAGCTACGACGCATATCCTATCATCGTTGCAAAGATAAGGGACGACAGGCGGCACACGATAGCCGTTTATGATAACGGCGGAGATGTCGTCAGCGCCATCGGATTTAAGGTATCTGACGATTCATACAGCTATTACGGCTATGACATTAAATACGAATCTGAAATATATGAGGCGACATGCCAGCTTCCTGCGTCGCTTGTCGGTGCAAACGGCGCGATCGTTGAGAGCTTTCCGAACAAATACAAGAAGATGTGCATTCCTGCCGGCATGACTGTAACAGTCGAGAGCCGGCACGGAATATTCGAATTCTATCCGAGGTGGTACATGATATGATCCCAAAGCTGTTTGATTTTACGGAGCTCGCGTTTACTTCGAACGGCCTCGGACGTCTGACCGATATTATCAGCTGCAAGGTCACAGAAACACGGAACGGCGATTGTCTACTCGAAGCGGAATATCCAAAAAACGGGATAAGGGCAGATGCTATATGCGAGCTGAGATATATCGGTGCTCCTTATGACGATACGGGCCGTGTGCAGCCCTTTGTCATCTACAAGGTCAAGCAAGATATCAAGACCATGAAGATCTACGCGAAGCATGTAGGAATGATCAACTGTGGCCTGTACATTAACGGACAGATGCAAAGCGAGTTAACGGTCAAACAGCGCTTTGCGCAGTTCAAGAATGCTATTATCGGTTACAGCTATCTGGATAACGGGACGCGCGTCTACAACTACCCAGAACACGCATCTGTATTGACCTATTACACGGATATCGAGGATCCGATCCAGACGAACATAAAGACACCTGTCAGGCTGCGTGATTATATTCAGGGAGTAGACGGGTCGATTGCTGACGAGATCGGATATGGAGAGGTCAGATATGACCGCTGGAAGGTCGAATTTCTTGCGGAGCGCGGCCGCAATTCCGGGGTTGTATATCGCCACGGGGTAAATATCGGGAATATCATCGGGGAGACGTCAAGCGCGGAAACATACACCGGGGCGGTGATGTACTCGACTTATGATAATAATTTGCAGTATAAGCCGTTTTTCTGGATGGGAAGCGATCAGTCACCGGTCAGGATCCTGCCGAACTACAAACTGATTGACCTGACTGCAAAGATGAAGCAGGGTACCGTATTCGAGACAAAAGCGAACGCACAGAACAACACCGAAAAGAAAAAGAAGCCGTGGAACGTCAGCACGAATATCACGTTGTCGGGATACGAGCTTTCGAAAGTAGCTGAATATGCCGGGCGTCTTCCGAGCAGGCATATAGGATTGTGCGACACGGTCAAAGTTATCTATGAACCGCTCGGAGTCTCAACGGATGTTAAAGTCGTCAAGCTTGTATGGGATGTGGTAAAAGAGCAGTACACGTCAATGAGTTTTGGCACAATAAAAAAGACACTAAACTCAACGCTCAGAAAACTGATGCAGGAATATGCATCAGCAGTGAGGTGACACATGATCATTTATAAACTAAACACGATCCCAAGATATGAGAGCGCTGTCACTGTCGTCCACGCAAATGAAGGTGAGTATGGCGGGCAGTGGATTTTTGAGGTTGTTGAGGGAGACAGCATTTTCGACCTGTCCGGTGGATCTCCCGAGGTCACGCTCAATATCTTAAAAGCTGATAAGAATGTCTATTCCAACATTGTGGAAAACGGGATGGATACCAATCGGCGCGTAGCTGTTGAAATCGTGGAGCAGATGACTGCGGCGCCCGGAAAAGCTGTTGCTGAGCTTGTTTTCACCAGATCCGGAGAGAAAAAGGCAACCGCGAATTTCATTATCGATGTTGAGCGGTCTCCGGTCAATATGGGAGGCAACGAATCCGAAAGCCTTATAAATTATGTCGAGCGGAACAGGGCAGCGGCTGAAGCTGCAACTGCAGCCGCTTATGAGGCAGCGGAAGCAACACAGGACGCTATTGACGCAGCGCAGGCCGCGGCAGAGTCCGCAAGCGCGTCGGCCGCATCAGCCGCAAGCGCACAACAGACAGCTGAAAGCGCGATGGATGCTGTTGAAAATGCTATCGAAAACATCCAAGGGATGCCGCAGACGATCCAGAGTCTCGCGTCAAGCCTCTCAACGGCCGGAGCACCACATCACTTACTTGGTTTTAATGCCAACAGCAACGCAGAATCATTCGATCTTGGGATTGTCACTCCGCAGATGTTCGGCGCAAAAGGGAACGGCAGTACACTCGATAGTGTTGCGTTCCTTAGCGCGATCCAGAGCGGGAGAAAAGTAGTTGTTCCACCGGGGGATTACAGACTCAGTTCTGTGACCTGGTCAGACGATTCGATTGTACTGGATGACGGCGGAACATATCCGGAAAAACCTTTTATTGTATCGCGTAATATAAGAAATTCCGTGCCGTATGAGCGTTTTATCAGACAGTTCAACGCCTCGGACGGTCAGGCGATCCTGCACCTCCGCGGAGCCTGTTACGATTCTAAGCGTGATCGGATTGTCGCGGCTTATGTCACGGGTCGTAACGAACTCGTTGAAGATGCGAGCAGTGCGGACTTGATTATCAAGGCATACGATACTAATTTCTATGAAATATCCGGAGTCGGAACGACCATAACCGGAATGGCATGCGTTGGCGGGATCTGCTATAACTCAAAAAAGGATGAGATCTGTATCGCAACCGGAACGGCAACTGCACAGATCGAATTCCTGGATCCGGATACATTTGCTTTAATTGATACAAAAAATTGGACGGATCAAGATATTGACTTTGGATGTGCACGGCAGATCGCATATGACGATACAAACGACATTTACTATGTTGTTTTCGATAACGATGACACGATTAATACGTTGGTAATTGACGGAGATTTCAGCCGGTGCTTAAGTATGCTCCTTGATCCGCGGACATATTTGGAGCAGGCAAATGCAGAAGCCCTTGCGAGTGGTGGCTATTTAATCCGAGGCGGCATAGTTTACAACGATCAATTCTTGCAGCTGATCACAACCAATCCGGACTATGTGAGCAATTATGGAACGGAAGGGACTTTTATCTGTCAGTACAACTACGTATCCGGAGTACTGAAAAAATCATACCGAATCGGATCAAACTACTACAAAGGCGAAGAGCCAAGGGCACTCGTGAAGGTCAACGAGAAAGTTTACTGCCTGTCTAATATCGGCAGAACAGATTATCGAAATTATGTGAGCATAACGGAGCTCAAAATGGACGATCGCGTTGACGGGGAGCATAACAGCGTTTTTCAAGATGCAAAAATGTTAGGCGTCCCACTTTCCCCTCGGGACCTCAATGACGCGCTCAGCATCGGCTGTTATGTATCACCGACGACAGCAGTATCTACAGGGCTTAGCAACGTACCGACGTCGTATCCCTTCATCATGTGGGTAATGCCTGTCCCGCAAACGATCGAGAGCCGTATGCAGGTGCTGGCCACATATCACGGAGAGATCTTTATAAGGACATACGTTGCACATGTCGACATCTGGTACGGCTGGCGACAGCTCGCAGAAACACCACGCAAGGGAACAACCAAAACAGGTACCTGGGACGGAGGCGGATTTGTTACGGCGAACGGTACAGAGGTCCGTTTTACAATTCCGATATCGTTGCCAATCGAGTCAGGTGCTGTTCCGACGATCGCTATTACATCTCTCAAGGTTAACGTGAGGCAGGGCGGAAATTATCTGATCACGACTGACATAGATATAGCAACGTCGGAAGATTATGTTATTTCGGCGACGCCTGGCGCATTTGGGCTCGGCATTACGATCCGGAAAGGATCAGCATATGCAAATGCTGTTAATAACGATGCGTGCGGTATCGGCGCAACGGTCACAGTGCGTTTTTCATAAGGAGGTATTAACAGATGATCACAATTGTATCGTCAACACCATCCCCGTCAATAGTCATTGACGGGGTGACGCGGAGCAGGGAACTTTATAGATTTACAGGCTTGGCGTCCGACATAAAGCCTGTCACTGAGTACAATGGTGTCCTGATCAGGAACGGATCCATATTTATCGAGATCGACACCGGAAAATCGTATTTGTACGACGAAGAGGGCGGAAAGTGGATCTTGCGATCCGGAAACGCCGGACGGCAGGCCTCTTCCGGATCAAAAGACCTTTCAGCTGCTCTCGACGCAGCGATTGCGTCGCAGGTCAACAACACGAGAGTTATCAGCTTAACGGAGACTCAGCTTGCAAGCGGGTCGGTCATCGAGGCCGTGGGCGTGCCGGAATACGTCGGGGACGTGACGCAGTACGCGGCATATGGCATCACGGAGACAGGCTGGTACATTTTTGCCAGAGTGCTTACAAAGTCCGGCGAGGCTATCGAGGCGGGTGTGACCGTGGATGGAGCCGACGGGGCTATCATCACAGCGGGCAATGACCATGTAGATATCGCCGTGCGATTTGAGGTCGCGTCGATGAGTAAGCCGGTAACTATCAACTGGGGCACATACACAGAGACATACATTTTTAAGGCCACGGATTTAGCGGTCAGAAACCTGGACTACCGCGTAACTTTCTATGTCTACGATGCGGATCAGTTCGCGACATGGGAGTACGCCAGGACTGAAAACCAGACATTTGTCGGTACCCAGTATTTCACTGAGGAGAACGGAGTGTATACCCAGGCGGCCGTCAAGGCGCTGGAAGACATTCCGGAAGACACTTACTACACTCACGCCTATGTTTTGACTGAGGATTCGGTCTTTGAGGCAGATAAGATTTACTATACAAAAACAACCACGACACACTCCACATATGAAGAAAAGGGCATGTATACATGGAGTGAAACGACCTACGATGCCGCCGAAGTGACAGTAGGAGAAGACGTGCCCGCGGGGACTTACTATGTCGACCAGTGGACACCGGCCACAGGCTACTTCGTTGGGGCTGCGTATTACACCGAGGACGATGGCGAGTACACCCAGATTGCCGTCAAGGCCGGGGAAGTAGAGTCTTATTTCACAAAACAGGTCGATTTCGAGGCTACAGAAGACGAGACGTATGTCGGTACGGAATATTGGGAGGTAAACGCAGGAACGGACCTGGGATATTCCCGCGCTGCTGTAAAGGCGGGGTTCGAAGCTCCAGCAGAACCGTCTTATTATACCCATACCTATCTGAAGCTCACCGCAGCAGGTAAGTTCGCTGCTGATACCCGCTATTACAAGCTGGTCGGAAACGTGTATGAGCTGCAGGAAGTCACTGTGGGTGCCAGCTATGCAAAGAATCTGTATTATATCGATAACTGGACGATCGTAGAGGCCGGCACCGCGCTTGTCGGGACAAGGTATTACATCCCGGATGCTACAGCTCCGGAAGGATATACACAGACTGCAGTCATAGCAGGAGATGCCGTACAGGCCGACACCTATATCCGTATCGTCAGCTGGCCCCAGGCAACAGATCCGACATTTGAGACGGGCGTGACATACTACATCAATCCCACCGGTAAAGAATATGTAGAAGCAGCCGTTACAGCCGGGAATCAGATCCCTGCGTACTATGCCCATTCAAAGGTCACGTTCGCTGGCCTGACGCGAAACGTCACGTACCGTTTCAATCAGATCATTGACTGCCCTACGACGTTCATCCTTCCGGAAATCGAGGACGAATGTCACGGTGCATGGTACGAAATTAGATGCAATCACGCGGGGACTTACAGCATGACGCTTGTCCCGCCTTCCGATGACGTCAAGGTGGCCACACAGCACTCACAGGTGGAGAGCGCGGGCATCAACATGATTAACCTGCACTATACGTCTGTGGCTGGCTTGAAGATGTGGCGCTTCATGAACACACATTCGTCAGTTCCAGCATAAGGAGGCAAGATATGGAAACAAACTATACCTACGAAAAATTTGACGAAAACGGGAAAGTTACATACTGCCCCGGAAATGACTATGATGGGAGCATTACCGGCCACATCGTAATGAATATAAAAGCATGGTTCGACGAAAATCCGGAAGAAAGAAAGCGTCTCGGGTGGATTAAGCACATCCACCACTCCTCGCGGGACATTGAGTACAATCCCGACACACAGCGCATTGTGTGGTCAGCAAAGCAGATAGACGAGTATACGATTGAAGATGAATATCACGTCGTCGACAAGTCAGAGGAGATGCTCCGACTTGAGGAGCTTCTTAACGCACTTCATTACCAGTCAGGGGATTTTGTGACGCTGCTTAACGGAGGTACATGATGGAGAAAGAATTTGAAGAATTGGTAAAAATCCAGAGTCAGAAGGCAAAAGATATTGAAGATGACGGCCTCCAGCCGCTCGACGGCGAAGGCCGTGCGCTTGCGGAACACAAGCGATTTACCTTTGACATCATTGATACACCGGTCGACCCACTGAGATAAGGAGGCGCTTATGATTTTTGATGTAAAGCCAATCGTATCACCTAAGAAATTTGACTGTGCTCCCACCTGCCTCCAGATGCTCCTGGACTACTACGGTGTAAGCGAGGATCTCGACGTACTCACTAAAAAGTGCAATGTCGGCCTTGCGGGGTGTACGGCCGCCGACGTCAACCGGGTCGGCAGGGAGTACGGCCTTGACATGAGGGCGTATAAGATGGACGCTGAGGAGCTTATCCGGCAGGACAGGCCTGGCATAATCTGGTGGAATTTTTTCCACTTTTGTATTTTCTGCGGAACAGATGAAAAAGGTCAGGTCGTTATCTGCAACCCGGACAAAGGAAAATATCGGCACAGCGTGGACAGCTTTGAATCGTTTTACTCCGGCATCGCCATTTTCAATGGCGACCCGCAGGATCTCCCGGAAGAGCCGCCTGATCAGGTAACGCTTACACAGAGTGAATACGCTGATATCATGGAGATAATAAACAAGGCTGGGGAGGTGTTCGCAGATGAAGAATAAAAAGAGAATTCTTGATGGTCTCGGCTCTGTCGTATCGGCTCGCGATCTCCTTACCGATGAGCAGGCAGCGAACGTCCCGAACCTCTATCCGGAATGGAAGATCGGAATCGTCTATGATCCGGACGGCGTGGAAGGTCCTAACCGCTTTACTTACAATGGCATTCTTTATAAGGTCCTGGCAAAACACACATCTCAGGCAGACTGGATCCCCGGAAGCGTGCCGGCTGTATATGCCGAGGTTCTCCCCGGACAGGATGGAACCGCAATCGGAGAGTGGAAACAGCCCGACAGCACGAATCCTTACAAGAAGGGTGACAGAGTTACCCACAACGGCAAGACTTGGGAGAGCATTGTGGAAAACACGGAAGAGGGCAAGGGCAAAAACGTCTGGGAACCGGGCGTTTATGGCTGGATAGAAGTTTGATAAAAAAGGAGGTAGAACAGTGAAAGAAACATATTATTTAATCGCGGGGCTCGTTTCCGCAGCGATCGCGTACGTATCCGAGAAACTTGGCATGCTTATCCCGCTCATCGGGCTGCTCGTGCTCATGATGGTGATTGATTACATCACCGGCATGCTGGCCGCGAAAAAAGAAGCGGTTGAACATCCTGGTGATCCAAATTATGGATGGTCAAGCGCCGTCGGCATGAACGGGATTATAAAAAAGTTCGGAATTCTCTGTGTGATTGTCGTCTCTATGGTCCTTGATTATATTGTTGCAACGCTGGCCATACAGATGAATTTCAATCCGCCGATCACGACGCTTTTCTCGCTTCTGGTCACGTCGTGGTTCTTGCTTAACGAAATGCTTAGCATAATTGAGAATTCCGGAAGGATGGGCGCAGATGTCCCGGATTGGCTGGCTAAATACATCGCAGGCCTTAAGGATAAAATTGACAGTGAAGGCGGCTCTGCGGAGCATATAGACAAACTTGAGTAAATAAACAACTTTACTTACAAAGGCGGGGAGCTGAGGCTCTCCGCTTTTTCTGTATAGGAGGTTATATGTATAAAAAATATGATTTAACCGCCGGCGAAATCAAAGGCCTGGCCAATCTGGCATTACAGGAGCAAGGGAGCATTGACGGGGCTTGCGCGGAGCTGTCCTTAATGGCCAATCGATTTGAACGTCAGTCAAAGTATCCGACACTTTACGAGTACGTGCGCAAAAGTGACTGGTTCTCCAGTGCGGCCTATTGGATGGACAACGGGGGTGCAGGATCGATTTATCAACTGTATACGAGATACGTGCTCTGCGAAGGTCTCAGGACGCTTCCAGCACATATTGACGAGCATGACTGTTTCAGCGACATCAGTAGCATCAGCACGGGCGGTGTCCGTGAAAGATATGCTTACCAGCGCGATCAGACAGTCATCAGGAATGACTATGGTAGCAGATACACATTCTATTGTTTCCCGGATTCAGGGAGTGATCCTTTCGGATATACACGCAAGGGGGAGATTATGAGCGGAAAATTGCAGAATATCATAGACAAAGAGTGGGAGCTTGCACAGATCCCGTACACGGAGACAGGAGATAATCACCAGGTCTTTAGCAGCATTGTTGCTAACGCCGGTCTTGCCGGCTGTCAGAATCAGCCGTGGTGTGCCACATATCAATTTGCGCTTGAGGTTCTGGAGTTCGGCGTTGATGAAGCATTGAAGCACTGGCACATGACAAGAGAAACATACTGCGGTTATTCGTGCTTTGAGACCTTTGAGGTCTTCCAGAAAGCCGGAAAGACAGGAACGAAGCCGCGGATCGGCGCGCTGGTAGTCTTCAATCATTCCCATATCGGGCGTGTCCTGGCTATTGATAGCAATAAAAAGACTTTCGACTGCGGAGAGGGTAATACCTCCAACGTGCAGTATGACCGCAATGGAGACAGCTGTGCAGTTAAAACGTACAGCTGGGATGACAGCCGGATAAAAGGGTTCTGCTACATCGATTATGAAGAACAGAAGAAGGAGAGGAAAGGGACCATGTTCGAGTTCGGGAATGTAACATTCAACAAAACAGGCGAGATGCGCGGTGATGACTATGTTCTGCAGACGCTCCTCAGAGGGCGCGGATTCAAGGGATCGGACGGCAAGGAGCTGAAGCTTGACGGGGTTGCACAGGAGAATACCATGTTTGCTGCAAATGCCTATATGGATGCTAGAGCAAGAGCCGGCGTCGATCTCGGAGAACGTGACTGCTGGGGCCCGAAGTGTTGGGCGGACATCTTCGGCAGGAGGGCAATTTCCGTCTGACAGGGGTTTGGGGACGTCCCCAAAAAGCAAGCGGTGCGCACGCAGTCCCTGCTTGCGAAGTTGTGCGGTATATACGCACGCCCTGCTTGCGAAGTTGTGAAATCGCGCATAAGGATATCATTATGCTATCCTTGCTGATCTTTTTAAAGGTATACAAAAAGAGGAGGTTTTTCGCCTCCTCTTTTTTCGTGGTGCATGCCACTTTAAACATTAACTTTTAAATCCACATCAGGGATCAGAATCCCTGAAGACTATTATAGTTTACTCTTTATCTGCTCCTGCGTCAAGACTTGTCATTTTTATGAGCCATGATGTCAAGCTCATTCCTGAGGCCTTTGCTCTTGCCTGCCAGTCATCCTTTACCTTCGGCGGGACCTGCAGGCAGACCCTTGCGTAGTTCTGTTTGTTGTACCGCTGAATATAAGCGGTCTGATTAAATTTCTCACTCATTTATTTTCCCTCTCAGAATATAGCTTTGGAACGGTGGTCGTGGTTATCGCCCATAATGCAGATTCCCGTCAGAATCTTCGTACTCGTTCCACCACTCCTTGCCGTCATACCATTCGTATCCGGTGGCGTGGCAGAGTTCGCCATTGAATTCCTTATCCATCGGCAGATTATCGAACCAAGAATCGAGTAGCCTTACATGGCTTTTATTTTTCTTGAATTCATCTAAAGCATCGTCGATATTCTTTCCGGGGTGAAGCGTGATGTATGTATACGGAAGTTTATCGCTGTCCAGAATTGCATATGTATCCAAATCCTTGAATCCGTCGTACTCGTCTGTTTTATCTGCGTTATAAACGTTTCCGGTGTCCCAACGATCTAACATCTCTTCGACGTTACTATCGTCCTTGCTAACGATGTAGAAATTCTCAAATTCTCTCATGTCCTTTCTCCTTCTATTAAAATTCGTTTTCTCTAAGCCAATCGTTAATCTGGAATGCAAGAAACTTACATACCCACATGAAATCTTCGTTCTCCGTGGTTTCAAATTCTTCGCTGAGTCTTGCAGGATTCTCGTCGTCTGCCCACTCGCTGATATCCGCTTTTTCAGTAAATGTCGCGTCTGCATCGTCGTAGGACTCAACAAATTCAACCTCTCCGTCTACAACTTTGATGTGTGCGTAGTAAAGAACGTTTCCTCTCTCTTCGCCGTAGCAATCTTCAAACGCTACGGTGTTGCTATTCATAATCGCGTTTGCAACGTCGTAACCGGTAATCTCTTTCATGGCCTTCCTCCTTCAGTTCACTTCATATCCTGTAATGTTATCATCTTCGTCATAGATGGGTGAGATTTCATATTCTTCTTCTGACGCTTCTGTGAGATTTTCACCGGAGCACTTCCAGCAGTGGAGGTATGTCTCCCCGTTCCACCCGTCGAGGGCGTAGATCTCGCCGTTAATCTCGTACATCGGGATTGAGCTGCTGTTCCACCAGATCCCTCTATATTTATCATACAGTTCTTCGGTCATTGTTCTTCCCCTCCTCACATAAGATCCTGAATATATCCGAAAAGTTCCTCTGCGTATTCTTCCGGAGTGCCGTCATAGTTGACGTCTTCACTCCATCCGTCCTTTACTTCTTCAAGGACGGTCTCGAGATTAATCTCGTTATCCCTGCCGGCTTCCTTCATCCAGCAAATAAAATTCTCTGCTTCTTCAATCCACATTTCTCTTGTCTTCATTTCTTTTCCATCCTCCGATTCTTCAAATTGTGCGTAAACTTTTTCCCAATATGGAAAGTATTCATCTGACCAGATATCTGGCTCGTGCTTTTTTGCTTCTTCGATAATTGCTGCTTTCTCTTGTGGTGTCATTTTCCTGTTCTCCTGTTCTTGTATTCCTTGGCGATCTCTTCGCCGATTCTGTATCTGTTATCAATCCACCACTTCGCTTCTCCATGACCAGCAACGGCGATGATTGCTGCTTTCTTTGCTTCTCGGCCTTTCTCGTCCGCTATGGCTTTTTCAACCTCATTGTCGATGAGGAGATTGAAACTATCTGCTGCATATTGGATTTTCTCGTTTCTTATTTTTTCAGCCCATGCGATCTGCTTTGGTGATCCGGTGAGGGCTTTATATCCGAGCTCTCCCGGGTTAATTCTCATTTTGTTAAGCTCTTCAATCGTCATTTCCTTGCCCTCCTCTGTTTTATATTCAAAGCGTCATTTCGTCGAGTATCTTGTCGATAGCCGGGAAAAGAGAAGGCATCGGAGTGTACTCATGACCATCACGGATAATTTTCACCTGGCAGCTCCCGTCTTCGCCGGTAAGGGCATCAGTGTAATTGAATGTTACTATGTGATACTCACCATCATCGTGGCGTTCTGCAATTTCGATGTTCTCTGCGTGGTGTTCGCAAGTTGTACAGGCGAAGAATAATGCATTTTTAGATCTCGCGATTGCATTCTCAAGATTTACGCCGTCGATGTAAGTTTCCCTTCTGCTTCCAAGTACCTTGAATCTAAACATTTCCTTGTCCTCCTTGTTATCATTTGTTTCTGTGATTATATATTAACACATATTGCGTAATATGTCAAGCATTTATTGCGCAATATGCAAAACTTTTTATTCGAATTAAAATGCTACCATTCTGCTACCATTTCTATTTTTTGCACATAAAAAAATCCCGTTTTTGCTGATATATTCAACAAAAACGGGATTTTGTGTTAGTGGAGACAGTGTACCCTCATACACTGGTCGCGTGCAGACACATGATGGCGGATTTATTGATAATTACACTGTCTTCCGGGATGTCCTAAAATATAAAATCGGTCGCCAGAAGTCGCAAAATAAAAGAATAAATGCTACCATTTTGCTACCTGGTATCAACTGCTTAACATGCGGATATTGTCAATCTGCGCTTCGTCTTTCTTCCGCTGTTCACCCGTCACATGCAGATAGATCTCTTTTGTGATCCTGGAATCGCTATGGCCAAGTCTCCGTTTGATTGTGTCGATGCTCGCACCCTGCGCCGCGAAGATGCTGGTCATCGTGTGCCGGCACGCATGCGTTGTCAGCTTGCGGCCAAGAACGCGAAGAGTATTTTCGGCAAGATATTTATTAAAAGCAGAATAGTGCAGGTATCCGCCTTTAGCATCCGGATAAAAAAGATTGGATGAAGCTCCGGCAGCAAGGAGCATGATTCTGCGTTCCTTCCTCATCTCCCGGATGCAGTCCGCCAATTCTTTTTGGATATAAACATCCCTGTTCGATGTGTCAGTCTTCGGAGTGTCGTGAAGCTTGTCGAGTTTGACATCATAAGTCTTACTGACATGGATATATTTGTCGCCGACGTCTTTATCTGTCAGCGCGATCAGCTCGCCGATCCGGAGACCGGACAGACAAAGGAAGCGGGTAAGGAGCTTCCAGCGCGTGTTATCCATCGCGTCAAGGAGCGCCTGGAGCTCTTCTGGTTCCATGTACTTTGTCAGGAGCTTCTCTTTTTTGCTCGGATCCGGCAGATAACTTATCTTGTCGGCGATCGCCGGCGAATCAATCAGATCCATCTTATAGCCCCATCTTATGCACGCTTTCAAATACTTTATCCTTCCGTTTGTGCATGCCGGCGTTTCCCCGGCGCTGATCAGCTTATCGGTCACATAGGCAGCGGTCAGGTTGCTTACTATGGACTGGCCGCCGAGGATCCTGCCAACGGCCGCGGCCTGGTAAGAGTTCCGGACAGCTGTCGTTTCCTTTACAGTAACCGCCTGATAATTAGCATACTTGTCCATAAGTGTCTGCAGAGTAATTTTATCCGGTGCAGATGATGCCTGGAGTTTTTCCGCAATCTTGTCCTGCAGTATGGCCGAGGCTCTGCGCTGGTACTGCGGTGTATCCTTTTCGAGCGTACACGTCACATACTGCTGTTTTCCTGTGATTGGGTCAATATATCGCTCCATAAAGCGGTATTTGTTCCCTCGTTTTTGAATCCACATAGAGTCCTCCGTGCTTGCAAATTAAGAGGGATGCAGTTATAATTTAGCTGTCTTAGTATTAAGGGCTGCTGATAACTGCATCCCAAAAGACCGCTCTATCGCAGCAGGGCGGTCTTTTTTTATTCAGTGGTATATTGATAGTCATAAATCAGTTGCATTGTGCTCATGAGTGTATCTGCATAGTCTGCATAGCCTTCCTTTGCTTTCTCATCCAAATACATGTAATCAACTTGGATTTGTTTGTGATCAGCGTCGTACATGGCCGCTCGCGTCAGATCGTACAGGTCTCCGACAGTCCCGTCATAATTTGTTTGCCATGTTCCGGAACCTTGGCGCACTGGCTTATCACCGATAAATGTATCATCAACATGATTAAAAACTATATCAATCCCGTCATGCTCTTCATTGAACAGATAATCGAAATCCGAAACCG
>ODAI011573307.1_pt1 | contig 37656 bp, 29 predicted proteins | sample 1539321 | NCBI WGS metagenome assembly ODAI01 (sample SAMN02144231, study PRJEB22623) | gut metagenome | biome: sheep rumen | host: Ovis aries | place: New Zealand
GCGTAACACCATTGATATTCAGTCTCGACAAGAGACCTATAACATTTACCGGCAATTACCACATATACCTCAATCAGATACTGGCCTGCATGGTTTCCCATGCAATAAAGCTCACTGAGGAGTACAATGTCTCTCCTGCTGAGCTGAATAAGGCTGTTGAGGGCATATTCTCAGTAGCCGGTCCCTTCGATGTACTCAACAGCGTGGGACTTGGCCTTATGGCCGGAAGCCCGGACAATTTCCGCATAGAGCGCAATAAGGCTCTGCTGGCATACGGCTGCGATAAAATGAACGGCTGGCTCTCCGAAGGCTGTCCTAAGGAGACCGGAGCTTTCCTTGAATTTGCCGGGGAAAAGCTTCCTGATACAGGAAATAATGCTGATAATGCCAAGCTCTCCATGATAGCACTCATACTCAATGAGACTGTGAATGCTATGGAGGACAGCGGTATCAAGAGTGTTCTCTGCGACGCTATACAGGATACTCTCGGACTTGAAAAAACACAGGCAGAGTATTACAGCGAATTCGGCGCAGAGGCAATTTTTGCAGAGCTTGATCGTCTGCATGAAAAATACGGTTACGGTTCCTACGGACACAGAGAAAAAAATATTTGGGACCGTTATTTCAGCTGAGCAAAGGGGAAAATATCTTATAAAGAGGTTTGTAAATGAAAAAAGTTGTTATCACAGGTATCGGAGCAGTTACCTCCATAGGCAACACAGCTCCGGAATACTGGGAGAATCTGACCGCCGGAAAATGCGGTATGCGTACCATAACAAGAATACCGCTTGACGGACACGATTCTACTGTTGCTGCTGAGGTCGATGACTCCTTTGAGGCCGAGGCTTCAAAGTACTGGAAAAAGCGTCAGCTGAATGCTGCGACAACTACTACACGAATGGGACTTGCTTCCGCAGGTGAGGCTATTGCTGACTGCGGGATAGATACCGAAAGCTATAACGGCAGCAAAGTCGGCGTTATCTACGGTGTCATCGATAACTCCTATGAGGACTATGAACTCGAAAAGCCCCTTAATATCACTTTAAAGAAAATGCCGAACGAGCTCCCTGCCCTTGTATCCATAAGATACGGATTCACAGGCCCTGCCTTCAATGTGAGCACAGCCTGCGCTTCATCAGCTTATGCTATCGCACTGGGCAAGCAGTTCATTGAATCCGGTCTCTGCGATATGGTAGTTGCCGGAGGCATATCAAATACAGTTACTCATCTTGTCGTAAGCGGCTTCAATCAGCTCCTTGCAATGTCAGTAAATCCTGACCCGGAGACTGCCGCAAGACCTTTCACAAAGGATCGTGACGGCTTCATCATGGGCGAGGGCGGCGGTACAGTCATCCTTGAATCCGAGGAGTCTGCAAAGGCAAGAGGAGCTAAGATATACTGTGAGCTGGCCGGCGCATCAATGTGCGGAGAAGCTCATAACCTTACTGCACCCAAGACCAACGGTGTCGGCATGGCAGAGTCCATGAGACTTGCCCTGGACAACGCAGGCATCTCCCCTGACGCTGTTGACTACATAAACGCACACGGTACTTCCACAGGCCTCAATGACCTCTATGAGACAATGGCTATAAAGGAAGTATTCGGACAGAGAGCATATGATATCCCTGTTTCTTCTGTAAAGGCTTCCATCGGCCACACTCTCGGCGCCGGCGGAGCACTTGAGGCTATCGCTTGCATAAAAGCTATAAATACAGGCATAGTGCCTCCCACTATACACTATGACGTGCCCGACCCTGAGCTGGATCTGAATTATGTTCCGAACAAGGCTCAGGAGCACACTGTAAATACTGCGATCTCAAATTCATTCGGCTTCGGCGGACATAACTCCACACTGGTGTTCCGCAGATATGAATGACAGGAAAGGAAACTGAAAAATGCCTATCGCACAGATGAAGACAAATTTCAAATTCGGAAAACCGGAAGATAAGACCCTGTTTCTCCATGAAGCTGCAAAGGAGCTTTCCGATATACTCAAAAAGCCTCTTCCTGCAATAATGGTAATGCTGGACGACTGCTCCATGTATATGAACAATTCCGAGGATACTGTTTTCTTTGCTGAATTCAGATATATCCTCCCACAGGAGTATTCCCAGGACAAAACCGGATTTTTAAAGGAGCTGGCTGACAGGATGCTGGCTCTTATACAGAAGCACACGCACGTTGACCCTTACCGCATCTATATGCAGTTCACGGAAATGACCCGTGAAGGCGCATGGCGGTATACAGGCTGAGAAAGCCACAGAAAGGAACGATCATAATTATGAAATGGGCAATAAGAGACCTTCTTAACCCCGTAGTAACACGCTCTCTCCTCTACGGAAGCGATCCATTCGATATAGAGTACATACTGAAAAAAGTTGACGCTATCAAGGCCATGAGCGGAAAGAAAATCCAGGCCGTATGGCTGGGTGAGTGGGATGAAAAGATCAGCCACTACACAGAGCTTCTCGAAAAGGCAAAGGCTGCCGGAAACAATATCTCCGCAAGAGAATATGCGAAGATGATAACTCAGTGCCACTATGCCTGCTTTATGATAAATATCGAGGATCTCGACCATAAAAGAGAGATCTACCACCGCCTTGTGGAGAGCTACAAGCAGTACATAAAGCTTTGCAGCAACAAGGTTGAATACATCGAGATAGATACTGAATTCGGCAAAATACCTGCATATATCCACTATCCGGATTCCGGAAATAAAGAAAGCTATCCTGTAGCTCTGACTTATTCAGGCATCGGAAGCTGCAAGGAAGAGCTTGAAATGCTGGCTGCTCCTCTCAATGAGAGAGGCATCGCTGTTATCACTCCTGATATGCCCGGAGCAGGTGCCGCTATAATCGACAATAACATCAAGTGCGGAGGCCCTCAGATAGAGGCTGCATTCCAGGCAATATACAAGTTCGTTGAGGAGCACTCAAAGCTTGACCAGAACAGAATGGCAAACTTCGGACTCTGTATGGGCGGCGGATATGCATTCCGTGCAACTGTAAAGAACAAGAATGTAAAGTGCTGCGTAAGCCTCTTCCCACTGCTTATGAACTTTGCTGACCAGGGCTCTATCCCTGTATGGATGAAGAAGGGCAAGTGGAGCAGCTATCAGTACGATGATAACTACCTTGAGGGAATGGCTGTACTTGAGGAAGGCACCCACAATGCTGATTTCCTCATGGCTTACAGCGACGACGACAACTGGATGTCTCCTGAGGCTACCCAGAAGCTCTGGGACAAGGCTCTCGGATACAAGGAGAAGATATACATCTCAGACAAACCCGCATATGTATCAGAGGAAACTATCATGCACGCTATGCCCGTAGGTGAACAGTATCACTGGGTACAGCATGAGGCCGCTGACTTCATAGCATCAAGAATTGGCGGAGGTAAGTGATATGTCAGAGAATTTTTTCAGCTATTACAGCAAATACGCTCAGGAAACTCCTGAAAAGGTGCTTCTCCGCATAGATGACAACGAGCTCACATACAGCGCTTTTATGGAAAAGACAGCTGTTCTCGGCTCTGCAATGAAGAAGTCCGGCATAGGAGCTGACGATAAGGTCGGCATTTGTATGCCCAACAGCATAGAGTGGTTCCTCGTATTCTGGTCAGCAGTCAGAATAGGCGCTCAGCCTGTCCCCATGGACCCCCAGAGCGGCTCTATGGAGCTTTCAAGGCTCATACCTGCTACAACATCAAAGATAATGTTCATAACAGAAAAGTACCGCAATAACAACATCATTAATGCGGTGCATGACCTGGTACCTGAGAAGCTCTCTATGGATAAGGTCATCTGCTTTGCTGATGAGGCAGTTATCCCTTCTGAGGACTGCTATATCTCAGCAGAGAAATTCATGGAGACATACGGCGAGAAGGAATGCGAGATCTTCCAGCCTGAATACCTCCACACAATGTCACTGGCCTGCACATCAGGCAGCACAGGCACTCCCAAGATACTCTCAGTTCCCTCCGGCGGATTCCTCTCCACACAGAAAGATATGGGAGATTATCTCGAATTTACATCTGATGATGTCATGATGCTGGGAATGACACTCTATCATCAGGGCGGCTTCGGAATGGGCCAGCAGATGGCTCTCAAGGGCGGCACCATGATGTATCAGCCCCAGTTCAATCCTATATCATTCCTTGAAACTGTACAGAAGTACAAGGTAAATATAATCCAGCTCACTTCAACTCTTGCAAAGGTTCTTCTTTCAACTCCCGACTTTGATAAATATGACCTTTCAAGCGTTCGTATCTGTTATTTTGCAGGAGAAGTCCTCCCCAAGGAGATAGCTGATACCTTCGTTGAGAAGCTTGGCATCAGAGTCGTAAATATCATCGGCTCCTCTGAGACCTGCACCATGGTCGTATGGGACTCTGCTACCGATGCAGGAACAGACCCCAGCGATTTCCGCAAGCTCTATTTCACCGATTACCGTGTTATCGATGAAAAGCACAACGACGTTGCTGAGGGAGAAGTGGGAGAGCTCTGTGTTTATACAGACGGTGTTATCCTCAATTACTTCGGCAATCCTGAGCTTTCAGCTGAGAAGATACTCACTGACGACCAGGGCCGCCGCTGGTTCTGTACAGGCGACCTGGTAAACAAGCTTCCAAACGGCATCGTCCGCTTTGCCGGAAGAAGCAAGCGTATCATCAAGCGAGGCGGAAATCTGGTTCACGCAGAGGAGGTAGAAGCCTGCCTGCTCACACATCCCAAGATAGCTGCCGCTGCTGTTACTGACGAACCACATCCCGTTATCGGTCAGCAGATAGTTGCATACATCCAGCCCAAGGGCGATGAAAAAATAACAAGAGGCGAACTTGCCCGCTATTTCGACGGAAAGCTCTCAGCCTACAAGGTGCCGGACAAGGTTGTCCTCGTTGAGGAGATACCGAAGGATATCGGCAAGATACAGTTCAAATACCTGAGAAAAAAGGAGTATAAATAATGAACAACCTTAACTTTGAAGAATTCAAGCAGTCTATCTCCGATTATGTCGGAGTAGACCCTTCCGAGATAACAAGAGATACAGACGTTTACGATGACCTCTACCTTGATTCACTGGGACTTTTCGGTCTCGGCTCTGAGATAACAGAGACCTACAAGCTGAATGTTCCCCTTTCACTGGTTGCATCTATCAGCAAGGTCGGCGAGATATTCGACCTGCTCAACGAAAAGGGCACACCTGTTGAGGAATAATATGGTCCTTATATTTCTTTCTCACGCAGGAGGCTCTGCAAAGAGCTACAGCGCCTTCAAGCGCTTCCTGCCAAAGGATCTTAACGTTGTACCTATGGAGCTCTCAGGACGCTTCACACGCTCCTCAGAGCCAATGCTGACCGATATCCCATCCTGTGCCGCTGACCTGCTCGAAAAGCACTCAGAGCTCTTCAAAGACGGTGAGTATGCAGTCTTCGGACACAGTATGGGAACACTCATGGCCTCTGAGCTGGTCCGCCAGGCAAAAGAAAAGGGACTGGGCTCCCCGGCTCATGTATTTCTCTCCGGCAGATGTGCACCGGATGAGCCGGTAGACTGCTTCCCCGGCTCTGATAATGCTTCTGATGAAAAGATACTGGAGTTCTTCTCCGCAAACGGCCTTTCAGGAAGCGCTCCCATTGCTGATGAGGAGCTTACCCGCACCCTCAACAGGATACTGTGCACAGATGTGAGAATGGCCGACAGCTTTAAAATGCCTGCCGCAGCCCTGGATTTCGGCTGTGATATCACTGTTTTCTACGGAACTGAGGATATGCTGCTAACAGGTATCGATATGAACGGCTGGAGCAGATTTACTTCCGGTAAGTGTGAGACCGTTCCCATGAGCGGCGGTCACTTCTTCTTCAGACAGCATAGGGAAGAGATATGCAGGATAATCACTGAAAAGCTTGGTATATAAAGATAAGGGAGACCACAAAGGCCTCCCTTAGTTTATCAATAAAGTCAGAAATAGTATAAATAATTGAACGGACGGCGAATCGCCGTCCCTACAATTTGACTATTTTTCGTTTGTCTGTGTAGGGGCGGCCATTGGCCGCCCGGGTAAAAATATGTTTATTACATAAAAATTGGAGGCCCATAAGGCCTCCCATTTTTACATTATTTCTTCTTTCCGCCAAGTGACTTAACGATATACTTTCCGCAGAGCTGACGGCTCTTGCCCACGTTGAAAACGTGTTCATGGAAGGTCTTGTCGATAATCTCACGGTACTGAGCCTTATTTGCCAGCATCTCAGCTATCATCTCGTTTACGGAACCGATATTTTCAGGCTCCACCTCACGTCCGATAACGCTTCTGAGGGTGATATTGATAGGCTTGGTCTTTATCTTCTGCCACTCAGTATTCATGACCTTCATGGGAGTATTGATAAAGAGCACCGGTCTCTTGGTAACGAAGGCGTACTCCCAGCTGATATCTGACCAGTCGGTGATAAGCACATCAGCCTCCATAACAGGATTGTTTGACGAGAAGTCAGTCTGTATCTCAATATTCGGGCTGTCTGCAAACTTCTCCTTCATCACCTCGAACTTCTCAGCCTCATGGCGTACCTGCTGAGGATGAGGACGAACGATTATATCGTAATCTGTCTTTGAGAGTGCTTCAAGGAGGCCGTCAATACAGGAATCGATGATATTATCAGGCTGCCATGAAGGAGCGATAAGTATCTTTGGCACCTTGTTTTCGGGGTGCTCTGTACTCTCGTACTTCTCTATCATCTCATCGATGATAGGATATCCCGTTTCAACCAGTCTCTTCTTAGGAGTTTTATAGAGCTCCTCAGAATCCCTGAGCTCGCTTACGCTGTCCACTCCGACTGCGAATACTGTATCATACCAGTCAAGAGCGCCCTTTCTGAGGGTAAGTGCTGTACTTCCCATGCCGTGGAAGGTATAGACGTACTCTACATCCTTTCTTACCCTTGAACGCTTCAGGTGATATTTTTCAAGGTCCGGAACAGTAGTTACGCACATATCACAGTCCAGCTTCATAAAGAGCGGGATGAGGTATTTGTCAGAAGCGATATAGTAAGGCTTTATCTGCTCTCTTGTATCCTTGAAGATAATATCGTCCGGGTCACTTGTAACGTAGTGGATATCTATATCTGAGTGTTCACAGATATAGTCTATCATGCCTGAATAGTACTTATAGAATCCGCTCTGCTCTGAATAGAACATGAGCTGCATCTTTTCAACTGAGAAGAACTTCTTATAATCAGCCTTCTCACGCTCTCTGTACTGCTTATGCTCCTTTTCCTTTTCGATACGCTGAGCCTGCATCTTCTTCAGGTAGTCGTAATCGATGTACTTCTTAGGAGGCATACAGAGATTGGTAAGGTACATCATCGGTATTGCGAAGAGGTTTCCGAATATCCAGTAAAGACCTACTCCTGTAGGCACGAGGAATGCAAAATATGTTGAGAATGCTACCATGAATATTGTGGTGAGCACCTTGTTTGTATTTCCCTGAGCCATCTGAAGGATATTTATCTTGTTCTGTACCCAGCAGAGCAGCCATGCACTTACACCTGAGAAGAAAGGTATGAGCAGAAGTCTGTCCAGATGCTTGATGGAAGGGGTAAGGCTCAGGTCTATTCCCAGAAAATGAGTATCCAGCTCTTTTATATCCTTTATGATATTATCTCCGGCAACACCGCTTCCCGGCAGTATACCGTCCTTTATCTGACGGATTATCTCGTTCTGGTACACATTGTCCTCAGTCTTTGAGCTGCCGACAACATTTACGAGCCAGTCACGAAGATCATCGATAACGCTTGAATCTATCTGCAGTACATATGAGAGCGGACGGTAGATAACATATACCAGTCCAAGTACGAGCGGTATCTGTATGAGAAGAGGTACTGTACCAAGTATAGGGTGATACTTGTATCTCTTATAAAGGGCAAGTCTCTCATCAGCCAGCTTATCCTTATCGTCTATATATTTTATCTTGAGTGCGTTCTCCTCAGGCATGAGCCTTACCATGTTGATGGAATTCTTCTGTGTGAGAAGGCTCAGCGGGAAGAGAAGGAATTTGGTGAACAGTGTGAATACGATTATACTCAGGCCGTAATTATGGATGATATTGTAGATTATTCCCATGAACCAGCCAAGTATATTACCTAATACTGACATATATATGTGCTCCTGTAAAGATTACTTTTCATCATCATCATCAGCAAGAAGATCATCTGCTGTGATAACATCCTTTTCGCCGTCATGAAGTGCATTGATCTCTGAAGCGTCAATAGAGGGCTCCTCATCGGTCTTTTTCTTGAAAACACGCTTTATCTTGCTCCAGAAGATACCGATAACAGTACCAAGAGCGATGACTACACCTGCTCCTATCTGGATGATATAGCTTGTGGTTGCGGGGTCAATGTACATTGCTGCTGTTGAAGTAATCATATGATCATATCCTTTCTTATTTCATGGAGCTGAGCCTTATTCATGTTCAGGCTGCCGCTCCCAGTTATCAAAATTTCTTGCGTTCCCTGTGACCTTATAAAGATCCCTGTATTCTATAGTCCTGTCGGACAGATAAAGGAACATCTGCAAAAATCTGTCAGGGTGAAGCTTCTTGTCAATGATATCATTGTAAGAATATCCTCGGTCCGAGTGATCGATACCTGCATATTCAAGCAATGACGGTGTGAGAAAATCGTTTGACATCTCAGTAAGGCTATCGGTTTTCATTGGTTCATCCGGGGCACCCGCCGGCTTGATCATAAGTCCGGTAATAAGCGGTTCTGTCAGATCAATACTGTAATCTGAAGCAACCTGTATACCTCTTCCATGGTCACCGAGTATCACCACAGTCGTATTATCGTATACCCCGTTTTTCCTGAGCTGACGGAGATATTCAAGAATTATCTCCATATCGCCTCTGAAGGCCTCCGGTGTCTCGCAGTTGCCCTCGTATCCATATATATCTGCTATTCTTTCATCCACTTCATGTATACCATTCAGATGGATAAAATTGTAATATTTTCCATCGGGAACGATCTTTACTCCGTGTTCTTTAAGATAGGACCAGAATTTAAGATCTGAAGTTACTCCGGTAGCTGATGGAACTATCTCATCACTCTCACAATTGATGAAACCCACCGAAAAATCCGATGTTATATTATCTGAAAGATCATTTTTCAGCATATATGGAACGTGCTTAATGAGCGACAGATGAGCCATTGTAGGGATTATCCCGCCTTTGTGAAGATAGTTTATGCTGAACAGGCTCTTATCATCCTCCCTTACGTTGTCACAGCATTTTTCAAGCTGATCAATATTATTGAAGGAGGATATCCTGTCGATCACAAGGCCAACATTCCAGCCGTTCTTTTTGAAAACAGCGGGTATTGTCTCGCTGTCCCATGCTCTTTCAAGGTAACTTATACCGGAATCATCGTCATACATTACCCCTGTAGCCATCTGCGGAACAGAGGGGAATGTATTTGTGTTATGGGAGATATTATTCTGATAGTATGTAAAACCGCTCAGCTCATCATAAAGATCCGGGTACTTTTCAAGTGCTTCATCAGTCAAAAAGCCATCCATCCTGTCAAAAACGAACACAAGGATATTCTGTTCCTCTGAAGCAGTCATTACAGGACCGTAAGAGAGATTGCGGTTATATGTATTCCTCATGTTGTGCAGATCAGAGGTCAGGAACGTTCCGATGAGGCCTGTCAGCTGCATAATGAATATCGCTGAAGAAACGCACAGTATCCCTCTGCAGCGTTCAAGCTGAAAGAACCTGTTTTCCTTTTTCTTCGTACCAGCTGCATAGATTACCAGCGGTGTGAAGGCGATGAAATAATCCAAAAGGAAATTAATTCTTTTCTCTGTATCTGATACGTTAAATGCCGGCATTCTGTCGGCAAGATCGCCCATTTTCCCATTCAGCAGGAGCCCCTGTATATAAAGGGCAAGCAGTAATCCCATAACGAGTCTTGAAAAGACTTCGAAGACTTTACGGTTAAGCTTCAGCAGGAAAAGAAAGAACAGTTCCATTATGGCAGCTGCCGCAAGGGATGCAAGAAACAGAGGAAGAGCAATGCTCGTCAGTCCCACAACAAATTCATTCTGGTTCCCAAGGAATATCTCCATGGGTGAGAAGAACAATATGGTGAATACAGAGGTTATACTCAGTATCAGCGATGATATCACCGGATGATCCTTCATACCTTCTTTATCAGGAATTTCGGAGCCGGAGGTATTCTGCTTACTCATGTTCCGGCTGAGCCTCCCAGTTATTGAAATCTCTGGCGTCGCCGGTGATCTTATAGAGAGTTTTGTAGACAGTCTTGCCGTATCCGGCGAACTTGAATGTCTGGAGCCAGCGGTCCGGGTGGAGCTCCTTCTCAGCAACATCGTTGAAGGAGATACCGAACTTCTCATGGTCAATGCCTGCATATTCAAGGATGCTGGCAGGGAAGAAATCCAGAGACTGCTCTGAATATCTGTCATATTTCAGCTGGCCGCTCTCAGCATTTGCAGGCTTTACAAGGAGAGCAGTAGTAATCGCACTGTCCAGTCCTTCCTTGCCGTCCACTTCGATCTCGCTTGGAGCTCTTCCGTGGTCGCCGAGAACAACAATTGTGGAGTTATCATATATGCCCAGTTTTTTCATCTGGTCGAAGTAATAGAAGAGGATCTCAAAATCTCCTCTGGTAGTTACCCAACGGTCAAGCGGGATAGTGCTGTCATAGAGATCAGCCAGCTCCTGCTCGGAATCGTGAGCACCGTTAAGGTGGATATATGAAAAAGTCTTGTTAGGTGAATCAGCGGTAAACTCATGACTGGTTATGTAGTCATAGTATTTGAGGTCGGATTCAAGTCCGACAGCCATAGGGAGCATATCGTCCATATCGCTCTTAGTTCTTACGAAGTCGGCGGAGAGATTTGCGCCGAATCCGTTGATGAACTCATTCTTCCACATATAGGGTGAAAGCTTTGAGAGTGAGAGCTGGGTCATTGCAGGGATTATACCCTTGCCGCCCAGATAATTGAACTCCACATCATCGGGGTCACAGTGGCTGATATTATCGCACTGATCCTCCAGCTGAGCAACGCTGCCGTAGGTAGTCAGATTGTCGATCAGGAGGTTTACATCGTAGCCGTTCTCCTTGAGGTTCTTGGGAACAGTATCACCGTCCCAGGCCTCACCCACATAATCAATCCAGTCATTTCCCTCATAATGCTTATGAGTGAGCATCTGCGGGATAGAAGGGAAGGTATTTGTATTATGGGATACATTGTTCTGATAGAAGGTGAATCCGTCGAACTCATCCTTGACATCGGGATATTCCTTGATTACCCTGTCCATCCAGAGGCTGTCCAGTCTGTCGACGAGAAATACCACTATATTTCCGTCCTTTGAGAGATCCATAGTCTGCTCATAGGAGAGATAGGATGTATACTGCTTCTTGTACTTGCTGAAATCAGCAGATGCAATGGAAGAGCCTGTACCGGCAAGCTGCATCAGGAAGATGAGTCCGGATATATATGGTATGATCCTGCCCTTACTGAAGGTAAAGAGCTTTGCATTTTTTGCGAACCATGATATGACTGTGAGTATCACCGGCAGGGCTGCAATACATATGAACAGCACCAGATTCAGTATGACTGATTTATCATTATCCTTATAGTTTGAATTATCACCTGTCACTGCCGCCATTTTGCTGTTGAGCAGAAGTGACTGAGTATATCCTGCAAGCAGCAGTCCGAAGAGGGCACTTGACACAAGCTTGCATAGCTTCTCATGTATCATAAGGAGTATATTCAGCACCAGACACAGGTCTGCGGCAAATACCAGGGCAGTCAGCAGCATGGGCACTGCGACTCTGCCGAAGGTAACGACAAACTCCCTTTGATTTCCCAGGAAAATATCTATCGGTGAGAAGAAGAACAGCGTAAAGCTGAATGCAATGCTGAGGATAATTATCGGCAGCTCATTTTTCTTATTGAATCTTGAGAACCAACTGTTCTTTTCCTTCTTTGCTGATTTTTTCTCCGCTTTGATATTTTTTTCTTCTGTTCCTTTATTTTTTTCTTTCTTTCCCATAGTTCACCTCATAGCGGAAAGCCCTGTATATCGCATTTTTCAAGGCGAAAGAGCTGTCCGGAAAGTACAAAAATATATAATCATGCACCTTACATTGTACCACAGTGCAGCTTTAATGTCAAGGAAGCGCCGGAGAATCGGCATTTCAAACAAAATTGAAAGAATCACCAGATAAAAAAACAGCAGAAACAGTATAGCCCTGCTTCTGCTGTCCGGCTGAACGGAGCCGGTGATCAACTTATCATCCTTCTGTTATTTCATACATATTATCCAGAAATGCCTTGACTGCTTCAGGTCCGATATAAATACTCGGGTTCGCATTATTTCCGTCCTCTGAAACGAAATAATCGTTCTTGAACTGGATATATCCATCTTTTTTAAATCGGAACTCAAAGACATCAGAACCCAGGACCTTCACATAGACAGATCCGTAAACACTGTAATCTACGCCATAAACCGGTTCCTGCTCAATAAGCACTACCGGAAGGTCCCGGTATTGTTCAAGCATATCCACAAACTCTTCAATGCTGTTTCCGAACTTCATATCACCGGAAGACTGAGAATAGATCCATTCCATTGCACCGCTGCGCCGCAGATTCGTATCGTCAATGAGATCACCTACAGTATCAGGAAGGTATTCATGATTTATAAAGTAGTAGAAGTCATCATAATCCGGATATTTTACAAGAAGAGCATAATCCTCAGATATATCCTTTGCCTTATATAACTCTACCGTACCACTCACTACACTGTCTGATACTTCGTCATAACCGCTCGCCTCATTGTCACCGATTTTCCGATCAACATCTTCCGGCTCCGCTGTATTATCATTCGGATAATACGAATAATAATCCGTCAGACTATCATATTTGATCTGAGTAGTTGTTGTAGTACCTGAAAGATTCGTCATAGTTGAGGTCGTAAAATATACTCCGGTAGTAGTAGTGAGCGAACTGTAATCCGGCGGCCACAAAGGCGGAGAGCCCGTAGTCGTCGTAGTGTAAAACATTACCCCGGTCGTAGTAGTGTAATGGTACATTGCTGTAGTCGCCGTGGTGTAATAGTGCTTTGCCGTAGTTGTCGTAGCGTAATGATTTGCAGTAGTTGTGGTGGTGTAGTAATGCTTTGCCGTAGTTGTGGTGGTATTATTGCTGTACCGCACAGTAGTAGAGGTAGTGCCATGGTAGTAGGCAGTCCCCGAAGAAGCTGTTGTCCTTGCGGAAGTAGTACTCCTGGACGGAAGCACAGGTCCGGCTGCCATAGTCGTAGTGGTCCCGCCCTCATGTGCTCCGCCGACAGCTGTAGTAGTCGGTCTTTCAGGATAGACAGCTCCCGTTTCTTCCTCTGCCGCAGTTGTCACAATTGAAACATTCCCCGAAGCATCCGTGAATGTGGTCTGTACAGAGGAAGTATCGCTCTCAGCTGACACTGCTGTGGAAACAGTAGTCACTATCGGCCTGCCACCGGTATCAGAAACCGCAGTAGTAACGATAAGCTCTCCGGAGATATCTGTAGTATCGATAATATTCTCCGTAGATTCTGATATATCCTCCTCAGATATTATATTTGACTGATCGTTTTCTCTTCCCGGAATGATCGATCTGAGCAGTTCGCTTTTCCATATATTCATTCCAACGAAAATAACGATAAAGCAGCTCATCAGAGCAGAGGCACTCTTTATCACAAGTGCTCTTTTGCGTTTTTTATCAGCAAGATATCTGTCTCTCATCTGAAAAACGCTCTCTGCAACTTCTTTATAATCTTTCATACTCAAATCCCTCCTTTTCCAGTTCGGATTTAAGCGACTGTTTGGCTCTATAGAGGATATTTTCTATCTGCCGCCTTGTCTTTTTCATTATTTGAGCAGTCTCCTCATTGCTGAAATTCTCAAAAAACGTAAGGCAGAGTGCCTGACGATAATCGGGATTCAGCTTCTCCATCGCATTATACAGGTGTTGTTTTTGTTCTTCAATAAGGTAATTCCGCTCTATATCCTCCTCGTCTTTTATACCGTCAAGATCATCGATGGGCTGGTCAGCATATTTAGTACGTTTTCTGAAACTATCTGTTGCCGCATTCCTTCCTATAGCATAGAGCCATGTTTTGAAAAGGCTTTTACCGTTGAATTTAGGCTTTTTGGTAACGAGCTTGAAAAAAGTATCCTCCATAAGCTCTTCTGCCGCACCCATATTTCCGGTAATACTATTCAGATAAAGTATCAGGCCATCCTTGTAATCACGGATGATCTCCACAATACCGTTATCGTCTCCGTTAAGGAACTTACGGTAGCAATCTGCTCCGTTATCCATTGGCCCTCCCCCTCTCAATATCGCTCCGCAAGCAGTTTCCGGAGCGAACGTATTATCTGCCATTTCATTTATTTGACGTACAGAAGGGACAAAACTCTCACCCTGTCGTCAAAAAAACAGCAATTATGATTATAGCAGAATCCGGAAATAAAATCAAGTGTTGGTAAATGATTATTCTTATTAATTGTTTGTTCAGATAAAAATGGTAAAATAGTAACATTGATAGTGCAGAATTATGGTATCATTATGATGAGTAATTATAATATTATATATATAAGTAACAGATTATTCTGAATGGGGGTGGCGAAGTGAAAAACGAAGCAATAACTACAAAAAAAGACATTATAAACGTCATTGAAGATTTCGACCCCACAGTCCAAAGTAAAACATATAACGAAAAATTCAAGAGCTGGAGAAAAAGCAAAGATAATCCCTTCACCTTCCGATTCGAGACCAACTCCAAGGAAAAGGTATTCAACGACAGCCGTGGATTTGAAAATAAATCCCTGCCGTCAGCCGAGCGCCGCACTATCACTGCCATAATGCGTATTATAGGCATTGCAATGCTTATGTACATAACAATAGATACTGTGCTGGGAACAGGCATAATCTACATCCTCGACTTTTTAGGCATCGATATCCACACCAGCCTCTTCAGCTCCGCAGTCTACGGCGGCGGCACTGAGATAGTTACAACTATGCTGGCAATATCCTGTCTCTCTCTTCTGGTCCCGATAGTGTACCTGCACAAAAAGCTGAAAATGCCGTTCAAGGTGGAATTCATGAGCACTGTAAATGATTCTGCGGAGATACTTTCAAGCATCGGCATGGCCATGGTAGTCTGTACGATAGTCTGCCTGCCATCGGCATATTCCAGCTCCACAAGAGATATATACAACTACTTCCGCACTATAGATACTGACATCTCGATCTGGGATCAGAAGGAATTCGTTATCTATACCATATTTGAGATAGTCGTACTTTCCATACTTAACGAGATACTCCTCCGGGGAGGTATCTTCGGAGCACTCCGTCAGTTCGGCGACAGCTTTGCTATCACGGTAACAGCCGTTGTCTCAGCCCTTCTCACAAGAGATTTCTATGAGATGCCTGCGGCTATACTCATATCGATCGTTGCATCTGTGGGAATGCTCAGAAGCGGTACCATCATCACTGCTTTCTTCGTAAGGATAATCTACAAGATCTACCTTTTCACACTGATAATATTTGAAGTCGATACATCGTCAAATATGATGATAAACAGGAACCTCTTCATGCTGATAGTTTTTATATCAGGAGTTGCGGTTGCAATGTCCATACAGGTTCTCGGCAAGAGAAAGCGCAAAAAGGTCTATGCTCCCTACCAGTCCGAGAACCCGGCAATTTCCAGATTCGCCTTTGCCATGAGGCGTTCACTGTTTTTCTCCATTGCCGGTATATGCCTGCTTCAGGCTCTGATAGATGTGGTGCTGTAAGCTATGGAAAGATACATGAAACGTGCCCTTGAGCTTGCCGGAGAAGCCTTTCGTGAGGGGGAAGTCCCGGTAGGCGCAGTTGTAGTAAAAAAAAGCACCGGAGAGATAGTCGGTGAAGGAAGAAATATGCGTGAGGGAGCTAAAAATGCCCTTGCCCATGCGGAGCTCATTGCTATAGACTCAGCCTGCCGCAAGCTTGGGGGATGGAGGCTGCCCGACTGTGCTATATATGTCACTCTCGAACCCTGCCCCATGTGCTGCGGAGCAATCATAAATGCCCGTATCGATGATGTGATCTTCGGAGCATATGACCTGAAAAGCGGCTCTGCGGTGTCAGTGCAGAAGATGTTCTCGCTGCCCTATAATTACCGTCCGGAAGTGACCGGCGGAGTTATGGAGGAAGAATGTGCGGGGATGCTCTCGGATTTTTTCAGACAGCTCAGAGAAAAGAAAAAGCAGGTCCGGAATAACCTGCCAGATGATAAAGAACTGCGGCTCACAGAGGAATAGCTCCTGATGTGTGCCGCAGATATTTTATATAAACAAAAAAGTCATGCATTTCGCATGACTTTTCTGGTGCGAGTAATGGGACTTGAACCCATACGTCTCTCGACACACGCCCCTCAAACGTGCCTGTCTGCCTATTCCAGCACACTCGCATCTGTCAGTTTTCCTGACTGCCTTAATATTATATCAGATTATTTCTCATTTGTCAAGCACTTTTTGAAAAAAATTTTCAGAAGCTTCGTTTTCAGGCGAAGCTTCTGTTTTTTTCCACAGAGCGGCAATGCTTTTCACGCTTTTCTGCATACATATTCTCGTCCATATCGATAAGAAAATCATCAGCCGTTATCTGGGGACTGAACATACTCCAGCCTATAGAAAATGATAGCTGATACATCCTGCTGTCAGAGTCATTGAACTCCTTCAGCTTTTTTCTTATGTTGGCTTCGGCAGCTTTTATAACCTCCTGGTCAGCAGTACGCATTATCACCACAAACTCATCTCCGGCATAGCGAATAGTCACCGAATTTGAGGGTACTGCCGATTTGATTATCCTTGCTGCATCAGATAGAGCTATGTCCCCCACTGAATGTCCGAAGCGGTCATTGATATTCTTGAAAAAATCAAGATCTATCATAAGTCCGCCTGCCGGAGAGGCCTTACGGCTCACATCCCTCAGGAAATGATCAAGATAATTCCTGTTATAGAGCTTTGTCAGCGGATCGATATATGAGAGTTCATTCTGCATACTCATATGGATACCCACAAGTCCCAGGGCAACTGATGTCCACGCCAGGGAAATGCCGTAAACAAGCATTTGTGCTGTGGCACCGCAGGCTATCGGCGTAAGGAACATCCATATGGGGAAAAAGCGTATCTTCCCATATTTTATCCTGTACCTTATCCTGAGTATGAGCGAATAAACCATATAGAACAGCGTAATAAGATAGAAAAGATATCCCGCCGGTTCACGGATATAGTAGTTTTCGTCATCGATTACGAAAAGGAATCCGCTGTGAACATTAAGCAGCAATGCAGCCGCAGCTAAGGCTACAGGCAGTGCAAGGAAGGGATAATACTTTTTAATCCGCTCTTTTTCGCCGTAAAATCTCAGGTCCACATATATGCACCAAATAAAAGAAACCATTGCATTGGCAAAATACAGCCAGCTGTTTCCAAGCCAGGCAAGTAATCTGTCTCCTGTGAATCTTTTTCCGTCGATCACAAATGTCAGCATTTCTATAATACAAGAGGCTCCGGTCATTATTATCATATGAGTGAATAGTTTGTCGCTAAGCTGGCGGCGCTGCCTTACAAGATAACTGCTCAACAGAAGAACGATCAGCATCGCCGCACCTATACAATTTGTAATTATAATAGATTGCAGGTTCATACACATTCCTCCGGAATCTTCATATACTGATTATAACATATCGTCCAGAAGATTTCAAGGCTGGTATATTAATTTTTACAATTTCAACATATTTTCCTCAGGCTTCTGAACCTGCTTGGAGAGATAATATTATATTATCTGAATATTTCACTCAATAAATTACCATTAGTATAACAATAATATTCCCGACCTCAGTGCCTGCCACACCCTTATCCTGAATTTTCAGCATATGGCCCTCATTATGAAAATGAGCGCCCTGTTTTTCCAGGGCGCCCTATAAGGAAAAAATTTAATTGGCATTTTAGGTATATGAGTTTGTGAAAGACTGATATACAGTCTCTGAACAAACATTATCAATGGTGATATCGGTCACTCTCTTATATCAGTACCGAAGACCGTACCGTTTTCGTCAAGATACAGTGCCAGCGGTCCGAGGATAGCATCATCATCGGTGTTGAAATAGACCTTGTACCAGTTACAGTTGTTAACGAAATCCTCGGTCACATGGTAGTAGTATTCAGGAAGCTCATTTACAGTTTCATAGGAACTGATAGCGTTGTCACTGTTTTCTACGCCACAAAAATCTCTTGCATATGCGCAGGCATTATCGAGTATCATCTGTTCATCAACGACCTGATAGAAATCCTCTATCATCGGTACATCGCAAGCGGCGTAATCCTTGTTTATATGATAGCGTTCAGTAGGCAGGTCACCATTTTCCAGCTTCCAGTTTCCTTCATCATCTCTTACAAAGTTTAGATCAGCACCGATAGCTTCCTGACCGATATACTCCTCATAGATCTTTGAGATCCTTTCCCATGTAAAGCTTGTGCCGCTTACATAGAATGATTTATCAGAGAGCACTTCCTCATCCCACATATCAGCGGTAAGTGATGGTTTCAAATGTCTCAATGCATACAGATCTCCACGATACTCTATTATCCATGGGTGGGACTGATCCTCAGAAATGACCAGATCTCCATCATTATATTCACTCAGATCAGTGCCGATATCAAGGTAATCGTCCACATTTGTAAAGTACTTTCCGTAGTAATCCCTCAACTCTTCAATAGAAGAAAAACGAGGATCATTCAGCTTATAATAGGTCTCAGGGGAGTAATAACTATCGCCGACTTCAGTTAAGCCTGTAGTGTCACCTCCCTCAGCATAGAATGATTTATCATTATTGTACATTAGAAATGTGACTGAATCTGCATTTTTGTCTTCGGGGTCTATACGGTCAGAAGCATCGAAATACAGTGCCTCAATGAAAACAGGAAAATATTCATCAAACAATGCCTTCATTTCCTCTTCGGTAGGAGGAGCATACTCAACGGCGGTGCTGACTTCTGCAGTAGTCTCTGCCTCATAAGGCTCAACGACTTCATTTTCCTGTGGTTCATTTATCTCAGAAGCAGGCACTATGGAGCTTCCGGAGCCGCCATTTTTAAGAAGTCTGAATGCTCCTGCACCTCCTGCGATAATAGCAACTGCTGCCGCAGCACATACAGGTCTGTACCATACAGGTCTGTGATAAGTCTCAACGCCTCTTACAGTGTTATTGCTGCTGCTTTCAAAATTCTCCGACATATCCCTGAACTTCTTTTCCGACATTGAAAATGCCCTCTTTTTTATCCTTTCACTTTCAGATGAAAAGGGAACAAGTTCATCTATAATATCATTTCCGGCATGCTCAAGCATACTAAGATCAATATCTTTTTTCTTCATAGATATACCTCCTTTAAAGTGTTACGCCAGATCCGGTAAGTATCTCTCTGAGCTTTTCTGCTGCTCTTTTGCTTCTCATACGCACTGTAGCGGGCTTCATTGAAAGAAGCTTTCCTATCTCTCTTGAATTCCGGTCATAGTAATATTTCTGTATGAGTATAGTTGAATCCGGTTCGCCCAGGCTTTTGATAGCATCCATAAGTATACGCTGCAGCTCTGAGCGTTCGCTGTCTGCTGCTATATCCTCACCTGAGCTTACCGAAAAAAAATCCTCGTCCTCCATAGAGACCGTTCTGCCCACTCTTGATCTGAGGCTGCGGTAGCGGTCGATGCTGATACGCTTTGCGAGAACTCCGATATACCCTTTCATCTCGCCTGTTTCCGCTCTCTCAGAGAACCCGAAATATACTGAGGCAAATATATCACTGATACACTCCTCAATATCCTCACTGCTTCCGGTGCTGCGGAGATTATTATAGACTATCGTTCTCACATAACAGAAATATTCATCAAACAGAGCCCTGTGGGCTTCTGAAACATTCTTTTTAACCAGAGAGCTGTACTCGCTTCCTGTCATCTTGTTTCCTCCTCTTATATGAAGCTTGCCATGGTTCGCTTTCATTATACACATTCGTAAGATGATACGGATGTGTCACAAAAAATAAAAAAATTTTTCCGGAATATAAAACGGACAGCCTGTGGCTGTCCGCTGAGATCAACTTGTAATATTTGTAAACACAAGGTATATCGTATAAGCAGCCTGGATAGTGAAAGCTGCTATAACTCCTACACTGCATCTTGCAATGACAAATCCTCTTTTGCTCTGGGCAGGAGTAGTTGCAGGGAGCTTATCCTTGCTTCTGAAAATCAGCAGCATAAGTGCTCCGAAAGCAGCAACGCCTTCAAGTATAAGGCCAACTGCCAGCTGACTGTCGCCTGAGAGATCAAACTCGCCCATGATAGTAACAACAGTATTGACAAATACATGGACAACTATCGAAGGGATTATAGAGCCGTGCTTGAGAGTTATATGTGCAAGGAAAATACCAAGCAGGAAGGCCAGTGTGAACTGCGGGAGATTTCCATGAGCCAGTCCGAAGAATACCGCTGTGGCAAAAACCGCAAATCTCTGATTAGCCTTTGAGAAGGTCCTCAGAAGCATTCCCCTGAAGAAAAGCTCCTCCGTTACCGGAGCTATAACACAGGTATATACCGCCGAAACTGCAAATCCAAGCTTCGTGACCGCCACCCCTTCGCTTTCCAGCACGTTGGTGGAGTAGCCATACTTTTCAAATATATCGTTTACTCCCATTGAGACAAATGCCGATATGACCCATATGAACATTGCTGACGCACAGTACTGTATCGCCTTGCCCACATCGTAATCACGGGTCTTTATAAGGGCTGAGGGCTTTATATCCGCCAGCTTCAATCCTATCATCGCAAATACCACATTGGCGAATATGTAGATCAGCATATTCATTCCCACGAGTATCGACGAACCCTTGATATATGTATACATGGATTCGCTGTCAGCACCGGGGTTCATATCCTTAAGTATCATTATTATCGCTCTTGCGATAAAGAAGCCTGCCGCAGTTGATGCCACGAACTGCAATACTGCGCACCAGCCTCCTATGGCATAGTAGCGCTTGAGTCTTCTTCGCTCATCATATCCCGGTTCAAGAGGCACCTTGTAAGCCGGAGTAGTTATCGGAGGCAGCACCTCGGAATAGTTATCACGGAACTCACGGTACTCTGTAGGATTATCAAACGGATCATAGGGATCCGGAGTCTCAGCCTCCGCCCTTTCCTTTTCGGTCTCATTTATATGTTTTGTCAGTCTGTATATCTCATGATTCAGAGCAGCTACTTCTGCATGGTGCTGCTCTTCGCTGATAAATTCGGCCATGATCTGCCTCCTAACATTCTATCTGAAGACATCGCATTATGTTGTCTGTAAAGATTATTGTACCACATTTCCGTGATATTGTAAATAGATTTCAGACAAAAAATGCGGACGATCACTGACCGTCCGCTTTTTATTATTCTATACCAGCCTGCTGCTTTGCAGCTGTAAGAGTATTTTTCATGAGCATTGCGATAGTCATGGGGCCAACTCCGCCGGGAACAGGAGTGATATATGAAGCCTTTTTCTCAGCTGACTCATACTCAACATCTCCGCAGAGCTTTCCGTTTTCGAGGCGGTTCATGCCTACATCGATAACAACAGCGCCCTCCTTGATCATATCTCCGGTAACGAAGTTTGCCTTGCCCACTGCAACTACAAGGATATCAGCGCCGAGGCATATCTCCTTGAGATTCTTTGTCTTTGAGTGGCATATAGTAACTGTACCGCTCTGATGAAGGAGAAGCATTGCCATAGGCTTGCCCACTATATTGCTTCTTCCGATGACCACGCACTGCTTTCCGCTTATCTCAGTGCCGGTGCTCTCGATAAGTCTCATAACTCCGGCAGGAGTACATGGCAGGAATGCATAGTCGCCTATCATTATCTTTCCAACATTGACTGCATTGAAAGCGTCCACATCCTTATCAGGAGAGATAGCTGCAATAACAGTCTTTTCGTCGATATGTGCAGGGAGAGGGAGCTGTACCAGTATACCGTTCACTCTGTCGTCCCTGTTAAGTACGTTTATAAGGTCCAGGAGCTGCTCCTGAGTTGTATTCTCGTCAAGAGCGTACTCAAATGACTGGAATCCTACAGCCTCACAGGCCTTCTTCTTATTGTTTACATATACTCTTGAAGCAGGATTGTTTCCCACTATTACTACTGCAAGACCTACTTTAAGGCCCTTTTCCTCACGGAGCTTAGCTGTTTCCTCAGCTACCTCCTGCTTAACGCTTGCTGATACTGCTTTTCCATCGATGATCTTTGCCATTTTATTCATCCTCCTTGTCATTGTCTTCAGCTTCATCATCCAGGGCATCTTCATCGTCCTGATCGTCATCATCGTCTTCTTCGTCATCGCCGCCTATGATGCCGTCATAATCATCATCATCGTCGTCGTCATCGATATCATCAAGACTGATATCATCGTCATCATCGCCAAGCTCATCCTCGGGAGGCATACCCATACGCTTTCTGCGTGACTCCTCGATAAGTCTGCGTGACTCCTCAGTGTTTGCATAGAGCACGAATGCCTCAGGGTCTCTTCTGCGCTTCAGGAAGAACACTATCTGAAGTATTATCGCAGCTATACATACTATTGCTGAAAGCACCTGTGAAACTCTCAGGTTGCTGTTTCCGATATAGAGACTGTCTGTGCGGAGTCCCTCAACGAAGGCTCTCTCTGCGCCGTACCATGTAAGGTACATGAGGAATATCTGTCCGTCGTACTTTCTGTGCTTTGAATACCATGAGATAAGTACGAATCCAAGCAGGCACCAGAAGGACTCATAGAGGAAGCAGGGGTGAACCATTTTGTCCACAGCCACATCAAGTCCGTGAGCCTGCATCTCGCCGTCAAGGAAATTTGTCTCGTTGATTATACGATTCTGGATAGTACCGCCGGTCATGCCGAAAATGCTGTTGGTATTGGTACCGAAGGCCTCCTGATTAACGAAGTTGCCCCAGCGGCCTATACCCTGTCCGATAAGGAATCCCAGTACTGTTATATCCAGCATTGGAAGTATCTTCACCTTACGGAGACGGCAGGCGATAAGTCCGAGGCCAATGGCACCGATTATGCCGCCGTAAATGGCAAGTCCTCCGCCACGGGTATTGATTATCTCCTTCAGATTTCCTTTATACTCATCCCAGCGGAAGGCAACATAATAAAGTCTTGCACCTACAAGTCCGCCGATTATGCCCACAATGGCAACATCCAGAGCTCTGTCCGTATCTATTCCGAAGCGCTTCATTTTTGAGAAGCAGTATATCATCGCAAGAACAAGTCCTACGGTGATTATGATACCGTACCACTGTATATCCACACCGAATACAGTAAATGCAGTACGGTCGATATGGAAGGTCCAGCCAAGCTTCGGGAATTTTATTTCGTTCTGGTCATATATCCTGTCGACAGTCATATCATTCTGCCTCCCCTTCTATTACGGACATTACCATATGCTCACGCACAAGCTCGTCCTTGATGAAGTTCACAACATCTGCGCTCTCAAGATGTGAAAGCACATTTATAGCATCATAAGGTCCGACTCCGTCCATATGGGAATTTATCAGCAGATTTGCAACTGACTCAACATTATTCAGCTCTCTTACCAGCAGACCATATGTTGATTTCTTTATTCTCTGGAAGTCCTTCTCACTGATGCCCTCTCTTGTCATTCTGTCGACCTCTCCGGCAATAGCGTCCCTGACCTTTGCTGAATCAGAGGATTCACCGCCGAATATTACGGTGAAATAGCCGTCGCCGTCAAATACCTCCATACCGAAATTGGAGTTTATCAGTCCCTCGTCCATAAGCTTCTTGTACATATCGGAGGAAGCATCTGTAAGGAGTGATGCTGCTATCGTTGCAGCCATGGACTTTTTCAGTCTTTCCATTCCTGCACAGGGGCGGCACTTATAGCCTATATTGAATATAGGAGTTCCCACAGCCTGTGTTTCGATGAATTCCGGCATAACTATATCGTCCGGCTCATCGGGGAATACGGTCTCAAGGCCCTTGTCATCGCAGGGCTTAAGGCACTCGTCACATATCCTGAGCACCTCATCAGCACTGATATTTCCGGCAATGGAAAGCACCATATTATTGAGGTTGTAGAATGTATAATAGCACTTATAGAGCAGGTCAGCATCTATCTGAGCGATACTCTCAACTGTTCCGGCAATATCTATCTTTACCGGGTGGTTATGGTACATACAGCGGAGCATATTGAAGAATACACGCCAATCCGGATTATCGTTGGTCATTTTTATCTCCTGACCTATGATACCCTGTTCCTTATCCACAGTAGCCTGAGTAAAGTATGGCTTCTGAACGAAATCAAGGAGTATCTTCAGTGACTCCTGATAATTCTTTGAACAGCTGAACAGATAGCAGGTCTTGTCGAAGGAAGTAAAAGCGTTTCCGGAAGCTCCGGTCTTTGCGTAGAGCTCAAATACATCGCAGTCCTCATTCTCGAAGAGCTTGTGCTCAAGGAAGTGAGCGATACCCTCAGGCACCACAGTATACTCCTTATCCTCACGCATTTTGAACATGGTGTTCACAGAGCCGTATTTAGTACCGAAAAGTGCTTCAACACTGCTGAAGCCGGGCATTTCGCAGATATAGATATCAAGACCGCTGCTGTGCTTTACATGGATACAGCTGTCGCCTGTATCCGGACTTTTTATCATCTCTTTTTCCATTATTCGGCAGCCTCCTTATCCAGCATAAGATATATACTGTCCAGACTGAGAGAATTTGCAGCCTGAACTATTCTTGCTTTTGTAACATTTGCAAAGCCGTCGAACTGCTGCTCCGGAGCAATGATATTTCCGTCACAGAAGCGCTCGAAGTACCAGGATGAATATGAAGCGGGAGTATCTCCGACCTGAGTGAGAGCATTATCAAGGCTGAGAAGTGCGCTCTGCATTTCATCATCGGTGAAATTACCCTGTCTTATCTCATCAAGCTGATGGAGTATCTCAGCCTTAGCCTTTTCGATGTTTTCACGTTCAACTCCGCTGTCCACCATCAATGCGCCCTTTTCCGAATATACACGGCTTGCACAGTAATAGCAGAGGCTCATCTTCTCACGGACATTGAAGAACAGCTTTGATACCGGAGTTGCACCGTATATCATATTCAGCATCTTCATTGCGAACTGGTCATCGCTGTCGCTCTTGAAGGTCATTACCATCTTGCACTGATTTACATCAAGCTCGTCCGACTCTGTTACCGGCTCACTGCGGAGCGGGCTCTTTGAGCGGAACTGTACAGGCTCCGGTGAGCGTTCAACTGAGCCGAAGCTCTCGGATATCATCTTTTCTACAGCAGGCTCTTCCTCTGCTGACACATAGAACACCTCTACCTGAGCCTTTGAGAGTATATCTCTGTAAGCGGAATAAGCCTCCTCAGATGTCACCTTTTCAGCAGCTTCCTTTGTGCCGTAGCAGGAATTCTCAGCCGGCTCGCCTCTAAAGGCTATCTCAGCTGCTCTTGACAGAGCATATCCTCTTTTATTGTTGAGCTCTGAATCTATCCTGTCCAGCAAGTCCTTTCTGGTTATGCGGAAGGAATCAGCATCGAATGAACTGCCGTCCGCATTCGGAGCAAACAGGCATTCACGGACCATTTCCAGCATTTCAGCTGTAAGGTCCTCCCCGTCGAAAGCATATCGGTTATTGAGCCATGAAGCAGAAAGTCCGAGTATCTGAACATCGCCCCTCTTTCTTGAAAAGCTGCTGAGTCCGGCTCCGTATAGGGAAGAAAGCTTTTCATTCAGCTCTGCAAGAGTCCTGTACCTGCTGTTTGAGCAGTTGAGTACGCTTATACCCAGAGCATTTGCAGCCGCCTTCTCACTGTCGAGAGGAGTTATGAATCTTACGACGATATCGCTGGTCTTGAACTTTTCGTCAATTACAGTCGAAAAGCCGATATTACCGGCAAGCTCCGTCCTTTTATATCTCATTGGCATTTACACTCCTTATTAAGATTTATTGATAAAACAGACCCTGCAAAGGGATCTGAGGTCATCAAATGCACATATACGATTATTATATCACACTTTCCTTTGAATTACCATACTATTCTGAAAATTTTTTCATATTTCTTCCTTCCGACCCGCTCAGGAGCATTATCGTCATAAGCATCAGCATTACCGACGGCACCGGCGATGAAGCCCTGTAGGCATGGAACCCTGCTGACGCAGCAACTGCCTCTCCTTCCAGAAAAAACGGCATTATAAGCCTGCAGATGCCAGAGCTCAGACAGGCGGCAGCTGCTCTGATAACGATCATAGGGAGTATAGAAAGCTCTCCATCTGCTATTGAGGCTATCTGCATTATGACGCATATCCCTCCGAAGGATACAAGAGCGCTCACTGCCGGAAGCACCGCATAGTTGCCCGGAGTTAACCTGCTGACCGCTGTCACATCCAGAAAAGCATCAAACAGCAGCCTGCTCATTTCCTCATCATATCCGGTCAGATGTGATATGGCGGCGGCAGCAGCTCCGGCAGCTCCGATATCTCTCAGCATAGCCGACAGCACCGAAAACATCATGACCATAAAGCATACTCCGGCAGCAGCTCTTCCGCCGGCAGCTGCCGAGCCCGTAAGCATACCTCCGCTGAAGGAAAGGGGCAAGCGCTCTGAACAAAGCTCCTGCTCCCTTCGCAGAAGGAATGAAATCCCGAAAGCAGATATTACGTTTGCGGAGACTGCCGATATGAGGATCATACGCCCTGCCCCGGGACTTCCGTAAAGCTGTGAGGATATACAGCCGAATATAAAGGCCGGTCCTGCACCGAAGCATACTCCCATAAGCAGCTCTGCTGAGCGCTTTGACAGTCTCCCTGAGCGGTATTCAGTCATCAGCATACCTGCTCCGGCAGGATATCCCGCTATCTGACTGAAAATAAATATGGGGAAGCTGTTTCCTTTCATGCCAAGGATACGGCCTGCGCTTTTTCTTATAAATGACGGCATACAGCCGGCAAGACCGCTCCGTACAAAGGCAGCTGATACCGCCAGCATAGCGTAAAGTGAGGGGATTATTATATTGATACACCTTTCTGCACCAGAGGATACTGCCGCAGACACTTCATCTGTCTCAGTGATGCAGTACCAACCAAGACACAGAACAGCTGCCGAAAAAAAGATATTTCCTGATATTTCCCGTATTTTTTTCATAATCATCACCCTGTCTATCATATTATTTCAGAGAGAAAAATAGAATCCTCAGGAGTGATGTAATGTTTGAAAGTTTAGCCGATATGGCAAGAGACAGCTTCTATCTTGAACCGCAGATATACTTTGACTGCAATAATGAGATGCTGATAGAGAACTGCCGGAAGATAGAAGAATACAACGAGATATTCATGCAGATATCGTCCGGCCGCCTTTGTATAAGGATATGGGGAGAAGGCCTGTCTGCCAGTGACTTCAGAGCAGGCGGACTTATCATCCGTGGGAAGATATCAAAAGTAGAATTCAGCGAAAGGAGCAGAAATCACCATGATGACCCGGCTGAGGAGCAGAACAAGGATATGCGTAAAGGGAAAGAAGCTATATAAATTCATCAATGCCATGCACTCCGGAGATGTTTGCTGCTCCGGACAGTACTGCCGGAAGGATTCGTTCTTCTGTGAGATACCCTCCTCTCAGCTCAGTGAAGCAGAAAAGCTTGCGGAAGAGTACGGGCTTGAACTCACATTTAACACCAGTGATTCTATCTTATCAAAGCTCCGGCGATACAGGCTGCGATTCGGGATAGTTATCGGTATGGCAGTGGTCATAGCTGCCTCATCCTATTTTTCCGGCATTGTGGCTACCATAGATATACAGGGCAACTCAAGAGTCAGCGACCGGGAGATACTCTCCGCTCTTGATGAACTCGGTATACGGCGGGGCACTCATCTCAAGGATATCGACTTCCATATCGCCGGAAACGAGCTGCGGATAATGGTGGACGATATTTCATGGGCAGCTCTCAGGCACACCGGAAATCGTGTGGTAGTGGAAGTGACTGAAAAAAAGGAAAAGCCGGAAATGTTCAGCAGCCGTACTCCCTGCAATATTTTTTCCGCCCATGACGCAGAGATAACCTACACATCCGTCCTTGACGGACAGCTTATGCATACTGTAGGAGATTTTGTACCGGCAGGCACTCTCCTTGTAAGCGGTATAACCGGCGACATAACAGGGCATATCGTGCTGCATCATTCTATGGGAGAGATAAGAGGGATATATGAGGATACACTGACCTTTTCCGACAGCTTTGCCTCACAGCAATGTGCTCCCACAGGTGAAAAGCGGAAAGAATCCCGCCTGAGGCTCTTCAATATAGATATCCCGCTTTTCATCGGAAAAAATCATTTTGACAGCTTCGATGAAGAAACCTCCGAGAGCACTCTCAGCTTTTTCGGAAGGGACCTGCCGATAAGCATAAGGCGCTCAGTCAAATCCGAAACAGAAATTTCAGAAGTCACCCTCACAGAGGATGAGCTCCGTGACAAGCTTATGGAAAAGATATTTCTCTACGAGAAGAATTTCCTTTCAGGAGACACCGTTATCCTTGACCGTGATATAACGGAGACCTGCTCCGATGAAGGGATATCTCTCACGGTCCATTACCGTATCGAGGGAAATATCGGCATACAGCGTGAGATAATGACAAAATAAAAGCAGCCCCTCAGGCTGCTTTTTCAGTGTTATTCTGTTCGGCAGTATCTCCGGCAGCTTCTCTTTTCATCATAAAATATGCCACCGCAGCGGTACCTATACCCAGCACCAGAGTAGTAAATATACTGCCCTCAATACCGAATTTTCCTCCCGTCAGGAATGCATGAGAGGTCTTTGCTGTTGTGCGGAAAACAGATTCACTGTCCGCAGAGCCGCTGACGCTTATCCCGTACAGATTTCCCTGGGTAAAGTTCCATATGCTGTGTATAGCACAGCCTCCCCAGATATCATCAAAGTAAATCATGTACAAAGCTGCAAATACTCCGAAGAGAATGAGATTTATCATCGCCAGGACACTTATCCCCGGATTTCCGATATGTGCCATTCCAAAGGCCGCAGAGCTTATCATGACAGCTAACCACTTGTTATTTGAGCTGCCTACGGTTGTCATAAGATAGCCTCTGAATATGAATTCCTCACTCATGCCCTGAACAAAGAATCCGGCCAGATAGAGCAGTATCAGCTTCCATTTTATATCCGAACAGAGCTTTATGGAATTTGCCCCCGTCACTACTGTGAGCATTGTTATTGAAGTCATCATAAGTATGCCTATGCCAAGTCCAAGCGCATAGTGGCTTACCAGCTTTCTCTTTCTCATACCCATGGATGAAACGTGTCTCATCTCAATGCAGCGGCAGTAGAATATGCTTATCAGCGTACCTACGACCGTACTGAAAAGTGTGGGTATCATTACCTCAGGCTTGCCGGCAACTCTTGTGGCCATTGACATGGATTCTCCCCATGTGAGCTTCTTTGAGCCGCTCATGAATTCACTGTCAGAACTGAGCTCCTCAAACATTTTCGGAAGCGTTATGAAGGATGATATTATTCCTTCGATCAGATATATTAAAAAAAATACGACCAGAAATAAAAGTATCTGTACAAATATGTTTTTTGAAGCATGGCTCTTGCCGGCCTCATCAAACATTTTCGCTTTTAGTTTCAGCATTTTGTGCCTCCCGGACCTTTTTATCTTAGTAATCATTTTACTATACTTCTCCTCCTTTGTCAAGTTCAGGCAGCTAAGGTGAAAATTAAATAAAATCGTATTTACATTTTCAGCCAAAAGTGGTATACTATAAGTGTATATTCTCCCGGAGCTTCATTATCCGGGATATTATCAGAAGCTATGCGGAGACATCCGCTGACATAAGGAGGGAGCCTGTGTGTTTGCAAAAGTTTCAAGTCTCGGACTGTTCGGCCTTAACGCTTTTCCGGTAGATGTTGAAATAGATATAAGCCGTGGAAGCCCGCAGTTCGATATAGTCGGTCTTCCCGACGCTGTTGTAAGGGAGAGCCGTGAGCGTATCCGTGCAGCACTGCGTTCATGCAGCATAAGCTTTCCGGTAGCTCAGGTCATGGTAAATCTTGCTCCCGCAGACACAAAAAAGAGCGGTTCAGTCCACGATATCGCAATATTCATGGCTATACTGAAAGCCATGCGTATGATCGATCAGCCACTTGACGGCTTTGCCTTCATTGGGGAGATATCCCTGAACGGCGACGTAAGAAGGATAAACGGAGTCCTTCCCATGGTCATGCTTGCCCGTGAGGAAGGCTTATCAGCAGTTTTCGTCCCGGAGGAAAATGCCCGTGAGGCCTCTGTCATCGATGGGGTAGATATATATGCTGTAAAAAATGCGGAGGAGCTCATAAAGCATTTCCGGAATGAGGAGCACCTCACTCCATGCGAACACTACATCCCTCCGGAGACTGCCTATAACGAGGTCCTTGACTTCTCAGACGTCAAGGGACAGCAATCTGCAAAGAAGGCTCTTGAGATAGCTGCGGCAGGCGGACATAATGCCCTGCTGATAGGCTCTCCCGGAAGCGGAAAGAGTATGCTTGCAAAACGTATGCCTTCCATACTTCCGCCCCTGACCTTCGGGGAAGCTCTTGAAACTACCAAGATACACTCCATTTCCGGACTTCTTACCCCGGAAATGCCCATAATAACAAAGAGGCCATTCCGTGCGCCTCATCATACCATTTCTTCTGCCGGACTTGCCGGCGGAGGCACTGTCCCTCATCCCGGAGAGGTATCCCTTGCTCATAACGGTCTGCTGTTTCTCGATGAACTGGCTGAATTCGACCGCCGCACCCTTGAGATACTCCGTCAGCCCCTTGAGGACAGAAAAGTTACTATCGCCCGTGCCTCGGGAACAGTCACCTATCCCTGCACCATAATGCTCATAGGTGCCATGAACCCCTGCCCCTGCGGATATTACGGCCATCCCAAGAGAAAATGTATCTGTCCGCCGAAAAAGGTCTCCGGCTACCTCTCCAAGATATCCGGTCCCCTTCTGGACAGATTCGACCTTCATATAGAAGTTGCCCCCGTGGAATTCGGAGACCTCTCCTCAAAAGCAAAGGAGGAATCATCGGCTGTGATAAGGGAGCGTGTCATCTCCGCAAGAAAGATACAGGAGGAACGCTTCAGAAATACGGGAATAACCTGCAATGCTCTTATTACTCCGGACAAGCTCCAGGAGATGTGTCCCATGGACGACAGCGCAGTCACACTGATGAAAAACGTTTTCGACAAGCTGGGACTCAGTGCAAGAGCTTACGACAGGATACTTAAAGTTGCAAGAACTATCGCTGATATAGACGGTTCAGAAGTGATCCGCAAACAGCATATCGCTGCCGCCGCCCAATACAGGAGCCTGGACAGAAAATACTGGAGCGATGGCCAATAATTTTTACAGATAAAGAAAGGATAACAATGAGATCAGCATTCAGAAAACTATCGATAAATAAGCACAACGTCGATGCAGGCCTTATTTTTGCCGTAACGCTGTGCGCCGTGCTCAGCACGATAATGATCTATTCAATAGTCGAAAGCGGCATAAGTGATATCGAGGGAGTAGGTCCAAGCTACTGGAAAACCCAGCTCATATCAACTGCTGCCGGATTCTGCGGAGCACTTTTCATCTCACTTATGGACTACCGTAAGCTGGTAAAGCTCTGGTTCATTTTCGTCCCTGTAGCTCTCGGACTTGTGGCACTGACCTTTACCTCCCTGGGATATCAGAGAGCCGGCGCCGATGACCAGGCCTGGATCCAGATAGGCGGATTCAACCTACAGCCTTCAGAAGTACTGAAGCTGGCTTTCATACTCACATTCAGCTATCACCTCTCCCGTGACGAGGCGGATATGAACAAGCCCCTGCATATGCTCCTGCTGCTTATCCACGGAGCTATCCCCATCGGCATCGTCGGACTTCAGGGCGACTACGGTACAGCTATCGTATTTGCAGCTATATTCGGCTGTATGATATGCTCGGCCAATATCTCCTGGAAATACCTGCTTGCCGCTCCCTTGGCAATTGGCGGAGCTGTTGCGGGAATGTGGTTCTTTGTACTTGATGAGTTCCACAAAAAGCGTATCACCATACTCTTCAAGCCGGGAACTGATCCGGAAAACATCGAATATCAGCAGGACCTTGGACTTGCAGCTCTCAAATCCGGAAAGATCTTCGGAAAGGGTCTTTTCAAGGACGCTGACTCCTATGTCTATGTACCTGAGATACACAACGACTTCATCTTTACCTATGTGGGACAGGTCTTCGGATTCCTCGGCTCTGTAGGACTTCTCATAATCCTTGCCTATATCTGCCTGAAGATATTTGCTGACAGCCGTGTTACCCGTGACCGCCTTGGAAAATTCATCTGCATGGGAGCTTTTGGCCTCATGCTTTCACACTGTATAATGAATATTGGAATGGTGCTCAAGGTCGCTCCCGTTATCGGAGTCCCCCTGCCCTTCCTGAGCGCAGGAGGTACAGCTATGATAAGTATGTATGCTGTTATCGGACTTGTCCTCAGCACCTACAGCCACAGAGCTGTTACCTACAACGTATTCTATGACGATAATGACGACTGACGACCGGAGGGATGAAATATGAACATTGATACTTTTCTGATAATATGTTTTGTTATCCTTCTCATCCTGATAGTTATCTCCTTTGTTTATTTCTTCGGCATATACCGCAGAAGAGAGATATCTGACAGCAGTGCGGAGCCTAAAGCTCCCGAAAAGTCCCGTCAGCCCGAAATAATGGATATACCGCTCCCTCAGGCTCCGGTACAGCCTGCCCCTCAGCCGCAGATAACTGTAATAAGAATAAGACGGCGTGAGGATAATGTGGTGTTCAATATCGACCTCAGCAGCGGACCGGTCACTCTCGGACGGCTTTCGGGATGCACTGACAAGGACTACTGCTGCGTAACTTCTATGTCTGACGTTTCAAAGCGCCACTGCACTATCAGAAGCGGCGGCAGCGGAAGAGTACTTATCACAGACAACGGCTCCACAAACCATACCTATGTGAACGGCCGCCGCTCAGACGGCACCGCATCCATAGGCCCGGGAGATGTTTTCAGTCTTGGCCAGCACTGCGAATTCGTCCTGCTCTGATATCTCCGGTAAAGAGCGGATATAATAACTGCATAATGATAAACAGGCACCATAGAAGCTATGGTGCCTTATTTTCATCCGGACGGTCAATGGATGTCCATACATCAGCGAAAAGATCAAGCCCCTGTATAAACAGGGGCTTTTTTATCAGTTATAACCGTTTCTGCGTTTTTTCAGTGCGATGATGACCAGAGCAAGGATACCGAGAAGTCCTGCAGAGCCAAGTCCTATGACCATGCCCTTATGGAGATCCCAGAATGAAGCTGACAGAGTAAACTCTATTGAGCTGTCATCCTCAGCAGAAGAATTTCCTGCCTTATCCTTTATAGATACAACGATCTTCTCATCTGATCTCTTACCGTCTGACTTGACCGGCAGCTCGATTATGATATTGCCGGCATCGTCATTTTCAGCAGAGGCACTGAGCTTAGCGATATCGCCTATCTTGTAGTCCTCTCCGTTGATCGAGAGCACCAGTTCTTCCTCATTGAGTTCATCGATCTTTTTGAGGTTCTGGTCTGAGCAGGTTATCCTGAGCTGAACATCTGAATCCTTAAGAACTGCACCGTCCTCTACACCGGCAATAATTACCTCGGGAGCGGTCTTATCAACTGAGAATTCAACTGCACACTTTCTGTCAGCATATACAGGAGTATTATTGCTGTTGAGGTTTCCTGCCTCATCTCCGGACTCGATATTTATCAGGTAGTCTCCGTCCGCAGTAAAGTTCTCCTGCTTGAGGCTGTAAACTCTCTCATACCAGCCTTCATCGCCGGCAGATCTCTGTTCAGTGACCTCGAAATCTCTCGGGCCGAGAGTCTTTGTCTCAGAGCCGTTCTTTACCACAGTGATAGTGCTTTCACCGCTTGCGGCTGTAGCATTTACCTCTCTGATTACCACGTCTGTATTATAATTTACCGGGATACCTTCCTTGAATCTCTGTACTGCGATCGCAGCATCAGAGTTTACTATCTCATAGGTGGAGCCGTATCTGTTGATAGATACAGTCAGCTCAAGCGGTTTGGATGTATTGCCGGCCATATCCTCAGCAGTTATCTTAACATTGTAGATACCGTCAGTATCCACAGCATCACTGAAAATGCTGTACCATGTCTCATATTCACCGGCAGATCCCTTTTCAGGAGCGGTGTACTTCTTTGATGTGACCTTAGTCTTATCTGTGCTTACACCGTCAGGGCCCATCTTGCTGATCTCGACTGTACACATATCTGCGACCTTTGTCTCATCCGGCAGATTATAATCGCTGAATGTTACAGTGGGATCATATTTGCCGTTAGTCGCAAATTTATTGGTGCCGTTCTTTGTAAAGGTCTGGAGTATTGAAGGAGCCATGGTGTCGATGTAGAATTCTCCGCTTGAATATCCGTTTCCACGGTTATTTGCCGGATCGGTGTAATCAACTGAGAACAGGTATCTTCCATCCTTGCTGAAATCGAACTGAGCAGTCCACTCATCGGGATCAACAGGGCTCTGCTTCCAGGCCTCAGCGCCTATCTTAACAGTCTCAGCGGCGGTGATATTATCCTCACCGTAGGCTCTGATATTCACAACAGCATCCTTGGGGACGAAATTGTGCTCATTGATCTTTATAACGGCCTTTCTGGAGTCATTGTAGTACTTGCCGTTCTTTGCATTGTTATTATCGAAGCCGCCGGTGATAACAGGACTGGTCCTGTCGATGATGAATCCGGCCGGAGCACTTCCTGTAGAAGTATGTCCGAGAGTATCAGCTACAGAGAATCCTATGCTGCTGTATTCAGCATCGGCATTGAGAGTGAGTGTAGCTGTCCAGCGGTTTGCGCCCTCAGCATCTGTATCAGACTTTGTGGAGCTGTCAAAGGTCCAGTTCGATATAGAATATGCACCTGCTGCCGAAGCATTTCCGGTCTGATTTGCAATGGCTACCTTGACTGCCTTGCTGAGTGAAGCCTGATCCAGATTTCTCTCATAAACGCTGATAGTAGCTGTTCTTGCTGTATTGAAATAGGTCTTGCCGTCCTTCTGAACGGGAGTTCCGCTCATAACGACCTCACCTATCTTAGGAGCAGTGCTGTCGATAGAGAATCTGTTGTCATATGTGCTTGTATGGTCAGAGTTACAGGTCATTGAAATATGAAGTGACATATTGTTTCTCTGATCGCTGACTGTGAGCTGAGCATTCATATCAGTGATATTGTCTCTGTCTCTTCCGCCGGCAGGAACTGACCACTGAAGTGCTGTTCCGCCGTTATTAGTTATCTGTCCGTCCTCTATATTGCAGCTTCCCTGACGGATGACCTGACCGGTTTCGCTGGTCAGTGTCCAGCTAACCTTCTGTATGCCGGCTCTGTCGTGTATCGATATCGGGATATTTACAGCGCTGTCATAGAGATTTCCGCTGTGAGGCGCAGCAGGCATAGCCACTGTGATATGTGTCTCAGAATCATGCTGAGCCTGGGATTCGAGTATCATACCGTCCGGAGTGAGCCAGCCGCTGTTATTTCCGGCGTTATCGAAGACTCTTACCACTACCTGACCCTTCCAGAAAGCATTTACAGTAAATCTCGGGTCATTGACATTGCTTATGGTATACTTCTGAGCCTTGTCGATAAGCTCACCGCTGAGGACACCGTTGTTGCTGCTGATAGAATCAGCGTCAACGAGAGCATACTCCATGCGTGAGATATTTGAATTGAGACCGTTTCCTCCTCTGAGGTCGTCAGCCTTTACGGTAACTACTGTATCATCTGTAAAATAGTAGCCGTAGCGATCTGTTTCAACAGGGGAATAATCGCCTGAAGAACCGCCGGCAGAGTAAACATTATTGTCGCCGGAGGACTTTGAATACTGTGATACAGTGCTTCTGTCAAAGGTGAAGCCCTTTATCTCAGGAGCGATATTCTCGGTCTTGACGGTATATCTTCCTATTTCCTGCTCATTGCCTACGTTATCCTTTGCACGGAATACATAGGTCTGATTTGCAGAAGGATCTATCCTGTATGTGTAGACCTTTTCATAGTGAGGCTTGTTTCCGCTGGGATTCTCTCTGGTCAGATTAAGAGTCTGATCGTTTTTGATGATACCGTCCCAATGATCCGGAACCACCTGCATCACACCTGAGCCATCGTCTCTTGCAGTAACTACCAGCTCGACCGGCTTATTGGTCCACTGTCCGTTATAAACTGCTCTTGAGCCGTCGGGATTTATAACGAATGCCTGTATTGAACCCAGCACAGGAGCCTTGGTGTCGATATTAACGCTTCTTGTGACTGTATCTGCGGTATTTCCCGGCAGGTCAGCTGCACTGACTGAGATGCTGTGTAAGCCTTCTCCGCTTACACTTACAGTCTCATGGTGCTGAGCGCTGTCAACGGAATCCTTAGTCTGGCCGTTGTAATCAAGGCTTTCCTGAGTTCTGCGGCCGTCGACAGCAGTCTCGGCTGACATTACACCAGAAGGATCGCTGACATTTACATCGAAGCTGAATGCCTTGTTTACCCAGTAAGCGTTATTTGAATCAACATAGGCATTGAATCTGTTCTTTTCGGCATTTCTGTCGGGATAGAATCCCTCGCTGCCGCCGTTCTTATCCTCGTTGAGAGCACTGATGACATCTCTGCTCTCGCCGGAAGCACCCGGGTCAGCTGCCTTTACCGTGATAACGGGAGGAACGGTCTCCAGGAATACATTATTGTATTCGCCGTCAGCTCTGGGAGCTATGATCCATTCTCCGCCGTCCTGTCTGATAACGAACTCTCCGGAGTGTCCTTCCTCAGTGGTCACTCTGATCGATACATCCTTCTTGCTTACAGGATCATTCTTAGGATCGAAGCTGTACTCTATCTCGCCCTTTTCACCGGATCTGACTGCCTCATCAGCATTAAGATCCCACAGCACGATATCGCTGATAGTGAGCGGAACAGCGCTCTTGTCCTCAGCCTTTACAGTGACTGTAGTCTCATCCTTACCGAAGATACCGAAAGTGAGATAGCGGAGAGTTGAATTATTTGTAACTGAATCCCTGTCGATAACGATATCAGGGGTAACTATATGGAGCTTTAGAGCGTCGCAGGTGATAACACCGGTCTTCATATCTATGAAGTATACAGGCTTATCAACTACCTCATCTATGAACTCCTTTTCACGCTTTCCGCTGACAGTATCGCTGTCTGTGAAAGCATAGTCCTGCTGCTCTGCCGAGGGAGTGAATATCTTCACATTCCGTCCGGCAAAAGCAGTATTTCTGTTATAGGTAACGGAATATCCGGTAACGAGATAGCTGAGGCTGTAATCAATGCCGCTGCTCTTCTCGCTTTCGTTGAAGAGAGTACCTCCGGAAGGCTCTGTTACAGCAAAGGTGCTGTCATACTCCTTAGC
>ODAI013811550.1_pt1 | contig 37637 bp, 35 predicted proteins | sample 1539321 | NCBI WGS metagenome assembly ODAI01 (sample SAMN02144231, study PRJEB22623) | gut metagenome | biome: sheep rumen | host: Ovis aries | place: New Zealand
CGCCAGAACAATTGCCAGCATCAGCGCAATAGCCTTGAAAAGCCCTTGCTTTTTCATAAAACATCTCCTTTCAAACAACTCGCTTTTTCATGCATTTCATTGTTACGGCAATTTTACAATTGTTTTAAAGAATGTTCTATTTATTTTTTCATCCATTTATCATCAATTTAACATTTACTATAAACTTTCTCATACCGTAATTTTCGTTTTATTTAGCAAAAAATCGTTTTCGTTTGTAACACGTTTGTGCGTCGGAATCAGAATTACTTACGCGGGTTCGGTTAGCGTTTTTGCGCCGCCCGTGACAGTCATTTTTTTAGGAGGTTTTAATGGAAGATATTAAACAAAACTTCAGAGAATACTTTAAAACGGGAAAAGGCGCCAAAACAGTGATTGCGATCCTGTGTGCGGCGGCAGTAATACTTTTAACTATATGGGGTGTATTGCGCATGAATCGCTTGCGTGAAGCCGCTTTGCCGTTTGACCCCATAGACAGCGAGCAGGAAGGAAAGTATGTTTCGCTGGATGTGATCGGCGTTGACGACTGGTGCGCTGTCAGGGGCAGCGAGTATTATTTCGTCGTGCAGGGGGCTGACGAACTCCTCTATCTGGTACAAATGACACAAAAGGACTTCTCTTCCATGCAGGCGCAGTACGAATATTGGCTGAGTTCCTCATCTGATGAAACAGCCGCTCCCGCTGCCCCTGTTCCGGTAAAAGTGACCGGGTATTCCACGGCTTTTCCGGATCAGCTCCTCCAGACAATTGCCGAAACTTATGAGCAAACCGAAGAGGAAATGGCTTACTACCTCGGAGATTATTATCTGGACACAAACATAACAGCCAGAAACCAGGGACTAATGGCGCTTCCCGTCTTTTCAGCCGTCTGCGCAATTGTGGCGTTTATCTTGTTTCTCAACGAAATACAGAAAAAAAAGAACCTTGAGAGATCTCTGAAGAAACTTGAGAGCGGCGGACTTCTTGTCGAGTCCTTCCGAGAGCTTAGTGCTTATGGTTCCGATGGCGCAAGCGAAGGAATCATCTTAACGGATCATTTCATATTTGACAAAAACAGCTGTTCCATTGTTCCGTACAAAGACATCGCATGGGCTTATAAGCACGTTGTGCGCAGAAACTTTATTGAAGTGAACAGTTTTGTCGTCTGCTGCATGCGCGACAAAACGAGACAGCAGCTGATCCCCCTCAAACACAAAAAGGAAGTGATCGACAGAACTCTGATGACCATTGTACAAAAGAACCCAGATGTTCTTCTCGGCTTTACAAAAGAAAACAAAGCGCGGTACAGTGAAATGACAAAGATTTGAGCAAAAACATTCCGGGGTCGAGTATTACGACCCCGGAATATTTTCACTTTTCAGCGTTATTAATTATATCCTTCGTATCATTCATTCCTGCTCGAAAATCAGAACATACCCGGAAAGACTGCTGCCGGTATCATAAGCCAAAAATTCGGGAACAAAAGCATCAGCAGCAGAACTGCCAGAGATGACAGGAAATAAGGCAGAGCCCCATGAAATCCCTCTTCAATGCTAATCCCGCTGATACTCGACGCCAGCAGCAGGCAGAGACCATATGGTGGTGTGACGAGTCCTAATGCCAGCGTCACAATGATGATGAGGCCAAGGATGATCGGGCTAAGTCCCAGCGCGGTAGCAGAAGGCAGGATGATTGGAACAAAAAGGATCATTGCCGGCACCGCATCCATAAAGGTTCCGACGAACATAAAGAATACGACGACTACAAAGAGGAATATAAGTTTTCCTCCGGGCAGCCCTGTAAAGAATCCCTGCACCAATACGTTTAGCCTATAATAACTCAGCAATTCGCCGAGCGCATTAGCAGTAGCCAGCGCAAAAAGGGAGAGCGAAGCCATCTTCATTGTCTCGACCAGTATGTGCGGAAGACGTCTGATTTTAATGGAACGATAAAAAAAGATTCCAACAAGGAGCGCATAAATACATGCAAAAGCCGCAGACTCCGTCGGCGTGAACAATCCGGAAACAATGCCGCCAATCAGAATAATCGGTGTCAGAAGTGCGGGCATTGAAATCAAGGTGTGCTTCAGCGCCGTTCCGAGCGGGACTCTTTCACTCTGTGGAAAATCCTTCTTTTTGGAATAGCCTTTGATCACCAGCATCTGGGCAATACCGAGCAGTATGCCCGGTACAATGCCCGTCATAAAGAGCGCCCCAGTTGATATATTTGCAATACCGGCGTACACAACCATTGTAATGCTCGGAGGAATTATGGATCCGAGAGTAGAGGATGCTGCCGTAACTCCAACAGAAGTTCCTTTATCATATCCTTGCTTTTCCATAGAGGGAATGAAGATTTTCCCCACACCTGATGTATCTGCCTGCGAGGATCCGGATATTCCCGCAAAGACCATGGAAACAAGCACGTTTGCGTATGCAAGCCCTCCTTTCCAATGACCGACAAGATCACAGATACACTCGATCAGTTTTTCCGTAATGCCAGCCTCATTCATAAGGTTTGCGGCAAGAATAAACAGGGGCACAGCCAGCAAAGTAAAGCTGTTCAGACCATTAAACATTTTGGTAAACACCACCGTGTTGGGGATATCCGGAAGGCACGCGATCCCGGTAAAGGACACAATACCCAGCGCAAAGGAAATAGGCACGCCTATGGCCACAAAAACCACAAACATAATAACAAGAATTACACCCAACATCAAACGTTTTCTCCTTTCATCAGCTTCTGTACATCCTCAATGATATGCCCGATAAGGTAGATTGAGGCAGTAAGACCGCAAAGCGGAAGACACATCCAAGTGGGGCCTCGATTAAAACTCGGTATATTGATCCATTTATAGTTCCAAAACTGTTTTGTCACCAGCACGCCATAATAAGTCATCAAAACCGAAAAAAACAACATGACAATGCTGATAAATATATGGAGCCCGGTTTTCCTTCCAGGATCCTTTATTGCCTCGCTGACTGATGTAAACGCGAAATGAGCGTCTGAATGCACCATTGCGCCGGCTCCCGTGAATACAGCCCAGATAAAGGAGTACATGGAAACATCTTCCGTCCACATGGCCGCAATCCCAATATAACGGCAGGCCATCTGAGTTACGACTGCAATAAGAAAAACAAAGAGGAAAAGACCTCCTATAGCAATTTGTACTTTCTGCATTTTGTCCAGTATTCTTTTCATAGCCTTTTCTCCAACAAAGCTTTATTTCGCCGTTCTCCGAATCATATCCAGTTGCTCAGTCATGCCGTTCTTTTGCGCGAAAGCGTCCTGAATCGGAATTGCTATTGCTTTAAAGGCTTCGATATCAATATCCGCATGCTCGGTGATGACAGCTCCGTCCGCAATCGCCTTCTGCTTGGATTCTTCAAACATTTTGTAAGTGATCGCTCTTTCTTCTTCCGTCGCTGCCGTTGTCGCGGTATCGATCCATCCTTTCTGTTCATCAGTGAGCTGATCATACTTATTGCCGTCCATAAGGAATAGTCTGGTCGTATAATCGTGGTGCGTTTCCGAAACATATTTGCCATTCGGTGTCTTATGGTGCTCTTTCAGTGTCAGATTTGTGTAATCATTTTCAGCGCCGTCAACTACGCCCTGCTGAAGTGCCTGATACAGTTCTCCCCAGGCGACTGTTGTCGGAATCGCGCCGCAGTTTTTGAAGAAATCCTGCTGTACGGAAGATGACTGCGTACGAATACTGAGTCCTTTCAGATCCTGGGGGCCTGTCACAGCCTGTTTGGCGTACACATCGCGCACGGAAGAAGACCAATATCCCATGATCCGGAACTGATTCCCGGTCTTTTCCTTAACAATTTCCTTCATCGATTCTCCGAAATCTCCATCGAGAGAGGTCTCCCAGTGCTCAAAACTGTCAAACAGATATTCCAGAGAAAAAATATCGATCTCCGGAACGCCGATCGCTGTCATAAATCCGGGAGATGAAACCACCATGTCCGCAGCACCCATTGTGAGTTTCTCTACAAGCTCCGGTTCATTCTCGCCAAGTGTTCCTTTATGCACTGTGACCGCTATCTTACCGCCGGAAACCTCTTCAGCCACTTCCTTAAACTTGTCAAGTCCGTAACTATAAGGGTTTGTCGGATCAGTCGCATTTGATGCGATGATCAATGTAAGTTCCGCTGCTGCCGCTCCTACGTCAGCAGTATTCCCTGTCTCTGTCTGTGCCTCCGGTGAGGTTCCTCCGCATCCGGTTATAACAGATGCTGCAAGAACGAACGTGATCAGTGCTGATAACATTTTTTTCATTACATTTCTCCTCTCAAATTGTTGATTGCGTCTTATTTTGACAAAATCTGTTTCCAGACTTCTTCGTTTACAGGAATACCGTTCTCTCGGTTCTCTTTTCGGGTTTCCAGTTCTCTCTCACCAGGGTAATGCACCCTGTCTCCCTCCCGTACCGGCTCAGAACCGCGAATATTTTCAATCAACTCAAATACTATGCGTTCCATAGTCTCCCTGTCATTGAATTTTTCAGGGTCAATCGCGATCATTATCTGGGAGAGACCGACTTCATCTTCGAAAGTCCCGATTTTCTGGACTGAATTCGCATTCGTCAGGATCGTAGAAATCAAATCAAGGAGAACGGAAAGGCCGCTTCCCTTCCAATATCCCATCGGGAGAACTCTCCATGTCTTTTCAATGGACGCAGGGTCTGTTGTAAGGCTTCCAAACTCGTCATAACCTCCCGGAACAGGGAGCTGTGCTCCACTCAGTTTTGCCTCTTCAATCTTTCCGTAAGAAAATTGGGAGAGCGCGCAGTCTACTACCACATGCTCGCCGTTCGATCTCGGAACCGCGAAAACAATCGGGTTATTCCCTATTCTTCGGTCTTTCCCGCCCCACGCCGGCATGTTGGGCATAGTGTTGGACCAGCAAATTCCGATACAGCCTTCATTCGCCGCCTGCCATCCATAGCTTCCGCCGCGCATCCAATGGTTGTTGTTTCCAAGAGCAATCAGACCGATTCCATATTGGTGTGCCAGTTCGCAGGCTCTGTTCATTGCCTTACGGGCATTCAAGGGGCCAAACCCCCGGTTACCGTTCCATTGCTCCATTGCGCCAAAAGCCAGTTCACGGCTCGCCTTGACTTTCGGGTCAATGCTTCCGCGGTCAAGGTATTCCACCACCCTTGGGAACCGGATGTATCCGTGGCTGTACATACCATCCAGGCTGTTGTCCGCAAATACGGTCGCCGCATCAAGCGCGTCCGTTTCTGAAAACCCTCTGTCTCTCAATATTCTCTGAAATTCATTTCGCAGAACATCATATTGAACTCTTGGCATATCCCCTCCCTTTTACTATGACAATGTATTGTACTCGAACCAACGCCATCATATAATTACTCTTTTTACATTTGCAAAACTAACACCTTTCTAATGTTGTATATGGGCACTGAGATGCATTAAGATCTCCCATCAAGGAAAACTATGCGGCATGAGTTCCAGGTTTGTCTGTTGATGGCATAATAAATGCTCTGCTAGGTGGGTGCTGATAACGTGTGCTTCACCTGTATCAGATTTCATGGTCCAGGGGGTTTACTATGGATAGTATTCTTTTTGCCATAAAAATACAGCACGATGAGAACACTCTCATCGCGCTGTCACATATGCGATATGATCTTTTTTGTACCGGAAACAGGGTTGCCCGCGACCTGCTGGCAGCACTGCTGGTCGCTGTCGCTGTGCTTTACGGCAACACAGGGCTGTGGGGTGGTCTGTTGATTATCTTTGCATGCTTTCTGTTTACCGGTTCATACGCTTCTTCCAATCGAACCGCCCGCCGCATCTCGGACCAGATAAGGTCAGCCGGCCTACCCTTTCCATGCTCAGAATATCGGTTTGGCAAAACCGGCATGCGTGTCATTTCGATGCCCGAACAGGAGGAAACGGATTTCCTGCCCTATAAAGGCGTTCTGCGGCTCGGGGAGGATCCCCGCGCTTACTACCTCTTCTTCAACCCCTACGGTGGATATATGATTCCCAAAAAAGAATTGGGAAGCCGTGCAGACGAATTCCGCTGCTATATCGAGATGAAAACAGGCAAAGCATTTGTTCGTCGCCAAACGCCAGCCCTTCTTCTCAGAGAATGGCTGGCGAGTCGCAGAATAATACTTCCGTAAAAATTAGGTTATTTCGTGTCACATTGACAGTGTTATTTCGTTGATGCTGCCCTTGATCCAGTTGATGCCCATTCTGACTTCTCCGTCCTCGAAGGACATCGAACGGAATCCGGTGGCTTCGTCATCATACTCGCTGACAGGCTCTCCGTAGGCCGCCCTGAATTCTTCTTCCGTGCTCTCCAAAGTAAGTCCGCCCGGCAGAATAACCTCCGCCAACTTTTCCGTCCTTGTGAGGTTTGGAATTGAAATATAGTCTACTGTTCCCTCTAAATATGGAACTGGCTGTTCCGATTCGTTTCTAAGAGAGACCATGATGTGGAAACTTTCAAATTCATATCCGTAGTCCTCGCTGTAAAGCGCCATTGCCGATCCGGAAGTCGTTCTGGGATTCAGAGAGTACGCTTCATATTTTTCATGATCTTTAGCACTGATTGCCCATTTTCCTTTCTCGATCTCCGCATACCCCATGCCGAGACGGATTATTTGTCCGTCTGCAGAGATTGCACCGCCTGCCAGGGTCTCCCCGGTCATTTCTCCCTGTTCTTCCTCCTCAGAGAGTGCGCTTTCGGCCTGTTCCTCGCTCTGTACGTCCTCGATCGGCGCCTGATTCTCGTCAGAACTGTTCGGCGTCTCCTCTGACGGCACCTCTGGCTGCACGTCCTGTATCTCCGTCGGCGAAACATCCTGTGTCTCCTCGGTTTGCGTAGCTTGCGTTTCTTCCTGGACGGGAGTCTGCTGCTCCTCACCAGTCAGGTTTTCGACGGTTTCCTGCTCCGTACCCGCGGTACCTTCTGTTTTCCCGCCGCAAGCCGTTAGCGCCAGCACCATTGAAAGCGCGGATACTACTGCCAGTTGCTTCATGATTCTTTTTTTCTTCATAACTGTTCTCCTTTCTTTCTCCAATTCTACTCTTCCGCGCTCACACGCCACTAACACCCGTCCGCAGTTTGTTGTGCGTTGCTGTCCACTCATTACAATTAGCCGCAAAAAATCTTTAATTCGATCTTTTTTCACCCTTCTGCGATAAAACGCGTTATTCCGGCATTATCAGACTGAAAGGAGGTCATTCAAAATGAAAACAAGACCGATTGCAATTATCCTGTTCATCTGCGTCATACTTGCCAGCGTTTCACTTTCGTTGACGCGGTTTGGGCAAAATAACGATGGCGAAAACCTTCCTCCTCTGACCTGCACCTTTTTGAAAGTCGGCAAGGCAGACGCTATCATACTGCAGAATCAGGGAATGACGATGGTGATCGACACAGGAGAAGAAGACGACGGGCAGGAAATGGTGGATTTTTTAAAAAAGAACAGCCTCCCCCGGGTAGATGTTCTTATCATCACACATTTTGATAAAGACCATGTAGGCGGTGCGGACACTCTTGTCTCTCAGGTTCCTGTAGACAGGGTTCTTTTACCGGATTATGAGGGCAGCATCACTGATTACACTGATTTTGTATTGGCGATGAACGAGTTATCCATTGGGCCGGAACTTGTAAACGCTCCCCTGTCCTTCCCCTTCGGAGAAGCCTCGGTGACAATCCATCCGCCTCGATCCTATGAGATTCCCGAAGGAGCTGCAGAATACGACAATAACTTTTCCCTGGTAACAACAATTACGCACGGCGCTAATCGACTGCTTTTTACTGGGGATATTCAAAAGCGGCGTATCAGGGAAATGGTCGCGGATGGAGAACTCCGGGAATGCAAATTTCTAAAAATACCACACCACGGGGTCTACAACACGGCACTGTCGGAATTATTTGAGACGGTGAAGCCGAAATATTCCGTAATATGTTCGTCGGACAAAAATCCTGCCGAGGAAAAAACTCTGAAACTATTGAAAAAACACGCGATTGATGTGCTCGAAACCAGACATGGCAACATCACCCTGATCAGTGATGGCAAAAATCTCGAATTGCGCCAGAAGGTCAGGCACTAGGAGGGGCGCTATGTCTCAGCTTGTATTTAACCGTTATGAAAAAAAATATCTGATGCCCGAATCTGTGTACCTGGCTCTCCGTGAACGGCTTAAAGAACAAATGTCTGTGGATCAGTACGGGCTTACCACGATCTGCAACCTCTATTATGACACTCCGGACGACCTCCTGATACGCAGGTCCATAGAGCGTCCGAAGTACAAAGAAAAGCTGCGTTTAAGAAGTTACGGAATTCCGGAAAAAGACAGCGTGGTTTTTCTGGAAATCAAGAAAAAACACAAAAAGCTCGTCAACAAGCGCCGGATCGAACTGACTCTGGCCGAGGCTTATGATTATCTGAGCCACGGCATCCGCCCTGAAAAGGACTGCCAGATCCTGCGTGAAATAGACTTCCTCCTTTTCAGGTACCAACCGGAGCCCAAACTTTACCTCGCCTATGACCGGATCGCCCTTTATGGAAAGGAGGATCCGCAGTTCCGTCTGACGTTTGACACGGCGGTCCGATCCAGAAGAATGCTGCTCGGGATGGAACACGGCGCTTTCGGAACTCCTCTTATGCCTGACAACTGGTACCTGATGGAATGCAAGATTCAAAACTCCGCGCCCAAGTGGTTTTCAGATCTGCTGGCCGAACTGAAAATATACTCAACTCCTTTTTCAAAATACGGCAACATATATAAAAGAGAACGCGGTATGTGGGATGCGGAAAGCATGATGGCGCACCGGCTCGGGAACTGGAAAACATCTTCACTTATTGATCATTAACATGCCAATATACAGGAGGAAAAAGATATGTTGTTCAGTATTTTTCATGCTGGGACTTTTGATGCCCAGTCCGTGACATTTGCTTTTTTGACCGCTCTCATTTTGGGAATAGTAATATCGATTATTTATCACATCACCGCGGAAGAGTCAGGAAAATTTACTGTCGTAATAGCCGCAATGCCCCTCCTTATTTCCGCAGTGATCCTGATCGTCAACGGCAACCTCGGGACGTCGGTCGCGGTTCTGGGCGCTTTCGGTCTTGTCCGCTTCAGAAGTGCAGCCGGTACTGCCTGGGAGATCGCATTTCTCTTCTTCTCCATGGCGGTAGGACTGGCTGTCGGAATGGGCTTTATATCGCTCGCCGTGATAATCACGCTCATCGTTGGGACAACGCTCTTACTGCTTGACCGGGTGGGTTACGGACAAGGTAGCTCCAGACAGAGAGACCTCAAGATCACGATCCCTGAAGACCTGAATTATCCGGGGATTTTTGACGACTTGTTTCTGCAATATACAAATAAGGCCGTTTTCCGAAGGATAAAAACCACCAACATGGGAACAATGTATGAACTGAACTACAGAGTCGAACTCAGGAATCCTTCTGAGGAAAAAGAATTGATTGACCAGATCCGCTGCAGGAACGGCAATCTTTCCGTAGTCCTTGGATTGGTGGAAAGAGATAAGAATATGCTGTAAGACACGTTCACTTCAGGGTAGGCGATGCAGTCCGCCGATGCGCGGATCACAGAAGGGATAATAGATATGCTTGTATTTGAGGCAGTGGTATATGAGAAATCGGCTCATCAGGCCGTCGCTGCACCTGATGAGTCTCTTTTCCCGCGCATTGCCGCCGGAGATAAGGACGCTTTTTTTACTCTCTATGTTGCTTGCTCCCCGGCTGTTTATACCTATGCACTGAGTATTCTCAGAAACCGCAGTGATGCCGAAGACGCAATGCAGGATGCATTTCTAAAAATCCGAAGTGCGGCGCATCTGTATGAGCCGTTGGGGAAACCGATGGCCTGGGTCTTCACGATCACCAAAAACATCTGCCTTATGATGTACAGGCAAAGATCCCGCATGACTGTCCTCCAGGAAGAAGGTGCCGTACGGCATCTGGGACTGGACAAGATTGAAAGCGCGGAGGACAGGCTGACACTGGAAAAAGCATTTACAGTTCTTCACGAAGACGCCTGTCAGATCATCATGCTTCACGCTGTAGGCGGCATGAAGCATAGAGAAATAGCCAAATTACTGAATATGCCGTTATCGACGGTCTTATCAAAGTATAATCGGGGAATAAAAAAGCTGCGGTCAGAATTGGAGGAAACGTTATGAATAGCCACAGTGAACAGCAGATTGAAGAATATATCCGCAGAGCCGCATCTGCATTTACTCCGCGCCGCGAAGAAGAAACATGGGAAAAACCGGTGGAAAAAGCAGATCCCGACGCCTGGTTTTTAGAGGGAACATCCGGAAAAGAGATTTCCCAAAGGAAAGCGGCCCGTTTCCTGATCAGGTGGGCCACCTTTGCTGCTGCATGTTTTGCCGCCTTTATCATAAGCTGCTTCCGTCTTTACATCTCCTCCGATGCGACAGTTTATCTGGATGTTAATCCCTCTATATCTGTTGAAGTGAATCGTATTGGGCGGGTCGTTTCCGTGTCAGCGGACAACGACGATGGCCGTATTATCCTGGACAACATGAGTCTTATTAACACAGAGATCGACGTTGCGATGAACGCCTTGCTTGGTTCGATGGTAAAACACGGTTACCTGACATCGGCACACAACACCCTTCTGGTGTCGGTAGACGGAAAGAGCAGGAACAGAACCGCGGCGTTACAGCAAAGAGTAACTAAGGACGCGGATCAGATCCTGAAAGCTCTCCTTGTAAAGGGCATTATTCTGGGACAAACCGTAGATTCAGATTCGGACGACGATATCGAAGACCTCGCGAAAGCATTTGGAATCACCCCTGGGAAAGCAGCGCTGGTCCTTCGTCTTAAACAGGATTATCCCTCTCTGGAGATCCGCGATCTTGCCGGAATGCCTGTGGCGGACCTTGTGAGGTATTGTCTGTCCTCGGGCATCGACATTTCCCGATGTCTTGGGGAGAACGGTGAAATTGTCGGTGATTTGGATGATCTGCTTGATCCTGATGAAGCTGACCACAACGACCTGTTCGATGACTATGATCATTCTGATGACGATCTCGCTGACGATGAGTATGAGTATGAGGACGCCAATGAGCATGTGGACGACGACGGCCTTGAGCGCGGCGATGATTATGACGATGACCTCGATCATGACGATATTGAAGAGCGCGATGATGACGACGTTCCTCACGAGCGCGATGATGATTTCGACAATGCCTACAACGATGATGCTGATGACGACGATCCTGATAATGATTAACGCATGCCGGTTAGCTGGGCCTGAACCCTACTTCAGGAAATCCAAGATCTTTTCCGCGCTCTGATACCCTTCGCGGTACAGGCTTTCTATCACAGCCTTGTTTTTTCCCAGGGTATCCATGTCCGCCTTGGCATGAGGTGCGATAATCAATACCTTTCCTTGCTTTTCAAGTTTGAGCAGTTCTTCCAGTTCGCGGTTATATAAAGACGCGCGGTTAATGATCCTCTCCCTGATCTTGGGATAGGCGCGAAGAAGACGAGCTGCTCTTTTGTCATCCTGACTGCTTCTGAAATAATCCTTGGGTAAAGTCAAAATAGCGACCACCTTATCGCACCCGTCATCAAATGCGTATCTGACCGGAATAGGATCAGACAGTCCGCCATCATAATACTCTCTTCCCCGGAATATATATGCCCTGTTCACGACGGGAAGGTTGCACGACGCGGACAACACCCCGTAATCATTCTTTCTGACATCTTGTTTATCGAAAAATACCGGATTTCCCGTCTGTGCGTCAGTCGTGACAATCTTGCAAATCTGCCCGGAACGGGCGAAAGCTTCATAGTTAAGCGGATCTTCTCCATCCTCATCGCTCACAGTTCGGAAGATGTAATCAAGATTCAACATCGAATGATTTCTGAGCCCGTTTCGAATGCTGACGGCCTCTCTTGAAATATTATACTTTGTATAAAAGCGCAGATTCCGACCTCTTTGTCCTGCAATATAGGACGCGCAGTTAGCACTTCCCGCAGACACTCCGATGCAATAATCGAAAACAATCCCATGATCCAGGCAGTAATCCAGCACCCCGGCGCCGAACGCTCCGCGGTTTCCGCCGCCCACATCAATAACTCCTGTCATTTGTTTCGTCCTCCGTTGTTCACAGTTGCGTTTTTTAGCGATTAGTTACTCTTCGCCTCTCTGCAGAGAAGGGTTTCTCCAGAATCCACCAAGCGAAAGAAATGTCAGTGCCTTCGAAACAAACATAACCAACACCACGACCTCCCTTATCGCAGACCGGACCAGGTTTGCGGTAAGAAGAGTTTCCAATTCATCCACACCTCTGTCCGTGTTTTGCACGGCCATTGCGATCTGCCGGGCTTCATTATTGTACAGAAACGGTTCGACAAGCACGCTGAACACGCACAACAGCAGAAAAATGGCAATCGCAATTCCTTTCGACCGCTCTGCGCTCCTTGTCCTCGTAAGAATCACAAGGTACATGATGCCGATCACGAGACCGCTCACACTGTTTACTATTGCCGCACTCGAAACCACTCTTATTGCTGTACTCGGAAAATCCAGCAGATCAGGCTTTAAAAAAGCTGTCAGGCAAAACACTGTTGAAAGTGCGGCAATTACCACCGAAATAATCTGAGTATTTTTGACTTCCCTTATCGACATACTCTTATCCTCCACCTTTTATCCTTCGTCTGATATTTTTTTTAATACCTCTGCGGCTCTTTTCGCATCACTGTCATCCACATAAACATCCACCCCGAAAACTCCGAATCCGGGGACGCCGTGCGTTCGCGGCGCAAGACCTGAGTCCATACAGTAAGCAATAATTCCCGCGTCCTTTAAGTAATTGATAATATAATTAGCCTCTACTATGTCTTTTGCATTAAACACTTTCATTTGTACGATCCTCCTTGTAAGACATCACCTTTTCGGAGACATGGGGTGCTTAAAATTTTTCTTCCAGATTTTTAAAATCCAATACCCAGCCAGATACAACAAAAACAGGACAAATTTGTGAATTCTTGTAAGCCGGACCAGATACTCCGGGTGCATCAATTCAACGAAGCAGCCCGCCAGTCCAATGGCAATATAAAGTATTATAAAAGAATCAAACCATGCTTTTTTTCTCGACACATTTGAATTGGTGTCACTCAGCCCATCCTCTCTTTGTTTCTTTAATCGTGTTTCAAATTTGTTAGAATCCATCAGCTTCCTCCTTTCTTAGCACCTGCTATTATTCAGCTCCGCATTTTGGTTAATTTTACATTACTGAAACAAACGTCTTTCTAATATCTTAGGAGGCGTTAGTTACGGGTTTGTCAGTTGATTACAAAATATATAGTCTCAAATTACCTATTATATTTCCAAAACTCACACTTCATCCGAATCAAATTATGTTATATGGGGAGTCCACCATGATAAATGCGATTTTTACCATAAAAATACAGCACGATGAAGACACTTTGATCGCGCTGTCGCATATGCGTTATGATCTTTTTTCTACCGGAAACAGAATTGCGCGCGATCTGCTGTCAGCACTGCTGATTGTTGTCGCTGTGTTTTACGGCAACGCGAGTCTGTGGAGCTTTCTGCTGATTATTATGGCATGCTTTCTGTTTACCGGAACCTATGCGTCATCCGACCGGACTGCCCGCCGCATCGCGGATCAGATCAGGACGTCCGGCCTCTCCTTTCCTTGCTCTATATATCAGTTTGAATCTGCCGGCATGCGCATCATTGCGATGCCTGAACAGGAGGAGACGGATTTCTTGCTCTATAACAGCGCGCTGCGGCTCGGGGAAGACCCCGAAGCTTACTATCTCTTTTTCAATCCCTACGGCGGATACATGATCCCCAAAAAAGAACTGGGAAGCCGTGAAGTCGAATTCCGCCGCTTTATCGAAATGAAGACGGGCAAGGCGTTTGTTCGACGACAAACGCCTGCCCGTCTTTTCAAGCAATGGCTTGCGCACCGTAAGTAAAAACTATTCTTACATGGAGATTGTACTCGACATCGGCCCGTAGATCAGGTCTGGTACGATTGTGATCAAAACCGGAACAAATGTAATCAGCAGTAGGACCACAAGCAGGCAAAGGATAAACGGCCATATCTCCTTGATGAAGTCTCCAATCCTGCATCCTGTTATCCCGCAGGTTGTGAACATCATGGATCCAAACGGCGGTGTAATTCCGCCGATCATGATGTTGACAATACAGACCAGGCCGAAATGGATCGGATCTACGCCTAAGCTCAGTGCGACAGGCAGCAGCAACGGTGTTGCTATCATCAGAGCAGCGCCTCCTTCAAGGAACATCCCCATTAAAAGAAGCACTGCATTTACCAACAGCAGGAAGACGTATCTGTTACTTGTCATGTTCATGATAGAGACCGCTACAATCTTCGGCAATCCAATATAGCTCATGTAATATCCAAAGGTGCTGGCCGACACCATGATCAATACTACGCTGGACGTTCCCGAGACCGTATCCTTCAGGATCGGTATGAGGTGCTCGCGAAAACTCAGTTTTTTATATACAAATTTCCCAATGATGAAGCAATAGAGAACCGCGACAGCTCCGCCCTCCGCCGGAGTAAATATGGAAAAGCGTATACCAAGTATAATTCCGAACGGAAAGAACAGCCCCCAGAAAGAAGCAGCCGCCTGTTTGAGTACCACCCTGAGTTCCGGGAAACGGTCGCGTGTTGCAGGATAGCCGCGTTTGTGCGCTATTACCGACACCACGATCATCATACTGGCTGACATCAGAATGCCAGGTACATAACCGCCTGCAAACACTCTTCCGAGAGAGACCTGCGCGATCAGGGAATAGATGATCAGATTTACCCCCGGAGGGATAACGGGTGTTGCGGCTGATGAAGCGGCGGTGATTGCAGCTGAAAACTCTTTGGAGTACCCTCGTTTCTCCATTTCAGGCACCAGCATCTTTGATTGCATGGCACAATCCGCATTAGCAGAACCGGAGCATCCACCCATCAGCATGCTCAAAAGCACGTTTACTTGCGCCAGTCCTCCTTTCATGTGCCCGGTGACGCACTCACAAAAATCCATCATCTTGTCCGCGATTCCTCCCGCATTCATGACAGATCCCGACATGACAAAAAACGGAATCGCAAGCATAGAGAACGATTGAGTAGAGTTCATCACTTTTTGAAGAATTGTCCACGGCTGGACGCCCTCATTTACAAATAGAAAATAGAAAAAAGTCGATCCGAAAAGGGCATATACAATAGGCAGTCCCAGGAAATAAAGGATGAAAACCAGGAAAATAGGCAGAACAGCAGTAAAACTCAGCGTCATTCTTTTCTTCCTCCTTCCTCATGGCCTCCGCCTGTTGCCGTCTTCTTTTGGGCCGGACGAAGATAGTCTCTCAGCAAAAAACAGACCGAATAAATCAGTGACAAACCGAATCCTAGTGGTACTGCAATGCCGGTATACCATTTGGGGATCCGCAGCGTATCAGTAAGGGTCAGTTTCACTTCTCCCCACGCGAACCTCCCGTTAGAAAAGGAGAACATGATTCCGCGCTTGAAAATCAGGTTCAACACATATTGACCGCTGATATAGGTAAGCAACAGCAGGACTGCAATTTCCAGCAGCGTAACAATGATCTCAACAGTTCTCCGCGCCTTTCCGCGGGTCAGGTTGACTACGATGTCGACGCCCAGGTGTGCGTGCCTTCTATGTGCATAGGCGCTGCCCATGAAGACAGTCCATACAAACAGAGAGGTCACTACTTCATCTGTCCAGTTGATCGGCGCATTCAAAATATACCTGAACAGCACATTAACATTTACAAGTATCACACAAATCATCAACGACGTCCCGCATATGATCGCGTCAAGATTTGTGACAAATGATTTGATAGTAACTTTCTTTTTCACAATCGATTTCCCCTACTCCAAAATAACAAGATTATCCCTGTTTTTTCAGTTGCCTGCGCGGTAGTTACCGATCAGTTCCACAAGCTTATGATGCAGTTCGGGATCGGCTCCGTACTCCTCAACGATCCAATCATAGATCGGTGCGCAAGACTCGGTAAATGCGTCTAAATCAACCTCATTCCAAGTCACACCGGCCTCTGATTTCATTTTTTCAATCTGAGCAACCTCGTCTTCGGCACAGGAAGTCTGTTCCCATTCACCGCATTCTAATGCACATTCATCGACAATGTCTCTCCACTTTTTTGGCATCTCCTGGTATACATCTTCAGCCATAAACAACCAACGGGTAGCTATAAAGTGATTGGTCAGTGCCACTTTCTTAACCAGCTCGTATGGCGCACCAGCGCCCGCAAGCGTGGAAGTTGATCCTTCAAATCCATCGACGACACCGGAAGAGATTGAACTTAGGCACTCAGTAAAGGACATCGGAACAGGCGTAGCGCCCATGGCTTCGATGGTTTTGATGAACAGTGCCGCAGTAGTTGAGCGAAGTTTTACGCCCTTCAGATCTTCCGGTGTGCGGATATCTTTATTGGTCACTACAGAACGAAAGCCGAACGAATAGTGGGTATCAAGAATGTGGATATTTTCCTCCGCCAGTTTCGCTTTCACTGCATCAACCAGTTCGGAATCCATAACATAATTGTATTCTTCATCGCTGTTATAAAGCATTGGCCCGACAAGAACAGCACAGTCTCCAACCCAGTCAGCAAAGAGCGAAGGTTCCTCAAGACCAATCCATTTATCTCCGTTGACAGCATGCACAACCGAGTCGCGATAGCAGTCCAGTTCGTTCAAACCGTGAAAATCAACCTTTACATGCCCCTCGGTACGCTCGGTGACCATTTCTGCAAATTTTTCAGCCGCCTTATAGTTCCATTCCTTGGGATTGAATACATTCGAATAGGTCAGTTCGATGTAGTATGAGTCCGCATCAGCATCCGATCCTGCGGCTTCCTGGTTATCTTCGGTCCCGGCAGCGTCGTTTCCGGCGGCACCTGCAGCGCCCGGAGCAGGCGTTCCGCCACAGGCGGACAAACCTAAAACAACCGTTAATGTAAGGATAATCGAAAGCAATCTTTTAGCATTTTTCATGATTTTCCTCCCTTTTTTAAATTTGTATTTGGTAACTATTTTAATTGTACTCAGCTACGCTCACGTACCACTAACAACGTGTCGGGAACTGTCCTTTAAGCCTGTAGAGCGTTTACGGTTTTAATTACAGTTCCTCAATTGAATATATCCCCTTTATAATGTGCAGATCCCTGATAACCATTTCGGCCTTTTGCCCTTTTTCAAGTTTCAGCTGCAGGATTGCACACATTCCTTTTGCGCGCTCCCCTCCTCCGGTGCGCTGCATTTTCAAATCAACGATTTCAATTCCATGCTCCCTTGTGTATCGCATGATGTGCTGCATGCAGTCTTTGCCGCGGTACTCAAGGTATATATTTACTTCCGGGGAACTAGACCGCATCCGGTATTCCAGCTTTGAAAGTGAAGTCTCCACTAAAAAAATCATAACCGTAGCTAAAATTCCCGCTTCAATGAATCCGCAGCCAAAACATAGCCCCATAATTGCTGTGGCCCACAACCCAGCCGCTGTCGTCAGCCCCTTGACCTGTCTGCGCTGTGTTGTAATGATTGCTCCTGCGCCAATGAAGCCGATTCCTGCTATGACCTGTGCTCCAAGCCTCGATATATCTGTATACATTTTCAGATAGACGCTCAGGAACTGTCCGGTCATAGCCGTCATACACGCCCCGAGGCAGATCAGAATATGTGTCCGAAACCCTGCAGGACGGCGTTTATATGTGCGCTCAATACCAATAATCCCTGCGCTCAATACCGAGAGGCTCATTCGCAGAATCACATTTATCAGTGTCAATTCCCTAAACCCATTAAAAACATCCAGCATATATCCGCCTGTCCTCAAATCTCTTCAATAAACTCAACACATTCCATTTCCGACAAATCCTGAATCACATTGCTGTGATTCATTCCGCGCTCAAGTCCGAGCGTCATAATCACGCTTGGCTTCTGTCCGCGCTTGCGATGCCCTTTCTCCAAATCCGCTTCGTACACTGATATGTTATTACTCTTCAGACGCCGAATAAGAATCGGAATGCTCTCAATGGAGCGTAGTTCCACGTAAACATTCATATTGCTCGCTCTGTCTAAAAGGAAGCCTTCAATACGAGGCAGGACAAGATGTGACAGAACGATTACTGAAAATCCGGTTAACGCGGCTTCATAGAATCCGGCACCGATCACAAGCCCAAGGCAGCCCGACGCCCATAAGCCCGCTGCCGTTGTCAATCCTTTGACCTCCTGGTGTCCCGTTACAATGATGGTGCCGGCGCCAAGAAAGCCTATGCCGTTTATGACCTGCGCGCCAAATCGCGAGGCGTCTACTTTCAGATCAAACGCTGCCTTCTGCTCTGCCCAGATCGTTTGGAGCAGTTCGTGTTCATACTGGCTTAAGATAACAGTGAGAGCTGCGCCAATGCAGACCAGAATGTAGGTCCGAAGGCCCGCAGGTCTCCCTTTTCGCTCTCGCTCAAGGCCGATCGCCCCTCCCATAAATATGGAAAGCAAAACTTTGAAAACTAGCGCAGGAAAACTTGCTTCACGAATAAAATCCAAAGATGTGATCATTTTACTTATCTTTCTGGAATCAGTCAGTCACTGAACTCAGCCGGTTCTTCGTCTATGAGCTCACCTACCTCTTCATCAGCCTTTTTGTTCATTCTGTCCATTAAGAACGGTGAAACAATACCGAAGACACAGAATGCGATGAGTACCCAGCATACCGGTGTTGAAAACAGGATCGCAGGGTTTCCTCCCGATAGCGCCAAAGACCTCCGCAGGCCTTTTTCTCCAATCGGCCCCAAGATCAATGCTAAAACAATCGCCGCGTTGTTCAAACCAAACTTTCTAACCAGCCAGCCCATGATTCCGAATATCATCATGATAACTACGTCGACAAAGTTTTGTCTGATTGCAAAAGAGCCCACAATGCATAGCACCGTTACACCGGGAATCAGAATTGCGTCGGAAAGACGGGCAATCTGCGCAAAGCCGCGGCATCCAAGAAGTCCGATTCCCAACATGAAGAACTGAATCAATGCAAACCCGGCAAAAAATGTATAGGTCATCTTGGCTGTTTCGCCAACGAACAGATCCGGTCCGGGAGTAAGCCCCTGGATAATAAGCCCTCCCATTAGAACTGCGGTAACAGACTCACCGGGAATGCCGAGCGTCAGCATCGGAATCAGAGAACCGCCGGTAACCGCATTGTTCGCAGCCTCAGAACCTGCAACGCCTTCGATCGATCCTTTGCCAAAGCGCTCCGGATGTTTGGAGAACTGGTGAGCCGTGTTGTATCCCATGAAGCAAGCGATAGATGCGCCCGCCCCGGGGAGTATTCCTACGGTGTTACCAATGATCCAGGATCGAAAGATTGTAGGGGTGATCTCTTTCATCTCCTCTCTGGACAGCAACATTCTGTCACTAAATTTTTGTGCCCTGGCTCTCTCTTTGATCTTAGCTTCCGCAAGGACCAGCGCCTGACTCATGGAAAACAGGCCTATAAGCGCGCAAGTCACGTTGATCCCTTCATACAGAGAACTCTGTCCGAACATGAATCTTTTGACACCCATGATCGGGTCCATACCAATTGTAGAGAGCAAAAGTCCAAACGCTCCCGACATAAGCCCCTTGACCATGGACTTAGACGATACACCTGCGATGATCGTCAAGCCAAAGATAGAAAGCCAAAAATACTCAGGAGAGCCGAACTTCATTGCCAGTTGTGCAAGCAGCGGGGCGAAGAAGTACAGAGAAATACAGGATAACAATCCTCCGAAGAAGGAGGCGATACAAGCAGTACCAAGAGCTTTTCCGGCCTTTCCTTGAAGCGTCATCTGGTAACCCTCAATCGCGGTTGCGGCAGACGCCGGAGTTCCGGGTGTGTGAATAAGGATTGCGGATATGGATCCGCCGAAAATCGCGCCGCAATAGATTGCCCCGAGCATGATCATGCCTGTCGACGCTTCCATGGAAAACGTCATAGGGAGAAGGAGCGCAACGCCCATTGCCGCAGACAGCCCCGGAAGACAGCCGATCACGATTCCGATAGTCACGCCGACGACCATGGCAAAGATATTTATCGGCATTACGGCATTCAGGAAGCCGCCGCCCATCAGTGAAAGTGTTTCAAACATAGTTTTCCCCCTCAGCTAAAAAGAATTCCTGTCGGAAGACGAACTCCCAAAAATAAGGTGAACGCAAAATATGCGATTGCTATGACCACACCTGTTGCAATGACAAGTTGCACCTTACTGACTCTCAGAAAGAGCAGCGCCGAGACCATGAACAACAGCGTCGCGATATAAAAGCCGGCCACATACATCACAATCAGGTATATGATGATCATTGTAAGTATCACAAAAAACTGCTTGGGCAAAAAACTCTTAAACCCTTCCATTCCGCTGACCACCCCGCTTTTCTTCGCCGCACGGAACATATTGAACGTCTGGAGCGAAGTCAGCGCTGCAAGGACAGCTATAAGGCAGATTGGATAGATCCTGGCGCCTTCATCAAGCCTGAGCGCCATTACCAAAAAGAAAACGCAGACCGCATACACGAAACCGCATACAAAAATGTCGCTCTTCTCCATGGGTTCACCGCCCTTTTTTCTCACATCTTCCTGTGCTTTATTGTTATCACTCATAATGAACCCCTCTTACATCATTTTATTATTCCCAAAGTTTGGCCACTTCGTCTGTGCAGAATATAAACTGATCGTTCAGAAGCGTCGTTGTCTCTTCAGAATCCAAATAAAGTGTAGAGATGCCCGCCTTTTCAGCCGCCTCAATGTATTCCGGATCATTCATAGCTTCCTTAAAGGCATTAGCGTAGTAATCGATAATGTTCTTAGGTGTTCCTTTAGGCGCAACGATCGCGCGTCTGGAGCCATACCACTTATCATAGTAGCCAAGTTCCCCCAGGGTAGGAACATCAGGCAGTTCCGCAAGTCTCTCCGCATCAAATACGCCGAGAACCTTTACTTCTGACTGCATCGATGCAATATCTGCAAGCTTTGCAACAGAAAAATCTACCTCGCCTTGTCTCATGGCAAGCAGCTGATCCGCCGTTCCTCCGTAAGGGATCGCTGTGTATTCAATGTTTGCGCTCTTTGCAAAAAGAGCGGCACCTATGTGATTGGACGCCTTCTCACCATTAGTGGACGCTTTTAAAGCACCGGGATTCTCTTTCGCATAAGCAACAAGCTCCTCCAGCGTATTGAACTGACTGTCTTTTCCTACAATCACCATAGCTGTTTCGTTTACGTGGTTGCATATGGCAACGAAGTCGTCCATGGTGTAGTCGCCAAGACCTTCAACAATATTGGAGCAAAGCGTGGGCAGATTTACAAAGCCAAGCGTATATCCGTCCGGCTTAGCCTGGGCCAGAGCTGTCCAGCCAATCGCGCCCGATCCGCCTTCCATATTCTGAATGACAACTGTCTTTCCGATAGTTTTTGTTGCATATTCGGATAGGACTCTCGCCGTATTGTCTGTGCCGGATCCTGCTTTATAAGAAACAATCATGGTGATATTCTCCTGAGGCGCCCATTCTCCCTCGGACATTGACTCGGAAGAGCCTTCTGCCGCGGTTTCTGTGTTCCCGACTATGCCGCCACCACACGCAGTCAGCGCCGCTGCCATCATAACCGCAAGTACTGTGCTTAAGATTTTTCTTTTCATGCTTCCTCCTTTTGACACAAAATAGGTGTTTTGGTTTTTGAATACAAAGAATTTAGCCGAGTATGATATAATCAGTAAAGTTTAAAGTTATTTGAACCTGTATTTTGTTCATTTTTTAAACAACAGTACAAAGGATCAGGGTATAGTAAATATGCATTTTTCTGACACTTGCAAGGCTAATAGCCTTTCTTTTTCTTCGATTGAAAAGAAGCGGCATTTTGTGAATCTTTTTATAGTGAGCATGAGTGGTCTGGGCCTTTTACTGATCCTGGTAACGGCTCTGTTTTTTGCATTTGAAAAAATAACTTATCGGACTGTCATACACATGAACGACAGTCATGCAGAAGAAATCGACTCTTTTTCCGAGTTTGTCAGCAGTTCACTGTTTTCCGGCGCCGAACAGATTTCCTGCTCCTCTTCAGTCCGGGCGCTAATGGCAGAGCCATCTTATACAAACGGCACTGAACTGAATCAGCATCTTACGGAACTTTGCGCATATGTGGACGCGGCAGATTATCTGGATGGCATTTATGTCTGGAATCCATACAACAACATCGTCTACTCAACAGACCAAAACAGAGCTCAACAATCTCTGGACGAACTGCAGCCCAGCGTTCTAAGAAATTTTTTCAGTTATCCGGACACATATGCCAAAAACGCGCCTGTCCACTTTATTAATGACAAAACGGATAACTTTGCCATCGTGCTTTGCGAAAAGGATATTCCTCCCGAAAGCAAGCGCCGCGGTGTACTTCTGGTAACGATTAAAGCTTCCTGGTTCGAAGAGACTTTGTTTTCTTCTACAGATTCCGGCTACAATGTTGTTCTTGATGAAGGCAGAAATATTATTATGTCCTCCTCTAAAACTGCAGACATTCTATTTCATACCCATCTGCAGGAGAACTTCAGGAGTCCCGGCAGCCGAAGCGGTTATTTCAAGAGTAATAAGGGAGATGTTGTTGGTCTTTATTTCTGCTCTTCTCAGAGCGGGCTCACATATATCCGGATACTTGAACAGGAAGACATTATACCCGGTTTTCGGCAGTTGCAGTTTATCGTCTACTGCCTGCTGATCGTTCCGCTCATACTGCTCCTTCTGTTGGGAATTCTCTTCCTTGTCTACAGATATCTGCCCCTGCGCAAAACGCTCGAGCAGGTTCACTATTATCAGAGATTTCAATACATAGACGAAGCTCCCTGCTCTCTTCGCAAGACATTGAAATCTGTCCTGACACTCACAGAGCGAGGTGTTCATCAGAGATTCCTCTATGATATGCTCATCGGCGCATCTGTTCCCGATGCGGATCTCATTTTTTTAGATGCAAACGGCAATTCTCTGATATCGGAAGGGCTCCGCTACGGATTGTTTCTCACACGAGCTCCTCACCGCAGTGATATCTATGATCTCGCAGAAGGACTACACGATGAGCTTACAATCACAAAAGTGGCTAATGTCTATGCGGTTGCAGGGGCATATAAGGACGCCTCCGATTACAACAGGCTCTGTCACCTTGTCAGTGACGGCCTCTCCAACTGCATTTTTGCCTCCGACCTCTTTGATGACTTCAGGGAAGTGCGGGTACATTTTGAAAGAATTTACGAATTGTACAAACTTGCTCTGACTTTCCCTTCAGAAACAAAGTTTGTCCCCGAAGAAGAACTTGACAGGAGGACAAATGAGAACAGCCTGACGACGAGGGACTATACAACTCTTGTAACTCGTCTCAAAAGCGGAAACCTTGATGCCGCCCGTGAAAAGTGGGCTGCGATCAGAGCAGAACTTCTCACACTGCGATATGATAAATTTCAATACACTTTTACCAGGCTGGCGAATACTCTTATGCTGATTCTTCAGGAGTTCCCAAACGATTTGCTGAAAAATCCCGAATATATCCTGCCGGAGCAGATCGAACAAATGTCTTCCATGGAACAGATCGATCTTTTTTTTGACAGAGCGTTTGTTCTTATATCTGATAACTACGCTAATAAAAAACAAGTAATCTATGACCAACGCCTGGAATATATCCGGCAGTATATATTGGAGAATTACCGCAATACGGAGCTGACTTCACAAGAGGTAGCAGATCATTTTGAAGTTAGCAATGCCTATTTGGGACGAATCTTCAGACAATCCTGCAAATGCTCTGTCAGTGATTACATTAACAGTATCCGTATTGAAGAAGCCGCAAAACTATTGAGAGAGTGCGCTCTTCCTGTCGATCAGATTGCCTCGCAGGTAGGATTTTCTAACATCAAATACTTTTACGTTTTGTTTAAAAAAGCCAAAGGCGTAACACCTTCAACTTACAGAGGATGATACCTCGCGCCTTAAGACATTCCCTTTTGTCCCGTGTTAGTATTGGATTATTAATTAAATGCTAGAATAAGCTTGTTGTTCCACACGAGATTCAAAAACATGCCTTCAGAAGGGAGTATGCAATGACAATACTGAAGAGACTTCTTTCCGATTGTATTCGGGACGTAGACGGACTACGCGGTTATTTGAAACTTTCTGAGGATGACGCGGCGAGAATAACAGAAATATCGAAGAGATATCCTCTATGTATTCCTCCGTATTACCTGAATCTGATAGATCCGGATGATCCGGATGATCCTATACGAAGGATTTGTGTCCCCGGTTTTCAGGAACTGTCCGGCAGCGGACTTGAGGACACAAGCGGAGAAGGCGACAATACAGTCATCCGCGGCATGCAGCACAAATATCTTCAGACCGCACTGATTTTGACTACAAGCCAGTGTGCCATGTATTGCAGGTTCTGTTTCCGAAAGAGAATGGTCGGTTATTCGGAACACGAGACAGCGGAACATGTCCGGCAGATGGCTGATTATGTCGCGCAACATCCTGAGATCAATAATGTTCTTTTGTCCGGCGGTGATGCTCTGATCAATTCAAATTCTGACATAGAAATGTATTTGAAGACTTTCTCTGAAATTCCGACACTGGATTTCATCAGGATAGGGACCCGGGCGCCGGTTGTTCTCCCGATGCGGGTATATGAGGATAAAGAGCTTCTCGATATACTAAAGAAATACAACCGCAGGAAACAAATCCTGATTATCACACATTTTAACCATCCAAAAGAGATAACACCTGAGGCAAAAAATGCAGTTGACGCCTTAATCAAATGTGGATGTGTCGTAAGGAACCAGACTGTCCTTCTTAAGGGTGTGAGCGACGATCCTAAAACTCTTGCGCGTCTGTTGAATACACTGGTCTCAATCGGGATTGTTCCATACTATGTATTCCAATGCCGGCCTGCAAGGGGAGCTATCGACGAATTTCAGATTCCGTTGTTGAAAGGTTCTTTGATTGTGGAAGAGGCGAAGGCATTGATGAATGGCCAAGCAAAAAGCTTCCATTACTGTATGTCACATACAACCGGTAAAATCGAGATTCTCGGAACTCTCGAAGGCAATAAAATGCTTTTTAAGTACCATCAGGCCAAGTATGCAGGCGATAATTCGCGCATCTTCGTTAAGGAGTTGGCAGAGGATCAGTGTTGGCTGTAAGAGCCTGACGCGCTTTGCTTTCTTCATCATATTAACCCTCTACAAAAGAAGCGGTGCGCCTTGCACCGCTTCTTTTTCTACACTTATTTACTGTTTTTTCGGTAGACGACCGCCTTACAAATTTGAATAGCAGTTCACCATGCACAAGGCTCAGCCTCCAATAAACGAATTGATCATGTTCGGGATCTGGGTGCGCAGTGCGATAACGGTCATGTAGACTGCGAAAATATAGCAGATCGTCATACTGACCTGGAGCACACGGGGAGCCTTGTCGCCGGTATAGAGTTCCTGTTTCCAGAGGATCAATACCATGAACAGGCCTGCAACAGGTGTCGCAACGGAAGTGGCAACGTTCGCGATGAAGATCAGCTGCGTCGGAGATCCGCCGTAAGCAAAGCAGATCACAGTGGCGATTGCAAGGCAGGCGATGCAGAGCGCCTTAATAGGTTTGGATTCCAGTCCGATCTCCTTATCCAGGCCTGCGTTGAGAAGTACAACGCCTCTCTGTGTGTTGCCAAGCAGGGAGGAAAAGCCCGCCCCTATGATGGCGATGCCCATGACGATGGGGGCAGCATTGCCCAGGAAAGGCCTGAGCAGGTCGCCGAGCTGCGCGGGTGCCTTGATCGCAATCCCCTGGGGATGCAGGACGATGGCACCGACGAGAACGATCGCACCGGAAATCAGGATGACTGTAACGATGTGTGTTACCGCGTCTGCAGTCATCGCGCCGTTGAACAGGTCTTCCTTCTTCCACTTTTTCTCAAGACCAAGATAAGTACCATAGATTCCTGCCGTCACAGCCGCGTTTGTGCTGATGTAAGCGAGCGCAGTCGTGAGTGAGCCTTCCGGCAGTGTAGGATGTGTGAGCCCATGGGCCATTGCGCCCGCATCAGGTCCCCCGGTCGCCACGATCGTCGCGAAGAATGCCACAATGATGCCGATGATGCAGATCGTGATGCCTTTCTCTACTTTAGAATAGACGCCTTTAGTCAGGTAGCAGAATGCCAGTACTCCGAGCATGATCAGTGCGCCTAGCCTCCAGTTGATCCCGAAGATCAGGTTGACGCCCGCTCCTGTACCAGTGATGTTGCCAAGGGTGAAAAAGAAGCAGGACAAAAACAGTGCAACACTGCAGAACCCGGATGCAATGCCGCCGTAATAGTGGCGGATCGCATGCAGGATCGGCATGCCGGTCATAATAGAAATCCGATATGACGACAGTGTAAACGTGATTCCCATCAAGACGATCGGAATAAGGAGCCAGAGCATATCGTAACCATAGTTGGCTCCCATCATGGCCGATGTAGTGATATTGCCCGGTCCTATAACAATGCCCGTCAGGATGATGCCGGGGCCCACCTTTTTAAGGATCTCCTTAAAGGAGAGCTTGCGGACCTCTGCGGGGTCAAAACCCAGCCGCTCGCTGACAGGCTTGCTCATATCATTCGGTACAAATCCCATAAAATCCCTCCTAAACTATTCAGAGACCACCTCGCCGTCAGGGGGGAGGTTCTCCCCAAATTTATTTTAAACAGAGCGCCGGTCCCGGGCTCTTGTGCATTCCTGCACAATACCTGAGGCCGGCGCAGTGTCGATAAGCTGTTGATTTTAAATAGTCTGCCTACCCGTTTATGCGAATTGGCTCATGTCGACCTTGTCGAGGCCGCTGTTCTTGATACCCTGTGCCACCCAGTCTTTTTCTTCCTGGTCAAGAGGAAGGACGGGCTTTCTCATCAGAGCACTCTTAAAGATGCCCCTCTGGTACAGGGTCTCCTTAAGACGGGCATGTGCTTCACCGGAAGGCTGGCCGCCGCCGTAGATCGCCTGGCTGATGTGATAGATGCGATCGCTCCAATCCTGTGCCTCTTTGAGAGTGTGCTTGTCGGGATTTGCAAATACTTCTCTTGCAGGGCAGATCAGCTCCGGCACGCAGCCCGCGAAACCGATCAGGGCTCCGTCCATTCCCGGGAACCAGGATACGCACAGAGTCTCGTCGTGGCAGGTGATCAGACTGATGTCCGGGCACTCCTGGCGGAGAAGGCGAACGTCGTGCTCATAGATGGAGGTCACGCGGGTGCCCATCTTGATGCACTTGACATGGTCGATCTCTTTGCACATCTTGATCAGGGTCTCTACAGGATAGAAGGCCTTGGATGTAGCGGGATACAGATGGATGATGATATCGATATCGGCACCTTCCGCAACGTCCTTCACATACTCGAAGGGAGCATTGGGGTTCATGCCGAAGCGGAGCCACATGTGAGGGGGCATCAGGAGAATGCCATCAGCGCCGGCTTCCTTTGCCTCTGCTGCCATCTCAATGCTTTCCTGAGTGTTCTCGCAGTTAACACCGGAGATGATGGTCATGACATCGCCGCACTCTTCTGCGCAGATCTCAGTGACTCTCTTTCTCTCTGCCCTGGTCAGGCCTGTGATCTCACCGGTGTGACCGTTGCATACAAGCCCCTCAATCCCCTTGCCATAGAAGGACTTGATCCAGCGGAGGTATATACGGAACTCTTCTTCGTTGATGGAATAATCATCATTGAGCGGTACGGAAACTGCAGGGAATATTGTCTTGAAGGTTTTCTCTTTTGCCATGATCTTTTTCTCCTTTTTAAAATGATTGTCAGCCGGCTGTTCAGCCCTTTAGCTGTGATTATTGCTCTCCGTTTACACATCCCCGCGGGCGCCTCGCTTTGTTTTGTGCAATCGTTTGCTTTGTTGTAATTACTTTATATCATTTACTATTCTCAGCGAGCAACAATATTCACTTCCTCTGCAAAGAATTGCATGTTCACTGCAAAATGTTGCATATTTTGTCTATTGTGTACGTTTTAATGGTTTGGGATTGTGCAAAAAGCCGGTACCGGCCTGGCTTTCAAACGCTCTTCTGATTCATATGATTTTTTCGCTTGTATACAAACGTTTGCACAGTTAGACCAACTGTATTATACTTGTCTTAACTACTTCAATTATTTGAAACCTTGATTTCAGCTCGGAGGGATTATGGCAACTCTTAAAGATGTGGCAGCACTTGCGCACTGTGATGTTTCAACCGTTTCAAGGGCCTTAAACAACACTTCTTATGTACATCCGGAAACAAAAGCCCGCATCATGGCTGCTGTGAAGGAACTTAGCTACAAACCAAATGTGATCGCGCGCGGACTGCGGCGTGGACGGCTCAATACCATAGCAGTTGTTATTCCCAAACTTTCCTTTTCAATTTTCAGCGAAGTGGCCAGCGGTATAGAAGATGAAGCGCGCAGGCGGGGTTTTGCTACGATCATTGTAAATACAGGAAATGATAAGATGGTCGAAAAGGAAAACCTGAACCGGCTCAGAAATGGATTTGTCGACGGGATGATCGTTGCCGGCACCGGCCAGAACACCCGGATCATCCGCGATATCGCTGTAGAGATGCCGGTCGTCCAGGTGATCCGCCGGTATGATCTGAAGATGAGCAGCGTAGTTGTCGATTATACAAACATCGGTTATCAGTCCGTCAGATTCCTTTACAAGCAGGGCTGCAGGAAGATCGGCCTGATCAACGGCTCTGAGAAGATCCCGCCCTATGCGGACCGCTATCGCGGTTACAAGCAGGCTATCAAAGAACTGGATCTTCCCGAGATCACCGCTGAACGCGACTCCAAACTCCGTGGAATGAAGTACGGCTACGACTGTTCCGTGAAACTTATTGATGAAAACATGGAACTGGACGCGATCCTCGCCGCCACTGATGCGCAGGGAATGGGAGCGATCAGGGCCCTCAAGGATAACGGTCTGCACACTCCGCAGGACGTCAGAGTCCTGAGCATGACAGGCCACCGTGTCGGCGACATGCTTGAGACTTCCCTTACTTCTGTAGAACTGCCGGGCTTTGAGATCGGCCAGAAAGCAGCAGCAATGGTCATCGAGGCCATAGAATCCGACGATAAACACAAACCTGCCGTGCAGCATCTTGCTTTCTCTGCCACATTGATAGAGCGGGAGAGTACGAAATAAATACAAAAAACTGCCTCATGTCACATCAGTCTGTCATTCCGATAAGGTCAAATGGTTCAGTACTCACAATAATCTCGAAATCGTCTTTCTCAGGTATGGGTGTCTTTACGCGTATCGTTCTGTCAGTGATGTGATAGTACCAGCCGCTTTGTGCGTCCTCCCAATTGTCCTTGACGATAAACCTGGGAATCCGTTCTTCGTCAACTGTGACCCAAAAAGCTCCCTTGTTTTTGCTGACCAGAGTTAAAGTCAGATGACGGATCGTACTTCGATATGTTCCTTCCCTATGGAAAGAAATCACTGTGCGCTCACCACTTCTGACACTGACTTCCATCTTCGAATAAACGCCCCGCTTATAATCCTTTGTGTGTCCATCGTCCTCATAATGGATAAACTTTATATTTTTCTCCACTGCCATCAAAAAGTCCAATTGCTTCATCGTGTCCGAGGAAATACATTTGATATCTTCCGTGGTGCACAATATACCGTCTCCACGCAGAAACATAGGGATGGTTTCCAAATTTACCGGGATCGTAATGTTCTGCCCGCCTTCATATGGTTGAAAATCATCCCCCATGTCATACCACGTACATCCTGACGGAAGATAAAGTTCACGCTTATTCGCACCTTTTTCAAGAATATTCGCAATCAGTAAACTCCTTCCAAAGAGAAACGTAAGGTGCTCATCCCTATAACATGCAGGATCCTCCGGAAACTCCAAAAACAGAGGACGCATCACAGGCATCCCCGTGACAGACGATTCGTACATGCATGAATACAGATAGGGCAGCATGCGATATCGAAGCACAAAGGCTTTCCGTATTTCCGGAAGAAACTCTTCATACATCCAGGGTTGCGTAACAGTATTGTCGTTATTAGCGGAATTGATTACAAAACGAGGCTGGAAGATTCCGTTCTGGATCCATCGAAGCAGGAGCTCCGCCTCGGGTGCTCCCCCCGCGAAGCCGCCAATATCGCAACCCATATTGGCACAGCCGGATAGCCCCATACCTATGATCGTCGCCACATTAAATTTTAGTGTACGCCAGTCTGTTAGATTATCTCCTCCCCATACCTGTGCGTATCGCTGAATTCCAGCAAATCCTGCCCGGTTGATCACATATGGACGTTCATTCGGATACACGTTGCGAATCGCCTTATGTGCGGTATACGCCATCATATTGGAGTGTATCACTTTCAGCTCTGCCATTGTCCCACCCAGACCTTCCTTCTCACAGAAAGAATCTCTATCCTCGATTCCATCCATTTCACAGTTGTCGTTCCACACTGTTTTCGTTCCCACCATCAGGATATTCTTCTCAAGAAGCTCCTGCCACGCGTCTCTTCCCCTCCTTGATGTAAAGTCCACAAATTTTCCTGTTCCGCCCCACCATTTGCCCGTTGCATCAGCTTTTCGGTCCGCTGTTTTGATAAAGGCATCATGCTCTTCATACCAGTTTCGCCATGGATGTCCGGGTAATACTCCAGGTTTGAGATTACAGATCACGTTGATCCCCAAATCCCGCATTTTCAACAAAAATCCCTCAGGATCCGGGAAACGACGCCGGTTCCAGTGGAATGTGTACCGCAGCCCATCCTCTTCCCCGGCGGAATAGCCTGAGGCAAGCCAGAAGTTATCTATATTAATCTTCTCTTTCCGATGCTTCTCTATAACTCTGTATATTTCCTGATCGCAGTCTTTTTCCAGTTCCGCATAATACATAGTGCTGGCACAATATCCCAGTGACTGCTTGCTTGGAAGTATCGGCCGGCCAGTGAGCCACGTGTACCGTTCCAGTACCTCCGCAGGGGACGGACCGTTTATAAAAAACAGGTCGATGTCTCCTCCGTCCGCCTGATAGTAACAATAGCGCTCCCAATAACCACTGATCTCCTGCCCCATGTCAAATACGCAGTCATAACTGTTGTTGTAGAACAGTCCAAGTGTGTGTCGCTGCTGATCGTTTACCCTCATATAAAATGGAATATGTTTATACATTGGATCCCCGTGTTCCGGGTCGTGTCCGATAGCATCTTTTGGAGACATACGAAGTCTCCGCCCCTTTTTATCCAGATGGCCTGTTTTCTCGCCGAACCCGAAAAAGTGATCATTCTGCCTGTCCATGCAGGAATAATGGGTAATTCTTCCCAGGTTATCCTTTTCATAAGCCCTGTCGCGGAGATCCTGGTAAATACATTCCCCTGATGAGTCATACAATGAGAAAAAAAACGGCTCTTTATTGAGAACCAGGCGGATATGCGGCGTTGAAAATTCAATGGCGGACTCTGACTCTTCAATTGTGGCGCCTAATGGTCGGATTCGGGTTCGCTCCTCTTTAAACAAGTCATCCAATGCATCCTCCCACGCAGTGGTTACTAGTGCATAGGACGCTTCCGGAAAATCCCGATTAAAACTTACACGAACTCTAATAACATCTTCAGTCAATGCAATCACGAGAACATCTGCCGTATCGGCGTGAATTATAGCTCCACCATCTATTCTCTCGGTTGATTTATATCTGTTAATGATCATTCGTCCCTCCTACATTCCGATCAAGTCAAAATCTTCAAACGAAACTGTGAGTGTGGTCTCTTTTCGTGGATTCGGATATTTAATTTGCACTGAACGATTAGTCTGACTGTAATACCACCCTTTTTCTGCGGCATCGTATTTCCGGCGGTTAAGAAAGTGTTCGAGTTTTTCGTCTCCAAGCAGAACAAAGAACGGACTGCGATCCTTGTATATCATTTCCAGGTAAACCTTTTCGACCCAGTCTCTGTAATTCCCCTCGCTCCGAAAATGTATTTTTACAACCCGGTCACCCGTCATGCAGATCCGGGTTTTCCTGTAATCTCCCTTCTTGAAGTCATTCGATACTCCGTCATCGTCGTAAAGTAAGAACTCTCTGTCTTCACCCGGTACAAGCGTTAATCCCAGCGCCGTGACCGGGTCTTTCTCCATACTCATAATCCGGTTTTCAGCCACGGGAACAATCGCACCCTGACGTAGGAACATGGGAATTATCCCTGGAGCAGCATCTACTTCAATGGTCTGCCCACCCTCATAACAGGCGTAATTATCATTGGCGTCGTACCATTTACACCCTTTTGGAAGGTACACCTTCCGCGTTTTCGCCCCTTTTTCCAAAACATTCGCTACAAGAATATCCCTTCCAAACATAAAATCAAAACTTTCATTCCAAACATTAGGATCATTTTGAAACTCATATACCAATGCCCGCATAATCGGTGCGCCAGTACGGCTTGCCTCGTACTCCGCAGAATATAGATAAGGTGTCATTCTATATCGGAGCAGAATGGCATCCTTGATATAATCTGCGTATTCCCTGAACATCCATGGTTCAGTGACTGTGTTGTCATTTGACGCGGAATGAATGGAAAAGCGCGGTTGAAAGATTCCGTTCTGCACCCACCGCAGAAATAGTTCCCCGTCCGGTGCCGGCCCGGCAAACCCGCCGATATCCGCTCCTTCATTCGGTTGTCCAGAAAGCCCCATGCCTGTAATAATGGGGACGTTATATTTAAGACTCTCCCAGCTTGTGTAGTTATCCCCGCACCATGTCTGTGCATATTTCTGAATGCCTGCAGAGCCGCTGCGGCATACGATATACGGCCTCGCCCAGTCGTTATGTTCTCTGACAGCTTCCGCGCCGATCTTGCACATAAGTGTACTCATCAGCGGCTTCAATTGCGCAAGGGTTCCTCCTTTTCCATCAAAATCCACGCGGCAGTCCTTATCCAGTAAACTGTCATATTCACAGTTGTCGTTCCACACGGAATCTGTCCCTGTACTAATCACGTTCTCTATAAGGCAGTTCTTCCATTCTCTTCGAGCGCTATCCTTGGTAAAATCCCAGAAGGCTCCGTCGCCTCCCCACCACTTCCCAACTCCATATGTGTCTTTCTCTGAATCTTTAACAAAAACTCTTTTCTGTTCAAACTCCTTAAACCGTGGATGCAAAAGAAGAACACCCGGTTTTACATTTGGTACGATCTGCGCACCCTTGCCGTTCATTGCTGCAGCAAATGCTTCCGGATCTTTGAAACGTTGCTGATTCCAGGTGAATACACATCTTAGGTTTTGCTGGCTTGTGTATCCGGAAGAAAGATGAAACCCATCAATAGGAATTCCTTCCTCACGAACGGTATCGACAAATTCCAAAACAGCATCATCGCTGTCTTTTTCCAGCTCGGCATAGTACATACTTGAACCCTGGTACCCCAAAGCCCGCTTTGGAAGCAAGGCCGGGCGTCCGGTCAGAAATGTATAGTTATCCAGAATCCTCTTTATAGTATTTCCGCCAATAAGAAAGAGGTCCGCATCTCCTCCGTCCGCTTGCCAATAAGTATACCGCGGCCAGTAATTGCTCTTTTCCTTTCCCATATTAAATACGGATTCATAGAAGTTGTGATAAAACAGGCCCACCGCTTTCTGAGTGTCTCTGTGCAAATGAATATAAAACGGAATGTGCTTATACAGGGTATCCATTTTGACAGGATCATATCCCATTGCGTCTGTGGCCCGCTCTCGCAAGAATTCCTTGTTTTTATTGAGGTTTCCTGTTTTCTCTCCAAAACCATAGAAACAGTCTTCTTCCGCCATGCGGCTATAGTGCGTGATACGATTATTAGAGTCCAATGTGTACGGGTTCCCTTCGAGTGAGCTGTAGAGTTCCGAGCCATCACGGTCATACAGACGTATACAGATGGGTTTTTTGTCTATTTCCAGGCGTATTGCATCAGTGGATATGCAGAGGCATTTTTCGTCTTCGCTGATTCTTGCCCTGATGGTAGAAAATCGCACTCTTTCTTCCTCGAAGAGAAAATCCAGGCGGTCCTCCCACGCTGTCGCTGAAAGGACATAACTCTCCTCTTCCATTTTTCCCCCAAAGGAAGCGCGAAGACGCACGATTTCATCTGTCAGGAACCAAACTCCTATATCCGCGCAGTTTGTATGTATCAGGAACATTCCATTCTTCTCTTCCGTTTCCGTTACTCTCGATACAATCTTCAATTTATACCTCCTTAATATACAGTATGTGCCAGGGGATACCCCTGGCACAAAACATCCGCTTTACGCTTATCCCCACCAAAAGGTAGGAACCATTTTAAATAAATATGGTACAATCAGGCTAATTGCCGGAATAAAGGTGACAAGAAACAGCGCTATAACCATAGTAGCAAAAATCGGCACTATGTATTTCGTAACGCCTTCGATCTTGACTTTTGCAACGCCACATCCTACGAAAAGGCAAGAACCGACCGGCGGCGTAACGGAACCTATCCCCAGGTTCATAATCATCATGAGTCCAAAATGGACATCGCTCATACCGATGCTTCTGGCTATAGGGAGAAAGATGGGAACAAAAATCAGGACTGCGGGGGTCAGATCCAAAAACATGCCCATAACAAGGAGAAACACATTCATGATCAAAAGAATGACATATCGATTTGTGGATATGCTCATGAGAGCTGCGCTGATTGCCGCAGGAATTCCTGTGAAGCTCATCACATAGGACATGATGGAGGATGCCGCAATCAGAAAAAGAATGGTGGCAGAGCTCTTCATTGTATCAGCAAGCAGTTGATACAGATCCTTTATATTTAGTTCTTTGTAAACAAATCCAAGAACACCGCAGTACAGGCACATGACAATGCCGGCTTCAGTTGCATTAAACCACCCGACCAGGATCCCTCCCATTACAAGTATCACTGCAAACAGGCTTGGCAACGCCTCTACCCAAATCTTCCAGGCAGGCATTTCTTCCTTTACTTCTGACCTGCTGTACCCCAACCGCCGCGCAAGAATCACAGCCATGACAGCCACACATATACCAAGAACCAGCCCTGTCAAATACCCTCCCATAAAAAGAGCCGCAACAGAAACACCGCCTGCGGTGATCGAGAACAAAATCAGCGGCCCGGAAGGCGGGATCAATATTCCGGTAGGTGCAGAGCAGATGTTGACAGCTGCGGAGTAATTCGGATCATATCCTTCATCCTTCTCAAGCGGTGACAGAATGGATCCCATTGCTGATGTGGCAGCCACAGAAGATCCGGAAACAGCCCCGAAGAACATATTTGCAAGCACATTTGTCGCTGCGAGATACCCGGGAATTCTGCCCACCAAAAGCCGTGCCAGACGAACCAGTCGTTTAGCTATCCCGCCTTTATTCATAATGTTTCCCCCCAGCGAAAAAAACGGAAGTGCGAGAAGGGAAAAGCTATCCAACCCTGAAAAGCAGCGCTGTGCAGCGGTTAAGGAGAAAACATCCGCCGGCATGCCTGCTGATAATGCTGTAAGCACTGACGCTATGCCAATTCCGGCAGAGATCGGCACTCCCGCCAGCAGCAATACAAAAAAAGAGCCAAAGAGAACTATTATAGATTGTCCAACCATTATTCTTCTCCTTTCTTCCTGAGGGACAGAAACTTCACAAGTTTCAGGATTCGCGCGAGAATAATCATGATACCGCAGATCGGTTCTATAAGGTAAAGCGTTCTCATGGGTATATGCATAACAGGGGAAATATTGGTCGCATTCGCAACCAGTTTAATGCCTCCAATGACAAACACATAAAAAACAAAAAACAAAATTGCGAGTTCAATCAGAACGCTCAGAATTATCTTAAAAGTCCCGTGTGCCCGATCCGTAACCAATTCCAGAGCAAGATGCTCATCCTTATAAAAGCAATAAGCAGCTCCTATAAACGAAGCAATGATCAGCATGTACCGGAGAAACTCATCCGTAACGGTTGATGGATTGCCTAAAACCGAGCGGCTGACGACCTGCCATGTGCCGCCGACGATCAATAAGCCCATTGCTGCAGCCATCAAAAACCGCATAACATTGTCCAGGATTTTTTCAATTTTTTCCAAAATACAGCCTCCTTGTTACAAAGCTTGTTCCATTTGTCTTTCATTTCTCTGCTAGGCCTGTTATTCTGCATTCTGGATCCGCTCTACAAACGCATACGTGGCGGGATCATTGGCTTTCAGGTTGTCATAAATGGACTTACATGCCTGCTTAAAAGCATCCGTGTCCACATCTGTAACAAATTCAACCCCCTTCTGTTCTGCGGTTTCACGTACTTCCGCTTCGAAAGCATCCCATGCAGCTTTGTAGGAGTTCGACATTTCCGCTGCAGTCTCTGTGAGTACGGCCTTCTGTGCGTCGCTAAACTGATCCCATACTTTTTTTGAAATGATGATAATATCCGGAATCCTAGTGTGCTCGTCAAAGCAATAATACTTTGTCACATCGGCATGGTCCCTCATTGCAGTAATGTTGTTCTCTGCACCGTCCACCACATGGTTCTGCATTGCAGTATAGATTTCGCTGTAACTCATCGGATTTGCTGCCCCACCCATTGCCGTCATCATATCAATAGCCATCTGGCTGTCCATTGTACGAATTTTTAGTCCTGAGAGATCTGCAGGGGTCCGGATCGGTTTATTTGTCGTATAAAATGAACGGGCTCCCGAATCAAGCCATGTCAGACCGACAAATCCATCTCCTTCTGTAAGTTTATACAGGTCTCCTGCTATATCACCATCCATTACATTATAGTAGTGTTCCTTACTGCCGAAGATATATGGAACAGAAACAACGTTCCACTCTGTTTTAAAATTGCCCAAAGTCCCGGCTGATACTTTTGTCATCTCAAGCTGTCCTGCCTGTATCTGGCCAATACAGTCCGCCTCCGATCCAAGTGTCCCGTTAGGGATTATCGTAATCTTGATAGTTCCTCCGGAAGACTCCTCAACAGCCTTCGCCCATGCCTGCATGGCAATATGAACCGCGTGATCTTCCGCAAGGTTATGCGCCAGTTTTAAATTGAACGTCTGTTCTGCCTCTGTTCCGAATCCGCTCCCTCCGGCAGACTGGTTTGAATTACCGCCGCTGCCCCCACAGGCTGAAAGCACACTTACTGCCAAAACAGCGCTGAGAATAATTGCAATTATTCTTTTCATACATCCTCCCTTATTCTGAAGCGCATAAATAGCTGCTGCTCACGGCGCTTCTGCGCAAGCGGCAAAAATATGTAACTTATAGAAAATGTATCATCTCACCACCAATCAAACACAAACATGCCGTCCGGCTGTACTGACAAAAAAGGAGCACATCACATTTATTGTGATTAGCTCCCATTTTTGTATATGTATTTTTAGTTATTTTTCAGTTCTATCTCCGGCATCAGTTCTTCTGCCGTAACTTTGAGGATTTTTTCCAAAGTCTGTATTTCCTCAGGCGAGAAGCGTTCCCGTATTCTGTCCATTACCACATTCATATAATTATAGCTTATATTGTAATAGTCCATGTACTTC
>ODAI010674085.1_pt1 | contig 37636 bp, 28 predicted proteins | sample 1539321 | NCBI WGS metagenome assembly ODAI01 (sample SAMN02144231, study PRJEB22623) | gut metagenome | biome: sheep rumen | host: Ovis aries | place: New Zealand
CTCTATTTGTCATGCAGTTTTCAAGGTGCTGAATACGATGAATAAGTCATCGTCGCTATATTTAAAACATTTCTGTTTTAAAACATTTTTATTGACTTTCTTTAATAGTTAGTCTCTCTATTTTTACGCTGGTTTCCAAAGGGAGCGGATCCCTTTGGCGGAGTGCAGAGGAAGAGCCTCTAGACTATTGGACGTAGGGAAAAGAAATTATCCGGGGGATGATTTCTTCTTCTGAAGTCCGGTAGTCGGCTCCGGTGTGCAGAGGTTGGATAAACCTTTGCTGGGGGTTCCAAGGGGGCGAAGCCCATCTGGCAAGTTTAGGAAGAGCCGAAAGGCCTCTTCCGGTGCAAATGTGGCTTGCCACTTTGCGAAACTTGCCATATTTTTCCATCGCCGATATGGCATTCAGTGTAGGGTCGGCTCGGCGGGCGATGGGGAAATATGTGGTCTTGCGATTTGCCCGGGCGAGAGATACCGATGCAGGGATGGAGAATGCTGCTATAGCTTCCGGCAGGAAGTGATAGTAGTATTCTTCATCTCTGCAAACAAAGAAGGAGCAAACAGTCCAGTGGACTATTTGCCCCTTCGAAGTGGTCAGGTATCGAACAAACCGGGAAGAAATGAAAGCGGTGCGAACTGCGCCGATTACATTTCTGGTAAATCGCCTTGCTCCCATGAGCAAGAAATGTATGGCATCAATCTGATGCCATATGAATTTTATGGGTGGCACCAAAGTGATGCCATCTTAAAATTCATCAAGAAAACTAAGGGCATCTTCACTGACAGCCCTATATTCATCTGTGAGTGATGAATCCTTGGAGATTGCTGTTGTAATGTCTCTGGTTTCACAGGCAGGTATTTCTTTGATTTGCCTTATACCTGCTTCCAGTTTATTGGTGACCAGATCAGCAATTCTTTCCGCAATCATATTCCATGAACTGGTTTCAATGCTCCCGGCGCTTACTGCCCCCTTACATATGAGCCTGAGTGCAACTGCATTCTTGGAAATATTTTCCTCCTCAGAAATCCTTTGGAGTAATTCCCAGGCTTCTTTATCCTGAGGATTATCCATGCGGAATCTGATGCTTAATCTTTTTTCTGACATACAATCACCTCCGGGAAGAGAGCTTACGCGCCCTTCCTCAGTATGTGCTGTGCGTTGTAGATTTCTTCGTAGCCCTTGGCTGTAGCGCAGATGTCTTCAATGATCTCTACGCTTGAGGTATCATACTTTCCAAAATTTCTGATCAGGCATCCTCCGCCTCCAATGATATGGAGCTTTACAAGCTCCGAATCATATTCGTATTCACTGAGCTTATCGAAGATCATTTCAGTATATTTGACCGCCTCCCTGTGCATGACAGCCTGAATCCTTTCTGACACTTCAGACGTTCCACTTATTAGAAAGTCTTCAATAACGCTCTCATCAGGAATCTTTCCACATTCAGCCTGTACTTCATTCATGATCTTTTTTACACACTCATGAACTCCAATCTTATCGGTATATTTTTTGTCAGAGACTGGTCGGCCATTAGTGATGACCAGTGTGTTCATTGTTCCATTTCCGATATCTGCCAGCATGTGGACTCCTTTATAATCCTGGAGCGAAGCTGCTATAGCCGCATAGCCCTGAGGATAGATCGCCACATCGCAGATTCTGATGTGATAATACTGCCCGCAGTATCTATAACTAACTTCCCTGCTTCTCATCAGGTAATCCCTGAAGGAATCTTTCTGTTTTGACATCCAGTGAAGCGGAAGCCCAACTGCAAGTATCACATCTGCCGATCTTAAGTCTCTGAGTTCCAGTTCTTTTGCCACAGCAGCCAGAGTAAGGATATAGTAGTCATCGTCTGCATTCTTATTGGCTATGAATACCTTGTGACTTTCACCGATAACGTAGTACATACCGTCAAGCTGCAACACATTTGTTGCAATAGCCGGATCCTCACTGTACTTCTTAACTCCACTCTTAAACACTGTATTTCTCGTCTTCATGTTCCCATATCCGTGATCAACTCCGATCACTAACTTTCCATCAATATATAAATCTTTCATACCTTTCAATCCTCCATTTTTTTGAAATTTGTTTTTAGTTACATAAGAGCAGTCTTTCCAGCTCTTCATAGTCATACTCATTCTGCTGAAAATTGCAGAATGCATTCTTTTTAGGCGGGGCGCCCGGCATTGTCGCGGGGCGGTTCAGCCTTTCCATGCACCAGGCCCTGATGGTATCGTGGTTAAGGCATCCCTTATAACCATGATCCCTGATACGCTGTATCTGATAGTCAACACTTCCTTTGCCAAACTCCCTTACCAGATCTTCATATTCATCATCTGTGAGTGTGTCCTCCTTACTACACACTTCTTTAGTATTAGATTTATAGTTATTAGATATATTATTAATATATTGTGGCGGATTCTCCGGATGCGGTTTTTCCGCATACAGATTTACCGCATCCGGATTTTCAGGACACGGTGAAGTGTCAGTCTTTATCGGGAATTCCTTTAAAACCTTTCTTGATCGGTCAACTGGATCAGGTGGATCGGTAGGTTGTGTTGTCTCAGTAGGCTTTAACGGGGTCTCATGAACCGCAAAAATAGTAGAGTTAAATTTGCCTCCACCATCCCTGCTCTGTTCTCTTGTGATATATCCTTTATCTATAAGACTGTTCAGCGTCTTGGATACCTTGTCTCTTCCATCCGGAAGAATCTGGCAGAGCCCCTTGATTGTGAGCTGCCAGCTGTCCGGTAATGATAAGAGAGTCAGAAGCATACCTCGCTCTGTAAGCGATAAGCTTTTGTCTCGCATAATGTTCTGCGAAACTACTGTGTAATTTCCTCGTGCTTTGTCTTTTGATATTGCCATGTGTTACATCCTTTCAAAAAGAGCATTCGTAAATGATCCATCCTTGTTTCCTGACATTCTGAAATTGCTATCCGGTAGAGTGATAATTCCTGCCAGGAAAATGGATGATGCATAACCCGATAAAAAAAGCGGCAGAACATCTTTTAAAGAGTGTTCAACCGCTTCAGTTATCTGCGCTATGTATTTTCTTTTTCTTATCCTTAACTCAAGATAAGGCTTTACCTTGTGGGTACCACTGATGCTATAAAAAAGAGTCCACATTTCGGAATCTTTCCTGAAATACAGACTCTTTATTACATTTGGTATCTGGTACCACTTGGCTCATTATAAGGGTAATACATCCACTTTTCATGTGCATTGAGCTACAATTGAGCGACAATTGTGAAATCCGATATTTTTATCAGAACTCATATACCTGAAAGTCTCTTATCACAAATATCGGTATTGTAATCAAGAAGTGTTCCCAGTTCAGACTCTTTATCAGGGAAGTATTCACAAAGTCTTGTGGCTACCTGAAAAAGTTCATTCATGTCATAATCATAGATTTCTGCATATATCTCCAGAACCTTGCGGAAATGTCCCCTGGCATCTCGTTCTCTGCCAAAGGCTGCTGTTATAGCACCCATAGTTTCTTCAATCATGGCATAGTCCGTTGAGATTTCACCATTTCCAGCTCTTACATATTCCTCTGCTTTTCGGAGCATTTCCAGAGATTCATCCACTCTCCCTGTAACAGCTTGTATCTGAGCAAAATTGCAGGCCTGCGGAATGGTGTCATGCATATACATGAGATCAAATTCTTCGAGGATCCTGATACCTTCTTCTGCATGAATTCGCGCATTATCTATATCATTCCTGGAGAAATACATCATTGCGAGGTTTGAATGGATATTGGAGTATAGGAGCGCATTTTCTGCTGTAACATCCGTTATCAGAGATGCAGCCTGTTTTTCAAGTTCAAGAGCCTTTTCCTCATGCCAGTGATCACTCTCATAGCACGCCTTATAGTTCAGGATAAGTGCTTTATCGAGGATACTGCCCACGCCAGGCTCCATCATGCAGGCTTCCATATCACCAATCCAGAAATCCAGACTTGGGCAACCTGTTTCTCCATCATAGTAAGCAAAAGCATCTTCCAGGAATCTTAAGAAGAATTTCTTGTTATCATTTTTAATCTCAAGAATGCAGCGATCTATGATGTCAATCATATCGTGATAATAGGGTGGATTATCTATTCCGTGCATGAGACAGTCATGCTGTATGTTTTTTAGCATAGTCATGCAGCTGTTTACGCTTGGATTAAGTTCAGCCTTAATAAGATCCTGAATTAGTTCATGAAGGAATATCCGTCGATTATCTGATTCATGTAAGAATCCAAGATCAATAAGCTCGTTTATGATATTTGCGTTTCTGTGCCCTAACCAGTGGATAAAATAACGCTTAGAGCATCCTCTTTCCGGGATTAGAACGGCACATCCAAGGACTTCCAGCTGCTTTTCAGACAGATTAAAGAGACCGAACAGCTCACGGATATGCTCTGCGTAGGTTGCCTTGATCGTTTTTCCATCCTTGGAAACTGTTATTGTATCAGTTGCAGCCATACTTGCCGGGGCATGAAATAGACGTTCATCAAGCTCCTTTGGAGTCATGATACCTGAGTTTAGCAGTCTTGAAACGAGTTCTATTGCGAAAGTATGACCATGGACATAAGACAGGATATGCTCCAGAGAATACGAATCTGCATCAATATCCGTATAGAGCCTTTGGGCAAGAGCTACCTGTTCGTCCCAGGCAAGTTCGTCGAGGTAAATGCTTTCTTCGGTATTTACGGCATTACGTGTCGTGAAAAGTACATGACAGTGGTATCTCAGTATTTCCGAAAGCAACGGATCCGGTCCATCAGTCTCGGAGTAGTTATCTACGATAAGAAGGGAGTCCTCTCTCAATGTCCGAAGAAACCTGTGGTGCTGTTCAAAAAGAAGCTCTTCATCTGCGTCGAAAGGATCATTTACAAAGTCCAGATCAGCAATGTCTTTCTTGAGTTTTCCTGAATACTGGATATAGATCTGATTTGTATATTCCTTTTTATAATGTCTGGCAAAAGCTTTAGCGGTCTCACTTTTTCCCATTCCGGGAAATCCATGAAGAAAGACCTTTCCGTGTGATGTGAGAGAAGCAAAGATAGATTCAATCTCCCGCTGCCTTCCAACAAAGAATCTGCAGGGCCTTGGTGGCTCACAACCAATTATGTATGTTGCAACTGAAGGGGACAGTCTGCCTTCAGTAATAGCAAGTTCATTTTCACTTCCGTGCTTTACGAACTTGCGCTGCAGAATAAAATGGATAAGCCTTCCCATGACAGAGGCCATTGTTTCCGGCTCTAATCCAGGATATCCTTCACTGATATGAGCTTTGACCATTCCGGATATGGAATCGTCCAGCATAAGAAGGTCATGGAGCTTTTCTACGCACATGGCACTGTCGTAAAAGAGCGGCAGGACATTCTTTATAATATCTTTAGTCAGAACGTCTTCCATTTCTCTATTCTGATAGTATCTGCTGATCCTGGGGGTGATCGCAGCCTGTCCGTTCATCCATCTGCACACCTGAGCATTGTCAAAATCGTAATCAGAATTCTCTTCGTCTTCCATGAATGTAGCAAATATCTCATAAAGAAGATCAGTCTGGCTCAATGCCCTTGAATCACTTATGTATTCCTTGATGGTTTTCATCACTGAGTAAAAATCACATATTTCCAAAAGAAACACCTCTAAAATAACAATTTCTCAATTTACGCTCAATTGCAGCTCAATGACTCATGAAACAAGTCCTTGTATCATTAAGCTGGAACAATCACAAATTGGTACTAAAAAAGTATATCACAGGATTGCTTTTGGGTATGAAAAAGATAAAGAGCCAAGTCTGGCAGCAAATATGCTGTCGGGCCTGGCTTTTTTTGTGCTGAAATGGGGGATTATGGGCTACACAGACACATCAAGAGAATCGATTAGTAGACAACTGAATGATGACAGTGCTACACTTTTTCCAGAAGAGAGCGCCGAAATTGTAGATATGAAGAAACAATATGAGGCAAAACAGCGCGTTTTAAAGGTGAAAGGAGCATTGTTACCCTACGTCAGGGAAGGTAGTAAGACAGTTACCTATGACAAAAAGAATGACCGCTACAAGATAAGGATTCCTGTAGCCTTAAGGAAGGATGACAGGGATAAGATCACGGCAAGAAGCCAGCAGGAGGCTTATGACAAGATGCATGCTTACCTGTTTGGTGACAGTAATTTCACAGTGAGGAAGCTCTTTGAAAGAGTAATGGCAGAAAAAGAGAATGACAAGGACACTTCCTCTCTTACAGTCACAAGGTACAGACAGATATGGGAAAAGCATTATGAGCATGCAGCAATAGCTGATCTGCCCATCACTGAGATAAAGGCATCGGATATCAAGCGCTTCTTCAAGAAGATCACGGAAGGGCGTACTATCAGCAGGAAGAACTTCGTAAACATAAAGAGTATCTTCAATGTGGTCTATGACCTGGCTGTTGAAAGTGATATTGTTGCGAATAATCTGAGCAGAAACCTTAACTGTAAAGATCTGAAGTTCAAGGCTGTAGACAACGAGAATGTCCGCTATACCGATGAGGACAGGGATAAGATCCTGAAATACCTGGATGGTATGGATGAGAAGACCGGATACGAATATGGTATTGAGCTTATGTTCTGCCTTTGCATCAGAATCGGTGAACTCAGAGCACTCAGATGGTCCGATGTAGACTTTCATAAGCATACGATTTCCATTTCAAGGGAGATTGTACTTAGGAGAGGTGAGGACGGAAAGAACCATTTTGTAGAAGTGGGTCATACCAAGGGCGGGGAACACGGAGCCAGAGTGCTTCCACTGTCACAAAGAGCAGAAGTGGTCTTAAAGGAACTTCGAAAGCAGGATATAGTATCCGAGCACATCTGCTGTAACAGTGCAGGAAGCCCGCTTGATGGCAATAAGTTCAACAAGCATCTGAAAAAGGTAACTGAAGCGGTAGGGATTCCTTATCTTTCAAGCCACAAGATCAGATTCTGGAGCGTAACCGCACTTGCAAGAGCAACAGGCGGAGACATTCAGACAGTCATGTATGCTGCAGGGCATGTAGACAAGAACACAACCCTTCATTATATAAGGGCTGTTCAGTCAGATGCACAGATGGATAGGATAAAGGAATGCTTTGGGTGATACCGGATAAAACGCACGATCTAGCGAAAATCCGCACAAATCCAATTGAATAATAAAAAAAGACCACTTCCAGACCACTTTTTTTGAGGCATAAATAACAAAAACCCCAGAAAACATCTGGGGTTTAGAAGAGCGATAGACGGGGCTCGAACCCGCGGTCTCCACCTTGGCAAGGTGGCGCTTTACCAACTAAGCTACTATCGCGTTTATTCTGTAATCGCATTACCGCGACAACAAAATTGATTTTAGAGTATAAGTGCGGTGTTGTCAACACTTTTTTTCGTCATAATTTGAAAAACTTATTATTTTTCGTCACAAACTTGGAAAATGACGAATTTAAGGTAGTATGAAGCGGCACCTCCCCACAGAATAGGATGATCCATGGATTGTTGTCTGAACTCAACCTGACGAAGGCGTTTGTGTGCATCTCTGGCGGCATCCTTTATGGTCTTGAGGAAGAGCTCTTCGTCCATAAAGTGAGAGCAGGAGCAGGTTGCAAGATATCCACCGTCTTTTACAAGTTTCATTCCGCGCATGTTGATCTCTTTGTAGCCTGTGACAGCTTTTTTTATCGATGCTCTGGACTTGGTGAAGGCAGGAGGATCGAGTATTACGACATCGAAAGATTCGCCCTCTTTTTCCAAGCGGGGGAGAAGTTCGAATACGTCGGCACACTCAAAGCGGACAATGTCTGATAAGCCGTTTAATGCCGCATTTTCTCTAGCCTGCTCACAGCCAAGGTCTGATGCATCTACGCCGATAACTTCGGATGCTCCGCCGGAAGCGGCATTGAGCGCAAAAGAACCTGTATGCGTAAAGCAGTCGAGAACACGTTTGCCTTTACAGAGGCCGCGAATTGACTGTCTGTTGAATTTCTGATCGAGGAAAAATCCCGTCTTTTGACCGTTTTCCACATCGACATAGTATTTTACGCCGTTTTCTTCAATCAGAACTTTGGTATCAAATTTATCTCCGATAAAGCCTTTGATGCGCTCGAGTCCTTCTAGTTCGCGGACTTTGGCATCGCTTCTTTCATAGATGCCGCGAATATTAACGCCGTCATCTGCAAGAGTATCCTTGCATGCATCTAGGATTATGGATTTCATTTTGTCTGTTCCGAGTGCAAGAGATTCAATTACAAGCACATCGGCAAATTTATCTATTGTTATACCGGGGAGAAAGTCTGCTTCTCCAAAGATAAGTCTACATGAGAGTTTGGTAAGCGCTTCGGATTCACTGTTTCCGGAAAGGTATGTTTTTATATAAGAGGCCATCACACGCTTTCTGTATTCCCAGGCGTCTTTAACACGGTCTTTGATAAATTCGGCAGTGACAGGATGATCTTTTTTTCTCGACATTATCCTGACACGCAGTTTGGAAGCAGTGTTTATGAAGCCATATCCGAGGAAGTATCCGTCGAAATCGTGTAATTCTACGATATCGCCGTTTTCAAAAGAGCCTTCAATACCGGCAATCTCATTGTCATATATCCACGCGCCGCCCGCTTTAAATTCACGACCTTCGCCTTTTTTAAGAATAACTTTGGCATCTGAAACAGAAATGGTGTTATAGTTGTTCATTTTTTCTCCGATTTGGTAATAAATTTGTATGTACTGCTTATTGCAGTTTACCTGTCAAAACAGTAATATTTTTAATAATTCACTATTTATATATCATAGATTTTGGTACAGTACAAATTGTGGGTAATGATACAACGAAAGAAGGAAAGAATATGGTAGATTACAAGCTTCTTGGCGAGCAGGTCAAAGTGCTTGCGGAGGATGAATCGGGATTTATACCGGTACTTGCGAACGCATCGGCAATTATATATGACAGTTTGGATGATCTTAACTGGGCAGGGTTTTATCTGATGAATAAGGGATCTCTTTTGCTCGGACCGTTTCAGGGGAAGGTCGCATGCATCAGAATAGAGCTTGGAAGAGGCGTTTGCGGAACGGCGGCAGGAGAAGACAAGACTCTTGTTGTGGATAACGTGCATGAATTTGCGGGACATATCGCCTGTGACGGAGCGTCCAATTCAGAGATAGTAGTGCCTATTCACAAGGACGGCAGGGTAATAGGTGTACTTGATATAGATTCGCCTTCACTTTCAAGGTTTTCTAAGGAAGATAAGGAAGGACTTGAGCATTTTGTGAGAGTTCTTGAAGAATGTACAGATTTTACAGGAGTTACGGTAGAATAATTTATGGATAACAGAATTTCTTTTTCAAGTGATTATACAAAGGGTGCGCATCCGCAGATCTTAAAGCGCCTTACGGAGACTAATTTTGAGCAGATTGACGGATATGGAACCGATGAATACTGCAAGAGCGCTGCGGATAAGATAAAGAAAGTGTGCGGATGCCCCGATGGAGAGGTCTTTTTCCTTGTAGGCGGAACGCAGACCAATCAGACGATAATTGATATGCTTCTGCAGCCTTATGAGGGAATTGTTGCTGCTGAAACAGGTCATATTGCGGCTCATGAGGCAGGAGCGATAGAGCATGCGGGACACAAAGTTCTGACTGTTCCCGCACATGGAGAGGAGAAGGATACCGAGAAATACGGTTCGGATGTAGGAAAGATTTCTGCGGCAGATGTGGATAAGCTTATCGCAACTTTCTATGGGGATGCAAATCACGAGCACATGGTATTTCCGGGAGCTGTGTATATCTCACATCCCACAGAGTATGGAACTCTTTATACGAAAAAAGAACTTGAGAATATCTCAGGTGTCTGCAAAAAGTACAATATCCCGCTGTTTATCGACGGCGCAAGGCTTGGATACGGTCTTATGAGCAAAAGAACCGATGTGACAATAGAGGATATTGCAAAATATGCTGATGTTTTCTATATCGGCGGAACAAAGGTCGGTGCGCTCTTTGGAGAAGCCGTAGTATTCACAAAGGGAGTTACGACCAAGCATCCGATTCCCGTTATCAAGCATCACGGCGCGCTTCTTGCGAAGGGATGGCTTCTCGGACTTCAGTTTGATACTTTGTTTACGGACAATCTCTATTTTGAAATAAGCAAAAAAGCTATTGAGGCAGCGGAGCTTTTGAAAGAGGGACTTAAGAGTAAAGGATACAAGATATTCCTTGATTCACCTACGAACCAACAATTTGTTGTGGTTTCAAACGATAAACTTGAGGAACTTAGCAAAAATGTCCGTTTCGGATTCTGGGAAAAATATGACGACGATCATACCGTGATCCGTTTTGCTACAGATTGGGCGACGGAAAAAGCCGATGTGGAGAAACTACTTAACTATTTATGATGAGTTATATTATCAGGCTAAAAATCAGACTTGCTTATTTAGGAGATTAGTAGTAACATATAGCATTATTAAGAAGATAAAAGCTATGACGAAGACAGTACGTGGTATTTGAAAGCTATCAGAGAGCCGATGGTTGGTGTGAATCGGTGCGAGTAGGAACTTACAGAAAATCACTTCTGAGCTGCGAAATTGAACTTACAGTAGATTTCGACGTGTGTCCGGGCGTTAACGGGAAGCGTATTCAACCGGGATGTTGTTTGACAGATCTTGGCGCGTATGTGTAAACAGGTGGTATAACGAGAGTACATTAATTGCCTCGTCCTTTTTACAAGAAGGACGAGGCTTTTCTATTTTATTCTGAGAAAGAGAGGAGTATTCAAATGTATAACAAAGTCGAAACTGACATGAACTTTGTCGGCAGAGAAAAGAAGATTGAAGAGTTCTGGAAAAAAGAAGACATTTTCAAGAAAAGTGTAGATACCAGAAGTAAGGGTGAAATGTATATGTTCTATGACGGCCCTCCGACAGCTAACGGAAAGCCGCATATCGGACATGTTCTTACACGTGCCATCAAGGATATGATTCCAAGATACCGCACAATGAAAGGTTATACGGTTCCTCGTAAGGCAGGATGGGATACACACGGTCTTCCCGTTGAGCTTGAAGTTGAGAAACTCCTTAATCTTGACGGCAAAGAGCAGATTGAAGAATACGGAATGGAGCCTTTCATTCAGAAATGTAAGGAATCCGTTTGGAAATATAAGGGAATGTGGGAGGATTTCTCAGGCACAGTAGGTTTCTGGGCCGATATGGAACACCCCTACATCACATATGACGATAACTTCATTGAGTCCGAGTGGTGGGCTCTTAATGAGATCTGGAAAAAAGGACTTCTTTATAAGGGCTTCAAGGTAGTTCCTTATTGCCCTCGTTGCGGAACCCCTCTTTCATCACATGAGGTTGCTCAGGGTTATAAGCTTTTGAAAGAGCGCACAGCGGTAGTTCGTTTCAAGGTTAAGGATGAAGATGCTTATTTCCTTGCATGGACAACAACACCTTGGACACTTCCTTCAAACATCGGTCTTTGCGTAAACCCTGATGAGAAATATATCAAGGTTAAGGCTGTTGACGGCAATGTATATTATCTTGCCGAGGCACTTGCAGATAAAGTGCTTGGTTCTCTTGCAAAAGAAGAGGGAGAGAAGGCATACGAAGTTCTTGAAACATATGTAGGAACAGATCTTGAGTACAAAGAGTATGAGCCTTTATATCAGTGTGCGGCTGACGAAGCTCAGAAACAGCACAAAAAGGCATTCTTTATCTATTGTGATACATATGTAACCATGTCAGACGGTACAGGTATCGTACATATCGCTCCTGCATTCGGTGAAGATGATGCCCGTGTTGGACGTAAGTATGACGCTCCGCTTGTACAGATGGTAGATTCAGAGGGTAAATTAAAGCCAGAGACACCCTTTGGCGGTATGAGATGTAAACCTACTCAGAAAGAGATGGATGAGGGCGCTGTAAGTGCGGATCCCGAGGTATTAAAAGACCTTGATAAGAGAGGACTTCTTTTCTCTGCACCTAAGATGGAGCACGATTATCCTCACTGCTGGAGATGTGGAACACCCCTTCTTTACTATGCTCGTTCATCTTGGTTCATCAAGGTTACAGAAGTTAAGGACGACCTTATCCGCAACAACAAAGAGATCAACTGGATTCCTGAGTCAATCGGTAAGGGACGTTTCGGTGACTGGCTTGAGAATATTCAGGATTGGGGTATCTCACGTGACAGATATTGGGGAACACCTCTTAATATCTGGGAGTGTGATGACTGCGGACACCAGCTTTCAGTTGGTTCAAGAAAAGAGCTCGCTGAGCTTTCCGGAGATCCTTCAGCTGAGACTACAGAACTTCACAGACCTTATATTGATAAATTTGAGATTACTTGTCCTAAGTGCGGCAAGAAAATGCACCGTGTAAAAGAAGTTATCGACTGCTGGTTCGATTCAGGAGCAATGCCTTTCGCTCAGCTCCACTATCCATTTGAGAACAAGGAACTCTTTGAGAAGCAATTCCCTGCTCAGTTCATTTCGGAAGCTGTCGATCAGACAAGAGGATGGTTCTATTCACTTCATGCTGAGGCAACACTTCTTTTCAACAAGCCTGCGTTTAAGAACGTTATAGTTCTCGGACTTGTACAGGATGAAAATGGACAGAAGATGAGTAAGTCCAAGGGAAATGCGGTAGATCCTTTTGATGCACTTGCAAAGTACGGCGCAGATGCGATCAGATGGTACTTCTATGTAAACAGCGCGCCTTGGCTTCCAAGCCGTTTCTCAGGTGATGCGGTTCAGGAAGGACAGCGTAAGTTCCTTGGAACACTTTGGAATACATATGCATTCTTCGTGCTTTATGCAAATATCGATGGATTTGATGCGGCTAATTACAAGCTTGAGCCCGATAAGCTCACTGTAATGGATAAATGGCTTCTTTCAAAACTTAACAGCTGCGTAAAAGCGGTTGATGAAAACCTTGAAAATTACAGAATCCCTGAGGCAGGAAAAGCTCTTGATAACTTTGTTGACGAGATGTCCAACTGGTATGTTCGTCGCAGCAGAGAGCGTTTCTGGGCAAAGGGAATGGAACAGGATAAGATTTCTGCTTACATGACTCTTTACACTGCACTTGTAACAATCTGCAAGGCTGCAGCACCGATGGTTCCTTTCATGACTGAGGAAATCTATCAGAATCTTGTAAGAAACAGCTTCGCCGATGCTCCCGAGAGTATCCACCTCTGTGACTTCCCTGCTGTAGATGAGTCATTTATCGACCAGAAGCTTGAGAAGGATATGGAAGAAGTTCTTGATATCGTAGTACTCGGCCGTGCGGCAAGAAATGCAGCAAATATCAAGAACCGTCAGCCTATCGGAACAATGTACGTTAAGGCAGAAGAGACTGTAGGAGAGTTCTATAAAGAAATCATCAGAGAAGAGCTCAATGTTAAGGAAGTATCTTTCACAGATGATGTAAGAGACTTTACAAGCTACAGCTTCAAGCCTCAGCTTAAGACACTCGGACCTAAGTACGGCAAGAATATCGGAGCGATCAAGGCATATCTTGAAAAGCTTGACGGTAATGCCACAATGGACGAGCTTAATACAAACGGAAGCATCAAGTTCAACGTAAATGATGTTGATGTAGAGCTTGTTAAGGATGACCTCCTTATCGAGATCGCGCAGAAGGAAGGATTCATTTCTCAGGAGAACTGGGGAATCACTGTTGTTCTTGATACAAACCTTTCAGAAGAGCTTATCAAAGAAGGATTTGTACTTGAAGTTATCAGTAAGATCCAGACAATGCGTAAGGATTCCGGCTTTGAAGTAATGGATCACATCAAAGTATCACTTAACGGAAACGATAAGCTTGCAGCAATCGTTAAGGATAACAACGACAGCATCGCAACAAAGGTTCTCGCTAACGAAATCGTATTTGGTACAGACGTTGCCAATGCAAAAGAATGGGATATCAACGGCGAGAAAGTTACTATCGGTGTTGAGAAGGTATGAAAAAATTTTTTGAATAAGATTTGATTCGGAGCCCTCGGAAAGCACTGCTTTCCGAGGGCTTTTTGCATATATATACATGCATTCTTGAACATAAAGTTCAAGAATGCATCAACCAAGCCAATTTGAATCGACTTTGTCGATGAGGCTTGGTTGACTCTTGAATCACTTTCTCACGAAATCCGCAGCTAGTGCGGATTTCTGTAATTTCATTTAAGATGTCATATCTTTTTAAAATTGCTAAGATAACGCATTTTATATGCCGATATAATGTATGGACGCAAGGATGCGGCTACTTTGCATGGATGCAAAAAAAGTTGTTGATGACATCGTTTTTTGTAATGAGAAGGATGCAGCATGGTAGTACAGCATAACTTAGCGGGAATGAATTCGAATAGACAGCTTGGAATAACGACTACCATGATGGCAAAGTCGTCGGAAAAGTTGTCATCGGGATATAGGATAAACAGAGCGGCGGATGATGCGGCAGGTCTTGCGATCAGCGAAAAGATGAGAAGGCAGATAAGAGGACTTTCGAAGGGCTCTGAGAATGTGCAGGACGGAATATCGCTACTTCAGGTAGCGGACGGGGCGTTGGTAGAAGTTCATGATATGCTTCAGAGACTCAATGAACTTGCAATAAAGGCGTCAAATGAGACGCTGCAGACATCTGACAGAAACTATATTCAGAAAGAAGTAGACCAGATCAAAGAAGAAATAGATCATATAGGCGCAACGGCAGCTTTTAACGAGAGACTTTTGTTTGATGATCTTTATCCGAGCGGATTGCCGTTTAAAAAACTTTCGGATGTTATAAAATCATCAGCGGCAGAAACAGGAAGCTTGAAAGAAGCGTACTACAAAAACGGAAAATATTATCCTGCCGCCACATTGGATTTCAGTAGAGTTGATTCATCGGTGATAAGCGCTTTGGACGGAAAGGAATTTTCATTTACCTGTGCACAAAATTGCAGTGAGGTATTCAAATTTTCTTTTGACACGTCCACTTCAGATTGCAGAATAGAAGGATCAACGACGCGGGGAAGCGGAACGCATAACTATATAATCGGAATTGAAGATTGTAGCTCCGGAGTTGATATCGTAAATAAGATGTTTGACTTTGCGTATAATAATCCTTTGACGGGGACAGATCAGTCTATAAATACTACGAGTTCGATTGCGGTAAGTCATTCCAATACTATAGATAGAACAGGAGACGCCGAATTTGTTCTTTGGGGGGATGTAGGATCAGGCTTCGCTACCGCCGAACAAGCGAAAAACCATGAATTTTCTTCGGGAATGGGACAGGTTGATTGCTCATCTTTTGACGTAGGGATAAATGAAGTAAGAGATCTTTGGATACAGAGCGGACCCGGAGGCGGGGATGGATTGTTCATCACGATCAACAGAGTGAACAGCGAAATAATCGGAATAAAAAATCTGGATGTAACATCGTCTGTGACAGCGAAATTGGGTATAGAAAAAGTAAAAGAGGCAATCGGCACAGTAAGTGAGGAAAGAGCTTCTCTCGGAGCACAGCAAAACAGACTTGAGCATATATACAAAAACAATATGAACACCGAGGAAAACACTCAGGCAGCGGAATCTCTTATCAGAGACACGGATATGGCTGAAGAAATGGTCAGATATTCCAATAACAACATACTTGCGCAGGCTGGACAGTCAATGCTTGCGCAGGCTAATCAGACCAATCAGGGAGTAATGGCGCTATTACAGTGAAAATGGAAGGGACGTAAAAGAACGTGGTAGTACAGCATAATATAACTGCAATGAACTCGAACAGACAGCTTGGAATAACAACCAATGTTCAGGCAAAGTCTTCAGAGAAGCTGTCTTCGGGATATAGGATAAACAGAGCGGCGGATGACGCGGCAGGCCTTGCGATATCTGAAAAGATGAGACGTCAGATCCGCGGCCTTACTCAGGCGTCTGCTAATGCACAGGATGGAATATCTTTTGTCCAGATAGCTGACGGTGCGCTTAATGAAGTTCATGAAATGTTGCAAAGAGGAAGCCAGCTTGCGGTGAAGGCTGCAAACGGAACCCTCACAGACACCGATCGTGAATATATAAATGCTGAGGTTTCCAAGCTCAAAGAAGAGATAAATGCAATAGCGGGAAAGACAACCTTTAATGAAATACAGATTTTCCCTTCAAACGGATCTTCCGCGACGGAAATGAGTGCCGCGCAGAAAACGCTCGCAGCTAAGATAGCAAACGAGTACGTTCCGACAGCAGTTAGTCAGATTGTAAGTAAACTGTCAGGCTCTCTTGGAGGGAAGCTCAGCGAGCTTGCGGCAAATTCGACCGTAGAGGATGCCTATGGCATGAAGCTTGATATTTCAAATATAGACGGTCCTTCAAATACTCTCGCATATATGCAGTCGTCTTTTTATTATAACAATCCCGGATACGATGAATATGTAGCGGGACAGTTATTGATGAAAATTGATTCGGCTGACTTTAGTTCTGTAAATCTTACTGCGAAGCAGCAACAGGAGCTTGAGTCTACAATTGCACATGAACTTATGCATGGTGTTATGGATATACTGCTTCCTGAGGGAATGTTTACTTCCGAAGATCCTGCGGATGACAATAAAGGAAATCTGCCCAAATGGTTCAAAGAAGGCACAGCACAACTTGTAGGAGGCGGATTCACAACAGGTTGGAATAACTATATTATTGATATTGTAAAAAGTTCTTCAGAAGAAGCCGATAAACTCGCTGCGGTGAGAAGTTATCTCAAGAACGGAACTTTTCATGTTGATGGCAAAAGGCAGCTTAAACCAAAGGAAGGTATGACTGTGGAAGACAGACCATATGGACACGGATATCTTGCATGTGCATATCTTTGTCAGCTTGCAAGCGGTCAGACTGATGTAAGTCAGGGAAGCCTCATAAACGGAGCAGATAAGATATTTAACGCGCTGATGGCAAATGAGCAGAATTATAAGAATGGATCTGCAAATATTAAATCGTTTGAAGGCGTGATAAATTCTGTGATACAGGGAAGCGGAAAGCAGTTGAGCGATGTTATAAGCGAAGTTAACACCGGCGGAGTTGATGCGGCGGGGGTTGTGCTTAAACTTGCAAATGCGTGTAACCCCGGAAGCGGAGAATTGTTTGGTGCAGGATCATTAATTGCCTCAAGCTTAAGTTCATCGAGTGTTTTGGGATCGACGGTTTCTTCCAGGCAGGCAATGTATGTTACAAATATTGATGCCGCATCTACGGAGGAAAGTACCGAGGATAGCGATGAAACAATTCTTTATCTTCAGGTGGGAGCAGATTCTACGGAAGAAAACAGGATAGGGCTCAAGAGGTTTGCTCTGTCTGCTTCCGCACTCGGAATACAAGAGACAAATACACGAACCGCTCAGGATTCCCGAGAAGCAATCGGTCAATTCAAAGGAGCGTTGTCAAATGTGAGCGCGATGCGTTCGTACTATGGCGCAATGCAGAACAGATTGGAGCATACCATCAGAAACCTTAACAATGTGGTTGAGAACACAACGGCATCGGAATCACAGATTCGTGATACGGATATGGCTGATGAAATGGTAAGATTCTCAAATAACAATATACTTGCACAGGCAGGTCAGTCAATGCTTGCACAGGCAAATCAGACCAATCAGGGAGTTTTGGCATTATTGCAATAAGGAAAGGCTGTATATAGGGAGTTACTAAATATTATAGAAAAGTGTACTTTTTTGCGGTAAAATTAAAGAGTATACTTTTTTATTATGGCAAAGTTTTCTTTATGAGGAGGGTCATATGAAGAAGAAACAGCTCCCATTCGATAAAGAGTTATTTACACGTAGCGTGCTATACAATGTTAAGACACTTTATAGGAAAACCATGGAAGAGGCTACTCCGCAGGAAATATATCAGGCTTCGGCGTATGCTATAAAAGATGCGATCATAGATCACTGGATGACTACTCAGAAAGCTGCGGCAGAGCAGGATCCTAAGATAGTTTACTATATGTCCATGGAATTTCTTATGGGTAGGGCATTTGGGAACAATCTTATAAATCTTCAGGCTTATAAAGCGGTAAAAGAGGCTTTGGATGAGCTTGGAATAGACGTGAATGTCGTAGAGGACCAGGAACCCGATCCGGCGCTTGGAAACGGTGGTCTCGGAAGACTTGCCGCATGTTTCCTTGATTCTTTGGCAACTCTTGGATATATGGCATATGGATGCGGTATTCGATACAAGTACGGAATGTTCAAGCAGACAATCCGCGACGGATATCAGGTCGAAGTACCTGATGCATGGCTTGAAAACGGAAATCCCTTTGAACTTAGAAGAAGTGAATATGCCAAAGAGGTTAAGTTTGGCGGATATGTAAATGTCTATACCGATGATACCGGAAGGACAGTATTTAAACAGGAAGGATATCAGGTTGTAAGAGCAATTCCGTACGATCTTCCTATCCTCGGCTACGGAAACGGCATGGTCAATACTTTAAGAATATGGGACGCCGAGCCTATACAGTGCTTCCAGCTTGACTCTTTTGACAAGGGCGATTATCAGAAGGCTGTAGAGCAGGAAAATCTTGCAAGCCAGCTCTGTGAAGTCCTTTACCCGAACGATAATCATATTGCGGGAAAAGAACTGAGATTAAAACAGCAGTATTTCTTTATATCCGCATCTGTTCAGACTGCGCTTAAGAGATATTTAAAGGATCATGACAATATAAAGAAGTTTTACACCAAAGCGGTATTCCAGCTTAACGATACGCATCCGACTGTTGCGGTCGCAGAGCTTATGCGACTTCTCATGGATGAATATTATCTTACCTGGGATGAGGCTTGGGAAGTGACGGTTAAGACATGCTGCTATACAAACCACACCATAATGTCGGAAGCGCTGGAAAAATGGCCGGTTGACCTGTTCCAGAGACTTCTTCCGAGAATTTATCAGATAGTGGATGAGATAAACAGAAGATTTGTTGACCAGATAATGAGACAGTACACCGGTTCTGCGGGAATTGATGTGCAGTCCAAGATAAGAAGCATGGCAATTCTTTACGACAATCAGGTTAAGATGGCGCATCTTGCCATTGTCGGAGGACATTCGGTAAACGGTGTTGCGCAGCTTCACACAGAAATCCTTAAAAAGAGAGAGCTTAAGGATTTCTATGAGATGATGCCTGAAAAATTCAATAATAAGACAAACGGAATAACTCAGAGGAGATTCCTTCTTCACGCAAATCCTCTTTTGGCGGACTGGATCACGGCTAAGATAGGCGATGGCTGGGTAACGGATCTTTCCCAGATGGACAAGCTAAAGAGTTATGTTGATGACAAGAAGGCACAGGCTGAGTTTATGGAGATCAAGTACAAGAATAAAGAGCGTTTGGCGAAATATATTCTTGAGCATAACAACATAGAAGTCGATCCCAATTCCATATTTGATGTTCAGGTAAAAAGACTTCACGAATATAAGAGACAGCTCCTTAATATTCTGCAGGTCATGTATAAGTATCATGACATCAAGAGCCATCCGAATAAGGACTTTTATCCCAAGACATATATCTTCGGAGCAAAGGCTGCAGCAGGCTACTTAACTGCTAAGCTAACAATTAAGTTAATTAATTCAGTGGCTGATGTCATCAACAAAGATGCCTCTATCGGAGGTAAGATAAAAGTAGTATTTATCGAGGATTACAGAGTATCAAATGCTGAGCTCATCTTTGCTGCGGCGGATGTTTCCGAGCAGATCTCGACTGCAAGTAAAGAAGCTTCCGGAACGGGAAACATGAAGATGATGCTTAACGGAGCGGTTACGCTTGGAACTATGGACGGTGCCAACGTTGAGATTGTAAATGAAGTTGGAGAGGACAATGCCTTTATTTTCGGTCTTTCTTCTCAGGAAGTAATGGACTATGAGAAGAACGGCGGATACAATCCTATGGACATTTACAACAGTAATCCCAACGTAAAAGCAGTTCTGAACATGCTGGTTGACGGAACTTTTTCCAAGAATAAAGAGCTCTTTAGACCGCTGTATAACTGCCTTCTTAACACTAATAATTCTTCAAAGGCCGATCAATATTTTATATTGAAAGATTTTGAGGCATATCTTGAGGCGCAGAGGAGAATATCTGAAGCTTATGCGGATAAGAAGCGCTGGGCCAGGATGGCGCTTATGAATACGGCATGTTGCGGAAAGTTCTCGTCTGACAGAACAATTCAGGAATATGTGGATGAAGTATGGAAGCTCGACAAGGTGGAACTTCCCGTAAAATAAGAAAACGGCATGAAATATGCATGAATAGTGGGATTCCGAAGATACAAGCGATTCTTTGGAATCCCTTTTTTGACGTATTTTTGAGAAGCGTTCTTTTGTGATATAATACTCTAAGATTATATGTACGCTTCTTTTTTATTTGATAATTGTCAAATAAGAAATGGTGGGCGTATGGAGGAACAGATGGCAAAAAATTTACCCGATGAGCTTGCGGACATGGGCAAAGAAATTTTGCGTGATGTCTCAACAGCGATTGAAAAGAATGACTACAGTAAACTTGCTTCTGACATAGCAAATACGGTTAAGGCGGTTACTGTCACATCAATAGACAGAAGAACAACATATGCGAGTGGAAGGCAGAATAGACCGAACGGTCAACAATATGGCTATCAGCGACAGACCGGATATGTGCCTTATGCAAAAGCAAAGCCGTTAAAGCCGGTTCCTTTTTTAATGAAAAGAGTTTCCAGGTATAACGGAGCCGGTTCGATAATATTTGGCAGTATAGGCGCGGTATGTCTTATGCCGATGTCGCTTGCAGCTTTACTCGTTGCGGGAGCGAATCCGCTTGTCGCGATTCCGGCTTTTCTTTTTTTGTTTTGTGTTTTTCAGATTATAAAAGGGACAAAAAAGCTTAATCTTACCAAGAAATTTTATGAGTACGGACAAATGGTCGGGGAAGCCGAGTATTTTGAAATAAGTAAGCTTGCTTCAAGGTGCCTTAAGACAGACAAAGAGGTGATTAAGGAACTGAAAGCCATGATAAAAGCGGGATATCTTCCAAGAGCCAGATTTGATGCCACGGAGAAAAATCTGATGATCACCGATAATGCATATAATCTTTACATCGGTGCGGAAAAGGACAAGCTTGAGAGAGAAAAGAAAGCTCTGGAGCAAGATGCCGCAAAAAAAGCAGTCCTTGACGGAATGTCTTCTGAAGTCAGAAATATTCTGGAAGAAGGCGATGACTATATTAAATTTGTGAGAAAGATAAATGATGTAATCCCCGATACCGAGGAGATGTCCGATAAGCTATACCGACTGGAAGAGATAATGAACAGGATTTTTACTCAGGTAAAAAAGGACAACCAGAGCGCGGATGAGCTTCACAAGCTGATGAATTATTATCTTCCTACGACCAGAAAACTGCTTTCTGCTTATGTTGAACTTGATAAGCAGCCCGATGCCGGGGAAAATATAGTTCAGACCAAGAAAGAAATAAGCCAGGCCATGGATACCATAAATATGGCTTTTGAGAAACTGCTTGACAGTATGTTTCAGGATATGGCATGGGATATTTCGTCAGATATATCAGTCATGAAAACAATGATGGCACAGGACGGATTAACCGAGAGTGGTGTTGCCATGCAGATGAAAGAATAATCAATGTTATGATCTAAGGAGGATTTATGAGCGAAGAATTAAATTTCGATGCAGCACCTGTTGCACCTACATTGTCTTTTGGCGCGGAAGAACCGAAGGCAGCCGTTGAAGAGCCCAAAGAAAAAGTCAAAGACAACGGTAATATAGCTATGGAAGCACAGCTTTCAGCCGAAGAACTTAAGCAGGTTGAGGAATTCAGTAAGCAGATAGATATCTCAAATTCATCGGGAATCATGAATTACGGCGTAGGAACGCAGAAGAAACTTGCAGATTTTTCCGAGAAAGCGCTTGATAATGTAAAGACTAAGGACATGGGTGAAGTTGGTGGAATGATCACCGATCTCGTCACACAGCTTAAGGATTTCGAGATTGCAGAGGATGAGAAAGGCCTTAAAGCGCTGTTTAAGAGAAGTGCAAATAAGTTCGAAGCCATCAAGGCTAAATACAGCAAAGTTGAGACAAATGTTCAGACAATAAGCAATGAGCTTGAGAAACATCAGGTTACCCTTATGAAAGATGTTGAGATTCTCGACAGAATGTATGAGCTCAATCTTAATTATTTTAAAGAAATCTCTATGTATATTCTTGCAGGTAAGAAGAAACTTGAAGAAGAGAGAAACACTACACTCGTAGACCTTCAGAAAAAAGCAGCGGAATCCGGACTTCCGGAAGATGCAGAGAAGGCAAAAGATTTTGCTAACTTATGCGACAGATTTGAGAAAAAGATCTATGATCTGGAGCTTACAAGAACAATTGCAATGCAGACAGGTCCGCAGATCAGAATGGTACAGAGTTCCAATACAGTTATGGCTGAGAAGATTCAGTCGACCATCGTAAATACAATTCCTCTTTGGAAAAACCAGATGGTAATCGCAATCGGAATCGAGCATTCAACGCAGGCTGCAAAGGCTGAAAGAGAAGTGAACGATATGACGAACAAACTTCTTAAGAAGAATGCAGATGCCCTCAAGGTCGCTACAATCGAGAGTGCAAAGGAAGCTGAGCGAGGAATCGTTGATATCGAAACACTAAAGCATACAAATGAATCTCTTATTTCGACACTCGATGAGGTACTTAAGATTCAGACAGAAGGAAAAGAAAAACGTAGAGAAGCCGAAGCGGAACTTGCACAGATTGAAAATCAGTTAAAAGATAAACTACTTCAGGCAGCTAAAAATTAATCGAAATATAGATTAACGTTATTTAGAAAAAAATAAAAACAGAAAAAGCATTTTTTCAGATTGCCATCAAAGGCATCCGAAAAAATGCTTTTTTGTTATGCGTAATTTTTTAAACGAGAAAAAACGTTTAATCTACCGTGAGTTAAAATTAAATAAATGACACTAATATTAATTAAAATGGTAAAAAATGAATGTGTTTCTTCTTATTAATATAGTGTTTTAAAAACATAAAAGATTGTAATCTGTCATGTGGCATTTATTTTATGAGTAGAAGCGTGCTTTTCATTTTGCGTCTCATTGCATCCGAGAAGTTTAAGTATTGTTAGTCTGCTAAGCGAGTTAAGATTATCTGCTATGGGAATTAATGAATTAATCTTCTTTTCAATCTCGGGAGCGCTGAGCAGTAGCTTGGTCTTGTACATGTCGATCAGGAGTTTGTAAGTTGCGGTGATATCCGTTCTCGTCTTCACGGCAAACTCAAGAACTTTGGTGGCGTCTTCGTAGCGGCCTGCGTCGTATAGAGCCTTGCCCCAGCTTTGAAGTGCGCGGACGAGAGTTGTATAGTTCTGGTCGTAGGCTGAAAGCTCTGTAATATTGGCGGTTCCGTACTCGAGCTTTAAGTCGGTATTGGATATTCCGGTGAGATTAACAATCTTTTCATTTTTCAATGCGAGCACATTTTGTTCAGAATTTTCCAGTTCTTTGTTGCTTCCGTGTGTTCCAAACGGAAGAACGTCAACGGGAATGTAGATATAATCAAGGTTTTCGAGACTTTTTCTTCTGACGTTATTGGATTTACGTTCTTTTTCCCAAAAACTTATCTCGCGAGCCTCTTCTTTCCTGCTTACTCGGCGCATGCTAATATTAAAAAAAAATGCGACAATAATAATACTTGCTAAAAAGGGAAATTTCATCTATAATTACCTTCCATAAACACATTTGATAGTTTTTCACGTACAATTTTAGCACAAAATAACGCTTATAGGACAATTTAGGACAAAAGGAAAGTAGGAAGTGGAAGTATTATGAAGAGATTTTTTTGCGGACTCGCTCTTTCTGTACTCACTCTGGCAGCCGTTCCCGTGGGACAGGTATCTGCTGCAGGCAACACGATAGCAAAGGGCGTAAAGATCGGGGACATTGACGCGTCTGGAATGACGGTCGAGGAAGCTAAGGAGGCTGTTGAGAAAAAGGTAAGAGAAGTAGCTGAAGGCGAATTGATTCTTACAGGTGGAAATGGAAAAAAGATACCGGTTAAGGGCTCTGAATTGGGGATAACATGGAGCAATCCAAATGTTATCAAGGATGCGTATGCCATCGGACACGAAGGAAACGTTGTCGAGAGATACAAAGAAGGCAAGGATGTTGAAGAAAGCACTGTAAAGTTTGATATCGAGTATGGTATTGACAAGGAAGCACTTTCAAAAGTACTCCGTAAGTGTAGTACTGAATTTAACAGCGACCTTGAAAATGTTAACCTTGCTAAGGAAAAGGCCAAAGAGGAAAAAAATAAAAAGGGCACAAAGGAAAAGAGAGAAAGAGCTCTTAAAGAGGGCGAAGGCGATCAGGCAACAGGTATAACGGGATATCTTGTAAACATGGAAGAGTCTAAAGCAATCCTTAAGGATTTCATTGCTAATTCATGGACTCCCGAGAACAACGAAGTTGAACTTGCTGTTAGGACTGTTGATGCCTTCAAGAACGAAGAAGCATTGCAGAAGATGAGTGATGTTCTCGGAACATACACTACAGGATATAGGGATTCAGGTGCCGCAAGAAGTGCAAATATTGAAAACGCTTGCGGACTTTTGAACGGAATAACACTTGAGCCCGGTGAAGAACTTTCAATTCTTGATACAATCACACCATTCAGTGAAGAAAATGGTTATTATCCGGCCGGTTCATACTTGAACGGTCTTGTTGTTGAGAGTATCGGTGGTGGTATCTGTCAGGTATCATCAACTCTGTATAACGCAGTACTCTTGGCAGAACTTGATGTTATTGAGAGACATAATCATTCAATGATCGTGTCTTATGTTGAGCCTTCCGCAGATGCTGCTATAGCGCAGTCAGGCGGAAAGGATTTCAAGTTTAGAAACAATACAGATTCACCGATCTACATTGAGGCTATCTGCACACCTGATAAGCATGTTACATTCACAATTTATGGACATGACAACAGACCTGCAGGAAGAAAAGTTACTTACAAGAGCATTATTCTTGATAAGACACCTGCATCAGAAGATAAATACATGACAGATCCTTCACAGGCACTTGGCTATGTAGGAATGCAGTCTGCTCACCTTGGATACAAGTCACAGCTTTGCAAGGTTGTTGAGGAGAACGGTGTTGAATCTGCAACAAAGATAATCAATACCAGCACATACAACATGGTTCCCAGAATTATCATGGTTGGAACAAAGGGTGCAACTGAGGCTGATATTGCTGAGCTTAAGACAGCAATGGATACAAAGGAAATTAAGACTGTAAGAAATGTTGCACAGGAACTTGGTAAGAAGAAATCTGTTGCAGCAAGCCTAAATACAGACTCAGAGGCTGATCAGAAGAAGACTGTTACTACTGATTCAGATCTTGAGGGCGCAGAGGCAAGAAATGATAAGCCTGAGAATAAAGAGAAGAAAAAGGGCATATTAAGCGAAGGCTAAAAACTGATCAAGACCCGGAGAAGGCATGAAAATAGGCAAAATTTCAGAGAACATTCTTAAGAGATCTGTTTTAAAGTTGATAAAAACTGAACATAAAAAAGATATTAGCGCAGCTGTAGGGACAGACTGCGCTTTTTCTGAACCTAAAAAAGTGTATTCTGCCGTTGCTCCCGTAACTGAAAAAGTTGATAATGCCGGATATTATGCGGTTATGAAAGCGGTTGGAAATCTTGTTATCCACGGGATAGAGCCTGATCATGTGACAGTGTCCATTCTTCTTCCCGAAGAAACGGAGGAGAAGCAGCTTAAAGCTATTGTCAGAGATGTAATAGCTGCATGCAATGAATACGGAGTTACATATGCCGGCGGGCATACCGAGGTGACAAGTGCGGTAACAAGGCCCGTTATTACGGCAAACTGCATGGGAACTGCGGAAAATGGCGGCTTTGACATTGGTAAAAATAAAAAGCTTAAATCCGGTCTTGCTCTTGTTATCACTAAGTGGATAGGGCTTGAAGGAACGGCAATGCTGGCGCAACAGGGAAGGGAAGAGCTATGCTCCAAATATCCGGTTCCTTTTGTCAGAGATGCCATTGAATTTAAGGATTATCTCAATGTGGCGAAAGAGGCCGCAGTCGCCATTAAGTCCGGAGCTGTCGCTGTTACCGATATCTCGAACGGAGGAGTATTTGCTTCACTTTGGGATATTGCAGAGCGAGCCGGAACCGGACTTTGCGTAGATTTAAAAAGTATTCCGATAAGACAGGAAACGGTAGAAATCTGCGAGTTTTATGAAATCAATCCATATCAGCTTTTGTCGGGAGGTGCGCTGCTTATCGCTTGTGAAGACGGTGATAGGCTTGTGGCAGAATTTGAGAAAGAGGGAATACCCGCGAAAGTTGTTGGATATTTAAAAAACGGAAACGATAAGATAATCACAAATGCAGATGAATCAAGGTTTCTTGAGATGCCGGGATGCGACCGGATACATAAAATACTCGGATAAATGCTCAGAAAACGTTTTTTGTAGTATTATATATATCGGGATGATAATCAGGAGGATGGAGATATGAGCATCAGAGAAGAAATTTTAACAATTATTGAGAAAAACAGCCGAATCAATGTACAGGAACTTAGTGTACTTATCGGTTCAGAAGAAATAACAGTCGCAAATGAGCTTAAGGCCCTTGAGGACGAAGGCGTAATCTGCGGTTATCATACAATGGTTGACTGGTCAAAGACAAGCATTGATAAGGTTAACGCCCTTATTGAAGTGAAGGTTACACCGCAGAGAGGCATTGGCTTTGATAACATAGCTGAGAGAATATACAAATACCCTGAAGTAAAAAGTGTCTATCTTATGAGTGGAGGCTTTGACCTTATGGTAATTCTTGAAGGAAAGACTCTGCAGGAAGTAGCGGGCTTTGTTAACAATAAACTTGCTACACTTGATACTGTGCTCAGTACCGCGACACACTTTATTCTCAAGAAATACAAGGATCACGGAACAATACTGACCAGAAAGTACGAAGACACAAGGGAGAAGATAACACCATGAAAAATCCGATAGGAAAGAAGATTGTTGATATAAAGCCCTCGGGGATCAGAAAGTTTTTTGACATTGTTCAGGAGACAGAGGGAGCTATATCTTTGGGTGTGGGCGAGCCTGACTTTGACACACCTTGGCATATAAGAGATGAGGGAATCTACTCACTGGAGAAGGGAAGGACATTCTATACTTCCAACTCCGGACTGAAGGAGCTTAGAACAGAAGTTTCTGAGTATATAAAGAGAACTCAGGGAGTGAGCTACGATCCCTTAAAAGAAATTTTTATAACGGTAGGAGGATCGGAAGCAATCGATCTTGCGCTTAGAGCAATGATAGATCCGGGTGACGAGGTGCTTATTCCTCAGCCCAGTTACGTATCATATGAGCCTTGTGCAATACTTGCAGATGCAACTCCTGTAATAATTGAGCTTAAGGAAGAGAATCAGTTCAGACTGACTGCTGAGGAAGTTCTTGAGAAAGTAACGGATAAGACCAAGATTCTTGTTCTTCCGTTCCCTAACAATCCGACAGGTGCGGTTATGGAAAAAGAAGATCTTGAAAAGATCGCAGCAGTTGTAAGAGAAAAAGATCTCTACATAATCTCCGATGAAATTTACGGAGAACTCACATACAACGGAAAGCATGTGTCTATTGTTTCGCTTCCCGGTATGAAAGAGAGAACTATTCTGATAAACGGTTTCTCAAAGGCATATGCAATGACAGGTTGGAGACTTGGATATGCTTGCGGACCCGAAGAAATCATGACACAGATGGTCAAGATTCATCAGTTTGCGATCATGTGTGCACCCACAACCAGCCAGTATGCTGCTGTGGAGGCGCTTAAGAACGGTGATGAAGATGTAAAGATGATGCGTGAGCAGTACAACCACAGAAGAAGATATCTTTTGAATGAGTTTAAGCGCATCGGACTTCCGTGTTTTGAACCATACGGAGCGTTTTACGTTTTCCCGTGCATAAAGAAGTTTGGAATGACCAGTGATGATTTCTGTACAAGGCTTCTTAAAGAGGAAAAACTTGCAGTTGTTCCCGGAACGGCGTTTGGCGATTGCGGAGAAGGATATATCAGAATTTCGTATGCATATTCGCTTGATAATTTGAAAACTGCAATGGAAAGACTTGAAAACTTCATATCAAGATTATAAAAAATACCCCGGAGGAATCATCCTTCGGGGATTTGCTTTTCGATAAATCATTAAATCAGAAATCCAACTTTGAATCAAAAAGATTTGTTTCAAACAGTTTGTTGTATCCCTGCCATCCGGGTTCTGTGATGTTGTTGAGGATTTCGGTAAATGTCTCCATCTTTGCATCGGTATTGTCTGCCATATTAAGGGCAACAGCCTCGATAATTGAAGGCTTTTTGGGTGAACCGTATTCGTATTCTCCGTGGTGAGCAAGGATGCAGTGTATGAGCTCCTGCTTTAAAAGAGTGGGGAAGCCGTTGATGTTCTTAACCTTATCGTTTATCATCTCAGCACCGATAACGATATGTCCGAGAAACTGACCTTCATCCGTGTAATCATTTGTCGGGAAAAGACTAAGTTCTCTAGTTTTGCCGATATCATGGCACATTGCGGCGGTAAGCAGAAGATCTCTTTTGAGAACGGGATAAGATTTGCAGTAATAATCGCAAAGCTTCGTTACGCTGAGGGTGTGTTCCAAAAGTCCGCCTATAAATCCGTGATGCACAGTTTTTGCGGCGCTTGATTTGCGGAATTTATTTATAAAATCTTCGTCCTGTACGAAGAACTCTTCAAGGAGTTTCTTGAGATAAGGATTTTCAACAGTTCCTATTATTCCGAGAAGTTCTTTGTACATCTGGTCGTTATCTTTTGATGATACGGGAAGATAAAGCGCAGGATCGTATTCTCCTTCATGGCACTTTCTGGCACGTTTAACATTGATCTGAATTGCACCGTTAAAACTTGTAACTTCTCCGAAAATATCAAGATAATCGGCATCATCGAAGTCATCAATACCTTCGCTGTTGGGCTCCCAGATCTTGGCATCTACGGTTCCCGTTTTATCCTGAAGAGTAACGGAAAAATATTCCTTACCATTCTTGGTCGTGGCGCTGAGCTTGTGTTTGCACATATAGATGTCTGCTATTCTGTCGCCGGGTCTTAAGTCTTTTAAAAATTTCATTGAAATCCTCTTTCTAAATCTGAAAATTAGTCGTGTGTAGCGCTTTCAAGCGTAACCTGCGTTTTAATCTCTGTATAACCTTTGTTAGATTGTCTCATTACAGTAACTGATATTATATCATCAGGAGAGTAATCGGCAAGTTTTTTAACAAATGCGTCAAAAGAAATAATATCATTGTCATCAAGTTTTGTGATGATGTCGCCGCTTTGGATCAAGGCCTTTCTTGCGGGTGATGTTTCTTCCGTGGAAGTTACAAAGGCTCCCTGAGGCATGTTCATCTCATCGCGTATTGCTGCCGGGATATTTTTGCCGTAGATTCCGAAATATGCGCGTTGAGTCTTGTTTGAGAGATCTTCAATAAGATTTCTTAACTCTGTTATCGCTATCGCGGATATATGATTTTCCAGGCCTTTGCGATTTTTCTTGTTCTCATCGCTGTTATAATTCATATCTATGATGCCGAGAAGTTTGCCGTTTAGGTCAATGAGGGCACCTGTGCTGTCACTGCTTCCGGGCATATCGGTCGTAATAATCTTGTAATTGGAGTCTGCAAGATACAAAGGAGACTTGTCCGAAGTTATCAATCCGATAGAAACAGAACGCTGAATACCTGTCGGGCTTCCGATCGCGATGACGGGAGTGGCCGTCAGATTGGTAAAATTGGTATTTGCAAAATCCGCAGTTTTAATTGTTTCTTTGGTGGATTCTTGTATTGATGAGAGCTTGACGGTGATAACGCAAAGCTTTGTGATATTGTCCGTAAGGCACATTTCAGCTTCTGCCATCGATTCGTCGTTAAATGTAACTCTTATATTCTTTGCATTTTTTACGGCAGATGACGGAACAAGGATAAATAGAGCAGCTCCGTTGTCTGCGACGATAACACCTGACGCACCGTTGTTTTCAAAAGAGTCGTTGAACCAGTCGGTGTTGTTTGCCACGCCGGTCACTCTTACAATGCTCTTAGATGCTTCATCGGCCACATCCTTAAGAGAAGATGTCATTATTTTGGCAAAATCGGATCCGTTGAACGCATAGGAAGCAAGCGCTTCATCCAGCTGATTTTTTTGATTTTCTTCATTTTGCTGTGCTTCATTTTCGGCAATTTCAGTGTCGTCGGCAAACATTTCTTCGGGAGTAAGCTCATCGCTGGCTGATTCCTCAGGAAGAGAGATTTTCTCGGGCTGACTTTCGGGGTACAATCTGTCGCTTAAAAGAGGCTGCAACAGAAGGAATGTAAGACAAGACACCAACCCAAACACGACAGCCATTGAAGCGGTTATTATGGTTCTTCTGAGAAGCTTTTTTCTGTTTATGGGGCGCTGTTTTATCTTTTCACTTATAAACGAGGTATCTTTTTTGTTCTCGTCCTGATCGTTAAAAGGCATATCATTTCCTCCGTTTTACTATCCAATTATAGCCGCTTTTTGGGCTGAATACTAGCCACAAGGTCTTATAAATGATAAACTGTAGTTTGGATATTTGTGTAAAAGATGTGGTATTAAGGGATATAAGATGAATCAAAAAGCACTTCACGTACTTGAGTACGATAAAATAACAGAGAGACTTACAGAACATGCAAGTTCGGAGCCGGGAAAGAAGCTTTGCAGAGAGCTTGTTCCGTCATCTGATATAAAAGAGATCAGAAAAAATCAGCAGAAGACAAAAGACGGAATTGACAGGATATTCAAAAAAGGCTCGATTTCTTTTGGCGATAACAAGGATTTTACAGGTGTTCTTAAGGCGCTTAAAATAGGCAGCTCTTTGGATGCGGCAAATCTTCTTAGGATTGCGGCTTTTTTGGATAACGTAAACAGAGTAAAGTCATACGGAAGACCGCAGAGAGACGGCGAAGCAAGGGATTCTCTTTCAGAGAGTTTTGAGCTTTTGGAGCCGCTTACTTTTGTTTCTCAGGAAATCAGAAGGTGCATTGTTTCCGAAGATGAGATCAGCTCTGACGCAAGTCCGGCGCTTAAGCACATAAGGCGCGACATTATGCTGACCAATGACAGAATACACGAGCAGCTTGGCAGGATGATAAACGGATCTATGAGGACATATCTTCAGGATGCGGTTGTTACCATGCGTGGAGACAGATATTGTATTCCTGTTAAGGCTGAGTATAAGTCGCAGATAAACGGACTTGTTCACGACCAGTCGTCTTCCGGTTCGACTCTTTTCATCGAGCCTGCGGCGGTTGTTGAGCTTAATAACAAGTTAAAAGAGCTTATGCTACATGAGAGTGCCGAGATTGATAAGATACTCGCGGAGCTTAGCGTAAAGGTTTCTGAGCACGTAAACGATATCAAATACAATTCGGAGATAATGACCGATCTTGATTTCATTTTTGCGAAGGCTTCTTACGCACTTGAGATCAACGCGATACCGCCGGTGTTCAATGACCGTCACTATTTCGATATCAGAAAGGGCAGACATCCTCTTATCGACAAGAATAAGGTAGTGCCGATAGATGTTTATGCCGGAAAAGATTTTGGAATGTTGATAATCACAGGTCCAAATACGGGTGGTAAGACTGTAACCCTTAAGACTGTAGGTCTTTTGACCATAATGGGACAGGCGGGGCTTGCGATACCTGCAGGCGACAGATCTGAGCTTTCCGTATTCGATGAAGTATATGCGGATATCGGAGACGAGCAGAGTATCGAGCAGTCTCTTTCAACATTTTCATCGCATATGACAAATACGGTTTCTATACTAAAAAATGCAGATGAGAATTCACTGTGTCTTTTTGATGAGCTTGGTGCGGGAACCGATCCCACAGAGGGAGCGGCTCTTGCCATTTCAATACTTAACGATCTTCATAAGCGAAATATCAGGACGCTTGCAACAACGCATTACAGCGAGCTTAAGGTTTATGCGCTCAATACTGCCGGTGTGCAGAATGCAAGCTGCGAATTTGATGTGGAATCATTGAAACCTACATACAGGCTTCTTATCGGAATTCCCGGAAAAAGTAATGCTTTTGCTATCTCTTCAAAGCTTGGTCTTTCGGAAGATATTATCGATGCGGCCAAAGAGCAGATAAGCACCGAGGATAAGAAGTTCGAGGATCTTCTTGCAGATCTTGAGATGAGCAGAAAGACAATCGAGAGCGAGAGGCTTGAGATTGCCGAGTATAAAAAAGAGGTTGAAGAGCTTAAGAAGCAGCTTGAGGAGAAGACCGATAAGCTCGACAGGCAGCGTGAGGAAATCCTCAGAGAAGCTAACGAGCAGGCAAGGGATATCCTTCAGGAAGCCAAAAATGTTGCGGACGAGACCATAAGAGTATTTAGAAAGGCAGGTCCCGGCGCGTCAATGCAGGATCTTGAGAGAGCCAGAACAGGTGTCGGCCAGAAGATTTCTGACAAGAATAAAGCAATATCGGTAAAAAAAGAAAAAGCAAAAGAGACTCATCCGATTTTGAAAGAATCGCAGCTTAAACTTGGAGAGTCTGTAAAGATAGTGTCCATGGGACTTAAGGGCACAATCAGTTCAAAACCTGACAAGGACGGAAATCTCTATGTTCAGTGCGGAATAATGCGTACCAAGACAAATATCAGAGATCTTGTTCTTGTAAAGGAAGATGACGGCAAGGCTGCAATGAAGAAGTTTTACGGAAGAGCCTCGGGAAGTTCGAAGATGGATCTTTCGCGTGCCGCAAATATAAAGACCGAAGTTAATCTTATCGGCAAGAACAGTGATGATGCGATCGCAGCTCTTGATAAGTATCTTGACGATGCCTACATGTCGCATCTTAACAATGTCAGAGTTGTGCACGGAAAAGGTGCGGGAATATTAAGACAGGCTGTTCATGCACATCTTAAGTCGGTTCCGTATGTAAAATCTTTTAAACTCGGAGAATTTGGCGAGGGAGATGCAGGAGTTACCATAGTGACGTTTATAAAGTGAGGGAAATAATAGGATATGGTTAGTAAACAGAAAATTCTGATAGTAGATGATGATAATAATATTGCGGAGCTCATTTCGTTATATCTTGTAAAAGAGTGTTTTGAAACAAGAATATGTAACGACGGTGAGTCTGCGATCAATGCTTTTGACAGTTTCAAGCCCAATCTGGTGCTTCTTGACCTGATGCTTCCGGGAATAGACGGATATCAGGTGTGCAGGGAGCTTAGGGCAACTTCTCAGGTTCCGATAATCATGCTTTCGGCAAAAGGAGAAGTTTTTGATAAGGTTCTGGGGCTTGAGATGGGCGCCGACGATTATATGGAGAAGCCTTTTGATTCAAAAGAGCTTGTTGCAAGGGTAAAAGCGGTTCTCAGAAGATATAAACCGCAGGCACAGGAGCAGGCTGAGTCGGACGATAAGGTTGTGAGATATCCGAATCTGGAGATCAACATGACCAATTATTCAGTGACATACATGGGGGAAAGAGTGGATATGCCGCCTAAGGAGATGGAGCTGTTGTATTTCCTTGCAGCTTCGCCCAACCATGTTTTTACAAGAGAGCAGCTTCTTGATCAGATCTGGGGATATGAGTATGTCGGCGATACCAGAACTGTAGACGTACATATCAAGAGACTCAGAGAAAAAATAAACGATCATGATAACTGGAGAATAGCAACGATCTGGGGAATCGGATACAAATTTGAGGTGCAACAGTAAATGAAACGGACACTTTATTTAAAGTTTCTTTTGGCATATTTGCTGTTTGGTATTTTCGGATTTATTGTTGTTGCGACATTTGTATATGATATGACCTATGAGAGATTAAGGCGTGATAAGGCCGATAACATGTACCGTGTTGCAACACAGATAGCAAATACGTATGCAGCTGATCTTTATACAAATATGGCTTCGCTTGAGACGGTTCATCAGCAGCTCGTGTCGTTGTCCATGTATATGGATGAATCTGTTATCTGGATAGTTAATCCGTCGGGAAGACTTGTCCTTGATTCCTCAAGAGTTTTTAAGCAGAATGAGGAAATTGCGATAAAGGACTTTGATCCCACTGTTATAGGGAATTCTTATTATACGATAGGAAATTTCTGGGGACAGCTGAGTGAGGAGAACTTAAGTGTTTTTGCGCCGATAACCGCAAACTGGAAAGTTCAGGCATATGTTGTTATTCATGAGCCTTTGTCGGCGATAAAAGCATCGGCAAATACGTTTCTGGATATTTCGTATCTGATGCTTCTTGTGCTGTTTCTTTTGTCGCTCATAATCCTTATCTTTTTCACGGAGCTGGTATATTTGCCGCTTAGGAAGATCACAACCGCGACAGAGCAGTATGCTGTGGGAAATATGAGCTACGAGTTCTCGGTTGAGTCTGAGGATGAGATGGGATATCTTGCGGCTTCTCTTGCATATATGGCGGGCGAGATAGCAAGGCAGGAGGACGATCAGAGGAAATTTATAGCCAACGTTTCGCATGATTTCAGGTCTCCGCTTACATCCATAAAAGGATATCTTGTTGCGATGCAGGATGGAACTATTCCGCCAGAGATGCATGAAAGGTATCTTGGAATCGTAATAAATGAGACCGATAGGCTTACAAAGCTCACAAATGAGATGCTTACGCTCAACAATTTGAATACAAAAGGAATGCTCCTTGATAAGAGCGACTTTGATATAAACAGTATTATCAGGACGGTTGCGGAATCTTTTGAAGGAACATGCCTTAACAAAAATATTGCGATAAATCTGGTGCTTACAGATGACAAGATGCTTGTAAATGCAGATATGAGTAAGATACAACAGGTTCTTTACAATCTTGTGGATAACGCAATCAAATTCAGCAATAAGAATTCAGCGATCAAGATTGAGACAACCGAGAAGCACAGCAAGGTATTTGTTTCCGTAAAAGACAGCGGAATAGGAATACCAAAGGACGATCAGAAGCTTATTTTTGACAGGTTCTACAAATCCGATCTTTCAAGAGGTAAGGATAAGAAGGGAACAGGACTTGGACTTGCCATTGTAAAAGAGATAATTAAAGCGCATGAAGAAAATATAAATGTCATCAGTACAGAAGGCGTCGGAACGGAATTTATCTTTTCCCTACCGAAGGCCAAGGCAATGGATGTGGATGACGAGGAGTAATAGAAAGTTATGCATATAGTTTTACATCAGCCGGAGATTCCGCAAAATACAGGAAATATCGGAAGGACATGTGTTGCGACGGGAACTTCGCTGCATCTTATAGAGCCGCTTGGATTCAGGCTCAATGAAAAAGAGCTTAAGCGTGCGGGAATGGACTACTGGGACAGGCTCGACGTCACAAGATATATGGATTTTAATGATTTTAATGAAAAGCATCCGGGAGCAAAAATCTGGATGGCTACTACAAAGGCAAAGCGCTCCTATACCGAAGTTTCTTTTGGCATGGATGATTTCATCATGTTTGGAAAAGAGAGCGCGGGGATTCCTGAAGAGATTCTTGTGGAAAACGAAGAGAATTGCATCAGGATCCCTATGGGAAATGACATCAGGTCTTTGAATCTGTCCAATTCTGTGGCGATTGTTTTGTACGAGGCGCTTAGACAGAATGATTTTAAGGGACTTGAGAAAGAAGGCGAACTTCACAGGCTTCATTGGAAGTAAAATCAGGTGGGATATATGGGTGGTAAAAAAGATATTGCGACTGCGGGCTACAAAAAGGATGATATCCTGACAGTCGATATAACCGATATTGGAAATGATGGAGAGGGCATAGGCAAAATAAATGGCTATACCCTTTTTATTAAGGACGCAGTTATCGGAGATAAAGTTAAAGCGAAGATAATGAAGGCGAAGAAGAACTATGCTTATGCGCATCTTGAAGAAGTTATTGAGCCTTCTAAGCATCGTATAACGCCAAAGTGCCCTGTTGCAAGACAGTGCGGCGGATGTCAGATACAGAGCATGTCCTATGAGAGGCAGCTTGAATTCAAGCAGAATAAAGTAAGAAACAATATCGTAAGGCTCGGCGGATTTGATGCGGAATTTGTTGATAGTGTGATGAAGCCGATTATCGGCATGGATGAGCCCTGGGAGTATAGGAACAAAGCGCAGTTCCCTGTTGGATGTGACAAGGAAGGGAAGATCGTAACGGGATTCTATGCAGGCAGATCCCACAATATCATTCCCATGACATCCTGCTGTATAGGTGTAAAAGAAAATGAAGAGATCATGGAGATTGTAAAGTCTCATATGATCGATAATCATGTGCGTCCATATGACGAAGTGTCGGGAAAAGGGCTTGTTCGCCATGTTCTTATTCGAAAGGGATTTACGAGCGGCGAGATAATGGTGTGTCTTGTTATCAATTATCGCGCGGCTTCAGGCACTTCAAAGAAAGCGAAGGCAGGGGCAGGTGGTGCGCAGGTTGAGTATATCGGCGGACAGAAGGCACTTGTCGAGAAGCTTTCTAAAGTTAAAGGCATGAGCAGTATCTCAGTCAGTATCAATACAGAAAAGACCAACGTTATCATGGGGCTTGAAGTTCATACTATCTGGGGAAAAGATACAATAAGCGATACTTTGTGCGGGCTTAAGTTTGAAATTTCTCCGCTTTCGTTCTATCAGGTGAATCCTGTGCAGACCAAGAAACTGTACGAGCAGGCAATCGAATACGCTGCGCTTACGGGAAAAGAAACTGTGTGGGATCTTTACTGCGGAATAGGAACCATTACTTTGTCTATGGCAAAGACTGCAGGCAGAGTCTACGGTATCGAGGTTATTCCCGAAGCAATCGAGGATGCAAAGCGAAATGCCGAGCGAAACGGAATATCTAATGCAGAGTTCTACTGCGGCAAAGCTGAAGAAGTCCTTCCTGAGTTCTATGAAAAAAAGAGAAAGACTGTATCCGGCGGAGACGACGGCTCCAGTCTTCACCCTGACGTGATCGTAGTCGATCCGCCAAGAAAAGGCTGCGACTTGGTCTGCCTTGAAACAATGCTTAAGATGCAGCCTGAGAGGATCGTGTACGTAAGTTGCGATTCCGCAACACTCGCAAGAGATCTTCGCATTCTTGCAGACGGCGGGTATGAGATAAAAGCAATTCGTCCCTGCGATATGTTCCCTTGGACTGTGCATGTGGAGACTGTGGTTTGTCTGTCCCAACAAAAGCCGGATGACCATATCGAGATTGAGATTAATCTGGATGAGATTGATGCTACAAGTGCCGAAACAAAGGCTACATACATTGAAATACAGAACTGGGTGCAGGAAAAGTACGGATTTCATGTGACAAATCTGAACATTGCTCAGGTTAAGCAGAAACATGGAATCATAGAGCGGGAAAACTATAACAAGGCGAAGGCTGAGAATAGTAAGCAACCGGGATGCCCGAAAGAGAAGGTTAAGGCGATAGAGGATGCCATGAGGCATTTTCAAATGATTTAGAGAGACTAACTATTAAAGAAAGTCAATAAAAATGTTTTAAAACAGAAATGTTTTAAATATAGCGACGATGACTTATTCATCGTATTCAGCACCTTGAAAACTGCATGACAAA
>ODAI011569933.1_pt1 | contig 37626 bp, 34 predicted proteins | sample 1539321 | NCBI WGS metagenome assembly ODAI01 (sample SAMN02144231, study PRJEB22623) | gut metagenome | biome: sheep rumen | host: Ovis aries | place: New Zealand
AATCAAACAGAAGCAGCGCCTCAGTGGATTTAACTCCATCTTTGCTGTGGCCTCCGTTCCGATGGCCAAGCTCTATTATGATGAGTTCAGGCGGATCATTAAGAAGGCGCAGACCAAGGATCTGAAGATTGCCGTCATATACAGCTAATCCCCCAATGAGGAGGAAGTTGACGGAATACTGGATGAGGAGAATTCGGAGGATACCTCCGCCCTGGACCAGAACTCTCGTGATTTTCTGGAATCGGCCATCCAGGATTACAACCTGATGTTCCATACGAACTATGACACGTCGAGCGATAAGTTCCAGAATTACTATAAAGACGTGTCCCTTCGCATGAAGAACAAGGAACTGGATCTGCTCATTGTGGTGAATATGTTCCTGACGGGCTTTGACGCTACGACGCTGAATACCCTGTGGGTGGACAAGAATCTGAAGATGCACGGACTGATTCAAGCCGATAGCCGTACGAACCGAATACTGAACGCAGTAAAGAACTGTGGTAACATAGTCTGCTTCCGCAATCTGGAAGAAGCCACCAACAAGAGCCTGGGTATATTCGGTGACGAGAATGCTTCGGGACTGGTCTTCATGAAGAGTTTTGAGGATTATTACCAAAACGGATATGAGGATGAGCAGGGCAAGCAGCACGAACCCTACGTGCAACTGATTCAGAGATTGCTGAATGACTATCCCGTAGAGGCAATAGCCAATATCATTGATGTGGAGGCGAAGAAAGATTTCATCCGTCTGTTTGGCGAAATACTGAGATTGAGAAATGTGCTCAGTGTTTTCGATGAATTCACGGAAGAGTCGAAAATAGTTGGTGAAATGCAGTATCAGGACTACATGGGCTGGTACAACAACCTGTATGACGAGTTCCGCAAGACAAAACCAACAGACGAGAATGAAAGCATTACTGACGATATCGTCTTCGAAATGGAACTGGTGAAGCAGGTGCAGATAGACATCCGCTTTATCCTGGAGCTGGTTCAGCAGTATCACAACACCAACTGCCAGGACAAGGAAATCATTGTCAAGATGCGCAAGCTGATAGACGCCAGTCCTGACATGCGTGACAAGCGTGACTTGATAGAGAAATTCATCGAGCGTATGACGCCGCAGGGAATTGGTAATGTGGGCAATCAATGGGAAGCGTATATCGAACAGGAAAAGAAAGAGCAGCTCGAAGCCATTATCAGCGAAGAGCGACTGAAGCCCAATGAAACACTGGCATTCATTAAGCGTGCCTTTGCCGATGGTTACGTCACAGAGACAGGAACTGGCATCGCGAAGATACTGCCACCAACCAATCCCTTCCTGCCTGAGAGTGGCGAGAAAAAGCAGATTGTAATTAATAAGCTAAAAGAGTATCTGAAGAGATTCATGGGTACTGTAGAGAACCCAATAGCGGCTCCACAGAGCAATAACACCAAGGGTAAAGCTGTGGAAGTGCAGATGATTCCCAACGGCTCATTGCTGGAGGACGTAGAGGCTGACGACGACGTTCGTCGCCTGGTACACAACATGATGGAACTGTATGAAGGTACCACCATCATGAATATCGTAATAGAGTGCCAGCGTGAGTATCAACAACGTTATTTCAGCATGAAAACCAACGACTGGCGCCACTTGATACGTGACTATGTGCGCAAGGTTACGGAGCGTCCTGAATTGCAAGAAACAGAAGTGTTCAGATATGTGATGGCAGGATGATGGCTGATGATGTGATGGATGAAATATAATCGGATTCCCAACTTTATTTTGATGGGGAGTCCGAATTTTCTGTTTCTTTAATTTTGATTTTTACACGCTTATTCGTACCTTTGACTTGCAGTCTTAGGTACTTCCGCTCGAAAAAACACAAGAAAATCTTGGTTTTTTCCTCGCTTATTCGTACCTTTGCACCTGATAAGAGTATCAAATAGCTATTTTAGAAAGAAATTATGATTAATCGAGAACTCATTAGAACAAAGATCGTACAGTTAACCTACGCGTACTATCAGAATGGAAGCAAGAACATAGAATCAGCTGAAAAGGAGCTGCTATTCAGCCTATCAAAAGCCTATGACCTATACAATTATCTTTTAGCATTAATTGTAGGAATCACTCAAGAATCACGCAGACATTTGGAGGTTGCCCAGTCGCGAGCCAAGCGTGAAGGTACTGAAATGCCTTCTCAGAAGTTCGCATACAACCGTTTTGCCATGCAGTTGGAAAGCAATAAGATGCTGAACGAATTTATGGAAAGCCAAAAGACTACATGGAATGATGAGCCGGAATTCCTCAAGAAGATGTATCTACAAATTGCGGAAAGCGAGATATACAAAGAATATATGGATGCCAAGGACGACAGCTATGAGGCAGACCGCGAACTCTGGCGCAAATTATATCGCACCCTGATACAGAACAACGAAAGCCTTGATGCCTTGTTGGAGGAGAAAAGTCTCTATTGGAATGACGACAAAGATGTCGTTGACACCTTTGTCCTGAAAACCATCAAGCGCTTTGAAGAGAAGAACCTCTCCAATCAGGAGTTGCTTCCAGAATATGACAACATGGAAGATAAGGAGTATGCCCGCAAATTGTTCCGTGCTGCTATTATGAATGCTGAGGAATACCAACACTATATGAGTGAGACTTCACGCAACTGGGATTTTTCACGTCTGGCTTACATGGACATTGTCATCATGCAGATTGCTATCGCTGAAATTCTGACCTTCCCCAGCATCCCCATCAATGTCAGCATCAACGAATATGTAGAGATTGCCAAACTTTATTCCACGCCACGCAGTGCAGGATACATCAATGGTATGCTTGATGCTATTGCCCGACATCTCTGTGCTACCGGCAAACTCCTGAAACATATTGAGAACAAATAACAACGATTGATAACAAACAATAAATAACAACAAAAACATGACACAGATTTTCCTCGCTGCACAAGCCGCACAAGGCGGTGGCAGCATGACTAGTTTCTTGATTATGATGGTAGCCATCTTTGCCATCATGTATTTCTTTATGATTCGCCCCCAACAGAAGCGCCAAAAGGAAATCCAGAATTTCCAAAACACACTGGCTGAGGGCACACAGGTTATTACTGGCGGTGGTATTTATGGCACTGTTAAGAAGATTGACCTAGCCAATGGCATCATTGAAGTAAAGATTGCCGACGGTGTAGTTATCAAGGTGGACAAAGGCTACGTTTTCAAAGACACAGCCAGCACTCCCATGCAGGGTAAGTAAAAAACACTGTACATGACAGGTATTAATAAACTATTTAGGGAAGTCAGGAAATTCTTGTTCAGCAACTTGAACAAGCAATTCATGATTTTCCTATTTTTCGTCTTCCTCTCAAGTATCTTTTGGCTCATCATGACCCTTAACGACACATACGAGAAGGAGATAAAGATACCCGTCCGTGTAAACAACATTCCCAAGAATGTGGTACTGACGTCCTCGTCGAATGACACCATCCGTGTTGTCGTCAGGGACTTAGGATGGACTATCCTATCCTATCTCCTTGACACCCAACATTTAGGGAAGGTCAATATAAACTTCCGAAACTATGATAAGGGGAATGGTCGTGGAATAGTTTCTACCAGTGAAACCAAGCGACTCACGGAACAGCGACTGAACACATCCTCGAAAATCATATCCATCAAACCAGAACGAATAGAGTTTTTCTATAACAACGGTGAATACAAGCGTGTTCCCGTCAGATGGGCAGGACGCATCATACCCGACCAGCTCTACTTTATCTCTCAGGTTGTCTATCAGCCCGACAGCATAGACGTCTTTGCCTCCAGGCAGAAGCTTGACAGTATCCAAGCTATCTACACAGAACCGCTTAACTACGTCAATTTCCGCGATTCCCTCATTGTCAATTGCAAGTTATCTCACACGAACGATGTCAAAGTAGTACCAGAGCGTATCAACATAGCTTTCTATACCGATGTACTGACGGAAGAAACCATTGACGGCGTACCCATTCAATGTGTCAACATCCCTGCAGGTAAGGTGCTCCGCACATTTCCTGCCAAAGTGAAGATACACTTTGTTGCTGGCGCCAACCGCATTCGCTCACTACAGCCAGAAGACTTCTCCGTCGTGGCAGACTATCGCGAGATTATGCAAGAGCATTCCGACAAATGTAACATCTACCTGCACGTAGTACCACATGGCATCAGTCGTGCCACACTCGACATACAAAAGGTAGATTATCTCATTGAAGAAGAATGAAGATAGGCATCACAGGAGGTATTGGCTCAGGCAAGAGCTATATATGCAAGCGACTCGCAATACGGGGCATAGAAGTTTACGATTGCGACAGCGCTGCCAAGCGGCTCATTCGGACCTCAGACAGCATACGCAAGCAATTAACCCATCTGATAGGCGAAGACGCCTACGATGGAACAGCACTTAACAAAGCAGCTGTAGCCCGTTTCCTGTTAGCCAGTGAGCACAATGCTCAAGCTATCAACGACATTGTCCACCCTGCCGTTTTCAAAGACTTTGAAGACAGCGGCATGCAATGGATGGAGAGTGCCATCATGTACGAATCAGGCATCTACAAGTTAGTTGACCGTGTTATCGTAGTGACAGCACCACAGGAAATACGCATTCAGCGTGTTATGCAGCGTGACGGCATCACTCGCGAGAAAGTTGAGCAATGGATGCAACGCCAATGGTCACAGGAAGAGGTAAGACGACTCGCAGATTATGAGATTGTCAATGACGGCATTGCAGACATCGACTCACAAATAGAAAGAGTATTAAATTCATTAACGAAATAACATTATAACGAAAGATAAAAAAATGAAACAGACCATTTTAGCTATCTCGGGCAAACCGGGACTCTACAAATTAGTATCACGTGCCAGCAACAGCCTTATTGTGGAGGCACTTGACGAAACCCACAAGCGCATGCCAGCCTTTGGCACAGACCGCATCACCTCTCTGGCAGACATTGCGATGTTCACAGAGACAGAGGATGTTCCCCTAATGAAAGTTCTTGCATCCATGCGCGACCTGGAAAAAGGCAAGGAGTCGAGCGTAAACTTCAAGAAAGCAACTCCCAAGGAATTGCACGACTATTTCAGCAAGGTGCTGCCCGAATGGGATCAGGACCGTGTACAGAACAGCCATATCAAGAAACTCATTCAATGGTATAACATCCTCATTAAAGCTGGCATCACAGACTTTGAGGAAGAGATGGCACCTACAGAGGGCGACAATATCGATGACAGAAAAGAAGATAAATAAGTAAGGATTAGTCTGTCCCCGACGGACTGTTAGTCCGAACGGCTCGGACTGACAGTCCGAAGCCTACGGACAAGCTGCTACTATTAAGACCCAGGGTTGTTTCATCATGACCTTGGGTTCTTTTTATCCTAGATATCGACTCAAAGTTCTCGGAAGCTTTGTTCTATCGTTTGGGGCAGTATTTCCAGCTGTGACCTTGCGTCAGCCACGCAATAAGCATGACTCATGGAAACTGGCTTGGGAAAAGAAGCGTTCTCAGGTGGAATACACAGACTCTACGATGGCACTTCCTGGTGAGAAGCACCCTTGGTGGGCACTTGCCGAGGTGACAGGTATCAATGTAGGTGTACAGCTGTTTGACCGCTATGTGACGAGAGATTGGTGCTAATCAATTGTGAGGTTAGTGCTGACCGGGGTCTATCCCCGCATGTAACCTTTAGAAATTCCGGCGTCCGCCTCCGAAGCCACCGCCTCCGAAGCCGCCACGACCTCCACGTCCACCGCCAAAGCCTCTAGGGCCTCCAGGACCGCCCATACCTTGGCGTCCTGCCTTGCCTCCAAAGAGATTGAGGCGGTAGATGACGTGTAGCATGGCATAGCTGGTGATGGCATTGTATTCGGTATCACTACGCTGCATGGCTGAAATGGTACGGCTAAAGGTTGACTGCTGATGCAGGATATCGTACAACTGGAAGGTCAGCGTTAAGGATTTGTTTCGGAGGAACGACTGTGATATCTGTCCATTCCAAATCAGTTCGTTGGTATTCATCGCGTCGTCGTTATAGCCACGACGGCTGTTCATGCTCATTCCTGTTGACAACTGCGTGCCCCAAGGCGCGGTAAGCATTAGGCTGGCACCATACGAGAAGGTCCATGTGTCAAGGTTGTTGTTGGTCTGTAGCTCACTGCGAGCATGCAGGTATTCCAGAGAACCATTCAATTCAAATTCCAGCCACTGGTTACGATAGTTGGCGGCAATGCGCTCACCAATAGTCGTGGAGCGTGTGGTGGATTTCTCGGAATTAGCTTCACGGTTCACACTGACATAGCCTACGTTGTTTGCATAGCGCAAAGTGGTAAAAGTATTCACATTGAAGTATGCAGCTGAGTCAATGGCAGTGTTGAACATCAGCATACCAAAGGCGTTCCAGTTGCCGTCAATGTTCTCCGGACGTGTCGTTCGTGAGCCTGTCTTTTCATTATAAGTCACCATGTTCGACACCGCATTGCTAGTAGTCTGAAAGTTAACATGCGCCATGATGCTACGCTGGTGATTCTGTATATAGTTGTTATAGAACAGGCGGAAGTTCTGTGAGAACGAAGGCTTCAAGCCCGGATTACCCTTACGCACGTTCAATGGGTTAGAGTCGTCAGTGATGTCAAGCAGGTCGGTCATTGACGGCTGGCTGGTGTTGGCACGATAAGTGAAGCGCAGCTGGCTGACCTTTGATATCTTCCAACGGAAATCGGCTGTTGGCGCCCAGTTCATCACGCTTCTCTTGGTTACCGTATCTGTGGAGAGATAGCGATAGGTCAGCGTAGAGTTCTGAGGAACGAACTGAACGCCCACATTGAGATTATAGTTCTTGCGCACCACACGCAACAGCATTTCAGCTGTATGGATATAGTTCCTGTATTCAGAGAAGCGGCTTAAGTCCTTGCTCACCGTATTTTCCAGCTGCGTAGGCGGATTTGTCGTTGCCAACAGATTCAGATAGTCGTCCCATCCGCGATAGACTGGCTCTATGCTAAAGAAGGGTATAGGAAGCTTACTCCAATCGTAGGTTACGCGGTCGCTCTTGGTGTATTTATACTGGAACTGATAGCTGAACTGCAGATAAGTCTGACGGAAGATTGGCTCGCTATAGGTGGTACGAATGGTATAATCCCAATTCTTGGTGGGTGTTACGGCATATCGGTTAGCCTGATAAGTAGAGTCCAGATACTCCCTTGGCGTTTTCGTGCTGTCAACAATGAAATACTCCACAAAGTTATTCGTCATCGACCTACTGATTCCTTCACTATAGTTTCCTGACAGTCGCAAGGTTACGTTACGGCCATTGTTGCTTAACTTGCGATTGATTTGCAGCACACCTCCCACTGTTTTTGAATCGCTATAGGTAAGACTATTGTCCATATTCCAGTTCTTGACAATCGAGTCAGTATAAATCAGCTTATCAATTTGTGCCAAAGGATCTGTCACATTGAACTTGTAAGGATCAGCCCTAAACGTAGCCCCATCACTATCTCCTAACCCATCGTTAGAGTTATAGCGGAACTGCGGGCGGAACAAGATATTCCACATAGAGTCTGGCATCCACTCAATACGCATGCGGGCATCCCAACTGTTGGTACGGCTCATGTTCTTGCTGTTGTTATTGCCAAAAGATGAAATGGAGCTAGACATAAAGCTTTCCGTGGAACGACGGACAACAGCATCGACATCGCTATGATTCCAACGGATGCTACCATCCAGTTTCAAACGGTCCTTCTTCTCATAATTCAAGTTGACACCAGTCATCTTCGTAGCTGTCAGTCCCTGACGACCACCACCCCAACGACCACCTCCATTGGCGGAGAAGCCCATATCATTGACATTATTGGCACTAGTCATCAAAAAGACTTTCAAATCGTCTTTCATCCATCCAGCCATAGCACGACCGCTATAACGGTTATGGGTACCGGCTGCCAAGTCGGTGTTCAGCATAAAACCTTTGTTCATGCCTGGCTTGATGCCAAAATCAAGCACCGTCTCCTCTTCACCATCATCAATACCGCTGACACGTGCCAAGTCGCTCTTTTGGTCGTAGGCTCTTACGCGCTCTACGATAGAGGTGGGCAAGTTCTTCATAGCTGTCTTCGTATCGCCTACCATGAATTCCTTACCATCTACCTTAATCTTCTTGACTTCCTTTCCATTGATGGTTATCTTGCCATCATCGTCAATTTGTGCACCAGGTAGTCTTCTTACCAGTTCCTCCACCACAGATCCCTCGGGTGTACGGAAAGCAGCAGCATTATATACAAAGGTGTCAGCCTTCAGCGTTACCTTGGCAGCCTGACCTGTCACAGTTGCTCCTTGCAGCATGACAGCATCGGGTTTCATGGAGATCTTTCCCAAGGGCATATCCTTGTCAGCAGCCACCGTCACACGTTTGGTATATGGTTTATAGCCTACACTGGTTATCTGCACGATAAAATGTCCTGCAGCAGGCGCCTTCACGCGGAAATGACCTTGAAGATCGGTCAATGCACCTGCCACGAACGAACTATCCATTTTCAACAACCGAATACTGGTTTGAGCCATCGGCTCTTTTGTATCACCTTCTATTACTGTTCCCGTTACGTTACGCTGTGCCACTGCCAGCATGACGGACATCATCAGAAGCAAAAAGAGTGTTATACGTTTCATATCTATCATTAATCTTACGACAATTAAGACGGCTGTCTGTTGAGAAAGTTTAAATAAAAGGAGAGAAAAACAGGGTATTATCGACAATTATCCACTTTTTTATATACAAATTCCAATAATTTTAATTAATTTTGCAGCCAAAATCATGGACCGACAAAAAGTAATCATATCACAAGACCTGCAAAAGGTCTTATCGGAGGCTATCGCAGCATGTCCTCACGACAGATTGTTTGTATTGGTTGACAAGACCACCGAACAACTCTGTCTTCCTGTCGTGTCGTCCTTCTTATGCATGCAGGAGGCCCACCCTATTGCTATTGATGCCACCGATACCCATAAGACGCTTGACACGCTAAGTCATGTCTGGTCCGAATTACAACGCTTGGGAGCCACCCGTCATTCACTGATGATAAACCTCGGTGGAGGCATGGTGACTGATTTGGGTGGTTTTGCCGCTTCCACTTTTAAACGAGGCATCAACTATATCAACATCCCCACTACACTTCTGTCGATGGTTGACGCCTCCGTTGGAGGTAAGACCGGCATCAACTTCGGAGGACTGAAGAACGAGATTGGTGTTTTTAACAATGCTCTTTCCGTCATTTTAGACACCACTTTCCTACGTACCATGGATGAAGAGAATCTGCTTTCAGGCTATGCAGAAATGCTGAAGCATGGATTGATTAGCAACGAAGGGATGTGGGCAGAACTGCTGAATTTTGATGTAGAAAATATAACGAGTACAGATCTCCTTGAGAAACTTGGCACAATGGTTTCCAAAAGCGTAGCAGTCAAACAAGACATCGTCGCTGAAGACCCCACGGAGCATGGCATCCGTAAAGCGCTGAACCTAGGTCATACGGCTGGGCACGCTTTCGAATCGCTGGCACTGAAGCGCAAAGCCATCCTCCATGGCTACGCTGTCGCCTATGGATTAGTGGTCGAACTCTATCTCTGTTGCGTGAAGACAGGCTTCCCACAAGACAAGATGCGCCAGACCGTCACCTTTATCAAGGAGCATTATGGTCGTATGCCTATTACTTGCGACGACTATCCCCAGCTTATAGAGTTGATGCATCACGACAAGAAAAATGCTGGTAATGATATCAATTTCACACTGTTAAGTGATATTGGAGACATACGCATCAACCAGACAGCTTCTGAGGAAGAAATCAAAGAAGCATTAGACTTCTACAGAGAATATTAACAAGGAAAAACTACTACCTATTTAAATTACTAATAACCAACTCGATGGGGCTTATCCGTGAGGATGAGTCCCATTTTCCTTGACTATACGTTCTGCCTCCGCACGAGCTGGTTTTCCTGTTTCCGTAAGAGGAAGATGGTCAACAATCACGAATCTACGGGGTTGCCAATATCGGGGGAGTACCTTTTCGCATAATTTTTTCACTTCCTCGGTATTCCCTCCTTCCATCATCAATACAACAGTTTCACCTAAGCGTTCATCCTTCGCACGCGTAATCATATAAGGATAGGAGAGATGGGGTCGCAACAATCGTTCCACTTCCTCCATCTGTATCTTTATGCCACCCGAACAAATTACATTATCTTTTCGCCCTAAGATGCGGAATTGTTGAGTTGAGAGTTCCACTATATCGTTGGTCACCAGAAGGCCATCATGAACGGCAGGTGCGTCAATAATGAGACAGCCCTCTTCCGTTTGTGATAGTTTCACGCCCTCAAAAGGTGTGTACCAGCTACTGGCCGTCGGTCCGTTGAGGCGTCGTAAAGCGATGTGGGATAAGGTCTCCGTCATACCGTAAGTGCTCCACACTGCATTCGGGAAATCCTTCAACGCCTCCTGCAAATAATCGTCAATAGCCCCTCCTCCAATAATCAGATGACGGATATGGCGCAAGCGGTCCCGTTCTTCCGGCACCTGCAATGAGTTATACACCTGCAGGGGTACCATAGCGGCAAAGTCTATGGAAGGGGGAAGCCCCTCTTGGGTTGACTTCAACGGATGTCCCGAGGGTTCAATGGTAATCAGTTGTAACCCGCGCTCTAAAGCTCGCACTACCATCATCTTACCTGCTATATAGTCCGTTGACATACAAAGCAAAGCCGTATCGCCGCGCTTTAATCCCAGGAAGTCACAAGTGATGCGCGCCGAATTCAGCATTCTGCGTTTTTCCACCCTCATCTGTTTAGGCACACCAGTACTACCACTGGTCTTTACCTCAACGTAGGGTGAGTCATTGTTCCATTCCTCCAGAAAACTATTCACCTTTCACTTTCCACAGTTTATCGCCCCTTATCTCCAACGGCATCGGAATGTTATCCGTGAAGAGCTGTCCTGTACCCAGTCCTTGCGGCATTGTAATATGATCACCATAGATATCACTGCATAACTGGGCAATGGCATTCAGTCCGACATTGCTCTCCAAGGCGGAAGTAATCCACGAACCAATGAACATGTCGTGGGCCACATCCACCCACTCTCTGACCCCCATCATCCCTCCATGTAGCGAAGGTTTCAAGACAATATATCGTGGTTTGATGATATTCAGCAACTGTTGTTTCTGTTCTGGATCGTTCACCCCGATCAGTTCCTCGTCCAATGCGATGGGCAGGGGTGACTCACGACACAGTTCTGCCATGTTGCCCCACTGTCCGGCCTTGATGGGTTGCTCGATGGAGTGTAATGCATATTGCGACAGCAGTTCCAGTTTATACAAAGCCTCATCGAATGTGAAAGCCCCGTTGGCATCCACCCGAAGTTCCACCTCATGATGACTATATCTGCTACGTATCTTCTTGATCAGCTCCAGCTCTGCGTCAAAGTCGATGGCTCCTATTTTCAGCTTCACGCAACGGAACCCTTGCTCCAGTTTTTGTTCTATCCGCCGGTTCATCTCCTCAAAACTGCCCATCCATACCAGTCCGTTGATAGGTATTCCGACCTCACCTCTGCTGAAGGCAGTATCGAAGTTGGTAAAAGCCGTTTCAAGTCCAAAGAGCATAGAAGGATAGTCGCGCATGGCTTCATAGGGTATCTCGCCAGTCTGTTCCACCTCGTCGCAGAAATGGCGCAACACCTCCTCGTAATTGGGAATATCGTCACAGCTCAGTTGCGGTAATGGTGCACACTCACCGATTCCCTCGAAAGCACTCTGCCCTTGGGACACTTGGCTCTGCGAAGGACCATCAGCCACCTTTTCCAGCCAGATTTTCCTGGTAGTGTATATCCCACGACTTGTACCTGCAGGCTGTTTGAAATGGAGCGTCCGCTCCTCTATGGTTATCTTCATGGAATCTTAGGATATTTGTCAAAATCGGGCTTACGTTTCTCAAGGAAAGCATGGCCTCCCTCCTGCGCTTCGTCCAGGAAATAATAGAGCATGGTGGCATCACCAGCCAACTGCTGGATACCTGCCTGTCCGTCGAGTTCCGCATTCAATCCGGCCTTAATCATACGCAGGGCAATGGGTGACCGTTCTATCATTTCCTCGGCCCATGCAACACACTCATCTTCCAGTTGCTGCAAGGGGACCACCTTGTTCACCATCCCCATCTCTTCAGCTTCTTTAGCAGTATATTGGCGACACAGGAACCAGATTTCGCGAGCCTTCTTCTGTCCCACGATACGAGCCAGATAGCTGCTTCCGAAACCAGCATCAAATGAGCCCACCTTAGGTCCAGTCTGTCCGAAGATGGCATTTTCTGAAGCAATGGTCAGGTCGCACACCAAGTGCAGCACATGACCGCCCCCGATGGCATAGCCGTTCACCATCGCTATCACAGGCTTGGGCAGGCGGCGTATCTGCATCTGCACATCAAGCACCGACAGACGGGGCACACCCTCTTCATCGATATAACCACCGCGCCCTTTCACATGCATGTCACCTCCCGAGCAGAAAGCATGTTTTACGTCCTCCAACTTCTTTCCCTCCGGCACTTCTGACATTGCACCCGTCAGCAGCACTACACGGATGTTCTGCATTTCGCGGCAAAGGGAAAATGCCTGGCTCAGCTCCAGCGTCGTACGAGGGGTAAATGCATTGCGATAGCGTGCTCTGTTAATGGTTATCTTGGCTATTCCATGATACTCTTCGAAGAGAATCTCCTCGAACTTCCTAATCTCTTTCCATTGTCTTTTTTCCATAGTCTTTTCCTTTTTTGCTGCAAAGATAGCAAAAATATAGCAAAAAATGATTATCTTTGCAGACAAAATACCTATTACTATGTTACAGATACGCTGCAAGAACAACAACGTGACCAAGAGTTTCCCAGAAGGAGCCTCCCTGCTGGATGTCTATCAGGAGTTTGCCGACGAGATAAAGTTGCCCTACCCTGTCATCTCTGCAAAAGTCAATAACGTGTCACAGGGACTGAAGTTCCGACTCTTCCAAAACCGCGACGTAGAATTCCTTGATGCCTGTGCAGGCAGCGGTCATCGTGTCTATGTACGCAGCTTGAGTTTCGTGCTCTACAAGGCTACGCAAGATGTCTTCCCTGGCTCCAAACTCTTTATCGAGCACTCCTTGTGCCGCGGATACTATTGTAATTTCAAAAAGCGTAACAACGAGCCGCTGAGCGATGAGGATGTAGATAAGCTACGCCAGAGGATGCAGGAAATCATCGATCTGGACATGCCCTTCCGCCGCACCGAATCGACGACGGAAGAAGCTATCCGGATATTCACCGAAAGGGGATTCGCCGACAAGGTGAAGTTGTTGGAGACCAGCGGACAGATATACAGCGACTACTATACTTTAGGCGATACCGTGGATTATTATTATGGTCCATTGGTGCCCAGTGCCGGCTATCTGAAAGTGTTCGGACTGGAACATTACGCGGACGGACTATTGCTGCGTGTTCCCGACTGGACCAACCCCACCCAACTGGCCGCCAAGGCAGATCAGCCCAAGACTTTTGAGATGTTTGCCGAGAAAACGCGGTGGGACATCATCATGCGCCTGTCTAATGCCGGTGATGTCAACAAAGCCATTCAGCGTGGCTATGCCTCTGAGCTTATTCAGGTGAGCGAGGCATTGCAGGAAAAGAAGATTGTGCAGATAGCTGAAGAAATCGAGAAGCGTTTCCATAGCAAGGAGAACCCCGTCCGTCTGGTGCTTATCACGGGGCCCTCCAGTTCTGGAAAGACAACCTTCTGCAAACGCCTCAGCATCCAGTTGCTGGCCTGTGGCCTACGCCCCATGTCATTCTCTACCGACGATTATTTTGTGAATCGTGCTGACACGCCCAAGCTACCCAATGGCGACTACGACTTCGACAATATCGAGACCGTGGAATACTCGCTTTTGGAGGAGCATCTGCTGAAACTGATGCAAGGCGAGCGCGTTGAGATTCCCGAATACAACTTCGTTACGGGCAAACGCGAATGGAACGGGAAGAAGCTGAAGCTGGCGGGCGACACGGTGCTCATCATCGAGGGAATCCATGCCCTGAACCCACTGCTGACAAAAAAGATAAACGATGCGCTGAAATACAAGATATACATCTCAGCACTTACCAGCATCTCACTGGATGACCACAACTGGATTCCCGTTCGCGACAACCGACTGCTGCGCCGCATCATCCGCGATTACAATAAAGGAGCCTATACCGCTCAGCAGACCATCGCCCAGTGGAAAAACGTGTGCCAGGCAGAAGACCAGTGGATCTTCCCCTTCCAGGAGACAGCCGATGTGATGTTCAACTCAGCATTGAACATCGAGTTTGCCGTGCTCCGCACCCATGCCGAGATTATTCTGACCAGTGTGCCCAAGAATTGTCCTGAATATGCGGAGGCACATCGTTTGCTAAAGTTCATTCGTTTCTTCACACCCATCAGCGACAAAGAAATTCCACCCACGAGCATCATGCGCGAGTTCGTAGGTGGAAGTAGTTTCAAGTACTGAATGAAGTATTCAGTTACTTTATTTTAGCCTCGTAGGTAAAGTCGTCTTCAGCCTTGCCTGTACCGTTGGTCTGATGCCAGCGGATGGTGAAGTTTTGGGTGATGCCACCCTCTTGAGCTGCAGCTTTCAGAATGCTATTGTTCTTGTCGAAGATACCACACGACTTAGTCACCCAGGTACTGATCTCGTCCGTCTTATCGCCCTTGACGTGGTTCTCCTTGCGGGTGTAGAAGTTGCTGTTGTGCCAGAAATCCTGTGGCAGCTTTTGCGCCAGATAAGCTTCTGCCTTCGCGTTGGCGGGCTCTATGGTCATTGCCCACTCCTGCTTGAAGCGTGGAGGACAATTGATAGGCGTCTTGAAATTATGCTCGCAGGGTACTGGGAAATATATATCGTGGCATTTATAGGCAAAATAGTAATAGGACAACCATTCATCTACCGACTTGAAACGGGTATTGAGTGTCACGGTGGAAGCATCACTCTTCACCTGCCATACCCAGGCCTGCTCTACGGTACAAGTGTTGATAGTAATGTCCTTCGTACCACTGTGCTTGTTGGTTAGGAACAGATTGTATTCGGCAATGGGTTTAGCTGCATCGTAAACAAATGACAACTTTCCATCGCTGGTGCTGGCAGTCACGGTGCACTTCAGGTCTGGATTGAACTTCGCTACCGATGAGCCCCAGGTGCAATTTCCTGAAATACCTCCCGTAGGACCATTCGCATTGAAACCAACGTTTGCTCCCAAAGAGTACGAGAACGACTCCGTAACGGTAGTACCGCCTGACGTGCTGTTCTTGGGTGTATAGTCTACCAACTCCGCTTTGATGTTATCCAAACTGCAATCGAAATCGAGCTTTTGCATATAAGGACCATAGAGACATTCATCTAGTGAAAGCCAGTTAGTACCATTAACGGCCTTCCAGAAATCACAATTTTTCGGATTGTACCATTTGCGCTCCTCAGTGGGTCCGCATTCCAGTTTATTGTTTTCTGCAGTAACATTGAGCTTCACGCAGTAGAAGTCACACTTCTTTTCGGCAGAATAGGCCGTCCAGACATCATAGCGCAGCTTGATAGGATGACTCCAAGTGCGGTTAGCACCAGACTCTGGTGTGAAATAAACATTATTGTTCGTACCATCCAGAATAATGGTCTGAGCCTTGACCAACGACTGTAATGATGAATTCTCACCAGCTCTGTGGGCTATCATGGCACGCACCTCGGCAGCCTCTTCGTCGGTGGGCTCTGGCTCGTCGCTGTTCAGCCACTCTGCCAATTGGTCCGCCTTAAAACCGAAATAATAGTCGGACATGTTGTTGGGAAACTCTACTTCTACGGGAATGATGTCATATTCATCCTCCTTGTCTACCTTCTCTACCTCCACATTAATCGTCTGCTTGGTTGCAATGCCCTCGCGGTCGTTCATGCTAACATACACAGTCTGTGCACGAAGGGCGACAATCTCATAGCGGTCTTTTACACCATCTTCTATCAGACCTTCAAAGGGATTCACCTCACTCCAGTCAATGATACGCTGGATGGCTTCTGCAGGTAGGTTTTCTATAACCATGTCTGATGCCTGGGAATTTCCTGTAACGATTGCGGAAACTTGTTTGCAGAACACATCTAACTCGTTCAGCATAGGTTCAGCGAACACGACGGTACCGCCTTTTGCCAATACACGGACTATATTCAGATAGTCATCACTGGTCAGCGACTTAATCTGCGTAGAGGGCATCACCACCACGCCAAGGTTCTCATCTGACATCACGCCTCTCGTCGTCGCACGAGCAACCAGCGCCTTGGCTTCACCGGTATAAGTGGCGTTGAAAACGTAAGTAACGCGTTGAATGGGGGTTGTAAACTGATCCTCAATAGGATATTCAGGAACAACTTCTTCGCTTATGTCAGGAGAAATTGCGGTGTTGTCCTCCTTCGCACAGGAGAACAGCAAGAGGCTACCGGTCAGCATAGCGACCATCACCCCGAATAGATTCTGTCTTGTCTTCATATCATTTATCCTTGATTATAATCGGGTGCAAAGGTAAGGAAAAATACTGAAAATACGCGTAAAATGCTACCATTTTAACAATCCCCCCTACGGAGAAATACCAGTAGGAAGATTTCCCTCTTTTTCCCTTTGCCGTTTCAGAAATAATCCCTACCTTTGCCGAATAAAAGTACTCATGAAGCAGTTATATCACGCTGTAGCCTTTCTGGTGGTAGCCATCTGGGGCAGCACCTTCGTCTTTACGAAGATGCTGTTGCTCAGCGGGCTCTCCCCTGCCCAGATATTCACCCTCCGCTTCATCATTGCCTATGTCCTGCTGCTGGCCTACGAACTGATTGCCAAGCACGCCACGTTCCGACTGTTCTGCACCTCTGTGAAAGACGAGTTCATGATGGTCTTGCTAGGGCTCACGGGAGGTTCGATGTATTTCATCACGGAGAATGCTGCCATGCTCTATACCACAGCCACGAATACGTCGCTCATCGTCTGTGCCTGTCCGCTGTTTGCCATGCTATTGATAGGACTGACTTTTCGACAGAGCGAGCATTTCACGAAGATGCAGGTGGCTGGCTCACTAATGGCTTGTGCAGGAATGGCAGTCGTTGTGATGAATGGACGTTTCGTGCTCCACCTCTCCCCCATCGGCGACCTGCTCGCCTTCTCTGCCTGTCTGTGCTGGGCCGTTTACTCCCTGATCATGAAGCCCGCATCCATATATTACGGCACCCTGCTGATTACCCGAAAGGTGTTTTTCTACGGACTGCTGACCATCATTCCCTACTATTGTTTCGTACCGGGTTTCCCCTCCTTCGACGTCATCTTCAGCCCCAAAATCATTTGGAGCATCCTCTTCCTGGGCGTCGTAGCATCCATGCTCTGCTTTCTGCTATGGAACTGGGTCATCCGCAAACTCGGAGCCGTCGTTGCCACCAACTGGGTCTATTTCAATCCCGTCACCACCATATTCTTTGCCTGGTGGCTACTCAACGAGCAAATCACCCCCTGGTTCCTCCTCGGCACCATCCTCATCCTTTCCGGCATGTACCTCAGTACTCGCACGTTCCCGCCCCACAGGAAACCAAGCAAGCAATAGCAGAGAGTCCCGTTCTCCAGAATTAACTCATCATTTTTACAACCAGATATGAAAAAGATAATAACCTGTTTATTGGCCGTTTTAGGCATGACGACAGCATGTGGCCAGAAGAACTATGAAGATGTTGATGTAGCTGGGTTTGCAGAACTCATCGCAGACTCCACAGTGATAGTGCTTGACGTAAGGACCGCCGACGAATTTCGCGATGGGCATATCGAGGGAGCAGTTAATATCGATGTGAAGGAATCAGATTTTCTTGAAAAAGCCAAAGCCATGCTACCTTCAGGAAAAACAATCGCAGTCTATTGCCGCAGCGGTAGAAGGTCTGCGAATGCATGCAACCAACTTAGTGCCGAAGGGTATAAGACCTTCAATCTGAAAGGAGGCATTATAGCTTGGACGGAAGAAATTCCAAATACTCCGAATTAAAATTTAAATACTCCGAAAGAAACAAAAATTACTTTCGGAGTATTGTACTGAAGAACATTTCGCTAAACACTGTTTTATGTTAACGGTGATGAGAGTATGCCATTCGAACTGGCAGTCCGTCGGGACGGACTATTTGTAGCATCATGCTAATGCCTGATAATAAGTCTGTAAGGCAGTCTGGTCATCAACGGGATTGGTGAAGACTTCGAGCAGCATAGGGGCATCGCACTCTTGACGGATAAGGGTGGCGATGCCTTTTTGCATTTCATCCATATTCGTTGCTTTAAAATAGGTCACATGGTTCTGCATACAAATGCCCTCGGCTGTGGTATGGTGCTCTGCTGCTACGAACCGGTCGCGGGCAGGGCTTTGGTCAAGCCCGGGAAGCATGTTGAAAATGCCACCCCTGCCATTATTCAATAACAGGATGCGCAGGTTGCCGCGCAGGTTCTGATTCCACAGGGCGTTCTGGTCGTAGAAGAAGCTGAGGTCGCCGATGACGCAGAACACTTTTTCTTCCGTGACGCAGGAGAAGCCTGCTGCCGTGCTGAGGGAGCCCTCGATGCCGTTTACGCCGCGATTGCACCATACGGGATGCTGGGCATAGATATTCGCCAGACGGATGGCGCTGCTGTTGGCGTAATGGGTTGACCATTGACCATTGACCATTGACCGTTGACCATTGACCATTGAACATTGGGATTCGAAGTACTTTACCGCTGACATTTGCGAATAGACGGGCTCGTAGGCTTCCGCCTTGCTACGAACCTTTGCCAGCAACTCATCCCAAAGCTGTACAAAAGGATGGGGCTGCTGTTCCAACATGAAGCGCACCTGGTCGGCAACTACCGTACCGTCGCCCACAATGACTTGTGTCAGATTCATAAACGTGTCGGTCACGTCGCCCGTTTCGTTAATCACCCAGGTTTCCTTGGCTTTGCGCAGGAAGTGCTTCAGACGCTTGCTCACGATGCTTCCGCCCGTATAAAGAACGAAGTCGGGCACATAGCGGTCGTCGTTCTCCACCATGCAAACAGCCTCATCGAGACTGGGATTCATGGGTTGTCCCGCTATCAGCATCGGGCGCTTTGCCTGCATGAACATCCGGACAACGTGCGACAGGGTGTGGGGCTGCATATCGGCAGGAATCAGCTCTATCCGTCTTTCCTGAGGAATACTGTCCACCGTGAAATGGAAAAGCGGCTCGGTAATAGGCACATTGATATGAACAGGCGTATTTTTCACCATCAGTGCCTCGTTGACCAGGCGGTTGCAATACCATCGTTCCTCGTCGTCGTGAGGCTCCGGCAGCGACACTGCCTTACGTACGAAACGCCCCAAGGCATCAGGCTGAGGCAGGGTCTGTCCGTCCAACTGGTCTATCCACCGTTCAGGACGATCGGCACTAATCACCACCACGGGCTGATGCTGATAATAAGCCTCGGCAACGGCAGGGGCGAGATTGAGCAAGGCCGTTCCGCTGGTGACGCAGACGGCAACAGGTTCATGAAGACACTGGCTCATGCCCAAGGCATAGAAACCCGCAGAGCGCTCGTCGGTGACGGGGAAACAGCGGATGTCGGGACACTCGTTGAGGTTATGGACTATGGGTGCATTACGGCTGCCCGGGCAGACCACAGCATGACGAATGCCATGAGCCACCAAGAGGGCGGTGAGTATATTGACGTTATCTTTATTGCTATACATTATTATATATTATATGGCGCATGGTGTCGAGCTTCGTTTCCGTCTCTTGCCATTCCTGTTCTTCAATACTATCCTTCAACAGTCCGCCGCCGGCATACAACCGATAGCCATTGGCAAAGAACTGCATGCAGCGCAAGGTTACAAAGAGGTTGGTGCGTCCGTTCAAGAACAGCGGACCCATGAATCCGCTATAATACGAGCGGTCGTGGTGCTCATACTGCAAGATGAAACGGAAAGAATCCTGCTTGGGGAGTCCGCAGACCGCCGGTGTGGGATGAAGTGCCTGCAAGAGGGCTCCGATAGCAGTATTGTCCGACAAGGAGAAATGGAAATCGCTGCGAAGGTGTGCCAGATGACCGGCACGGGCCGTACGCGGGCCTTCCTCCGTGAAATCGTGGGTGAACTGTTCCAACTGGCGAGTGATATAGGTGGCGACATAGCGTTGCTCCTGGATATTCTTGTTGCTCCAACGCAGGTCGTCATCGTACTTCATGGTGCCTGCCAATGCGATAGTCTGCCAGCGGCTGCCAGCGCCCGACAACAGTATCTCGGGGGTGGAAGCCAGCCACAAGCCGCTCTGCGGGGTATATACCAAACAAATCATCATTCTGGGATAACGGTCACAGGCCCGTTGGAACAACTGTAGGGGTGTTTCCTCTCCGGTGCGCAGGATGTCAATGCTCCGCGAGAGTACCAGTTTCTGGAAACTGCCATCACACAGCGAGGCATGAAACATGGCATAATCCAAATGATAATCCGAGAGTGCGCTCTTTTCCTGGAGCTCGAAATTTCCCAGCTGCGGCAGATTTCCCAGTTGCGCGAAATTTCCCAGTTGCGCGAAGTCTCCCAGCATTTCGAGCGTTTCCATCTCCTCCACCCTATCCGCCCTGATGAGCACGACCGGATGTTTCTCTGAGGGTGCAAAGGGAGCCATGACGAAGCCTTGCTGCCCGGTCAGTTCGTCGCACGACAGGAATTCCTTCGGCTCTCCCGTCGTTTGCACCACCAGCGTACATCTTTTCTCGTATGGCAGTCGGAACAATGCAAAACTGTTCATCATTTCCCCTGACGGATAATAAAGTTAGTCACCCGGACCGTAGATATCAGGTCGCCGGCGCTGTCCTTGATATCCACTTGCCACACATGCAACTTCTTGCCTTGATGCTGCAAACGCCCATAGGCTGTCACAGTATCACCCTCTATCACTGCCTTCACATGACTGCCACTCACCTCGATACCCACACAGGCACAACCCGGACAAAGCGATGAGGAACCCACGCCGGCCAGATTTTCTGCCAATGCCAGCGAAGCACCGCCACTAAGAAATCCGAACGGCTGACGGTTTCGCTCATCTACCTTCATTCGTGCCATACAGGTATCAGCCTCCTCGGTGGAAATAAACTCCATGCCGAGGGCGGTACTTAGATTAGGCCTTGCGTCAATGATTGCTTTTATCTTTTCTACATTCATAAGAAAAGGGAATATTCCTGAACTGTCCAAGCCAGCGCACTGGCTCCTAATATATCTCGTTCGTGGTTGTCAAGCACAGAAACCTGTATCTTCACCTTACCACGTATATTACCAAACACATGCTCGTCAAACGACGAGAGCAGCGAATCCATATACCATTTGGAAGCTTCTGTCAGTTCGCCTGTCAGGATGATTGCCTCTGGATTGATGACACTGGCATAGTTGGCTATTCCTATACCTAAATACAGGCCCGTTATGTCGTAAACCTTCCTGGCCAGCTTGTCACCCTTGTCGCAGCATTTGCCGATGGCCATTGGCGTCAGCTCTTCCAGTTCACGCAACAGGCTGGGCTCGTCAGACTCGTCCAGAATTTCCCGCGCTGTCTGAACAATACCGCGGTATGAAGCATATTCCTCCAGGCAACCTTTTCGGCCACAAGTGCATTGTCTTCCACCGTCAACCACGCAAATATGCCCAAATTCACCGGCATAGCCGCCATTTCCCAAATGAGGATGACCACCCGAGAAGAAGCAGCTCCCCACTCCACCATGTCCCAACGACACTACGATAAAGTTTTCCATGCCACGGGCTGAGCCATACACATGCTCACCCAATGCCGTGGCGTGCGCGTCATTTCCCAAGGCTACAGCCAAACCCACACGGTCGCGCAACATGGCAGCCAGCGGGATAACTCCTTTCCAGGGAATATTGCTCGCGTTTTCAATACAACCCGTCAAATAGTTGGCACTGGGAGCACTGACACCTACCGAGCGAACCACCTCATAGCCGCCATTAGCCTCTGCCATCGTGACAATACGCTCACTAAGAGCCTCCACGAAGTTGTTCACCGAAGGAAAGTCTGACGTCCTCAGCATGTCTTGCGCCAGGATTGTACCCCGCAAATCTACAATGGCTATCGAGGTGTTGCTCACCCCGATGTCAATGCCTATAACCCTTGTCTTGATTACATTACTCATATCTATACAAGTACCGATTTCTTAAAATATCCATACAAGTGCCGATTACTTAAACAGCGAATATTCCTTTACCTCCCATGCCAGCACACTTGCACCTAACAGGTTGCGCTCATGATCTTCCAAAGTGGAAAGGATGAATTTCACTTTTCCCTGCAGGTTATGGAACACATGGTCCTCAAATGCTTGATTAGCAGGCTCCAGAAGCCATCGCCCAGCGCGCGAGATGACGCCCGTGAAAATGACCGCCTCAGGATTCAGTACCGAGCAATAATTGGCAAGTCCAACGCCGAGCCAATAGCCCGTCCGGCGATAGACCTCTATGGACAATCCGTCACCCTGGTCACAGAACTGTGCTATCATATAGGGGGTCAGCTTCTCCACCTTTCTCATTTTCGAAGGCTTGTCTGTCTCTGCCAATACCTCTGAGGCTGTTCGCAGAATACCTTTCGTAGCGGTATATGCCTCCAGACATCCCAGATTACCACAGCCGCACGGCCGTCCGTTGTGCTTTACACACGTGTGACCGACCTCGCCGGCAAAGCCATTATTACCCAAATGGGCTACGCCATTGCTGAAAAAACAGCTACCCATGCCACTGCCTAATGAGATAACTACAAAATCACGCATCCCATGAGCAGCACCAAAGACATTCTCGCCAAGGGCAGTAACATGGGCATTATTACCCAACGCTACTGCCAATCCCAACCGGTCACGAAGCATGGCTGCCAGGGGAACCACTCCTTTCCAGGGCATATTGGGTGCATTTTCCAAACATCCTGTCTTAATATTACCGCTTGGGGAAGCAATACCTACAGAGCGGACAGACTCATAACCTCCGTTCTTTTCCGTTAAGTTTATGAGATAATCACACAGCACAGCCACATAATTTCCAACATCTGGATAATCTGAAGTTGCAAAGTCGCAAGTGGCTATTAAGTTACCACGAATATCTACGATGGCACAGATGGTCTTGTCAACATTTATATCCACTGCCAAAACTCGTGTCTTAATATTGTCTATTATCATGGAAGCGTTTTAGTATAGTTTGGCACAAAATTATACATTATTTTCTTATCCGCCAAATATTTTCCTTGTATTTTCAAAGTCGAATAGTAAAAAAACAAAAAATTTTTTGTATTGTTCTCGCTTATTCGTACCTTTGCACGGAAAATATAGATAGAAAAAGAAGAAATGAACGTTTTAGAACTCAGTGAACAAGAGATTGGCAGACGTGAGAGTCTGCAGGAGTTGCGCAAGATGGGCATCAACCCCTATCCCGCCGCAGAATTTCCCGTCAATGCATGGAGCACAGATATTTTAGAGAACTTCGAGGACCTGCCTGTCATCGGAAAAGATGAGGAAGGCAACGATGTGCGCGAGACCGCCACACCGGAGAACAGTCGTATGGTCAGCATTGCAGGCCGCATCATGAGCAAGAGCATCATGGGCAAGGCCGCCTTCGCCAAGCTGCAGGACTCGAAGGGTCGCATCCAGGTGTATGTGCAGCGCGATGCCATCTGTCCCGGAGAGAACAAAGACCTGTACAACATCGTCTTCAAGAAGCTGCTGGACCTGGGCGACTTCATCGGTGTGAAAGGCTATGTGTTCCGCACCAAGACGGGCGAAATCAGTGTTCACGTGATGGAGATGACCATACTCAGCAAGAGCCTGAAGCCGCTGCCTGTGGTGAAGACCGATGCTGACGGCAAGGTATATGACGCCTTTGACGACCCCGAGCTGCGCTATCGTCAGCGCTATGTGGACCTCATCGTAAATGCCGGTGTGAAGGACACTTTCCTGAAGCGTGCCACCATCATCCGCACCATTCGCCGTATCCTCGACGAGGCCGGATATACCGAGGTAGATACTCCTATACTGCAGAACATTGCCGGTGGTGCCTCGGCCCGTCCGTTCATCACCCATTTCAATGCGCTCAATCAAGATATGTATATGCGTATCGCCACGGAGCTCTACCTGAAGCGCCTCATCGTTGGTGGCTTCGAGGGTGTCTATGAGATGGGCAAGAACTTCCGCAACGAGGGTATGGACAAGACCCACAATCCCGAGTTCACCTGCATGGAGCTGTATGTGAGCTACAAGGATTTGCTGTGGGGTATGACCTTCACTGAGAAGATGCTCGAGGAGATCTGTACAGCCGTCAACGGCAAGCCCGAGGTGGAGATTGACGGCAACGTTATCTCGTTCCGTGCTCCTTTCCGCCGACTGCCCATCCTCGATGCCATCAAGGAGAATACTGGTTTCGACTGCGACGGCAAGACCGAGGACGAGATTCGCCAGTTCTGCCTGTCAAAGGGCATGGAGGTCGATAAAACCATGGGTAAGGGCAAGCTGATTGACGAGCTCTTCGGCGAGTTCTGCGAAGGAACCTTCATCCAGCCCACCTTCATCACCGACTATCCCGTTGAGATGTCGCCGCTGACCAAGATGCACCGCTCGAAGCCCGGACTCACCGAGCGTTTCGAACTGATGGTGAATGGTAAGGAGCTGGCCAATGCCTACTCAGAGCTTAACGACCCCATCGACCAGGAAGAACGCTTCGTGGAGCAGATGAAGCTGGCCGACAAGGGCGACGACGAGGCGATGATTATCGACCATGACTTCCTGCGCGCCTTGCAATACGGTATGCCTCCCACCTTCGGTATCGGTATCGGCATCGACCGTCTGGTGATGCTGCTCACGGGTAAGTTTGCCATTGGCGAGGTGATGCTGTTCCCACAGATGAAGCCGGAGAAGAAGATTCCTCAGAGCACCCCTGCTGAATGGGCAGAGATTGGTGTCGCTGAGGAGTGGGTTCCCGTACTCCGCAAGGCCGGTTTCAACCTCGTGCAGAACATCGCGACAGAGAAGGCGCAGGGTCTGCAGCAGAAGATTGGCGACATCGTCAAGAAGTATAAGCTCGACATGCAGAAGCCTTCCGTCGATGAAGTAGCGAAGTGGATAGAAAAGGCTGCACAAAGTCCCCTAAGTTAGGGGACCATAGGGGTCTGAACAAGCGCAGACCCAGTATCAATTCAGGTTGGAGGTGTCGCTTGTTCAGACCCCCAACCCCCTAACTTAGGGGGCTCATAATATGTACGACTGCGGTAGAATAGCAATCATTGGCGGAGGCTCATGGGCGACAGCCATTGCCAAGATAATGGTGGGACACACTCACCACATTGGTTGGTATATGCGTCGTGACGATCGTATTGAAGACTTCAGACGGCTTGGTCATAACCCAGCCTACCTGATGAGTGTTCACTTCAATATTGATGAGATTTATTTCTCATCAGACCTGAACAAGATTGTACAGCAGTACGACACGCTTGTATTCGTCACGCCCTCACCCTATCTCAAGAGTCATCTGAAGAAGTTGAAATGCCGGCTTCGCGATAAATATATCGTAACTGCCATTAAGGGTATCGTGCCTGACGAAAACCTTATTTGCTCTGAGTATTTCCACCAAGTATATGACGTTCCTTATGAGAATCTGGCCTGCATAGGCGGTCCCTCTCATGCAGAAGAAGTGGCTTTGGAGCGCCTCAGCTACCTGACCGTGGGATGTGCCGACCGCGAAAAGGCCGAGGCTTTTGCAGAGGTTTTGACCAGCGAATACATCAAGACTAAGACATCAACGGATGTTATCGGCATCGAATACTCCAGTGTACTGAAGAATGTCTATGCCATTGCTGCCGGAATCTGTAACGGTTTGAAGTTCGGCGACAATTTCCAGGCAGTACTGGTAGCCAATGCCGTACAGGAGATGGCCCGTTTCCTGAAAGTGGTACACCCGATAGAGCGTAACATAGCAGACAGTGTCTATCTGGGCGACCTGTTGGTGACAGGCTATAGCAATTTCTCACGAAACCGCACTTTCGGCACGATGATTGGCAAGGGATATAGCGTAAAATCGGCACAGATAGAGATGGAGATGATTGCTGAAGGCTATTTCGGCACCAAGTGTATGAAGGAAATCAATCGTCACTGTCATGTCAACATGCCTATTTTGGATGCCGTCTATAACATCTTGTATGAACGCATATCGCCACAAATTGAGATTAAGCTTTTAACAGATTCATTCCGATAAAACAAAACTATAGTATTATTATGAACAACATTAAACTTGACATCACAAAGGCTGCCTGCTTCCTCGAGACAGGCGCTGTGAAGGCTTTCGAGCCAAAAGTAAAGGCTGCTCAGCAGGCTTTGGAAAACGGGACATGCCCTGGTAATGATTTCTTAGGATGGCTGCACTTGCCTAGCAGCATCACCCCACAGTTCCTGGATGAAGTACAGGCTGTTGCCAACACCCTGCGCGAAAAGTGCGAAGTCGTAGTAGTAGCCGGTATCGGTGGTTCATATTTGGGTGCACGTGCCGTCATTGAGGCATTAGGTAATTCATTTGCCTGGCTGATTAAAGACCAGAAGAATCCGACAATTCTGTTTGCAGGTAACAACATCGGTGAGGATTATCTCTCAGAGATGACCGAATACCTGAAGGGTAAGAAGTTCGGCGTCATTAACATCTCAAAGAGTGGTACTACCACTGAGACCGCTTTGACTTTCCGTCTGCTGAAAAAGCAGTGCGAAGCCCAGATGGGTAAAGAGGTTGCCAAGGATGTTATCGTGGCAGTAACAGACGCTAAGCGTGGAGCTGCACGTACCTGTGCCGACAAAGAAGGTTACAAGAGCTTTATCATTCCCGACAATGTAGGAGGTCGCTTCTCGGTACTCACCCCTGTAGGTCTGCTGCCTATTGCCTGTGCCGGTTTTGACATCAAGGCACTTGTTCAGGGAGCTGCCGATATGGAGAAAGCTTGCGGCAAGGACGTTCCTTTCGAGGAGAACATGGCTGCTCAGTATGCTGCCGTTCGCAACGGTCTTTACGGAGCCGGCAAGAAGATTGAAATCATGGTGAACTACCAACCCAAGCTGCACTACTACTCTGAGTGGTGGAAGCAGTTGTTCGGAGAGTCAGAGGGTAAGGACAAGAAGGGTATCTTCCCTGCCTCTTGCGACTTCACTACCGACCTGCACTCTATGGGTCAGTGGATTCAGGATGGTGAGCGCACTATCTTCGAGACGGTCATCTCCGTTGAGAAGCCTAACCGTAGCTTGCTGTTCCCCAACGACGAGGAGAACCTGGACGGTCTGAACTTCCTGGCTGGCAAGCGTGTTGACGAAGTTAACAAGATGGCCGAGTTGGGTACCCGTCTGGCTCATGTGGATGGTGGTGTTCCCAATATCCGTATCTCAGTACCCGAGTTGAACGAATACTACATCGGACAACTCATCTACTTCTTCGAGATTGCTTGTGGTATCAGTGGAAACCTGCTTGGTGTGAATCCATTCAACCAGCCAGGTGTAGAGGCTTACAAGAAGAACATGTTTGCCCTTCTCGAGAAGCCCGGCTACGAGGAAGAGACAAAGGCCATTAAGGCAAGACTTGCAAATGAGAAATGAAGAAATGAACATTAATCATTACTCATTACTCACAACTCAATATAAGATGAAACACGGCTTCGGACAGTTCTGTCCGAAAGCCGTGCTTTTCGATATGGATGGAGTTATCTATGATTCCATGCCAAATCATGCGACTTCGTGGCATGAAGCTATGGCAGATTTCGGTCTGGACATGCCGTTCAGCGGAGCCTATGAATATGAGGGGATGAGAGGTGTGGAAACAATCAAGATTCTGGCACGACAGCAATGGGGACGAACTCCGTCAGATGACGAAGCCCAGAAGATGTATGCCCACAAGTCGGAAATCTTTGCCACCTGCAAACCTGCAGAACTGATGCCTGGCATCAAGGAATTGATGGAACAGATAAAGTCCTGTGGCCTGAAAATATGTATCGTGACAGGCAGCGCCCAGCACGTTCTGCTTGACAAGTTGGAGGAAGACCTTCACAATCTGGTGAGCAAAGACCTCATGGTTACAGCCTTTGACGTGAAACATGGCAAGCCTGCTCCAGAACCCTACTTGAAAGGAATGGAAAAATGTGGCGTTAGCCCGTGGGAGACTATCGTGGTGGAAAATGCACCCTTGGGAGTCAGGGCTGCCATTGCTGCCCAATGCTTTACCATTGCCGTAAATACAGGGCCTCTTCCCGACGAGAAGCTATCCCGAGAAGGAGCTAACCTCATCTATCCAAGCATGACAGCCCTCAGTGAGGATTGGAAAAGGTTAATGGAATGTATAAAAAAAGAGGACGAATGATCAATTTCGCCCTCTTTTTTATATCAGATTTCATCCTCATCCGTTGAATCCGCTTTTTCTACGTTATAGGTATCCATCTGTACATCACGTTTGATGACCAACTGCCCCATTCGTGACAAACGAATAATAAAAGGGATATACTCATCAGTCTGCGGATGTCCCACACTGGCAGCAAACACCAGCCAATCACCATCAACCTTGTCGAACACAAGTCCTTCGAAAAGTCCCGTTTTACGGAAATCATCGTCCAAATAGGCATTAAGAGCCTTCTTGTCAAACGTACGACTGAAAAAGATGGAACCGTCACTGCGTGATACCGCAAGCGTAAAGATGTTATCATAATATTTCTGTCCATTCTCATCCGTCACCAAAGACGATGAGTCTGCAGGACTACGGTTAATTGCCACATGATAAGTCTTTTCAAGCCATTCTACATCACGTTCGTCAGTATAATCCTGCATCCTGACAGGAGCCTTTGGCTTTACCTTCTCCGTCTTTGGAGTTATTATCACATCACTCTTTTTCTTACCTCCGCAAGCGGACAACAGGGTCAAACCGATGCAGACCAGTGCAATTATGAAAAGTTTTTTCATATCTCTTTTTCTTAATTCGCAGGCAAAAGTACGAAAAAACCATGAAACGAGCAAGAAATACGAGAAAAAATGAAGCGTCTCGTCATCCGACGGAACGCTTCTACATGATAAGCACGCTTGCTTTTTAAAAAAACACTATGTTAACCTAAATCACTATGATGTTCTTTTAAACTATTATGATATGTATTGTGTTGATTTTACCCTTATTTTTCATTATGACGTAAAAGAATGATAAAAGTTTAAAGGAATAACAAAAAAATTTTCAAGAAATATTCATTTTGATATTTTTTAATTATCTTTGTAGGCAATTATTCCAATAAAATGAAAAATCTCATATATCTCATATTACTTCCCGTAGCATGGTGTATAGCCGCTTCCTGTAGTAGCGAACAACCCGAAGAGGTCAAAGCAGAGGTGACAGACACTATCCCCTCGCTGGTTATGCAGATCCAGAAGACCTCCCGCCTCTATACTACGGAATATCATATCAACAAAATAGTGACCCACGATGATGTCGTGAGGCTGAAAGGCAATTTCCTTAGCAAGGACTTTGATGTTGCCCTGCCTTTAGGAGAGCGGAAGATAGCCATTCCCATGAATGCAACCCTAAAAGCGTATATCGACTTCTCCGATTTCTCAGAAAAAAACATAGAGCGCCACGGAGAAAATATCACCATTCTGTTGCCTGATCCCAAAATCACGCTAACCAGTTCGAAAATAAACCAAAAGGAAATCAAGGAATATGTCGGTCTCACCCGTTCTCATTTTTCTGATAAGGAACTGACCAATTATGAGCAACAGGGTCGCAAAGCCATTCTAAACAACATTCCAAATATGGGACTGATGCAGGCTGCCCAGGAGAACGCTGCGCGTGTTCTTGTTCCCATGATTACCCAGATGGGCTATCAAGAAGAGCATATCACCATCGCCTTCCGCAAGAACCTCAGCATCCAACAATTGATAAACTCAACTATTGAAAAGCAATGAAGTGGAACATCAAATATACCGCATACATCCTCATAGCCTTTATCGGTCTATGTCTCTCCTTCTGGCTGTTACGCTCAGTGCAGACGACAGAAGTCAATGTGGAGATAGACCAGAAAATCAATGTCACCCCTGAGCAGATAGAAAGTATCAAGGCCATTGGCGAATGGGAATTCCTGTCTATTGCCGACGAGGAACTTGTTGACACAATACGCAAAGGCATCTTTTCCGACGACCATTTGGTAAGAATTTACTATGGCACCGTCAGGCTGGGCATTAACATGCACCAAGTAGAGCCTGGGTGGATTAAAGCGTCTGGCGACAGTATTGAAGTGACATTGCCCAAGATTGGCTTGCTAGATCGCGACTTCATTGACGAAGCCAGGACCAAGAGCTTCCATGAGAGCGGGCGGTGGAAGGCAATAGACCGCGAAGCCCTGTATCGGAAGGCATACCGTAAAATGCTGAAGCACTGTATGACCAAGCAGAACATCCATAGTGCCAAGGTAAACGGTGAGTCCCAATTCCGTCAGTTAATGAAGTCGATGGGCTATGACCACATCATTATCAGATGGAAAGAATAATGACATAAAATAAGACAAAGTTGGAACTATTAAACGAATTTTTCCGCGATTTCAGCAATCTGCTATGGGGATGGCCAATGATTATCCTCCTGCTAGGTACACATATATTCCTAACCATTATTTTGCGTTTCCCACAGCGTAAGATTTTCACCGCCATCCGCCTGTCCTTCAAGAAAGACCCTGACGGACAAGGTGACGTATCGCAGTTTGCTTCTTTGGCTACCGCATTAGCCGCTACTTTAGGAACAGGAAACATCATTGGCGTGGCTACTGCCGTCACACTAGGAGGTCCTGGTGCCGTGCTGTGGTGCTGGCTGACAGGTGTGTTTGGCATCTCCACCAAGTATGCCGAAGGCCTTCTGGCCGTCAAATACCGCCAGGTGACCCCACAAGGAAAGATGATTGGCGGTCCGATGTATGCCCTCGAAAAAGGATTGGGGCTTCGGTGGCTGGCTATTCTCTTTTGTATCTTCACCGCCCTGGCTTCCTTGGGTATAGGTAGTACAGTGCAAGCCAATGCCATTAGCACGCTGACCTTTCAGACCTATGACATATCGCCCTATATCGTCGGTTCTATCGTCTGTTTCTTCGTAGGATGTGTCGTGTTAGGGGGTGTCAGGAACATTGCTAAAGTGTGCAGTATGCTGGTTCCCGTTATGGCAGTGTTCTACATCGGAGGGTGTATATATATAATATGTGAAATTAATGACTATATTTGGCCTGCCATCAAACTCATCGTTGAGTCGGCATTCAGTCCGGAGGCTGCAGGTGGTGGTTTTGTTGGTAGCACCATGATAGCAGCAGCCCGTTTTGGTATTGCCCGTGGTTTGTTCAGCAACGAGTCCGGACTAGGCTCTGCTCCAATCGTAGCCGCTGCTGCCCAGACACGTAACCCCGTTCGCCAGGCTTTGGTTTCTTCCACCGGCACCTTCTGGGACACGGTAGTCATCTGTGCCTTAACAGGTATCGTCATCGTGAGCAGCGTACTGGCTTATCCCGATATTACCTTTAACAACGGAACAATCCTGACACACGACGCTTTCTCCAAGATTCCTGTGGTGGGACAACCCATCCTGACCTTCGGTTTGATAACCTTTGCCTTCTCCACCATATTGGGATGGTGTTACTACGGCGAGCGTGCCGTAGAATACCTGAAAGGTCATCAATGGGTATGGCCCTATCGTATCGTCTATATTGCAACCGTCTTCATCGGTAGTGTCTCACAACTGAGTGTCGTATGGAATTTTGCCGATTGCATGAATGCCTTGATGGCTATTCCCAACCTAATATCCATTTTGGCACTTAGCGGGGTTATCCTCCACGAGACACGCAAGTATCTTTGGAGCGGCAACATTGATGAGAAAATGTAAAAGACAGATGTTTACTTAAGAGGCAGGATTAACAACATGCGCGTTCCTCCTGAATGGTATGTTGTGTCATATTCCAATGCACCACCCAACTTCTGAGCCAAACGCTGACAGATGCTCAAGTCCAGCTCTGCCTCGTCGTTCATATCATCGGGAGTGTCAAACCATGAAAAGAGGTTATCCACCCGGTTTTCCGGAATACCACCACCAGTATCCTCTACAAAGAAAACAAGCTGCCCTACCCTTTCACTAGTATTACATCCTACGGTGATGGAGCCTTCCTCCGTGAAACGACAGGAATTAAGAATCAATTTGTTGATGATAATTTCCACTAAATGGCGGTCGCTCTTGACAAAGAACTCATCACTCAGCTCTCGTTTGAATTGTAGTTTGACAGCCTGACGGTGATATATGCTGTGCATGTTAGCCTCCATACATCGCAGGCAGACTGCATTGGGACTAATCTGTTCCTCGGTAACCTGACGAACATCGGTATCTGCCTCCGTAAATACCAATACTTCATTGATAAACGTACTTATCAGGTTTGCATTATATTGCAACTGGTCGGCAATTTCCCTCTTTTCATTTTTCGAAAGATACAAGTCTTCCTTGGCTACAATATCCGCCATCTCAATAACAGACTTCAAAGGAATACGAACCTCACGTCCCACATTATTGAGAAAAGCCCGTTTCATACGGTCGTTCTTGCGCACCTTGTTCAGTCGGCAGTAAACAATACCCAGGTTGATTGACAAGGCCACCAATGCCAACACTAAAACACTAATGATTGCAATTTGCGCCATAACATTCTCCTTTTCATGAATAATTCCGGTGCAAAATTAAGGATTTTTTTGTTAATTGCAAAAAATTCCACAGAATTTTTAGAGGTCAGAGGATACCTCTTTCCACTCCATCACCCTTAGCACCCCTGCTTTCACAACGAAAATGATGTCAAAGCCCTTGAAAGGCATTCCATACTTTCGTTCCTCATCATCATGATAATGCGGACGAGGGTCCAGTGCCAATACCCGCTCCAAGGCTTTCGCATCCTCTGCGGGAAACAGCTGACGGAGTGCATCAGGCATCTCTACTTGCAACTCTTTCCACCCTTTCCGGTCGGTAAACCCACCTCGTGCCTCCACATGACTATCGACATAGGGCAGATACGGCTTGATGTCGTAAATAGGTGTGCCGTCCATCAGGTCAGCACCCCACACATCGATATAAGGTTCCTTGGCGTCAATATGGGCAATGCGCACAGAAGAAAGTCCCAGGTTATTAGGGCGGAAGGGTGATCGTGTTGCCCACACCCCCATACGCTCATTTCCTCCCAGCAAGGGTGGTCTCACCGTGGCATGCTTTTCCACCTCCACATGCTCCGAAAAGCCCCATATCAGCCACAGGTAGTCGTAGTCCTCCAACCCTCTGAGCGCCTCCCCTTGTGCATATTCCGGCACAAAGCTGATGCGTCCCTTCAGTTCCTCTACGATACCACTCTGCCTGGGTATTCCAAATTTCGAAGTAAAGGGCGAATGGAAGAAGGCGATGGGTTCTATTTTCATACGTCCTCCTTAGAATACTACGGGTTCCTTCACTTCCACGCCTCGACAGAAGCGATGAAGAATCTGACGGTCGTCGCCCACATAGATGAAACGCTCCAAGCGGTGTATCAGCGAATACTCATCAGGATAGAGCACGGCATCGTCAATCACCAGTGCGTCGAACTCATAACCCGGTTCGAAGCTTCCCACCTTTCCGAAGAAGCTGCCAGCCGACTTAGTCGCTATCCAGAATATCTCGGGCAATGTGAGGAAAGCCTTGTTATGATCCTGCTGATAGTGCATCTTGCTCACCTGAATGGCATAGACCAGTATCCGTAACATGTTCAGGTCGTGACCACCGCTGATGTCGCTTCCCAGCCCCACATGGAGTCCCTCGTCCAGGAAGGAGCGAACAGGAGCGATACCTGATGACAGGTTGAAGTTGGACGTTGGACAGTGAGCCACCATCACTCCGTTCTGCTTCATCAGCTCCAGTTCCTTGCCTTGAGTCCATACGCAATGAGCCATAATGGTGGGTGTCTGTCCGAAGAGTCCATAGCGGTTGTAGGCATCGCCGTAGCTGGTGCTTTCCTTCTCCAGTTCATGCACCCAGGCAATCTCCGAGGTATTCTCCGACAGGTGCGACTGCACAGGCAACTGGTACTTCCGAGCCAGTTCTCCACAGGCCCTCAGCAGCTCCGGCGTACACGATGGTACGAAACGCGGTGTGATAATGGGGCGAACAAGGGGAGGAAGTGAAGAATGAAGAGTGGAATGAGGATCTACATTTCGATCATTAGCCGAAGCATCTGTTTCAGCAATTATTGACTCCATACCGGCAATGTAGTTATCCACATCCTCGCTGAGGTTTTCTGGACAATTACGGTTCATAGCCACTTTGCCCACCAGTGCTCCCATGCCTGCCTCCTTATACAGATTCATCAGTATCCGCGTGCTCTCCGTATGGATGGTACCGAAAACAACGCTACGCATGGTGCCGAAGAGCCATTGGGTATGCAGGAAACGGCGATACATACGCTCTGCATAATGCACATCGGCATATTTCGATTCCTCCGGGAAAGTATAGTTTTGCAGCCAGGGCAACAGTTCCAAGTCCATCGCCACACCCTGATTGTGCACCTGTGGGGCGTGCACGTGCATATCGTTCATGGCTGGGATGAGCAGGCGGTTACCAAAGTCTGTCACCTCAACGCCCTCGCAGTCCAAGTCTGCCAGGTTGCAGGATACACCTTTCACAATACCGTCTTCCACCGCAATATATCCGTTCTCGAAAATTTCGAAGCTGTCTTTTTCTTTTGTAAAGAGAATATGTGCTTTATATACCTTTTTCATACTTATAGATTTGATTTTTATATTTCTCTGTTGCAAAGATAAACATTTTTCTGACTTATTGATGGATTTTTCTCAAATAATTTGTACCTTTGGCCGCAAAAAATTGAATTATACACAATCATGGAGCAAAAGAAAATCACATTCGACAGTTTCGTGCGCGGTATCGTAACAATCATTGCCATTATAGGACTAATCATGCTTTTACACCGGTTGAGTGGCGTTCTGCTGCCCTTTTTCCTGGCATGGCTCATCTCCTATATCTTGTTTCCGCTGGTTAAGTTCTACCAATACCGTTGTCACCTGAAATACCGCGTTGTAGGCATTTTCTGTACCTTCCTCACCGTAGCCGCTATTCTTACGGGACTTTCCTTCCTCGTCATCCCTCCGATGATTGACGAAGGGTCGCGTGTCAAGGACCTACTGATTACCTATGTGTCCAGGGATGCCTTTATGAGCAACATCCCCAACATGATGGAAGAGTTCATCCATGAGAACCTCACTGCCGACAACATCAAGGAAATCGTTTCCCAGCAAGGCATTATGGACTCCGTCAAGCAGGCTGTTCCCAAGGTATGGGCGGTAATAGCCCAGTCCATCAACATCCTTACCAGCATGGTCACCCTGACAATGGTTATCATCTACACCCTCTTCATCCTGCTCGACTACGAGCAGTTCTCCAACGGCTGGGTGATGATAGTGCCCGAGCGCTATCGTAAGTTTGCCGTTCAGCTGGTGCGCGACATCGAGCAGGGCATGAACAAGTATTTCCGCGGACAAGGCTTGGTAGCCTTCTGCGTGGGCGTTCTCTTCAGCATCGGTTTCCTGATTATCGACTTTCCCCTTGCCATCGGCATGGGTATGTTTATCGGACTGCTGAACATGGTACCCTACCTGCAACTGGTGGGCTTCATTCCCGCCATCCTGTTGGCTGTGGTCAAAGCCGCCGATACAGGTGAGAGCTTCTGGATGATCATGCTGGGAGTTCTCATCGTGTTTGCCGTCGTGCAACTCATTCAAGACACCTTCCTCACGCCAAAGATTATGGGAAAGGTTATGGGGCTCAACTCCGCCATCATCCTTCTCTCGCTATCCATCTGGGGCTCGCTGCTGGGCATTCTGGGCATGATTATCGCATTACCCCTTACCACCCTGCTGATTACCTACTATCAACGATATATCGTCAAGCTAAAAGATAAGCAACACGAACCAACAACATGAAACAACAATAGATAACAACATGAAAAGACTAGTTTTTCAACAAGCAACCTTAGCCATCGCACTCGCCCTTTTCAGTAGCACTGCAGCTTGGGGCCAACAGCAGTCAGAGCAGAAGACAGACAAAGTCATCGACTGGATGAAGGAGATTACCAGTCGCGTCACCTTTAACGGCTATGCTCAGGGCGGCTATTCCTACAGCGATGCCAACGGCAAGACTACGAGCGACTTCAACCTGAAGCGCACACTCCTCTGGGCTAAGGCGCGCATCACCGACCGCTGGTCGTTCCTCTTCATGCACGACTTCTCCAGTGTCGTACAGGAATTCTACACCGATTTCCGCGTCACCAACGACAACGCCCTCACCGTGCGCCTCGGACAGTTCAAACACTCCTATTCTATGGAGAATCCCCTGTCGCCTACCATGCTCGAACTGGTGGATGTCTATTCCCAGGCCGTTCTCTTCCTCGCTGGCGAGGGTCCCGACCCCCTGCATGGTGTGAACTACGGTCGCGACATGGGACTGATGGTCTTCGGCAACCTGTTTGACAACAAGATACATTACGAACTCGCCGTCATGAACGGCCAGGGCATCAACCGGCGCGACGGCAATAGCGACAAAGACGTCATTGCCCATCTGGAATACAAGCCCCTCCCCGAGCTGCGCCTCGTTGTCACAGGACAAAAGGGTCGAGGACATGCCGTCAACAAGCAAACCGTGGCGTGGAACCCCACCATCAAGGAGGGCGACGACTACCGGCGCGACCGCTATAGCGTGGGTGTTGAGTGGAAGAGCGGACAGTATGCTCCCGGCAAGTACAAGGAGGCGCGCCCCATCAGCATCCGCACCGAGTGGCTGGGTGGCAAGGACGGCGACGTAGGCAGCATGGGCGGCTATATCACCACCGCCATCCCCCTTTACAAAGGATTAGACCTCGTGGCTTCTGCCGACTATTTCGACCGCAATACCGATATGAAGTACCGTCAGACGCAAGCCACTGCTGGTGTGCAATACTGGTTCTACAAGAAGTGCCGTGTGCAGTTGCAATACACCCGCACATGGAGCAAGTTCCAGCAAGATTACAACTGGCTGCAAGGACAAGTACAAGTTGCGTTTTAATGAGTAATTATGATTACCTGTATGCATTATAAATTCCCTACCCGATGTGGATTATGCCGCCTGCAGTGAAATCATAATTACTAATTACTCATTACTAATTACTAATTTTATTTAAAATGATTATTAAGATACTTTTGACCATCATCTTCCTGGTCGTGATGGTTGGCGTGGGACTCTACTCCCGCAAGCAGGCCAGCAGTGTGGATGGTTTCGTACTGGGCGGACGCGCCGTGGGTCCGTGGCTGACGGCTTTTGCCTACGGAACGAGTTATTTCTCGGCAGTAGTCTTCGTGGGCTATGCCGGACAGTTTGGCTGGAAGTACGGTCTGTCCAGCACGTGGATTGGTGTGGGCAATGCCGTCATCGGCTCCCTGCTGGCATGGCTGCTGCTGGGCCGTC
>ODAI011617538.1_pt1 | contig 37602 bp, 31 predicted proteins | sample 1539321 | NCBI WGS metagenome assembly ODAI01 (sample SAMN02144231, study PRJEB22623) | gut metagenome | biome: sheep rumen | host: Ovis aries | place: New Zealand
CTTCCTCGACAAACAGAAGGAAGAGTGCGAAAAGGTGTAGAAGTTCCTTAGTGTCATCACTATATTGAAGATCGTGATCGCCTTCCACAACGGGGATGAGCACCCTAGCTAGGCTCATTGACAGCAGCTTGGTAGCCCTCACCTGTACCGCCCCTCTCTGTCAAAGGAGGAACGGGAACCCGGAAACGGCGTCCGCGCGCCCCGTCGGGATGGGGCGCGTATCCTAGGGAGCGTGGTCTCTGGGACACTGGACACTGCGCCAAGTTATTTTTTTAGGATTACTGGATTTAGCGTAACTCTTTTTTCTCACAGCATATTGTGTTCTATCATGAATTCTTTTGTATAAAACTGCTGATCCCCATCAAAAAAGTATTGTTCATACTTCTCTTTCCATGCCAAGTCCCTTTTAAAGATTATATTAATGATTTTTTGTAGAAGGATGCTGTCAGCAATTTCGGTTCCGTTAAAACAAAAATATCCTTTTGTTCCTGCACCTGAATACAATGTATCTTGTATTCCACCATTGTTAAAAATGATTGCATATCTGATATCGTGAGATCGTTTTTCCAGTTGTTGTGCCTTGCTCAAAGAATCAGCCTTTCTATAAAAATAAGCCGCACAAGAGTCGGGAAGCATAATATTTTTAACCCTACCATCATCTCGGTTCTTTTTTGAGAAAAAGACATCGGGCGTCCAATCGCCAAAGGGATGAAATAACCATGGGACATCATTGAAATAATACAACGTGCCCGTTATCATGGATGATTCAGCCGTTTCTGGGTTAATCTTATTCATCACTTTCCGCCCATTACTGAAACAAGAACCTGTTGCCAATAGTGTGAAAATGAGTAATGCTATTCTCTTCATGGCATAAGAAGTTTATTATGGTCGCTTATAATTGCTTCTATTTCTTCCGGAGTTTTTCCAATAACGTGATTTTTTCAATTTTTTGTACAATTAACTCTCGAGCTTCACTGGCTCCGGCTTCATAGGCCTGCCCCTACGTTTCTCGGGCAAGATACGAAGATTAGTTGGAAGTTGGAAATATTGGTCTATCGGAGCGTGAAATGGTCAATCTGGAGATTCAGATTACCTGCTTTGTTGAAAGGTTAGTGAGAGCTTGACAATAAACGGGGGAATGGCACTTCTGTCATTCCCCCGTATGGTCAGTAAAGTTGCGTGTCTTCTTTATGTATCGGATCAGTTCTCGTGGTGGCGCTGTACTCTCCTTATGGCTGCCGTTGCTTCAAGTTCGCTCTTGCTCTGTCCGGGCTCGAGGATGAGAACGGGCTTCTCGTCATAATGGAATTTCTTCTTGTTCTCCATCGTGTTGAAACCGACCTTGTTGATGTTGACTTCCTCGGTGAGGGAGATTTCCCCGTCCTGGATGTCGTCGGTCCTGTCCTCGTACTTGAAGTCCCTCGGGATAAGGATGAGCTTACCGACATTAGAACCTGTTATGTTGATGAGGTTCATCTTGAAACCTGTCGCTATGGCGGTGATCCTTATGGTGTCACCGGCATTGGGATCGTCATCGTAGATGAGTCCTCTCTTGAATTTGTTGACCTTTCCGGTATATTCGGTTATCATCTCGTTGAGACGGTTCAGTTCGTCCATCCTGAGACCCTGGTCATTGTTGCCGGCGGTGATGTTGATGAGGAGGTTCTTCGATGTCTTGAGGTCGAAGTCGTTCAGCAGCGGGGACTCAAGGGCACCCTTGACGGCATCCTCAAGGCGGTTGCTTCCGGAACCTGATCCGCATCCCATAAGGGCCATACCGCTGTTCTTCATCATGGTCTTGACATCCTCGAAGTCCACGTTCACATATCCTGCCTTGGTGATGATTTCAATGATGCCGCGGACAGCTGTGGCAAGGACTTCGTCTGCCCTCGGGAAAGCTTCCTGGACCAACTGGTTCCCGAAATGCTCATAGAGCTTTTCGTTGTTGATGATGAGGAGAGAATCCACGTTCTTCTCCAGTTCATGGATTCCGTCGACGGCCTTTGAGAGGAAGTCGTCACCTTCGTTCTTGAATGGGAGAGTAACGACGGCTACCGTGAGGATGCCGCGGTCCTTGGCCATCTTCGCGATGACCGGTGAAGCTCCCGTTCCGGTACCTCCGCCCATGCCGGCGGTTATGAACAGCATCTGGGTGCCGTTGTCCAGCACCTTTTCAGCGATGAGGTCCTGGCTTTCGAGGGCGGCGTTGCGGCCCTTGGTGGGGTTCGTTCCCGCTCCGAGTCCTTCACCGAGCTGGATCTTGGTGGGGACTTCACTCTTCTGGAGAGCCTGCGAGTCGGTATTGCACACTATGAAGTTGCAACCCTGGATCTTCTGCTTGTACATGTAGTTGACGGCGTTGCATCCGCCACCGCCTACACCTATGACTTTGATCATCGAGTTCTCGGGAACCCAGCTCATGTCAACTATGTCGGGGGATGTGAAATCTGTCATGGTTTTGCCTCCTGTTTTTCTTTAAGTGTGATCCTATGCCTCCTCGCTGTCCTTGTCTTCCATCGCTTCCTTGACGGATTCACCTACACCGTCGTAGAGGTCGCCGATGGTCTTGCCGACTTTGTCAAGCCACTTGATTCTTCCGAACTTGAAAGGATTCTTCTTGGGTTTCTTCTCTTTCTGTTCCTGCTTCTTTCCCTTGTCTTCTTTGCGGGACTTTTTGTCAGTCTTCTCGATGGGGGCTTCCACTTCTCCGAAGAGGTTTTCCTGTACGGGTTCCTCATCCGGCGTCTCTTCCTCATTTACGACCTCGCTTCCGACTCCGGTATTGTCTTCGGGGATGTTGTCAAGGGCTGAGAACATGTCTTTCTCGGTGTCGGTCATCGGTGAATAGTGATTTTCGGCAGGCATCTCGGCTTCCGTGAAGTCGAATTCCGGAGCGTCGATGCAGTTGATAAGGCCGTCCGCCTTGGCGGCGAGGATCATTCCCAGAGAACCGGTGGCTGATGTCTCGTAAACGCCCTGGCATCCGTGGGCGGAGAAGAGATGTCTGGGTATTCCCTTGCGGACATTGTATCCGGATAGTTCCTTTATGTAGTTCGCGAGGTTGGCCATGTTGGCTCCGCCTCCTGTGATTACAACACCGCTTCTGAGGCTGTCGGCAAGGCCGCTTTCCTGGATATGGTAGAGGATGGCGTCGATGATTTCCTTTTCTCTGGCGGTGATGATTTCGGAGAGATACTTCACCGGAATCTGCTTGTAGCCCATCTCCTCTTCCTCGATCTGGATGATCTTCTCATCGAGGCTCTGGAGTCTGTCGGGCTGGCATGCTCCGTAGGCGAGCTTGAGGTTCTCGGCGAGACTCTCGGAAATGGAGCATTCGCTTCTTATGTCAGAAGTGATGACGGCTCCTCCGAAGGGGATGGCTGCGTAGTAACGGAGAATTCTGCCCTTGTAGATGGTGACGGATGTCGCACCTCCACCGAAGTCGATGAGGGCCACTCCGTTCTCCATCTCGTCGTCCTTGAGGACGGCTTTGGAGATCGTGCCGGGAGTGAAGTACTTCTTGGCGATGGCGATACCCAGGGCATTGAATACCTTGTCGATGGTCTTCACGGAGCTCTTCTTTCCGATGAAGAGCTTGAAGTTACCCTCGAAGGTCTGGCTTATCATTCCGATGATGTCGCTTTCGATGAGCTGGAAGTTCTCGTCATCGGAGAATGACTGGGCGATCGCGCCGTAGAGTTCCTCCTTGTCCGGGTTCTGGAGAGGGTACTCGTCCTGGGCGAGGCTCTTCAGTCCCTCGACCTCTTCCACCGAGATGCTTTCCTCGGGATCGGTACGGTCGACTTTGGCGTTGGCGATTTCCTGACGGACATCGCACCTGGGAAGTCCGACGACGACCTGCATGATCTTTATCTTCAGTTCGTTCTCGGCTTCCGCTATGGCTTCCTTGATCGGGGTTGAAGCTCTTTGGGGATTGAAGACGGCGCTGTTGCGGATACCGTCAGAAGGCCTTTCCCTGTAGTAGAGTATCTGGACGTCCTCGCCGCTTATCTTGGCCACCGTAAGGGCGATTTTCGACGATCCCAGATCCACTGCTGCTATGTATCTCTCTTCCATGGTGATGTGTTTTATGGGTCTCCTGTTACCTGTTTTAAATCCGTTTTATTCTTCTTGTTGCCGGTTTATTTTTCGCGGCATATTATCTGATCCTCATATCTGACGTCAACCGAAGCGTAGTAGCCCTTTTCTTTCGTGGGCTCTATGTAACGGTAGTATGTCTCTATCGCCGAGAACTTCTCTTTGAGTCCGTCCGGTTTTCCGAAAATGAACTTCTCCTTTCCTTCCCTCGGAGTCATGATGATGTTCTCTTCATTGTCCACATGGATCTTCGCTATGGTTTCTCCCCAGAACTTGTCGTGGCGTATGTATCTCACGAGGTCGAGGATGCCGCTTAGCCACTCCTTCTCCTTCTCTGTTCCCGGTTCCCCTTTTCGGACTGCCTCCACGTTTATCGGGATGTCGCCTTCAATGACCGGAACCTCCTCCGAGTAGTCGTCATTCATGTCGAAAAGGAATCCGTTCTCATCCGCATAGAATCCACCGGTCTTCGTTTTGAAAAGAACCATCGGGGACCTTTGGGTGACATCGATGTGGAGGATTCCGTCAAGGGTGATGTATGCCTGGGTCGTTCCGACGGCGCTCCTACCTTCTATGGCGGACTCGATCTTCTTGAGATTGACGCTGTCCATCCTTTGTCCCATATACACTCCGTACCCTTCGTCGATGAATTTCTTCACGTCCTCCTTCGTGACGAAAGAACGTGAAGTGCTGTCGAGGATGTTTATCTCGAGTCCCGTGCATGCGGTCCGGAGGCGATCTTCGCTGCTGTGGTTGCCCACTACAAGGAGTATGACCACGACAGCTGCCGTGATCCCCAGGGTGATCGCTATGCGGTAAATGTTCTTCATCCTTCCTTACTGTTCCGCTTTCCTTACCCTTTCGGTGAGCATTTCGGTGATGGGACCGATGAAACGGTCCACGTTGCCCGCACCGAATGTCACGAGAACGTCCACGTCTTCCTTCTCGAGGTAGGCCATCAGTTCCTCCTTTTTGAGAAGGACTTTCTCGGGGGCGGTGACTTTGTCGAATATCAGTGACGAAGTGACTCCCTCGATCGCGGGTTCCCTCGCGGGATAGATGTCAAGGAGAATCAGTTTGTCCAGGGCGCTCAGGGATGCGGCGAACTCGTCCGCGAAGTCCCTTGTCCTCGTATAGAGGTGAGGCTGGAATATTCCCGTTATCTTCCTTCCGGGGAAGATGTCCCTCATCGAGCTTATCGAGCTTGCGAGCTCGGCCGGATGGTGGGCATAGTCATCCACGTAAGAAATCTTCTTCGTGTTGAGATGGATTTCAAGACGTCTTTTCACTCCCTCGAACGATCCGATGCCTTCCTTGACCTTCTCGGGGTCTATGCCGTGGCAAAGGCATATCGCCGCCGCGGCGACGCTGTTCTCGGCGTTGACCCATCCGGGAGTTCCCACCTTCAGGTCCTTGATCACTCCGTCGGGGTATTTCAGGTCATAGATGAAATATCCCAGTTCATCGGGACGGGCGTTCTCGGGATGGAAGTCCGCTTCCTTGTCGGTGAAACTGTACGTGAGGATCTTCGCCGGAGTGTCTTTCTCCGAAATCGGCAACCCCTTCTTTATGATGAGGGTGCCGCTTACCTGACTGGCGAAGTCACGGAATGCCTGGCGGTAGGTCTCAAGATCTCCGTATATGTCCAGATGGTCCGCATCCATGGCGGTTATGAGGGCTATTTCGGGATAGAGCTGGAGGAACGAGCGGTCGAATTCATCGGCCTCGGCGACAACGGTGGGAGTGTGGCTCACGAGGAGGTTGGTCCCGTAGTTGCGTGAGATGCCGCCCAAGAATGCCGAACATCCCGCTCCGCTTTGGTGGATGATATGTGCTGTGAGGGTGCTCGTCGTAGTCTTTCCGTGTGTTCCGGCTACAGCGAGGCACTTCTGTCCCTTGGTTATTATGCCCAATGTGCGTGAACGCTTGAGGACGGTGTATCCTCCATTCATCACATATACGAGTTCCTGCAGATTCTCGGGTATGGCGGGAGTGTAGACCACGAGGGTCGACTCCACATCTTTGGGTATGAAGGCCACATTGTCCTCGTAATGGACATCTATGCCTTCACTCTGAAGCTGGTCGGTAAGGGGAGTCTCGGTCTTGTCATATCCGCTGACTGAGTATCCCTTGAAACGGAAATACCTCGCCAGGGCACTCATTCCGATGCCTCCGATTCCTATGAAGTATACGTTTTTGTATTCCATGGTGCTCATTTCTTTTTGGCGCCGACGATTCTGTATGCTTCATCGGCGATGGTCTGCGCCGCATCCGGTAATGCGAGATGGGCGATATTCTCCTGCAGCGACTCTATCTTCTTGGGATCTTTCAGGAGGTAAATGGCGGTTCCGAGGAGCTTTTCTTCAGCCTCGGCGTCTTTCACTATCATTGCCGCCTTCTTCTTCACAAGGGCCATCGCGTTATGGGTCTGATGGTCTTCGGCGACATTCGGTGAAGGAACGAAGATGACGGCCCTTCGGGCGGCGCAAAGTTCGGAAACCGTACTGGCTCCTGACCTTGAGATGACGACATCCGCTATCGCATATGCGAGGTCCATCCTTCCGATGAAGTCAGTGTGATGGATCCTTGAAAGGGTATCTCCTCCGAGGCCTTTTTCTTTGGCGTCCTTCATGAACTCGTCGATTCCCTTCTTGTAGTACTTGCCGCACTGCCAGATGATCTCGACGTTGTCTCCGCCGGGACATCCTTCAGTTATCCATTTCTTCATCGATTTGTTGAGAGTCCCGCTTCCGAGACTTCCTCCGACGATGAGGATATGCTGCTTGTCGGGGGAAAGGTTGTAGTACTTGAGGCCCTCCTCCTTCATTTCCTCAGTAGGGGGGACGATGTCGCTGCGGATGGGATTTCCGCTCATCACGATCCTGTCGGCTGGGAAGAATTTCTCCATGCCTTCGTAGGCTACGCAAATGCTGTCGGCCCTTTTCCCGAGCAGTTTGTTCGTCAGTCCCGCGAATCCGTTCTGCTCCTGGATGAGGCAAGGTATGCCGAGGCGCTGTGCGGCCATAAGAAGGGGAGCGCTCGCGTATCCCCCAACTCCGATGGCGACGTCAGGTTTGAACTCCTTGATTATCTTTTTGGCTTTCGCTATGCTGGCATTCACCTTGAAGGGGACGGTTGCCGCATTGATCATATTGCGCAGATTCAGTTGGCGCTGAAGTCCCACTATGGGAAGACCGATGATCTTGTATCCCGCCGCCGGGACTTTCTCCATTTCCATCTTGCCTTCAGCACCGACGAAAAGAATCTCGCTTTCGGGGTTGAGGGCGGCGAGCTTGTTGGCGATCGAGATGGCCGGGAAGATGTGTCCTCCCGTTCCGCCTCCGCTTATGATTATGCGCAATTTTCCGTATTCCATTGCAGTAGTTGTTTCTTCTCTATAATTCGTCGAGACTCTCCACTTCGCTGATGCTTTCCTGAATGGGGTCAGGTTCCACATTCGGTTCCACGAGAGGCTTCACGTTCTTGATTTCCTTGTCGATATTGCTCTTGGCCATGCGGCTTATCGCCAGGATGATTCCGAAGGCGATGCTGAAGGCCAGGAAAGCCGATTTTCCGTGGCTGATCATCGGGAGCGTCTGTCCCGTCATAGGACCGAGATCCACGTTGATGAGCATATGCATGAACGCCTGTCCGGATATCAGGATGACGAGTCCGGCTACGGCCGTCTTCGCATAGATGTTGTTGCAGTTCCTCACCACGAGCGAACCCCTGGCCAGCAGGGAACAGTACAGGATCATTATGATGATGGCCCCCAGGATGCCGTACTCCTCGATGATGAAGCTGAACATGTAGTCCTCGAACATCACGGGAACGATGTATCTTTGGGTACTCCTTCCGGGTCCCTTTCCCAAAAGGCCTCCTTCGCTGACGGCTACCTTGGCGCTTATCGGCTGGCGGACCTTGTCGAGTTCGTCGTAGAACTCCTTGGTGCCTTTTTCCATGCTGAGAATCTTCTCTTCCGGGTCTTCGGAGAACCTCGTGATACGGCCGACGGCCGTATAGATTCTGCCGAAGTATTTTCCTTCTGAGACTTCAGCTATTCCCACGGCTCCGGCGATGAGTATCGCGGCGATCACGGCGACAGGTATCAGTTCCTTCACCTTTATTCCGCCGATTATGATGGTGACACCCATTATAAAACCGATGAACAGCATGCTTGACATCGAGCCGTTCATGACGAGGACGCACACTATCAGTATCGGAGCGTATATGTAAATGATCTTCTTCCAGATATCCTTGTTGAGGAACTTGAACGTGTCGGTTTTGCCCAGGACATTGGCCAGGAGGAATTTGTCGTTCTCGTACGAACTCACCGCCCAGGCCAGGTACATCACCATCATTATCTTCACGAACTCGAACACGTGCAGCTGGAATCCTCCGATCTGCAGAGCCCTTACCGCTCCGTTGATCGTGACTGCCTTCATGAATGGCAGGTTGACTTTCATGAAAAGGCACATCAGCAGCACGAACGATACAAGGAACCCCAGTTGGGATATTTCCCTGAATATCCAGATCTGCTTTATGTTGTATACCAGCACTATGGCGATGAGACCGACACCGGCTATGATGAGCTGGTCCTTGATGATCTCGGCCCTTGTGCTGTTCTGCATGATCGCCAGAAGGGGAGTTGAAGACGATACGGCCAGGATGGAGAACATGATGAGGATGAGGACAATCATCCATATGATCTTGTCCCCTTCGAAGTTGTCGATGAAATTCCAGATGGTGGATTTGTTTCCTTTCTTGCTCGCCATTCCGCTTCTATGTTATCTGTTCCAAATGTAGACGCCCCTCTAGAGATTCCTGACGGCCTCTTTGAACTTGGCGCCCCTGTCTTCGTAGCTCTTGAAGAGGTCGAAACTTGCGCAGCACGGGCTGAGGAGAACCACGTCTCCGTCCTGGGCGAATGCGCTCGCTTTCTTGACCGCTTCTTCAGCGCTGAGGGCGTCGGTGATGTTTTCGCTTCCGACCATTCCCTCGAAGTTGTCGTGGATCTTGGCGTTGTCCACACCAAGGCACACGATGGCTTTCACCTTTTCCTTCACCAGGTCATAGAGCACGGTGTAGTCGTTGCCCTTGTCCTTGCCGCCGACTATCCAGACGACGGGCTTTGTCTGGCACTCCAGGGCGTACCATGCGGAGTCGACGTTCGTGGCTTTTGAGTCATTTATGTACAGGACTCCCTTGACGCTGAGGACGGGCTCCAGTCTGTGCTCGATGGGCTGGAATGAACTCAGACCTTCGCGGATAGTCTTGTTGTCTATACCGGTGGCTTTGGCCGCAAGAGCGGCTGCCATGGAGTTGTAGATGTTGTGCTTTCCTCCAAGTGCGAGTTCCTGCAGGTACAGGTCGCTCTCGTCGCCTCCGTACCTCACAACCATCTTGTCGTCCTTTATGAAAGCTCCTTCAGGGAGTTCGACACCCTCCTTCTGGGTGAAGGGGAGTTTCTGGCATTGGAGCACGATCTGGCTGAGGTGGTTGATCGTTATCTCGTCGTCGGAGTCGAAGATGAAGCAGTCTTCGGGACGGAGATTCCTCGTTATGCGGAATTTCGCCTTGACGTAGTTCTCCATCTTGTGGTCATAACGGTCGAGGTGGTCGGGAGTGATGTTGGTTATGATCGCGATGTCCGGGCGGAATTCATAGCAGTTGTCCAACTGGAAGGAACTTATCTCGAGGACATAGTAGTCATGGTGCTCCGTGGCCACCTGGTAAGCGTAGCTCATACCGATGTTTCCGCCGAGTCCGACATTGAGGCCGGCCTGCTGGAGGAGGTAGTATATGAGGGAAGTGGTGGTCGTCTTTCCGTTCGATCCGGTTATGCAGATCTTGCGGGCGGTGTCGTACCTTCCGGCGAATTCGATTTCGGAGATGATGTGGATGCCCTTGTCTTCGATTTTCCTTACGATCGGAACGTCGGAGGGGATACCGGGGCTTTTCACTACCTCGTCAGCGCTGAGGATGAGATCCTCCGTGTGCTGTCCCTGCTCTAAGGGGATTTCCCATTTGTTCAGTGTGTCCACGTATTTCTGTGAGATGGTGCCCTTGTCCGAAAGGAACACGTCGAATCCTTTCACCTTGGCCAAAACTGCCGCACCTACTCCGCTTTCAGCTCCACCTAAAACAACTACTCTTGCCATTTGTCGTATCGTTATTATTATACTCCCGTATTCCGGGTATTCTGTCCTTTTTGTCTTTTTGTTTACTTTGCCGGCGCTTACCTTATCTTGAGAAGAGCCAATGTCGATACCGCGAGGATGAGTCCGATGATCCAGAACCTGGCCACAATCTTGGCTTCAGGTATTGCTCTGACGGGTTTCTGGATGAGAGAAGGGATTCCTTCCTTCTGGTAGTGATGATGAAGCGGAGCCATCTTGAAGATTCTCCGGCCTTCACCGTATTTCTTCCTCGTGTACTTGAAGTAGGACCTCTGCATGAGGACCGAAAGGCTCTCGACGAAGAAGATTCCGCAAAGGATCGGGAGGAGGAGCTCCTTCCTTATCAGAATCGCGCTCACGCCGATGATTCCTCCGATGGTGAGGCTTCCGGTGTCTCCCATGAACACCTGTGCCGGGTAGGAGTTGTACCACAGGAAACCGATCAGCGCTCCCACGAACGCACTCATGAAGATCGCTATCTCTCCTGATCCCGGAATGTACATGATGTTGAGGTAATTCGAATTGACGAGGTTACCGCTGAGCCATGCCAGGATTCCGATGACAACGCCGACTATCGCAGATGTTCCGGCGCTCAGACCGTCCATTCCGTCGGTGAGGTTGGTTCCGTTGGAGCAGGCGGTTATGACAAGCACGATCATGAACACGTAGATGGCCCATTTGGTGTACCATCCCCATTTGCCCTTGAAGGGTGAGAGCCACTTGTAGTCGAACTCATGGGATTTGATGAACGGGAGGGTGGTCTTCGTACTCTTCACCACGTCCTCCTTTATCCACCGGCTGTCATTGATGACCCTTTCGCTGTCAACATTCACATGGTCGCTGTCCTGGTCCACAAGGACGGTGGGGTCCATCACCTTCTCCCTTACCACTATATTGTTATTGTAGCAGACGGTAAGGCCGATTATGAATCCGAGCGCGATCTGGAGAATGAGTTTACCTTTCTCGCTCATTCCCTCCTTGTTGTGCTTGAACACCTTGATGTAGTCGTCGGTGAAACCGATCGCTCCGCACCAGAGGGTCGTTATGAGAAGGAGGATTATGTAGATGTTCGTGAGGTCACATACGAGGAGCACAGAACCCAAGACAGCCATGATGATGATGACACCGCCCATGGTCGGGGTGCCCTTCTTCTGCATCTGGCCCTCCAGGCCAAGGTCGCGGATTGTTTCACCGATCTGTTTGCGTTGGAGAAGATCGATGACTTTACGTCCGAAGATGGTCGCGATGAGCATGGCGAAGACGGCGGCGAGCATCGCCCTGAATGAGAGGTAATGCATCAGTCCCTGTCCCGGGATGTCGAATTTTTCGAGTGCCTGAAAAAGATGGTATATCATGGTTTTACTGTACGTCTGTCTGTTTGAATACTTCTTCGACTATTTCCCTTTCGTCGAAATGGTGTTTTTCCTTGCCGAGGATCTGGTATGTCTCATGGCCTTTGCCCGCAAGAAGGATGGTGGATCCTTCGGGGGAGAGCATGATGGCGCTTCTTATGGCTTCCTTCCGGTCCTCGATGAAGATGGCCTTGGCGAGACCCTTGGGTGAGAATCCCTTCCTTATGTCCGCGAGGATGTCGGAAGTGTTCTCGGTCCTGCTGTTGTCGGAAGTGACGAAGATCCTGTCGGCGTATTTCTCGCTGATGGCCGCCATCTCCGGTCTCTTGGTCCTGTCCCTGTCCCCTCCGCATCCGAAAAGGCACACAAGGTTCCTTGACGGGGCGATGTCCTTCAGTGTCGAGAGGACATTCTCCAGGGCGTCCGGAGTATGGGCGTAGTCGATCACGACAGCCATGTCTCTCGGACCCCTCATCGTCTCGAGCCTTCCCTTGGCGCTGGAGAGGTTGCTTATCTGGATGAGCGCTTCCTCGGGGTCGGTTCCCAGAACAACGGCCGTAGTGTAAATGGCCAGAAGGTTGTAGGCGTTGTGCCTTCCGATGAGCCTGGTCCATGTCTCCTTGCCGTCGATGCGGAGCTGCATCCCGTCGAAACTCTCCTCTATCACCTTGCAGGTGTGGTCCGCCATGTTCCTGCAGGAGTACGTGACGACCTTCGCTTTGGTGTTCTGGACCATCACTGGACCGTTCTTGTCATCCACGTTGATGATGGCGTAGGCGTCCTTCTCCAGGTTGTCGAAGAAGAGTTTCTTGCACCTGAGGTACTCGGCGAAGGTTCCGTGGTAGTCGAGATGGTCGTGCGTGAGGTTCGAGAATATCCCCGCCCTGAAGTGAAGGCCGGATACCCTTTCCTGCTCGACGCCGATCGAACTCACTTCCATGAAGCAGTATTCGCATCCTTCTTCCACCATCTGGGCGAGAAGGGAATTGATGGTGATGGGGTCGGCGGTGGTGTTGGCCGTTTCCCACATCTTCTTCCCGACGTAGTTCGCTATGGTGGAAAGGAGGCCGCAGTTGTAACCCAATCCCATGAACATGTTGTACAGGAGGGTCACTGTGGTGGTCTTTCCGTTGGTGCCGGTTATTCCCACGAGGGAGAGTTTCTCCGAAGGGTTTCCGTAGAAATTCGCGGCGATGATGGCGAGGGCGTGCCTTGATGAGGACACCTTCACCAGCGTGAGGTTTTCTATGAGGGAAATTTTCCCGCTTTTCGCTTCGAGGTCGTTCGAAGGACTTATCTTGGCGAGCTGAGCCGCCAGAGAGTCTTCGCTTTCGTATACGATCACCGAGGCTCCGCTGCGGACTGACTTCTCGATATAGTCGTGTCCGTCGCTCGCGAAACCCTTCACGGCGATGAATACGCTGCCCGGGGTCACTTTCCTCGAGTCGCTGCATATGGCGGAGCAGTCGCGGTCGAGTCTTCCCCTTACCGCTTCCACTCCTGAATTCGTTATGATGTCTTTTAGAATCATTCCTTGTTGTCAGTTATTCCACCGATGCGGTCTTTTCGTCAGTGTTTTCCGCTTCCTGTACCGCATCTCCCTTGTCAGTCTTCACTTTCTTCACCTTCTTGGCCTTGGCGGAGGATACGCCCTGCTCATCCCAAAGCGGAAGGGAATGCCTTTCGGTAAGCACTTCACCGTTCTCTATGTCAATGGCGTATACATTGTCGACGAGCTCCCTGAACGCCAGGGCGGGAAGTGTTCCACCGTAGAAGATTTCCCTGTTGAGGTTTGAGTAGATGACGCAGATGGCGGTATATTTGGGTTCATCCGCGGGGAAGAATCCCACGAATGTGGCCTGGTACTGCTTGCGTCCGAACTCGTCCTCATAGGGGTTGTGGCTCTTCTGGGTGTATTTGGGGTCAAGGACGATACGTGCCGTACCGGTCTTTCCGGCTACGGTGCAGCGTGCGCCCTTGAGTCTTGTCTTTCCTGTTCCCACTTCGGTAACCCTCTTGAGGGCTACGGTGAGGGTGTCGGCTGTCGCCCTTGAACAGATCGATCCGTTGAGGATGCTGGGACCTCTCTTTTCCTTCACCACGCCGTTCTCTTCGATGCTCTCCACGAGATACGGCTTCATCATCTTGCCCTTGTTGGCGATAGCGTTGTAGAAGGTCACGATGTGAAGGGGAGTCTCGGCCACGGAGTATCCGATGGCGACTGAACCGAGGTCGGTCGCGCTCCAATAGGGAGAATCGGGATCCGGAAGGGTCGGGGCCTTGAATCCGTCAAGGTCGAAGTCGTAATTCTCGCCCAGTTTGTACAGGTACAGCTTGTCGAGCATCTTCTTGGGGTTGTCCCCGTAGTGGTCGATGGCCAGCTGCCTGAAAACGTAGTTGGACGATATCTCGAATCCGTGCAGGATGCTGATCTTGTCGGTGTTGTTCTGTCTCTCGTAATCGTAGATGTGGGAGTCGGCGGCGAACCTGTATCCTTTGACGATACCGTGGTTTGTGGGGATCTCGTCATGGAGCTGGACCTTCCCGTCTTCCAGAAGGCTCATAAGGGTCGTGGACTTGAATACGGAACCGGGCTCACCGGTGCGTCCGATGGCCATGTTGTAGGTCTCGGTCACTCTCTGGGAAACTGTGTCCCTCATCAGATTGACCATCGCCCTTATGGCTCCTGTCTTCACGTCCATCACTATCATGCATCCGCCTTCGATCTTGGGGTTGTCCTCGATCTGGCGTCTCAGGGCCCTGTCCGCTATGTCCTGGATGTCGATGTCGAGGGTGGTCCTTATGTCACGTCCGTCGACGGCCTTTCTCCAGGTGCTGTCGTAGTTGTGGATGCGGTTGCGGTTGTCGGTTATCTTGAGCCACTCGTATCCTTCCTGTCCGTGAAGGACGTAGTCGTACTTGCCCTCAAGTCCGATATGGTTGTTGCCGTTACTCTTGCTGTTGTCCTTTACGTAGCCTATGGCCCTTCTTGCGAGGGAGCCGTAAGGGTACTGCCTTGTGTCGAACTTCTCGGTGATTATTCCTCCGCGGTAGGCTCCTTCATTGTAGAGGGGGAGCGCCTTCACCTCCTGGAGGGTCTCATGTCCGATGGGTGATCCGATCTTCAGGTACTTGCTGCCCTTCTCCCTTCCCTGGATGATGGCGTCGTAGTATTCGCCTGAAGTCTTGTCACCGTAGATTCTGGAAAGACCTTCCGAAAGGTCCCTCGCCTTGCTTTTCCATTCGAGTTCCTTTTCGGGCTCGTCCCTGAACGTGTCTTTCAGAACGGTGCAGTCCATGTACACCTGGTACATCGGGGTGGACATGGCGAGAAGCCTTCCGTCACGGGCGAAGATGGAACCCCTTTCAGGTTCCAGATCCACTTTCTGCACGGTGGGGCGGAAATACGGCGCGATCGCCTCGGCGGGTTCGTATGTGAGCTGGATATGGATTATCCTGGCGACGATCACGACCGACGCCACGAGGAACAGAAGGTACAGGTAGTAGAGGACCAGTCCGATCCTGTCCTTGCTCCTGTCCTTTGGTTGGGTGGTAGAGTTTTCTGTTGCCATATCCTTTTCGAAAGAGTCTTTGTAGTCCGTTTTACTTTATTATCCTGTCCGCGGGTCTTACCGGCAGTTCGACGTCGGATCCGCTCTTCTGGAGAAGATCCTCAACAGTGCTTATCCTGTCGAGACTCACCACCTCGACGGTCTTCTGCGCATGGTAGATCTTCATGTCGTTGAGGGTGGTCTTGTTCTTTTCCACCTTCACCATCGTGTTCTCTATCTTCATGCTCAGCCAAATCATCATCCACATCAGGAAAAACGTGTAGATGATGTGCGGGAAATATTTGTCGAAACGGAGTCTGAGCAGAAGCTCCCCGTGGAGCATCGCCACGAATCCGTTCTTTATTGCGTCCCCGATCTTTTTCCAGTTCATTTTCCGTCCTCCTTTTTCCTGCGGGCTACGCGCAGCTTGGCGCTTCTGGCCCTGGTGTTTCCCGCGATCTCCTCTTCGGTAGGGAGAATGGGTTTGCGCTCGACCGCTTCGAGGGGAGCGTCGACTCTCCCGTAGATGTCCTTTTCCACCCTGCCTTCGACATTCCCGCATTTGAAGAAGTTCTTTACCATCCTGTCTTCGAGGGAATGGTAGGTGATGACGACGAACCGTCCGTCCTCCTTAAGGGACTCTGCGGCACCCTGGAGGAACTTTTCCAGGGAACGCATCTCCTGGTTCACCTCGATCCTCAGTGCCTGGAACACTTTGGCGAGTACCTTGTGCTCCGCTCCCTTCGGAAGCATGGAGCTGATCGCCGAGGACAGTTCTCCGGTTGAAAGGATCTCTTTCGAGTTCCTCGCTTTGACTATGAGGGAAGCCATCTTGCGGGATCCGTCGACTTCACCCCACATCCTGAGCACACGCTCGATGTCCTGCTCTTCGGCGGAGTTTATGAAATCCGCGGCGGTCTGTCCGCCTTCGGTGTTCATCCTCATGTCCAGCGGGGCGTCGAATCTGAATGAGAACCCCCTTTCGGCAGTGTCGAACTGATGGGAAGAAACCCCGAGGTCAGCGAGGATGCCGTCGACTTTCGAAGGTATGCCTTCCCTTTGTTCGAGCAGAAGGAGATGGTTCCTGATGAAACGGAAGTTGTCCCTCACAAGGATGAGTCTTCCGTCATCAATGCGGTTCTTTATTGCGTCACTGTCACGATCGAAGGCGATGACCCTGCCGCTCCCGGATAAGCGTGAAAGAATCCCGGCGGTGTGACCACCGCCCCCGAATGTGGCATCAACGTATGTTCCGTTTTCGGAAATGACCAGAGAAGAAACGCTCCGGTCCAGAAGTACAGGTGTATGATATTCCGACATCGCTCGTTATCTCCTATCCCTCTTGGGACAGTCCTTCCGCGATGGCTACATACTCTTCCTCTGAAATCCAGCTTGCCTCGTAATTCTCCTTGGCCCAGATCTCGATCTTGTAGTCAACTCCGGAAAACACCAACTCCCTGTTAGCTCCTATTGTTTCAAGAAGTTCCTTCGGGATGAGTATGCGACCGACCTTGCTGTCAGGTTCGACCACACGGGTGCCGCGCATGTATTCCCTCCAGAACATGGCGTGCTTCCTGTTGAAGAGATTGAGACTGGCCTTGACAGCTTTGCTCTGCCTCTCCCATTCCTCGAACGGATACATCTCGAGGCAGGCGGCATAGATGTCCTTCTTCACGACGAAGCGCATGTCGCCGCCCTCGGGCATGACATTCTTGAGCGGCGAGGGGAAAACAACTCTCCCCTTGTCGTCAATTTTCGCAGAGTATTCGCCTATGAATGATAGCATCGCTGTCTTTGTGGCAAGTTAATCCAATTATTGCGGCTTCCCTTGGGATTGCCCCCGGAAGAGGGCTCATCCGGCATGGGATGCCGCTTTTTTCACGCTCACCACAAAGATAGGGATAATTTCCCATTTTGTTACACTCTTTTCCAAAGTTTTCCACCAAAAGTTTTTGAACGAAGGAAGTGGTAAATTATAACTAATTGAGAGTTAAAGGTGTAATATGGTGTAACGGGGTGGCGCCCGATTTGATCCCTTTTTCCCCTCGGTCCAGGGGCGGATCCCCCGGGAAGCTCAGTCGGAACGGACAATAATACAAAAGCGCAACGGAGGAACCGCTGCGCCTTGTGTCGGTCTTTCCTTGCCCTTTTTTGGGGATGAACTATTGTAGGTCCGTCAGAGACATCCAGGCGTTGTCCCCGAAGGGAATTTCTCCGGAAAGGAGCATCACCAAACCGGCATAGGGCCGGATTATGAGCATTTCGTCAAGAAGGGTTCCTTCGGGAAGTTCCGTCATTGACTCGGGAGTAATCGAAGGGGAGTCGATATCTCCGGAAAAGTGCAGGTAGATTTCATATTCGGCGGAGTTCTCTTCCCGGAAATTCGCCAGATACATGTATGTCTCCTTCGCCTTCTCCCTGAGGGAATCGATGAAGGGGAGTCCGTCCGCGCTTGCGAGCGGAACGGTCAGCATGCGTACGGTGTCGAGCCTTTTGAGGGTGTTCTTGGCGCTTTTGTCCTTGACGAAGGTCGCCATCAGTTTGATCCTCCCTTTCCCGAGAGTGACAAGGTTGTATCCCGCTTTGCTTTGGCACTCGTCAATCTTTTCCTTGACGCCCTTCTCCTGCCCGAACGAAAGAACCGAGCAAAGGAAGGCCAGCAGAATGGAAATCGCGATTCTCTGAATGTTATTATGCCGCTTCATGGGAAATGTGCTTTATGAGGAACTACAGAAGAGGGGAGAACAGTCTCAGGAGGTTATCCCAAAGAACTGAATACCATGGACGTTTTATCCAAGTCTGGAGGTCTGTTTCGGTTGAGACCTCACAGTCTTTGAAGAAGATCTCCTTGTTGAGAAGGCAGGCCCGCTCCCCGTAAATGAAGGTGTTGATTTCGTAATTGATGTCAAAGCTTCTGGGATCGATGTTGGATGACCCTATAATTGATACCGAGTCATCGCACACCAGGGTCTTCGAGTGTATGAATTGTCCTCCGCGGAGGAATATCCTTATTCCGGACGCGAGGCATTCGCGTATGTAGGAGTTGTTCGCAGGTCCGATGAACCACGTTTCGGCCTCGGCGGGAATCATTACCCGGACGTCGACTCCCCGGAGCGCCGCTCCTTTGAGTGCACTCAGTATGCTTTCGGGCGGGACGAAATAAGGTGTCTGCAGGTAGACGTATTCCCTGGCGTTGTTGAGTATCCATTCATATCCCATCTGGCATGCGGGGTAGGCGGAGGAGGGGTCATCGGGTACGGTCTGGAGGACCGTATCCTTCACCACGGGAATGGGGGAGTCGAGACTTGCGATACCGGTTTCTTCCCAATGTCCTTCCCCTTCGGAATCAGTCCCTGTCTGACGGAACTCATGGTCTGGAGTGAAATACTCCTCGAGCGGCCGGTCCATTTCGCCTCCCAGGTTTACCCAGGTGTCCAGGAAGATGTGCTGCAGTGAATTCACTGCCGGGCCCTGGATCCTCAGGTGGGTGTCCCTCCATTTCTCGAAGTACCTGTCCTTGATGTTCATGCCTCCGGTGTAGCCGACCAGGCCGTCGATGACTACGATTTTCCGGTGGTCGCGGTAGTTAAGGCGCGGCAGGAAACTGAAGAAATGCTTTTCCGGGTCGGTGAATTTGAGTACTTCGATGCCGGCTTCCTTCATCTGGTCGTAGTATTTCTCACCGATTGAGTAGTTGGCGACATTCTCCCTTATGAACCGGACCTTGACCCCTTCTTTCGCCTTGGCGATAAGGGCGTCTTTCACCGGGTCGCTCCACTTGTCGTCCCCGAAAAGGTAATATTCCATATGGATGTATTCCTTCGCATGGGCAATGTCCTGCATCAGAAGTTCGTACTTGCGTTTCCCGCTGCAGATGACCTCAAGATCATTCCCGGATGAGGGCATGGGACGGTCTTCACAGGAAAGGAGTCTTCCCAGCGGCCTCAGGTGGGGGTCAATTTCTTCAAGGGCGGTTTCGGAATGAAGCGGCACATTTACCCATTCGGGGTAGCCTTCGGCGGAAAGAGTGGAGTAGCGTCGGTGTTTCCTTTCGTGGTAACGGGGATGTCGGCAATTGACCCCGAGGCAAAGGTAAAGGATCAGTCCGAGAAGGGGCAGTACTGCCATGAAGATGATCCAGGCTGCCCGGCGGCCCGAGTCACCTTTGTCTGAGAGGACGGCGAGCGCCGCTCCCGCGAAAATCACCCAATGCGCTATGGTCCAGATGATGCCCATCACTTTACTTATTCTTGGCTACTGCCGTATCCGTTATTTGGAAAGGCTTCTTCCTATCGCGTCCTTCCATCCTTTCTTGAGCCTCTCTACTTCCGAAGACGCCATGTCCGGAGTGAAGATCTTCTCGGCCCGCCATTGTGAACGGATCTGTCCGATACTGTCCCAATATCCTACGGCGAGTCCGGCGAGATAACAGGCTCCGAGGGCGGTCGTTTCTGTTATGCGGGGACGGATGACGGCCGTTCCGAGGATGTCCGACTGGAATTGCATCAGGAGGTTGTCCATCGAAGCGCCTCCGTCGACCTTGAGCTCCTTGAGATCTATCCCGGCGTCCTTTTCCATCGCCCCGACTATGTCCATGGTCTGGAATGCGATACCTTCGAGGGCTGCCCTGGCGATATGGGCCGCGGTAGTGCCGCGTGTTATTCCGTAGATGCACCCTCTCGCTTCCGGATCCCAATACGGGGCTCCTATTCCCGTCAATGCCGGAACGAAGTACACTCCTCCGTTGTCCTTCGCCTTGTGCGCCAAAGCTTCCACTTCTGAAGATGATCGGATTATCCCGAGGCCGTCCCTGAGCCATTGGACGACGCTGCCTCCGACGAAGATGCTGCCTTCAAGGGCGTAGTTCACTTCCTTGCCGATTTTCCAGGCGACGGTCGAAAGGAGGTTGTTCTTCGAAAGGATGGGCTCTTTGCCCGTATTCATGAGAAGGAAGCAACCTGTACCGTAGGTGTTCTTTACGCTTCCGGGCTCAGTGCACATCTGCCCGAAGAGGGCGGACTGCTGGTCTCCGGCCACTCCCGCTATCGGAATCCTGTAACCGAAAAGGGAACCTGTGGAGGTGTATCCGTATACTTCGGAAGAGGAACATACCTTCGGAAGCATCGATTCGGGGATTCCGAACAGTTTGAGAAGATCTTTGTCCCATTTGAGGGTGTGTATGTTGAAAAGCATCGTACGGGAAGCGTTGCTGACGTCCGTCACGTGCTTTTTGCCTTTTGTGAGGTTCCAGATGAGGAAGGAGTCCACGGTCCCGAACCTGAGTTCCCCCTTTTCGGCCTTTCTTCTGGCTCCGCTCACGTTGTCGAGGATCCATTTGATCTTCGTCGCGCTGAAATACGGGTCGACGACAAGGCCGGTCTTTTCCCTTATCATCTCTTCCATCCCGTCCCTCGAGAGCTGCTCGCACAGCGGGGCTGTCCTTCTGTCCTGCCATACGATGGCGTTGTAGACCGGTTCCCCGGTCTCGGCGTCCCAGACGATGGTGGTCTCCCTCTGGTTCGTTATTCCGATCGCCGCTATCTGGGAGGGGAGGATGCCCAGGGAAGTGATGGCTTCGGCCATCACCGAAGCCTCAGAGGACCATATGTCCCTGGGGTCATGCTCGACCCATCCCTCTTTCGGGAAATGCTGGGTGAATTCCTTCTGGGCCAGGCTCCTTATCCGACCTTCATGGTCGAAAATGAGGGCTCTTGATGAACTTGTTCCCTGGTCAAGGGAAAGGATGAACTTTTCCATGGTCTCTATTATTGGTTCCGTGTTACCCGAAATATGGTTTGTCTATTGCGCCAACTCGCAAAGGAGGGTGGCCGAGGTGCAGGAAAGCACTTTCACCATGACGTAATCTCCCACTATGTGGGTCTTGTCAGGGAAGACGCACATCTTGTTGTTCGACGCTCTTCCGCACAGTTCGTCCGGATTCCTCTTCGAGGGGCCCTCAACGAGTACCTTGTGGATTTTCCCGATCTCGCGGCGGTTGCTCTCAAGGCTCAGTTCATTCTGCAGGGCGATGATTTCGTTGAGGCGGCGGGTCTTCACTTCGGGGGGGACGTCGTCGGGGAAGTTCTTGGCGGCTATCGTTCCTGGCCTTTCCGAGTACTGGAACATGAAGGCGTAGTCGTAACCGACTTCCCTCATTATGCTGAGGGTCTGCTTGTGGTCTTCCTCGGTCTCGGAACAGAACCCGGCGATCACGTCGGTTGTGATTCCGCACTCGGGCATGACGCTTCTTATCTTCTTCACACGTGAAAGGTACCATTCCCTGGTGTAGCGGCGGCGCATCTTCTCGAGCATGCGGTCGCTTCCCGACTGGACGGGGAAGTGGATGTTTTCGCAGATGTTCTCGTATCTGCCCATGGTTTCGATGACTTCGTCGCTTATGTCCTTGGGGTGGGATGTGGAGAACCTGACCCTGAGATCCGGGCTTATCTTGGCTACCATCTCCAGAAGACGGGCGAATGTGACGTCCCCTTCGGGATCCTTCCAAAGATAGGAGTCGACGTTCTGACCGAGGAGGGTCACTTCCTTGTAACCGCGGCTGAATACATCGCAGGCTTCCCGGATTATGGTCCTGGGATCACGGCTTCTTTCAGCTCCTCTTGTGTACGGAACCACGCAGTAGGTGCAGACGTTGTTGCATCCCCTCATTATTGAGATGAAGGCGGAAACCCCGTTCTTGTCGATCCTGACCGGATTGATGTCGCCGTATGTCTCCTCGTGGGACAGCATCACGTTTATGGCGGGATGGTCCGGAGTTATGCTTGCGATAAGATCGGGAAGGGTCCTGTATGAATCCGGACCCGCCACCAGATCAACCTTGTGGCTGTCCAGGAGCTTTTCCTTCAGCCTTTCGGCCATGCATCCCACGATGCCGACGATTGTCCCGGGACGGCTTTTGCGTTGGAATGCGAATTGCTCGATCCTTCCCCATATCCTCTGCTCGGCGTTGTCCCTTACGGAGCAGGTGTTCGCCATTATGATGTCGGCCTCTTCCATAATCTCGGTCCTTTCGTAACCGGCGTCCGCGAGAATGGAGAAAATGACTTCGGTGTCATTGACGTTCATCTGACAACCGTATGTCTCTATATAAACTTTTTTCATTCGGAAATCTTTGATTTGTAATGGATTCTGAACATGTGTCCCATGTCGTATCCTCCTTCTGGCATGCTCATTGCTTCTGCCTTACCCACAAAGATAGGGATTTTTCCGGCGTTTGTTTGAAATTTGACTATCTTTGCATTTGCTCCACATCGGGGCGAATGGTACTTTTTCGGTCATGAAAAGATTGTTTGGCATACTGCGCAGGAGCGTCGGAGCGATGGCTTTGGCACTGCTTCTTGTTGTCTTTTCTTCTTCATGTTCCCGTATAAAGGATATAAGGTTGGCTTCCTGCTCCGTCGAGTCCGTATCCCCGATTGGACTTCATGGGCTCAGCGCCGAGCTTGCCGTCCAGATCGAGAATCCGGCGATGCAGTTCAGCCTTTCCGACATTCAGGGTACTCTTTTCCACAAAGGGAATCCGATAATAGTCTACGATGCCGAGCCCATAGAGGTCGCGGGACATTCCGTCGCCGTATACCCTCTTCCGTGCACGGCTACCCTCTCTCCCGGAGTCAGGTTGATGGACATCATCTCCCTGATGCGGGGTTACGATGTGAATGATTTCACGACGGACGTGTCCGCCAAGGTCCGCCTCCGGTCAGGTCTGTCGAAAACCCTCCGATTCAAGGATATTCCTGTGAAAGATCTGCTCGAATAGAGCTTATATTCAGTCAAATGAGAATGAAATTGTTTTTCCATACGTGTCTGGCCGCTGTTGCCGCTTTCCTTCTGCTGAGCGGTTCAGCCATGGGACAGACCACCAAGGATACCGTTATTGTGAAGCGGGCTGCCGCATTGGATTCCACCCTTGCCGGCAAGTCCATCTTCAATATGCTTCCCTCGAAATCCAAGGGAGGCAAGGCCGACGTGACCGTCCATCAGTCTTCCGCAATCCAGAAGGCGATGGCGAGCCATATCTCCGGAAACTCTTCAAGGACCATGTCCGGATACAGGGTAAGGATATATTTCGACAACCAGCAGAACTCCCGTGCGGTATCCGAGAATGCGATGCGCCGCTTCGAGTCGCTTTATCCGGGAATAGCCGCCTACAGGAACTACCAGGCTCCCTTCTTCAAGGTTACCGTCGGCGACTTCAGGACGAAGTCAGAGGCGATGGAACTCCTCCAGGCCATAAAGGCCACGTTCCCCACGGCATTCGTGGTCAAAGAGAATATCAATTATCCGGTCATAGACCGTTACCATTCATATGTGATCGACACCGTGAAGGTTGCCGTAAAGAAATAAAAGAACTCTCCTATGCCCATCAAGCAGGAACAGACAATAAAGCAGACCCAGAAGCTTTCTCCACTCCAGATCCAGACCATCAAGCTGATTGAACTCCCGATTCAGGAGCTCGAAGAGAGGGTCAGGAAGGAGATGGAGGAAAATCCTGTCATTGATGACACTCCTTCTGAAAAGGAGGACGGTACCGAAGAAAACGCCCCCCGCGAAGTTTCCCTGTCGGAAATCAAGGATGACGACAATACGCCGTCATACATGTATCATGTGAACAACTACGGCAAGGATGAGAAACCCCACTACGATACCTTTTCGGTCAAGCAGAGTTTCACCCAGAGCCTGATGGAGCAGCTCGGCTTCAGAAATCTCAACGAACACCAGTACACGATAGCGGCTTTCCTTATCGGCTCCCTGGACGAGGACGGGTATCTGAGGAGGGATCTTGACAGCCTTGTGGACGACCTTGCCTTCAGAGAGAATGTCGTCACTGACGTGAAGGAGCTTGAACAGCTCCTGTCGATAATCCAGGAGTTCGAGCCCGCCGGTGTCGGTGCCCGGAACCTCCGTGAATGCCTTCTCATACAGTTGCGCTCTTTCCGCCAAACCGATGATGTGAAGAACGCCATCACCATCTTGCAGGATCATTATGAGGAGTTCGCCAACAAGCATTTCCAGAAGATAATGATGAGGATGGGCCTTTCGAAGGAAGAGATGAAGGCGGCTATCGAAAAGATAAGGAAGCTGAACCCTTCCCCCGGAGGACAGGTCGATGACTCCTACAACGACCAGGCGCAGCAGATCGTACCCGATTTCCAGCTGGATTACGACAACGGTGAATTCAATCTGACCATGCCCCGTTTCTCCATTCCCGAAATCCGTATAAACAAGAAATACGCTGACCTTCTGCTGGAGTCCGCAGGTTCCTCGGAAAGGGCCAAGAAAGAGGCGATCCAGTTCGTCAATCAGAAGAAGGAGTCCGCGAAGTGGTTCATCGAAGCCCTGAAGCAAAGACAGAATACCCTTTACAGTACCATGCAGGCGATTCTTGAATATCAGCATGACTATTTCATCGACGGGGACGAGACGAACCTCAAGCCTATGGTCCTTAAGGATATTGCCGAAAAAACGGGCTTTGATATCTCCACCATCTCGAGAGTCGTCAACAGCAAATGGATAGAGACGCACTTCGGCATTTATCCCCTCAAATCTTTCTTCTCCGAAGGTCTTGAGAACAAGGAAGGCGAAGAGGTTTCCACGAGGGAACTCAAGAAGGTACTTCAAGAATGTGTCGAAGCGGAAGACAAGAGTCACCCTCTGACTGATGACCAGCTCGTCTCGCTCATGGAATCGAAAGGATACAATGTCGCCCGAAGGACCATCGCCAAGTACAGGGATCAGCTGGGAATTCCCAAGGCGAGACTGCGTAAGGAAATATAGCGATTCCGCTGAATAATGATTTGGGGATGATCCGGACTGAAGGACCATCCCCAAATTGTTTTCTTTTCGCCTCAATCGGCGTATTGATCTTATATCTTTTCTCCGTAAGCCAGGTCTCCGGCGTCCCCGAGTCCGGGAACGATGTATGACTGGCTGGTGAGTTCCTCGTCAAGAGCCGCTGTCCAGAGAGTCACCTTGTCCATGGGGAGATGTTTCTGCAGATACTCTACGGCGAATACGCTGGCGATGGGGCACACGAGATGGGTGTGCTCGGGTTCACCGTCTTCAAGGAGCTTCTCGTAGGTGATTTCGATGGAAGCTCCGGTTGCGAGCATAGTGTCGGCGAGAATGAGAGTCTTCCCGCTGAGGTCCGGAGAAGAGCAGTATTCGATGTTGATATGGAATTCGTCACCGCGGTCGTATTTACGGTAGGCGGCTATGAAAGCGCTTTCCGCGTCATCGAAGAAGTCGAGTATCCCCTGGTGGAGGGGCAGTCCGGCGCGAAGAATGGTCGCGACGACAATCTTGTTGTCGGGGGTCGGCACTGATGCGATGCCGAGCGGTGTCAGTATGTCCTTCGGGGTGTAGTTCAGAACCTTGCTGAGTTCATAGGCGAAGACGTTCCCGACTCTCTGCAGGTTGGTGCGGAAACGCATTTTCTCCTTCTGGACGGATTTGTCACGCATCTGCGCGATGAACTTGTTGAGAATGGTGTTGGAATCTCCGAGGTTGATGACTTTCATTTCGATGTTTTTGCTATCCGAAAAACAAAAGTAACCATTTCCGTGGACATTGCAAAGATTTTTGAGGGCCAGGCTCTAGCACTCTTCCATCGAAATCAGTTCATCCATGAAACTGAAATAACTTCCGTCACTGACTACCACGTGGTCCACGAGGGTGATGTCGACACTCCGGAGCAGAGAGGCGAGTTTCCTCGTTTTCTCTATGTCGTCCGGGCTCGGGTGAGGGTTTCCGGAGGGGTGGTTGTGCACCACGATCACTCCGAAAGCGTTCCGCTCCAACGATATCTGTACAATCTTCCTTTCATTGAGAGTCGTCGAAACGGCGCTCCCTTTGGATACCATCTCCTTGAAGAGGATACCCTTTCCGGAATCGAGCCCGATGGCCCAGCACTGCTCCTCCCTCACTCCCAGCAGATGGGGTCTCATCATCTGGTATATCGACCGCGAGTCTTTTATGAGAGGCCCTTCGCCATCGAAACTCTCGAGTGAGAATCTCCTTCCCAGTTCGAATGCCGCGGCGACGGTTATCGCCTTGGCTTCTCCGATACCGAATATGGCTGAACGCATCTGGTCGACCGTCAATGACGAAAGCGAAGTGAGTCTCCCTCCCGACATCTTCAGAAGAGCCCTCGCAATGTCGATCGCGTTCACTTCTCCTGAGCCGGTGCGCAGGAGTATCGCGATAAGTTCCGTGTTCGAGAGGCTTGATGCCCCGCTACGGATCATCTTTTCCCTCGGCTGTTCGTCGGGGGACAGGTCCTTTATCTTCATGAGAATGAAAAATAACGGTTATTTGAGCAATAAAACGGATGAAACATGGGACACTCGGAAGAAATACCGGTCCCGTGAGACAAAGGCAAATATAACAAGAATCCTCTTCCCGGAACAACTTTTCCGTGTTTTTTGACTATGCGCGGAGTCTATTTACAAAAAGAAAAAACCACCTGCCCGGTGCAGGTGGCGTCATGAAAGTGAAAGCTGTGAAGGAGTGGCCCGCCGGAAAAACAGCGGGATCCACTCCGGAAAAGGCAGGTCAGACTTTTTCCAGCGCCTGGGAGATGTCCTCCAGAAGATCTTCGATGTGTTCCGTTCCGATTGAAAGGCGTATGGTGTTCTCGAAAATACCCTGATCGGCAGCCTCCTCGTCCGAGAGTTGCGAGTGGGTCGTGGTTCTGGGGTGAATGACGAGTGACTTCACATCAGCCACGTTCGCCAGAAGTGAGAATATCTTCAGGGCGTCAATGAACCTGTACGCCTCCTCTCTCCCGCCTTTGATGTTGAAGGTGAAAATGGAACCGGCACCCTCGGGGAAATACCTTTCATAAAGGGCGTGGTCCGGATTGTCGGGGAGGAGAGGGTGGTTGACTTTCTCCACCTTGGGATGAGATGAGAGGAATTTGACTACTTTGACGGCGTTGCTCACGTGGCGTTCAACCCTAAGGGATAGAGTTTCGAGTCCCTGGAGCAGAAGGAATGCGCTTATGGGGCTGAGGCTCGCTCCCGTATCCCGCAGCCAAATGGCTCTCGCTCTCGTTATATAGGCGGCGGCTCCTACGGCGTCGGCGAACACTATCCCGTGGTAGCTTCCTTCGGGGGAGGTGAACTGGGGGAATTTCCCGGATGCCTTCCAGTCGAACTTCCCCGAGTCGACGATCACTCCGCCGAGGGTTGTTCCGTGTCCGCCGAGGAATTTGGTGGCGGAGTGCACCACTATGTCGGCTCCGTGCTCAATCGGGCGGAAAAGGTACGGGGTGCCGAAGGTGTTGTCGATCACGACCGGTATTCCGTGGGAATGGGCGATCGCGGAGATGGCTTCCACGTCGACGAGATTGGAGTTCGGATTGCCGAGGGTCTCGATGAAGAAGAGTTTGGTGTTGTCCCTGTAGGCCTTTTCGAAATTCTCCGGATCGCTCGGGTCAATGAACGTCGTCTCGATTCCGTAGGGTACGAGGGTGTGCTGAAGGAGATCGTACGTTCCTCCGTAGATTGTCTTTGCGGAGACGATATGGTCTCCGGCTTTTGCGAGATTCAGGATCGAATAGGTGATGGCGGCCGCACCGGATGCGGTGGCCAGAGCTCCCACTCCGCCTTCAAGTGCGGCTACCCTCTCCTCGAATACTCCCTGGGTGGAGTTGGTGAGTCTTCCGTAAATGTTTCCGGCATCCCTGAGCCCGAAGCGGTCAGCCGCATGCTCACAGTTGTGGAACACGTATGATGTAGTCTGGTAAATGGGAACGGCTCTTGCGTCAGATACCGGATCGGCCGTTTCCTGTCCCGCGTGAATCTGCAAAGTCTCGAAGTGCAATTTTGTGTTAGCCATAACTTGTCCTCCTGTCTATTTGAAAGTTGTTTATCGTTTGTTCCGTTTTTGGAATGTTTCCGATGCAAAGTTATGATGTGTGGAATATTGTTTCAAGAAGATTTAAATAATAAGAAAATATTTCTATTTTTGTGCCTTGTAATAGATAGTATTAATTGTTGAGAACCGATTATGCTCCTTCGGGAGGAAAATCATTCTCTTTCACCGACAGTGATATGGCACAACTCGACAGCAAAGACATCGAAATACTCTCAATTCTTCAGGAAGACGCCACTCTTACGACAAAGCAGCTCGCTTCGCGGGTGCACCTTTCATCCACTCCCGTGTTCGAAAGGGTCAAACGGCTGGAAAAGGAAGGATATATCAGGAAATATGCAGCCATTCTGGATGCGGACAAACTGGGAAAAGGATTCATGGTGTTCTGCCAGGTGAAACTTCTCAGGATGGGGACCGATACCGCCAATGACTTCGTGTCGAAGGTGAAGGATATCCCGGAAGTCACCGAATGTTACAACATCTCGGGGGAGTACGACTACCTTATGAAGGTCCATGCTCCGGACATGAGATACTATCAGCAGTTCCTCATCAATGTGATCGGAAGAATCAGTAGCGTCGGCTCCGTCCAGTCCACTTTCGTCATGCAGGAAATCAAGCAGACGTACGGCCTTTCCATATAGGTCGGTGATGACGGACAATGAAACAAGGGAGTCCTTTGCGGGGCTCCCTTGTGAAGTATCATGTTCCGTTGGTACGGTGGCGAGTCTTACAGTGTCGACCTTCTATTTGACAGTGAGAAGCACCGTTTCGGTGTCCCTGCTGTTCGTGCCGACCATTATCTCGAAGTCACCCGGCTCGCAGACATATTCGAGAGCATGGTTGTAGTACTTGAGGTCTTCGGCGGTGAGGTCGAAGGTCACGGTCTGTGATTCTCCTGCCTTGAGGAAGATCTTCTTGAATCCCCTGAGCTCTTTCACGGGACGGGTCGATGTGCTGACAACGTCATGTATGTAGAGCTGAACAGTCTCCTTGCCGTCGTATTTGCCGGTATTCTTGACGTTCACGCTGACAGTGACCTTTCCGTCCATCGGCATGGAGTCGGAAGACAGGGACAGTCCGCTGTATTCGAATGTCGTGTAGCTCAGACCATATCCGAACGGATAAAGGGGAGCGTTGATCACATCCATGTAGCAGCTGGTGAACTTCCTGTACGGATCATAGTCGGGATGGGGACGTCCGGTGTTCTTGTGATTGTAGTAAAGGGGCAGCTGACCGACTTCCCTGGGGAAGGATGTGGTGAGCTTTCCGCTGGGGTTCGCATCTCCGAACAGGACATCGGCGATGGCGTGGCCGGCTTCGGTACCGAGCGCCCATGTGTTGAGGATCGCATCGAGGTTCTCATCCTCCCATACGATGGTGAGGGGACGGCCTGTCGTGAGCACGAGGACTATGGGCTTTCCCGTATCCTTGAGGGCAGCGATGAATTCCCGCTGGATTTCGGGGATGGAGATGTCGGCGCGTGAAGAACCTTCTCCGCTCATGGCATTGGGTTCACCGACGCAGGCCACTATAACATCGGACCTCCTGGCGATGGCGACAGCTTCTGCGACCATCTGAGCCTGGGTGGGCTGGGGCTTCGCATTCGCGTTCTGCCTTCCTTCGTTGCGGGTGAATCCCACTCCGAAACCTCCGCCGATAGGCTGTGCGGTAGCCTTGCTTCCGGCGGCATAGGATACGCTCCCCTTATGTCCTTCAAGGGCGTCACGTATACCTTGCAGGATGGTCACATTTTCTGATGCCTTGGCTGACATTGCCCATGCACCGGACATGTCGGAAGCGTTGTCGGCGAAAGGACCTACGAGGGCGATCTTCGCGTCTTTGGACAGAGGAAGGATTCCGCTGTTCTTCAGGAGGACCTGAGATTCCTGGGCGACTTCACGTGCGAGTGCGCGGTTCTCGTCTGAGAAGATCTCGTCCGTCCTTTCTCCCTTTAAATATTTATAGGGGTCTTCGAAGAGGCCGAGCTTGTATTTCGCCTCAAGAATCCTTCTGCAAGCCTTGTCGATATCCTTGATCGAGACTCTTCCCTCGTCGAGGGACTTCTTGAGAGTTCCAACAAATCCGTCGGAGTTCATGTCCATGTCGAGTCCGGCCTGGAGAGCCCTTGCGGAAACTTCCTGTAGGTCTCCGATGCCGTGGGCGACCATTTCCTGGACGGCGGTCGCATCCGACACCACGAATCCGTCGAATCCGTACGTGTCACGGAGAAGTTCGGTAAGAAGATAGTGGTTTGCTGAAGCGGGGATTCCTTCGAACTCGTTGAAGGAGGACATGTAGCTGGCTGCACCGGCGGCTGCGGCATCGGCGTAGGGACGCATCCAGTTGTTGAGGATCTCCTGACGGCCGAGGTTGACGGTGTTGTAGTCACGTCCGGCTTCCGCGGCTCCGTAGAGGGCATAATGCTTGACGCAGGCGAGGACTTCCGTCTCATCGAAGACGTCGTCATGTCCCTGGTAACCGTAGACCATGGCTTTCGCCATCTCTCCACCGAGGTAGGGGTCTTCACCGGCGCCTTCGACGATCCTTCCCCATCTTGCGTCATGGCAGATGTCGACCATCGGGCTGAAGACCCAGTTGATTCCTCCGGCAGTGGCTTCCTTTGCGGCAACACGTGCGTATTTCTCGACAAGGTCGGTGTTCCACGTGTTGGAAATGGCCAGCGGAACTGGGAATATGGTCTGAAATCCGTGGATAACGTCCATTCCGAAGATCAGTGGAATTCCATGGGGTCCCTGAAGAGCGAAGTCCTGGAGCTGTCTCATGGTTTCGGGACCTCCCCCGAATCCGTACAGCGCTCCCATCTGTCCTTCCTTGAGGGCCTTCACTGTAGCGTTGTCATCGGTGAGGGCGGCTGAAGAGCGGAATCCCATCGAGTGGAGATTCAGCTGACCGATTTTCTCTTCGACGCTCATCTTTCCCATGAGGTCGTCGATGAAACGGTCCATTTCGCTTTTCTGTGAACACGAGTTCAGTGAGAAAAGTGCCAAGGCCAAAGCGCCAATTGTCAGTATCTTTTTCATGATCGATTATGGATTTTTAAGAAATCAGAAATTCTTCCTTACGACTTCCCATTCGGGATAGAGAAGCTGGAACACCTTGTCGGAAAGGAACTGGGCGGACTGGGAGATGTCACCCTTGAGCTGCCAGTCGAGCCATCCTCTTACGGCTATTGCATAAAGACCACCGCTCTTCTCGTAGTAGGTGCCTTCATGTCCGTCGATGGTGTTGGCCATCACGACGGGAACGTTCTCGATTCTCCTGAAGTCCTTTGCCGCATTCTCGTAAGCGACATCACTAGGACCGCCGATGAGATAGAACATGGGGGTGTGGAGATTCTTGAGCTGTTCCTGGGTGCAGCCCTGCATTTCCATGTCACCGATACCGGAGTTGAGGATGACGCAGGTGGATATTCTGGGATCATGGGCTACGGCGAGGGCCTGGGCTCCTCCGCAGGACTGACCCATTACCGCTACATGCTCGAGGTCGAGCATATGGTAGTACTCGGATGATGATTGGGCGTTCTGGTCGGTAAGCCAATCCATTGCTTCGAGAAGCTGCTTTGCGTATGTCGCCTGACGTGCAACGGGCACGGCGGGAGCCGGAGCTGCGTTCTTTTTGCCTTTCTTGGCGGCTTCTTTAGCGGCCTTTTCCGCCTCTGCCCTCATTTGGGCTATCATCTTCTGCATGTTCTCCTCACGCTGGCGGACTTCTTCGGGAGTGGGCTTCGGAACTTCCTCACCATTCGCGAGGATTACCCTCTTGTTTTCGGGATACATTCCTGACATGACGTCTTTCCAATGTGCGAAGAAGTCTTCCTCGTCATAGGGACCGATGGCTACGGCCACGTATCCATAAGAGGCGAGTTCGCTGAGGAAGTACCTTATTTCGATGCTGCTGTTCTGGCATCCGCCGTTTCCGTAGAGGATGACGGGGAGTTTGCCTTCGGCATTGACGGCGGCTTTCAGATCGGCAGGACGGTAGATGGTGAATTTCTCCAGAGAGGCGTCACCGGCGACCATTGCTTTGTATGGGCCGGTACCTCCGTTTTCGACGACCTGTGATTTGACGGTTTGTGCATCGGATGAGATGGCGCCGAAAAGCATCGATGATGCGAACAGCGCCGCAGACAGGATGGTTGTTTTGACGATGTGTCTCATGTTTGGTTTATTTTCTGGTTTGTGTGATTGCGGATCAGTATCTAAGATACAAAATTAGTCAATTATATCGCATTGTCGTTTGCGGATTGTCTTTATTGTTTTGCAAAGTTGTTGTTTCAGCAATAGTACCTATGATAATAACGGAGTTGCAAATGAAAATAGGGGCTCCGCTGACGGAACCCCTATCGGAAGATTCTGAGGGAATCGTTACTCCACGAAAGCGACGATTTCTCCCTTGACCACGTTGTCACCCTGCTTTCCTGTGACGGCGACGATCCTTCCGTCGCGGGCGGGGACGATCTCCTCAAGGCCGTAGAATGTCTGGACGTATCCGCAAGGCTTTCCGGCCTCGACCTTTGTTCCGGCGATGGGCTCTTTGGAGTCGTCGATGGTGTCTACCTCCCAAAGGAGTTTACCCTTGGCGGGAACCTGGACGGGAACAGCCTTGGGATATTTGGCTGCGTATTCGTCGACATTGAACTTGGGCATTTCCACGACGGGACGTGTGACGACGATGGGAGCGCCTGCCTTCTTCTTGAAGTCCTCAAGTTCGGCGTTGAAACGCTGCTTGGCAACTCCGCTCTTGTAATCCCTGTACTGCCTTTCGTGCATCGCGAACTCGAAGAGCTCTTCCTCGTCCTGGCCTTCATCCCATCCCTCTTCCTTCATCATCTGGCGGAACTTGGGAAGTTCATCAGGATAGTTGTCCTGAGGGTTGCGGTCGTTGAACTGGAGGCCTTTCTCCTTGGCGAGGGCGACGATCTCGGGAGCGAGTTCTCCGGGGAGTTTGCCCATGTTGCCGAGGATCATTCCCCATGTGTCCTTGTCGATGGTGGTCCACCTGGGCTTGTCGTTCAGCATGTTGAAGAGGTTCATGAGGGCCGTATTCTTCACATACTGGCTGAAAGGAGTCACGAGGGGCGGATAACCGAGTCTGGGCCATACGTACTCAACTTCCTCGAAGAGCTTGACCATCAGGGTGTCAAGGCTCATCTCGGGACGGCCGTGCGCCCTTTGGGCAGCGTTGATCGCACCCTGGAAGCCTTTGAGGTCAGCCATCATGGATCCCATCATTCCGCCCGGGAGTCCGCATCCTACGAGAAGGGAAGTCATCTTGGCGTTGCTGGGGTTGATCCAGTATCCGAGGAAGTCGTCGATGAACTTCTGGGTGAGTCTTCTGACCTCCATGTATGCGTCCATGTTGAGATCCTTGACGAGGAATCCGTCCTGCTTGAGCATCTCGCGGATGGTGATGACGTCGGGATGGACCTTACCCCATGACAGAGGTTCGACAGCCACGTCAAGATAGTCGGCGCCGGCGCGGGCGACTTCCAGCATCGAAGCGGGGGAGAATCCCGGTCCTGTGTGGCCATGGTACTGGACTTTGATGTGGGGATATTTGGCCTTTATCTCCTTGACGATCTCTCCTAGGACATTGGGACGTCCGATACCGGCCATATCCTTGAGGCAGATTTCGTCGGCTCCGTATTCTACGACCTTGTCCACGACGCCCATGTAGTAAGCTACCGTATGGACGGGGGAGTGGGTGATGGAGAGGGCGACCTGTGAAATCATTCCTCCCTTCTTGGCGCCGAGAACTGATCCTTTGAGGTTGCGGTGGTCATTCAGTCCGCAGAAAGACCTCGCGATATCAGTTCCCTGGATCTTCTTGACCTTGAACATGAGTTCACGGACATCATTGGGGACCGGGTTCATCCTGAGGGCGTTGAGACCCCTTTCAAGCATGTGTGTCTGGATGCCTGCTTTGTGGAAAGGTGCGGTCCACTTGCGGACGGCTACGTTGGGGTTCTCACCGAAGAGGAGGTTTACCTGCTCGAAAGCACCTCCGTTGGTCTCAACCCTGTCGAAGCATCCCATGTCAATGATTGCGGGAGCCACTTCCACGAGCTGGTCGACTCTGGGCACATATTTGCCGGAGGACTGCCACATGTCCCTGTACACCAGGGAGAATTTTATTTCACGTTTCATATGTTGATCTGTTGATTTTCGTAAATATCGTAAAGACGTTATTCCTACAAATGTACTCATAATTATTGGGAAATCGTGCCTGTGAAAGGGTAAATTGCAGTTTTTGCAGAAAATTTTGCCTGAACCCTTGTGATAAATGAGAAAAGTAGTAACTTTGCATTCCCAACATGGTGAGTGTAGTTCAGTTGGTAGAGCATCGGATTGTGGTTCCGAGTGTCGTGGGTTCGAGCCCCATCACTCACCCCAAATGGTTTTGAGAGCGATTTTGATAGTCGCTCTCTTTTTTATTCCCTCGTAAGTGCTTGGTTTCCTGATAGATAAGGTTAAGCATTCCGTTGAAGGACTTGGTTCGATAATTTTTTCCGTCAAATAACAGTTTTTCGGGAAATATCGAACCAAGGAGCTTGGTTTTTACCTCGCAAGTCGCTGATTGAAAGAACTTTCCAAGGTTCGAGATAAGGTTTATGGAATAGGTGAGCTTCTCCTTTATTCGCAAGTCCGCACTCAAGCGTAAGGTGCCTATCTGGAGTCTCAGACGCTCGATTTGCTCCCGGTAACGGGCAACGTTCTTGTTCCTATCTTCCATTGAGAGTTTTCCGTCAAAGTACAAGTCGTCAACCCGGTTCACCCGCTCCTCCAAGGAAGCCACTTCAGCCTCCAATTTGTCTGCTTGCCGTTGGTTTTCTTGAACACGCTCCCCACGAATGTCCAACAGGATTTCATTATAGAGGTCCAGGACATTTTTGTTGGGCTTGAGCTTCGAAACATACTTGACAAACCCCTCATTCACGGCATCTGCCCGCACGTTGAAGTGCTTATGGTCTCGGTTGCAGAAATAGTATGCGTACTCCCCACCGTTCCCCCGACTGACGGCACCAGTGAGTGGAGAACCACATACTGGACAAGTCAAGTACCGCCGCAGGTATAAGACGGGATTGACAGTTTTTCCTACTTTCGGGGTTTCTTTCTTCTTTCCGTCAAGAACTTCCTGCACTGTATCAAATGTAAGCTGGTCAACCAACGCTTCGTGCAGCCCCTCGATATCCTGCTCCGGGTCTCCGTTATATGCCTTGACATGGATTTTCCCAGCATAAAAGGGGTTACGCAGCATGTTGAACAATGAGGTACTTGGGAGAGAGGGGAAAATGCGCCGTCCTATGACAGTCGGTATCTCCAACCCCAGCGCAACCTCGGAGAAAAGCCGCTTGACTTGTGGTCCGATAGCTGGATCAACCTCAACCCAGCAATCGTGCTTGGTACGTCGGACATTGCGATACCCTAACGGCGCTTTGTGCGGCCACCGTCCTTTCAGTAGCGTTCCATGAATACCGTCTTTGGTACGCTTGGATATCTTTACATCCTCGGAATGAGCCGTCCCGCAGTATAAGCCAAGCAGCGTAGCCCAATCGCCGCTATTGAAGTCGATGGGCGATTCAATGGCATTGATTTCAATACCCAGTTCGTCAATCAGTTTCCGTTTGTAAGCGAATGCGAACTCAACATTTCGAGAATACCGGTCCCACCGAAGAAAAAGCACCTTATCCACCTCATGGCGGTGCTTTCGGCAATAGTCATACACCTTCTTGAATTCAGGGCGATTCAGTTCGTGCCCCTTGGCAGAATAGTCCTCCCGATAGAGAGAAATCACTTCATCACCATGGTTTCCGCAATACGCTCTCAGGAATCGCTCCTGCATTTCTAAACTACAGCCCTCCGACTGCTCGTCTGTACTTACTCTACAATACAGTATTACTTTGCACATGATGCCAATCCCTCCTTCGCCTTTTCATCTTCAATTTGGAGCCCTGCAAGAAAATAGAGGTACCCCCTGAGTTCCATTACCTGCTCGTTCGTCAGTCTAAAATCATCTGTTTTAAGGATTTCTTTACATTTTTCAATTGATATCACTTTTGCGTTTGGCTACCGCTCGCCAGCGGAGATTATTGCCCGAAGGCATACCAAGTATACAAAAATGATTTGTAAGTAGGCGAATTCGCATTAGCCTACTGGATCAACATTACATCATCGCTTTCAACTTCCGGAGGGTGTTAACGCTGGTGTGGGTGATGGCTTGAACGTTGCGGAGCGAAAGACCCTTGCGGATGAGCTTGACTTCTGCCTGATACTCCGACATCATCTGTTGCTCGCTCTTGCGGTATCCAACTTTCCTTCCCACTTTTCCACCGAGGGAGCGGAAATGGTTATAGCCACTTTCCATGCGGCTGCGGATAAGGGAACGCTCCATAGAGTTAAATTGCGCCAGAATGCCTAAAACGAGTTGAGCAATAGGATTAGGTGCCCCGCTGGGAGAAAGTGTTTCCAGCCCGTTTTGGTGGATATACACGCTCACCCTTTGCGCCATCAGCGTCTCAATAACGGAAAGGAAGTCAACGGCCCGACGGGAGAGGCGGCTGCACTCATAGATGAGCACCTTGTCTACCGGATGAGCCGACACGTAATCCAGCAAGTCCAGCAGCGCTTCACGCTCCTCCACCTTCTTTGCGCCGCTTATCTTCTCCGAGAATTCACGAACGACGTCATACTCCATTTGAGAGGCATACTTCCGTAGTTCTTCCAGCTGACGCTCATAGTCCTGCCCCTTGGTACTTACCCGTGCGTAAATGCAAACCTTTACCATTTTTCGCTCGATCAACAAATTAACCTATACGTGAATTATTCTATTACAAATATACATAAAAATAATTCAAAACAAAATTATTTTATACATTTATTATGATCAACAAAAATTAATGTTTATATTTACTGAAAATTCATCTATATGGCTAATTGTAATCTGGCACGCAATGTCAAAGACTTGCTCAAAGCCCAAAGAATGCAGCAGAAGGAGCTTGCAGAGAAAATGGGGGTGGCAGCCTCGTTTTTGTCCAATGCATTGACAGGCAACCCTACCATTGAGACCCTGCAGAAGATAGCTTCCGCACTAGGTGTTCCGGTCTCTGTCTTGCTCCGGGAGCGTGACTATATTACCGGCTTCGTTGAGGTGAATGGGAAGGGATACCGCATTGATAAGTGGGAAGATATTCAGACACTTATTAGCCGCCATGAGAGGGTTTCCAATAGATAATGCTCTTAATAATCAAATAGATAAATCGGAATTTATTGATATGATTATAGTCTGAAAATACGAAATGCATGACATTATGAAAAAAAAGTTTCTTGTTCTTTTGATTATTGTGGCAATCCTCGGAAGCATCGGAGTTTATCTTTGGACTAACGATATGATTTATTTTAGCGGTAAAGATGTTGATGGCATTTACGTTGAAGAAGAGTTAAGGATTGCAACCGACGACTATTATGGTATCAGTTATTGCAAGTTGCTCAAGAAAGCTATTGATGGTAA
>ODAI012427510.1_pt1 | contig 37597 bp, 31 predicted proteins | sample 1539321 | NCBI WGS metagenome assembly ODAI01 (sample SAMN02144231, study PRJEB22623) | gut metagenome | biome: sheep rumen | host: Ovis aries | place: New Zealand
AGGCTATGCCACAGATGATGAATATGCCCGCAAATCAGCAGATGAACAGAAATCAGGCTATGCCACAGATGATGAATATGCCCGCAAATCAGCAGATGAACAGAAATCAGGCTGTGCCACAAATGATGAATATGCCCGCAAATCAGCAGATGAACAGAAATCAGGCTATGCCACAAATGATGAATATGCCCTCGAATCAGCAGACGAACAGAAATCAGACTATGCCCTCCCAGATGAATATGCAGAATCAGCAGGCTTACGGACAGTCCGCAATGTATGGTCAGCCCCAGATAGTAGGCTACGACCAGAGCGGTATGCCAATATACGGTCAGCCCATGATGTACGGTCAGCCCCAGATAGTAGGCTACGACCAGAGCGGTATGCCGATATACGGTCAGCCCGTGATGTACGGTCAGCCCCAGATAGTAGGCTACGACCGGAGCGGTATGCCAATATACGGTCAGCCCATGATGTACGGTCAGCCACAGATAACAGGCTACGACCGGAATGGTATGCCTGTATACGGTCAGCCACAGCAGCTTAAACAAAATCAGAATACATCTGCTGTTCCTCAGCTCGCTCCGCTTTCAGAACCTGAACCTGCCAAGAAATCCGAACCCGAAACAAAAAAGAAATCAGGCGAGGATTTCTGGGATTTCTTTGACGGCGGAAAACCAAAGAAACATGACGATTCCGCAGACGATTTCTTCGGAAAATCATCACATAAAAACAGCAGCGATATGGGCGACCTCTCAACAGACGGTCTCGATTTCAGCAAGCTTAAACGAAATGAAAAGAAAAAGAACGACTATATGGGCGATACACCACTCGTCGATGCTTCAAAACTCCGCCGTAACGATGCGGATAAATTCAATAAATTCTACATGAAACAGACAGATGTTGTTGATGCAAGTAACCTCGAAGCCAAAAAACAGGAAAAACAACAGGACATAATGGGCGTTACAAAAGAAGTCGATGCAAACAGACTCGCAGCCGCTGAAAAATATAAAACACAGATAAAAATGTATACAACAGCAAATGTCAATGCCGATGACCTTGAGGCTTATGTCCCCGAACATAAAAAAGCTCTCATGGCTGAAGCCGACCACGCTGTCGAAGCTCTCCCGAAAAAGAAAGATGCCTATATTGATGACCTCGACAAAATAGAGCTTCCCGACTATATGCAGGCTAAGAAAACCGTTAAGGAAGAAAAGGCAGAAATACCTTCTCTCCCTGAGGTTGGAATAGAATAATAAAAGAAAGGAGAAATTTTTGATGTTCAAGAAGCTATTACAGGAATTTAAAGCATTTGCACTTAAAGGCAATGTAATGGATATGGCAATCGGTGTTATCGTGGGTGCTGCTTTCGGCAATATCGTAACAGCACTTACAGACTGTTTCATCAATCCGCTTATCGCAGTGTGTACAGGCGGTGCAAAAAAAGATGAAAACGGTGTAATGCAGGTAGTGGGCGGTTCGTTTACAGTAAACGGAATCTCTTTCAACTACGGAGCATTTATCTCTGCTGTCATTAATTTTCTGATTATAGCATTCATTCTTTTCCTGCTTCTTAAAGCCGTCAATGCTGCTATGGCTATCGGCAAAAAGAAAGAAGAAGAAAAACCTGCTGAACCTCCGAAGGAAGAAGTTCTTCTTACAGAAATAAGAGACCTCCTCAAATCACAGGCTGAAACAGATAAATCAAAGAAATGATGCTTAAATAAAAGCGGTTTTTCCTTTTGAGGATAAGCCGCTTTTCAGCATTTCCGAGGAAATAAAAATGTCATGCGTTATATTGTATAAAAATAACATTAATATTTGTTAATGTCAACAAAAAAATTAATATAACATAAAAATTTTTCCAAATTGCTTGAAATTCTGATTTTACAGTGATATAATAGCTATATGGATTGGAAATGTCCATGTCTTTACTTGTATGAAGGAGGAAAAGTAAATGAAATTAAGAAAGACTCTCGCTGTCCTTTCTGCTATTGCCGCAGGAAGTACAATGATTTTTGGACAGGCTGTCAGCGTACAGGCTGAAGATGTCGTTATTGAGGAAACTTCCGTTTCTTCCGAGGTCGCTCCCGCTGAAGAAGCTGCCGCTCCCGCTGAAGAAGCTGCCGCTCCCGCTGAAGAAGCTGCCGCTCCTGCTGAAGAAGCTGCTGCTCCCGCTGAAGAAGCTGCCGCTCCTGTTGAAGAAGCTGCTGCTCCTGCTGAAGAAGCTGCTGCTCCCGTTGAAGAAGCTGCCGCTCCTGTTGAGGGAACTACAACTCCTGCTGACGAAATTGAAACTGTCGGAACTGTTACAACTGTTGCAGTTGATTCAATGTATGACGAGTATGCAACACAGACAACTACTGTTGCTGTGGCTGTTGAAGGAACAACAACTACAACTGTTCCCTACCTTGATACTGATATATACAATGCAGTTGATGTAAATTCTGATGCTGGAAAAGCACAGCTTGCTGACAAGGATATAGACTATGACAAGATTTACAACGATTTCCTCTACAATGTCGTAGTTCCCAATACAGAAGGCGGAATTTCATCTGTAACCGAGGGCGACAAGGCTCAGTCAACAGCTTATTCCGAAAATTCAGGAAAAGATGAACGTGTGTACAGTGAAATGCTCGGTATTTTTGCAGCAACAGTTCACGATTTCTGCAACGACAGCATTCCCGAACTCATCACAGTTACAAACTCTATGAATGCAGATGATTTTAATGGCGAATATTATCCGTCAAGAATTACTTATGACCTCTGGCAGTATAACAAGGCTGATGATACAATTCATAAGATTTCCACAGTTGAAAGCGGTACAAATCTCCCCATAATGGATAACGCAGTTAATTTCGGAAAGGTTCTTCTGAAATCTTCCGTAAATGATTATGGCATACTTGAAGAAGGTTATGCATCAGGCGGCGGAGTTGCCTACAATGAACACGCATATATCCTCTACAAAATAAATGATGACTACTCATTCAACCTCCCTGTTGTTATAGATTCATACAATGTTCAGGTTGACAAGGATACAACACAGGGAAGCATAGAAGGTTATATAGGCGAAAACCTTTCAAGCCGTGAATTTACAAGTGAAGCTGAAATAAAACAGCTCCTTGCATCATTCGGCATAGAAGCTGATGTAAAGGCTAACCTCGACCCCAAGAATACAAGCCTCGAAATAACCAATGTAAAGGGTACAAAGAAACTCTATGATTACTCCGTTGAACAGAAAGGCAGTATGCACTACAACCTTACCGACTATACAGGCGTTCACGGAAAAACTTCTTCTGCTCCTGCAAGCACAAACGGCAAAACAGGAAATGAATCCGCTAAGGCTGCCAACAAGAATGATTCACCCAAGACAGGCGTAGCATTCCCGATAGCTGCCGCAGGCACAGGCGCAGCAGCACTTGCACTCGCCGCAGCCGCAGTTGTTTCAAAGAAGAAAAAAGACTGATATTATCACTTCCTTTCATTAATGTAAAAGGCTGTCCCGTTTATGCGGGGCAGCTTTTTGTGTAAAGTGATGAAAATAAAAAAATCTGCATTTAATACTGTCAATAAAAAGTTGACAGATGTAATTTTCTGTTGTATAATTAAAAAAACAAATTGCGGAGGGAAAATATGAAGTGTAAATATTGCGGAAACGATTTGGGAGAAGATGCTGTATTTTGTAATAACTGCGGAAAAAAAGCCGAAAGCATCGTTTCACTTAAAAAAGAAAAAGACAGCCTGAACATCACTCAGGATTCGGATATAAACTATGCACAGGAAGAAAATAATGCGGAAAATCAGTATATTCCCTATGAAAATACGGAAAATCACGACAAAAACAACCCTGAACAGGAATCAGAGTATTTTTCGGATACAATATACGAAAACGAACACAGAAACGAAAAAACAGGTATATTAAAACTCACAGGTTCTTTTTTTGTTATGATTCTTGCAACTGTACTTTTTGCCTTTGTAAGCATTTGTTTCTGTGTCAAGCTCGGTGTTTCGGGAAAAACTTCCGCTGATGCAGTCAGAAGAATGAAAACTTCAATCCTTATGGATACTGATACAGGGGAGAAAAGCTTTTCGGACAGCATATATGATTTCATCAAGTTCGGCAATATAAACGATGAGGGAATAACAAAGGCACAGTTCAGGGATTTCATGGTAAATTCGGATTTCCTTGAATTTGCCGCAGAAAAAACAGAACTCTATGTCGATTATATAATAAACGGAAAAGGTACAGAACCTACTGTAACTACTGACGAAATGACAGAATTTTTCCGAAATAATGAAGATGTTTCAGAGGAATCATTCGGATATAAAATGCAGACAGGAGACTATAACGCAATACGCAGACAGCTTGAAAGAAATGAAGCCGATTCAAATTTGCTTATATCCTCATGGAGTGTAAGGACAGGATTTAATTTCGGCAAATTAAACTACGCATTCCAGTACATAACTCTCGGAATACTTGCAGCACTTACAATTGTGTTTTTCATATGGATAGCGGTTATTGTTGACAGGAAAGGGAAATATATTCTCTGGTTTTATGGAAATATATTTCTTTTCAGCGGAATAATCGTATTTCTGGCAGGATTTGCAGCGGTTTTCGGTTTGCCGCTTGCATATATCCACACTGAAAGCCTTGCGTGCTATGCAGGTTCAGCGATGCTGATACCGTTTTCGCTTTTTGCGGTTTCGACGGGATTATTTCAGATTTGTGTCGGAATCATATTCAAATCCATAAAGAAATTTTTCAGGCGCAGGGAAAAACGCTCACAGGAAATAGAAAAAGCTCTCGCAGCCGCTAATGTATAATATCCGCCGCATAGAGATATGCGGCTTTTTTATTAAAAAAATATTATGAAAATATTAAAAAACTCTTTTATTTTTGATTTTTATATGTTATAATACTATTATAAATTTTCAGGGAGGTAATATATGTATAAAAACGTTTCACGATATGGGCGTGAAAAATATCTCACGGCTTTTCTGCTCGGTTTTGCAGTTCTTATGGTGTCTCTTATACCCATAATGATAGCGGAAAAGGGATATTTTATCTACTATGGTGATTATAATGCACAGCAGATACCTTTCTATAATCTCCTCAATGATGCAATAAGAAACAGGCAGTTCGGCTGGAACTGGTTTACGGACTTAGGTTCTGACCTTATGACATCATATTCATTTTATCTGATAGGCAGTCCGTTTTTCTGGCTTACAGTAATATTGCCACGTTCGCTTGTAGTTTTTTCAATGCCTGTGATACTGTCAATAAAGCATGGTTTTGCGGCTATGACGGCATACGCATACATAAGGCGGTTTGTACGCAACAAGAATATGGCAGTAGTAGGCGGACTTCTTTATGCGTTTTCGGGCTTCCAGATATTCAATATATTTTTCAATCATTTTCAGGACGTAACGGCACTTTTTCCACTTGCCCTCATAGCTATGGAGGAAAATATAAATAATGGAAAAAAAGGCTGGTTTGCACTGACTGTTGCACTTATGGCGATAGTAAACTATTATTTCTTTGCAGGACAGTGTGTATTTCTGATAATGTATTATTTTATCCGTGCGCTTTCTGATGATTTCCGTCTCACGCAGAAAAAATTCATGGGACTTGCATTTGAAGCGGTTGCAGGAGTTATGATAGCAGGATTTATATTCATACCGTCCGCACTGCTTGTAATGGGAAATTACCGTGTAGGCGAACACATTTACGGTCATGACATGGTAATGTACAGCGACAATACCGTAATACCAAGAGTTATACAATCGTTCTTCATGCCTGTTGATGTTCCTGCAAGACCGAATTTATTTGATTCGGACTATGAAAAATGGGCATCTATCGGAGGATATTTCCCGCTTTTCTCAATGATTGGCGTTATAACCTTTATGCGTACAAGAAAAAAACACTGGGCGACAAGACTTTCACTTTTGTGTATTGTATTCGCATTTATCCCGATACTCAACAGCTTTTTCCAGCTCGGCAACGGATATTACTACGCAAGATGGTTCTATATGCCTATACTTATATTTGCCATGATGACTGCAAGGGTACTCGATGACGAAGAAGCGGAAGTTATGCCTGCAATAAAAATCAATGCTGTGTTCCTTGTGGCATACGGAATAATTGCCTGCCTGCCTGTATGGAGAGATGACGGGGTAAAATATTTTGAATTTGCAAGTGACAGACTCTATTTTTTCCTCTGTCTCGGAGTTGCAGCAGCAAGCCTTGCTGCGGCAGGAATAATTTTCAGTTACAGGAAAAATAACCGCTGTACGGGAACCGGTACAGTATGGGCAACAGCATTTACCTGTGTGGTATGTACTCTTACAGCCGTCCTTTACGGTGCGGAAAGCCGTACAGAATCACTCAAATATATCGAGTGTGCCATAAAGGGAAAAGACGGTGTTTATGAAGAAGTTTCCGAAGATAATTTCTTCCGTGCCGATATATCCAATGATTGCGACAACTATACCATGATATGGGGTCTGCCGAATATGAGGGCATTCCAGAGCGTTGTAAATACCTCTATCATGGATTTCTACAATACTCTTGACATACAGAGAGATGTTGCATCAAGGGCGGATATATCACATTATACTCTCAGAGGACTGCTTTCGGTAAAATATTATTACAGACAGAAACTTTCCGATACATGGTATCTTCAAGGCATAGGAGATGACTATATTCCGAGTGATTCTCCCGAAGATGAAATAAACCCCAATTATGCGAATATCTCAAAGGAACTTACAGGCTTTGAATATGTGGGCGAAAATGAGTATTTTGAAATATATGAAAATAAACTCTTTGTACCTGTCGGATTCGCCTATGATACATACATGACGGAGAAAAATGCGGAAAATATGCCGAAAAGAACCTGCGAAAAACTCCTCATGAAAGCCCTTGTCCTCAATGATGAACAGATAGAAAAATATCACGATATAATTGAAGAAGTCCCCGAAACACTCGTATCTACAATTACAAGGGATTCATATGAGATATTCTGCAAGGAAAAACAGGAAAAATGTTCAAGTTCATTCACATACGATTCAAAGGGCTTTACTTCCGAAATAACCCTTGAAAAGCCTCAGCTTGTATTCTACAGCGTGCCTTACAGTGAGGGCTGGACTGCGGAAGTAAACGGTCAGCCTGTTGATATAGAAAAGGTATCATACGGCTTTATGGCTGTAAAGGCTGATGAGGGAGAAAATAAAATAGTTTTCCGCTACGAAACCCCGGGTCTTAAAATCGGAATCGTAGTTTCAGCCGCAGGTATTGCAATGCTTATAGCGTATGTTCTCACTTGCAAAGTTTCAAGGAAAAAGAAAAATTATTACAGCATAAGCCATACATATGACTATACTTCATATCAGAAAGTAAGTTCTTCTGAACAGTATATCGAAAAATTATCAAGAAAACGGAGGAAATAATTATGCATTTACAGGAAAATACTCTCAAAAGCGATGTTATCTATGAAGGTCCTATCTTCACTATAACCCATGATACCGTTGAACTCGAAAACGGAAATCAGACCATAAGAGATGTGCTTCTTCATCACGGCGGCGTATGCGTTATACCTGTAACCGAAAACAACGAAATTTTCCTTGTAAAACAGTTCCGCTACCCTTTCAGGACTGTCACAAGGGAAGTCCCCGCAGGTAAACTCGAAAAAGGCGAAAATCATGCAGAATGCGGAAAGCGTGAACTCCTTGAGGAAACAGGCTGTACCTGCACTGAATATATCTACCTCGGAGAAATGTACCCCACTCCTGCATATAATTCCGAAATAACACATATGTATCTTGCAAGAGGTCTTTCATTTGAAAAACAGAACCTTGACCCCGATGAATTTCTCGATGTGGAAAAAATCCCCCTTTCAGATGCAGTAAAGCTTGTCATGGACGGTAAAATAAAGGACGGAAAAACTCAGATAGTCATTCTCAAAGCCGCACGCATACTCGGAATATAATTTCAAGGGAACGGAATAATTCCGTTCCCTTTTTGCCTTTATTACCAAATTAATTGCATAGAAACTGTAAAATATTCCCACTAAAATAATTGACATTGTTTATTTATCATGATATAATTAATGTGTATCTAAGCCTTCCGCATAGCCTCTATTGATTTTTCATAGAATATAACGGAGGGAAATTTCTGTAAATGGAGATAGTGAAATTGTTTAAAACAGTAAATAATATCAGGATAAATTATGAGGAAAAAGGCGAGGGCGATTTGATAGTCCTCCTGCATGGCTGGGGCAGCAATATAAAACTCTTTGCAAATCTTATAGAATTACTTTCAAAAAAATATAAGGTAGTCGCTATGGATATGCCCGGTTTCGGCGAAAGTCAGGAGCCTCCTTCTGCATGGGCAGTAGGGGATTATGTCGATTTCGTCATAGATTTCCTTAAAGATTATGACAATAAGGAAATTATGTTCCTCGGACACAGTTTCGGAGGCAGAGTTATCATAAAGATGCATTCAGACGAAAAACGCAAAAAACTCCCGTTTAAAGTAAGCAAGGTTATACTTGTTGACAGTGCGGGAATTTTACCGCCCAAAAATAATAAAAAAAGTTTCCGTACATATTATTATAAGGCTGGCAAAGCATTTCTTTCAACAGGTATAGTTAAAAAATTAGCTCCCGATGCACTCGAAAATTTCAGAAAAAAAATGGGAAGCGCAGACTATGCCGCCGCATCACCTTTAATGCGTCAGGTGCTTGTCAAGACCGTCAACGAGGATTTAGAGCCGCATCTGCCGAATATAAAATGCCCGACACTTCTTATATGGGGCGTGAATGATACTGCTACACCTCTTTCAGACGGTGAGAAAATGGAAAAACTTATTCCCGATGCAGGACTTGTAAAGCTTGAAAATGCAGGGCATTATTCGTTCCTTGAACAGCAGTACACTTTCAACCGTGTAATGAGTTCATTCATGAAGATAGAGGATTAATTGTTTTAAATAAGAGGAAATTTTCGCTCTTGCCATGAGAGTGAACGGAACAAAGTGAAGTGAACGAAATGGCAAGCCTGTAAAAGCGAAAATTGACGATTTTAAATAAGGAGAAAATATGAGTATAGTTATATGGTTTATATATGCGGCTGTCGCACTTGCCGCAATAATATTCATGGGACTGCGTGAGTTCCATATGTTACAGCTTAACGGCTACAAAACCCCCGAACATTCATGGTGGATGAAGAAAAATTACAAGAGATATATTTTTCCCTGTATTTTGTTTCTTGTGCAGTTTATTGCACTGCCCTTTTCTCCTCTGAAATGGGGGACAGTTGAAATAATGTCCGATGAACCTGTCCCAGACGGAGATTATACAATGGCGGGCTATGAGATGATAAGTTCAAACAAGGCATTAAGCACCTTTATATTTTCAGCAATATGTGCGTTGAACTTATTGATAATAATTGCCAACAAACCCGGAAAAAAATTCAAAAAGCCCTTTAAATATACCGCAAGGGTTAAGCGTATGCTTACGACTTTCTTTATACTTATAGCATTAATATTCGTGGGAGCGTTTTTCTCGGCTGACAGGGCGCAGGTCTATGGAAGTACAAGATTTACAAACAATTTGCCCTTTATCATTGTGGGCTGTGCGCTGTACCTCACACCAATTCTTGTACCGCTTTCAAATCTGATTAACAAGCCCCTTGAAACTTCAATAAATAACTGGTATATCAATGACGCAAAGAAAAAACTTGCATCAATGCCCGATTTGCATAAAGTCGGCATAACGGGAAGTTACGGCAAAACAAGCATGAAATTCTACCTGAGCGAATTATTGTCATCTCAGTATGAAACGCTTAAAACTCCCGAAAGCTTCAATACTCCCATGGGCGTAACTATCACCGTAAGACGTGACCTGCGACCTACTCATGAATATTTCATCTGCGAAATGGGTGCAAGACGAGTTCACGAAATAAAGGAACTCTGTGATATTGCCGAACCGCATGACGGAATTATAACATCTGTTGGTCCTCAGCACCTTGAAACTTTCAATTCTATCGAGAATGTAATAAATACAAAGTTTGAACTTGCCGACTGCGTTAAGGCTAAGGGCGGAAAAATATATCTCAACAACGATAACGAATATATCAGCAAAAAAGCCCATGAATACCCGAATGCGATTCTTTACGGAGTTAAAGAGGGAAGCCATTACAGGGGAAGTGATATTTCCGTTTCCGACAAAGGCACGGAATTTACCGTTACTGCTCCTGACGGAAAATCATGCAGATATACAACAAAATTACTCGGTGAACATAACGTTCAGAATCTTCTCGGAGCAATAGCCTATGCCAACGGTACGGGAATACCGCTTGAAAAGCTTGTCCTCCCTGTAAAGAGAATAGCCGCAGTTCCGCATCGTCTGCAATTGCTTGACAAGGGCGGCGGAGTTACATATATAGATGATGCATACAATTCAAATCCCAGCGGCTGCCGTGCGGCACTGAATGTTCTTGGTCTGTTTGATGCGTGCAGAATACTTGTAACCCCGGGAATGGTTGAACTCGGTGCAAAACAGGAGGAACTGAACTTTGAGTTCGGACAGGAAGCGGCTAAGGCTTGCGATTATATCGTACTTGTCGGAAAAAATCAGACAGTCCCGATATATAACGGCATAAAAGATGCAGGCTATAATATGGATAATGTCTATGTAGCCGACAATCTCAATGATGCCCTTGCAAAGGTTCAGGCATACCAGACAAGTAAAAAGAAGATTGTTCTTCTTGAAAATGACCTGCCCGACAACTATTAACAATTCATAATTATGCATTAAATAAAAAGGAGATTTTTACAATGAAGATTAATATGGCTGTTTTATTTGGCGGAAGAAGCGTTGAACATGAAGTATCTGTTATTTCAGCAGTTCAGGCTATGGCAAGCATGAACAAGGAAAAATATAACATAATCCCTGTTTACATGACCAAGAAAAGTGAGTTTTATACAGGCGAAAAGCTTATGGATATAAATTCATTCAAGGATATTCCCGCACTTCTCGCTGAATGTACTGAATGTGTATTTGTAAGAAGTGAGGGAAAAGTTCAGCTTATCCGCCAGAAAACAAAGATGTTTGGTTCAAATCTCATATCCGATATAGATATAGCATTTCCGATAGTTCATGGTACAAACGTTGAGGACGGTGCATTGCAGGGATATTTGCAGACGCTTGACCTTCCTTATGTAGGCTGTGACGTTCTTGCGTCCGCTGTGGGAATGGATAAATTTGTCATGAAGATTCTGCTCAAAGATGCAGGATTCCCTGTACTTGACTGTTGTCGCTTTTCAAGTTTTGACCTTGACAGAATAGAGGAATGTGTTGCAGAAGTTGAAAAGAAATTCAGCTATCCCGTAATCGTAAAGCCAATCAATCTCGGTTCAAGCGTGGGCATCTCAAAGGCTAAGGATCGTGACGGACTTATCAAGTCTATGGAGGAAGCTTTTGAATTTGCTGACAGAATCCTCGTAGAGCCTGCTGTTGTACAGCTCAAAGAAATAAACTGCTCAGTAGTCGGCGACAGCGAGGAGGCGGAAGCATCAGTCTGCGAAGAACCCGTTCAGGCAAGTGATGACGATATCCTCAGCTATCAGCAGAAATATGTAGGCGGCGGAAAATCAGGCGGCAGCAAGGGTATGGCTACCCTCAAAAGAAAAATCCCCGCTGATATCACTAAGGAGCAGGACGAATTTATCAGAAAAACCGCTGTTGATGCCTTTAAATATCTCGGCTGCAACGGTGTTACAAGAATAGATTTTATGATAGATATGGCAACAGACAAAATATATATCAACGAAATAAATACGATTCCGGGTTCACTTGCATTCTATCTCTGGGAGCCTAAGGGCGTAAAATATCCGCAGTTGCTTGAAAGAATGATTAACCTTGCTCTCAAACGTCACCGCCGGAGCGAAAAGATAAACTATACATTCGATACAAATATCCTCTCAATGGGCGGAAGTTTCGGTGCAAAGGGAAGCAAAAGATAATTCATAATTAAGAATTATGAATTATAAATTATGCATTAAACAGGAGGTGTTAAAATGACTGAAAAGGAAAAACAACAGGCAGGTCAGCTCTATAACGGTAACGACAGGGAACTTGTCGCCGAAAGAGTTGCCGCAAAAAAGTTATGTGCGGAATATAACGCCATAACCTACAACGACTATCAGAAAAAAGAACGCATACTTGACAGACTTCTCGCCCTGCGTGGCGAAAATACATGGATAGAAGCCAATTTCTTCTGCGATTACGGATATAACATAATCATAGGAGATAATTTCTATGCAAATCATAACTGCGTGATTCTCGACTGTGCGGAAGTAGTGTTCGGAAACAATGTCTTTATAGGTCCTAACTGCGGATTCTATACGGCAGGTCACCCTGTTGATGCACATACAAGAAATCAGGGTCTCGAATACGCAAAGCCCATAAAAGTCGGAAGCGATGTCTGGATAGGAGGAAATGTCTGCGTTATGCCCGGAGTGACAATAGGCGATAATGTCGTGATAGGAGGAGGAAGTGTAGTTGTTGATGATATCCCTTCGGGAGTTGTCGCTGTCGGAAATCCATGCAAGCCGATTAAAAAAGTTGACGAAAAATGAAAGGCGGTATCATCATGAAAGGGAAAATTATCGCTTTTATTTCGGCATTTACAGTCTGTATGAGCCTTAATGCCGATTTTTCGGCAAATGCCATGATTTCTCTCGGAGATATTGACGGTTCGGGAAGTATAAATTCCGCTGATGCCTCGATGATTCTCGAAGAATATTCCGTAAGTTCCACAAGCGAAATTTCACGTTTCACAAACGCTCAGAAACAGGCTGCTGATGTAAACAAAGACGGCACTGTCGATGCTTCTGATGCTTCTGATGTCCTGAATTACTACGGGTATATGTCAACAGGAGGAGATATGCTTATAGAGTATTTTCTTGCAGATAAACCCGCAGACAGCTCGAATAATAATTCTTCACAGGATACACAGATGCAGAAACTCCTCATTGAAATGGGAAAGGCTGTAAATAAGGAAAGAGCCGCCGCAGGCTTGCAGCCGCTGAAAATTACTCCCTATCTTATGGAAATATCGGCTGTCAGGGCAGACGAAACAGTTAAAATTTTCAGCCATACACGCCCTGACGGTACAAGCTGTTTTACAATACTCGATGATACAAAAGTCCCGTATTATCACCTTGGCGAAATCATAGCCGCAGGTTCTTCAACTGTAAGCGGAACTCTTGAACAGTGGAGAAGTTCAACTCAGGGACACTGGCAGGAAATAATGCGCTCAGGAAATACACATATGGGAATAGGCGTTGCATATGAACCAAATTCAACATACGGCTGGTACTGGGAAATATTCTTTGCAGAATCGGCACGTTCTCTGGAAGGTGAATATATACCGTGAAAATATTGACTGTATTTCGGATATGACCTGACATACAGCTTTTAAAAAATTTCACAGGGGAAATTTTCTGTTCTGATATTCTTCATTGTAAAAAACAATATGCGTAAATCGTGAAATATATTGGAGGCAGTTATGAAAAATGACATAAAAAATTTACTTATATATATTTTAACGTTTTTTGTCCTGAGTGCAATTGGTATGATGAATACAAATGCCGCAGATTTCGGAGATATAAGCGGAAACGGAAAAATAGACGCTGCGGACGCTTCAATGATACTCGCAAAATATGCGGAGTTTTCAACAGATGATATGGGGATTTCCGATGAGGAACTCTCCGTATACGATATAAACCGTGACAAAGTGTTAAATTCCACTGATGCATCATGTGTACTCGGATATTATGCATACATTTCAACAGACGGAAAGGAAAATCTTGAATATTTTGTGCAAAATTCAATGAAATCTTCCGAAACATCAACGGAAACACAAACTTCCGAAACGACAACAGTTACTACTGCAACAATATTCCGTGGTCTGTATCCGTCAGGTACGGCTATTGAACTTAAACCGGGCGGAACAACAACATGGAAATGTAAAGTTGTCGGATTTGTTGCTCTGGAATTTGAAACACCAAGCGAAAATATTATCCTCCCTGACAGAATAGAATGTGATATGGCAGGCTGTGAGATTGAAGTGCCTGTAAGCTGCAAAGAGGATTCTTACAGGGAAGATACAAGAGTACAGGTAATTATGATAGACGAAAACGGCGGCAGACACCCGTACGGAAAATCTTACACGTTTCAGGTATTTATAGACGGTACTCCGACTGAACCCGAAACAGGACCCGCTGTCTATCCCGACAGGGTATTCACAAAGCTTTTCAAGGGAAATGATGTCAAAATAGTCTGTGTTGTCTGCGATGCAACGGAAATCTGCATTGAATCCGACAACAATGAGCTTTCTTTTCCCGAAAGAATAGAATGCAGATATCCTTATGACGTATGTTATGTAACTTTCAGCTGCGGTGACGATGCAAAGGAAGTATATACGGAAATAAAAATTACTCCAAAGGATTCCGAAGGAAACGAAGGCAAAACAAAGATTTTACATTTGCAGATATATCCCCCGATTTCACAAAGTTCCACAGGATAAGATATTCATTACGAAAGGACTGAGCCATGAATACATTACATTTCAAATATGCTGTTGAAATAGAAAAAACACGCTCCATAACACAGGCGGCTGAAAACCTTTATATGGCTCAGCCCAATCTCAGCAAGGCAATAAAGGAACTCGAAAATTCACTCGGAATTACTATTTTCCGCAGAACTTCAAAGGGCGTTATCCCTACCGACCAAGGTATGAAATTTCTTGCCTGCGCCAAACAGATACTCATGCAGATTGACAATATGGAAGCAATAAGTTCCCCCGACAAGCCCAAAGAGAGAAAAATGCGTATATCCGTTCCGAGAGCAGGCTATATATCAAAGGCTTTCTCCGAATATATAGCCGCCTCGAATTCATCGGACGATATGGAAGTGTATTTCTGCGAGACAAACTCTCTGCGTACAATCGAAAATGTAAGGGAAAACGGCTATAATTTCGGAATAATCCGATTCAATGCCGCACATGAAAAATATTTTTCCGATTTTCTCAAGGAAAAAAACCTCGAAAGCCAGATTTTATGGGAATATGAAATGCTTGCGGTAATGTCCTCCGAACACCCCGCCGCAGAAAATGAAAATATAACCTATGCCGAACTTTCCGCAGATTATGCGGAACTCACTCAGGGAGATGATTATGTTCCCTATGTTTCAGGCGCAGTCGAAAGGCTTTTCGATGAAAACCGCCCCGAAGGCACAAAGGTAAGGCGTATATGTATGTTCGACAGGGGCAGCGCACTGGATTTTCTCCTGACAGTATCGCAGTCATTCATGCTTGATTCACCCGTTCCCGACAGTTTATGCGGAAAATATGGGCTTGTGCAGAGAAAATGCATATTCCCCGACAATAAATTCAAGGACTTGCTTATATATTCGTCAGGAAGAAAACTCTCAAAAAGCGAACTCGCACTCGTGAACAAACTCTATGAAGTGAGAAATGAACTTGCTTTCAAATTCTGACGGTTAATCAAATGAAAGAAAAATTAAATGAAAATAAGAAAAATCCCGAAAAACAAAATGCCGGCAAAGAATACAGCATAGCACGACATTACGCAATGTATTTTCTCGGCTGTTTTTTTCAAGTCATTTCGCCTGTTGCAAGTGTTGGCATTATATGGCTTTTTGATATTGAATCTTCTGTCCTGACGGCTGTAATATTTATTGTCCCAATACTTTCATCTGTCATTTTCACATTTATTGCACCCCGTAAGCTATGTTGCAGGAAGATAAAAAATAAAAATGGAAAACAATGAACTTAAAAAAAATAAAGATGATGAATATATAGAAATAAAAGAACCAAGTTACGGGAAAGAAATTTTATTTAATTTTCTCAGGTATCTTCTTTCTGTTATATTCATAGGTACTGCTGCATTACCTCCTTTTTTTGTTGAAAATCCCGTTGTATCAACAGTATTGATGCTTGTCATCGGTGTCGGAGGAGTTATACTCCCCGCATTCATATGCCGCAGACTGACTGAAAAATATGCATACAGCAAAATTAAAATAAAAAAATCAGTTGCTGAAAAATATATGAGTCAGGAAACTGACAATAAGCAAAAAAATTAAAAAACATTGACATAATCGAAAAAATATGATATATTATTATAAGTATCATCAATGGCGATGATACATAAAACGAAAGAAGGTTACAGAAATGTTTGAAATTCTTGAAAAAAAATCTCTTAACCCGACTGTTACCCTTATGAAGATATATGCCCCAAAAGTAGCTAAAAAAGCCCAGCCGGGACAGTTCATTATCCTCAGAACAGACAGCGAGGGCGAGAGAATCCCCCTTACTGTTGCGGATTATGACCGTGAAAAGGGAACTATTACCATAATATTCCAGATTGTCGGCGGAACTACCGAAAAATTAAACCACCTCAATGAAGGCGACTGTTTACAGGATTTCGTAGGTCCTCTCGGCAGGGCTACCGAAACAGAAGGTCTTAAAAAAGTCGCTGTCGTAGGCGGAGGAGTCGGCTGTGCAATCGCCTATCCCGTTGCCAAAAAAATGCATGACCTCGGCATTGAAGTTCATTCAGTAGTAGGATTCAGAAACAAGGACCTCGTTATCCTCGAAGATGAATTTAAGGCTGCATCAAATAAATTCGTCCTCATGTCCGATGACGGTACAGCAGGCGAAAAGGGTCTTGTTACAGATGCCCTGAAAAAACTCATCGAAAGCGGTGAGAAATACGACAGAGTTATCACAATAGGACCTCTTATCATGATGAAATTCGTCTGTCAGCTCACAAAGCAGTATGATATTCCCACAGTTGCATCAATGAATCCCATTATGATTGACGGCACAGGTATGTGCGGAGGCTGTCGTCTTACAGTCGGCGGTCAGACAAAGTTTGCCTGCGTTGACGGTCCTGAATTTGACGGACACCTCATAGATTTTGATGAAGCTATGGCAAGAGGTGCTATGTACAGGGATTTTGAAAGAAAGGCTCATGATGATGCCTGCAATCTTTTCAAGGGGGTAGAATAATATGCCGAATATGTCACTTAAAAGAAATGAAATGCCCGTTCAGGCTCCCGATGTCAGAAATAAGAATTTCAAGGAAGTCGCTCTCGGATATACCGAGGAACAGGCAATAGATGAAGCTAAAAGATGCCTTAACTGCAAAAATAAGCCCTGTTCAACGGGCTGTCCCGTACAGATTGATATTCCTGCATTTATCGCTCAGGTTGCAGAGGGAAATTTTGCGGAGGCTTATAAGATTATCACAAAATCAAGTTCTCTCCCTGCCGTATGCGGCAGAGTATGTCCGCAGGAAACTCAGTGCGAAAGCAAATGCATAAGAGGCAAAAAGGGCGAACCCGTTGCAATAGGCAGACTTGAAAGATTCGTTGCAGACTGGCATAATGCCCAGCCCGAAACATCTGTTGAAAAGCCTGTTCCGAACGGTCATAAGGCTGCAATAATCGGCTCAGGTCCTTCGGGACTTGCCTGTGCAGGCGACCTCGCTAAAAAAGGCTATGACGTTACAGTATTTGAAGCTTTACATATAGCAGGAGGAGTTCTCTCCTACGGAATCCCTGAGTTCAGACTTCCGAAATCTATCGTTCAGAAGGAAATAGAAGGTCTTAAAGCTCTCGGTGTAAAGGTTGAGACAAATACTGTTGTAGGAAAGACTGTTTCCATTGATGAACTCATGAATGAAGAAGGTTTTGAAAGTGTATTCATAGGTTCAGGCGCAGGACTTCCAAGATTTATGAATATCAAGGGCGAAAATCTCAACGGTGTTTATTCCGCAAATGAATTTCTTACAAGAATCAACCTCATGAAAGCTTACAAAGAAGGTTCATCAACTCCCATAAAGGCAGGTACTAAGGCTGTCATAGTAGGAGGCGGAAACGTTGCTATGGACGCTGCAAGATGTGCCAAGAGACTCGGTGCAGATGTTACTATTGTTTACAGACGTACAGAAAAGGAACTCCCCGCAAGAGCAGAAGAAGTTGAACACGCTAAGGAGGAGGGAATTGTATTCAAATTCCTTACCAATCCCACAGAGATAACTTCAACCGATAAAGGCTGGGTAAAGGGCATTATATGCCAGCAGATGAAACTCTCCGAACCCGATGCATCAGGCAGGGCAAAGCCCGTACCGATTGAAGGCGCATTTTCCGAGATAGAGGCTGACTGCGTTATCATGTCAATAGGTACTTCTCCGAATCCGCTTATCAAATCCACAACAGAGGGACTTGATACCCAGAAATGGGGCGGAATCATTGCAGATGACAACGGTCTTACTTCAAAAACAGGCGTATATGCAGGCGGTGATGCCGTAACAGGTGCGGCTACCGTTATACTTGCTATGGGAGCAGGAAAAAAGGCTGCCGCTGCTATGGACGAATATATGCAGAACAAGTAAAGTAAATCCCGAAAGCAATATTGATGCTTTCGGGATTTTATTATTCTTTGCTTATTACTTTTTTTTGCCATGATTTTTTATTGCATTCAGGGCATTTCATATAGCGTGTTCTGCCAAAGTGCATAGCCATATTCACGCTTCCGAAAGTCGGAATATATCTGTGACCGCATTTTGCACATACATAATAGCCTGCCGTCTGTTCAATTCTTATTGCAAATGTCATTGCAACAAGAAACTGTACAAATCCTATGCCTATGAGTAAAAATCTTATGCTGTCCTGCATCTGAAACAGAGCTGCTACGGCTACCATTGTAAACAAAAATGCCGTTGACAGTAAACCGATAACAATTTCGATTGTGAGCAGTCTTTTGTCTGCCTCTTCTTTTTGCCTGATAACTTCAATCAGGTTTTTTTCTGTTTTTTCGTTATAGTTCTCCATAGAAACTACCTCCCCGCTTAATAGGTCATTGACTGTGATTCTGAGATAACCGCACAACTGAAGCATAATGGAAGCGTCAGGCAAAGATTTTCCTGTTTCCCATTTTGAGACTGCACGGTCAGTAATGCCGAGCTTTTCAGCAAGCTGTACCTGAGTCATTTTCTGTTCTTTTCTTTTGGCGGCTATGAATCTGCCGATTTTGATTTGGTCCATAGTGTTCCTCCTTTCACTTTCATTATAGCACTGTTTATCTCACAAATCAATGAACCTACGGTTGAAAAACGGGGACTCAACCGTTGGTAGAGTGCGTAAAACAGGGAAAAATCAGAAATATGTCAGGGCTGTTCAATAAACAGGATTCTGCCGCTTGTGTCGCCTTTGATTTCTTCAATCTGCATATTTCCGTCATCATCAACATAGTTTGAGTAGCCCTCATTGCTTGATATGCTTGTGATGTAAGTTTTTCCTGATTCGTTGTCGAGGACAGGCATATTGATATTAGTACCGAGGAAAAATGCCTGACCTTTTTCGGGAATAAGGTAATAGTCGGTAGCATCACCGTATATTATCAGATTTTCCCCGCAGGGATAAATTCCTGAGCCGTAGCCTGTCAAATCGAGGATATATCTTTCCATTGTACTGAAATCATAGATATAAATTTTATCCTTGCTGTAAGACTGATAATAGTCGCTGTGGGAAATAATTATTCTGTTTTCAGATGCACATGAAACATCTCCGTGCATCTGTGTGGAGAGGGTGTAGTTATCGGCATTTACCGTTATATTTTTTGAATCGTCTTTGGTATAGGTTACGAAACCATTTCCGCAGGGGACGGGAATTTCATTGACTGCGCCCGAAAATACGGTATCAATTTTATTTGTCTGAGTATTGTATTCCGAGAGGATATAGCTTGCATCGCTGTTATTTGCACCTGAAAATTCTGCATCTTTGATTATAAAGCCGTTTTCGCTTTCGGAAAAGTAATAATCATCATACGGTTCTTTTGAGATTGTTATAATTTTTTTGTTTTTCTCATCAAGACGGCAAAGTTCACATTCACGCTTTTCGCCCGAATCGCCGTAATCCCAGCCGTGACTTGTAAGTTTCATATCATCTGTATAAGCCTTTTCGGTTATGAAAAACAGTCCGTCACTGTAATGCAGGCGGTTTATATTCATGCCGTAGTCAGTACCCGAATAATTATACAGTTCCTCAGTTATTTCCGTATCGAAATTATAGCTGTATATGGATATGTCATGTGAGAAATAATGACAGAAATCATCATGCGAAACGGTGAAATACATCATGTTTCCGTTGATACAGAACCATTCAGCCCTTCCTGTCGAGCCTGTTTCGCACATTTTTCTGATATATTCCGAATCCTGTTCATAGTCCTGATTTATATAGTAATACGGGATAAATTTCTCATAAAATTCCTCACCCTTGCAGGGAGAAACACGCCTGCCGAAGTTGAAATATACTTCTTTTTCATATGTATTTACAGGAGGCTGACCCTGTGAGCGGCTTATTATTATATTTATATCCTTGAAATCGCTGTCGGTATATTCACGGAAAGAATTATCCTGTTGAATATCCTCCTGTATTTCGGGATTTTCGGATATATCTTCTGTTTTTTTCTCCTGACATGAAAAGCATGACAAAACCGAAAGCATTAAAGAAAATGCCAAAATATATTTTTTCATAGTAACCTCTTTTCTGAATGGGAAATTTTCCCAAGCCCACTTTTTATTTTAATTCAAAATGATAGACTTTAAAGTCATTGTTTTCATCAATTCTTCTTCCGTACCGGTCATATGTATAGACAGGTCTTTCCATAAAGCAGAAATTATCGCTTATGTTGTCCACATTTCCGCTGTTGGTTTCAGCGAGCCTGAAAACATTTCCGCTTTCGGGGATAATATAATTTACAGGTGATTTATTGCCCTCCCAGCCTCCGTATGAAGTGGATACAAGACCATTTCCGACCTGTACGAAATTTCTTCCGAAACCGTCAAGCTTGCTGACAAGACATTCCATTTTATTGAAATCGTATGTATACATCATGTAATTACTGGTATATGCAAGTGCCTCGTTTGTTATCACGACAGCTTTATCCTTCCAAAGAGCATTATACACTACTTTCTTATGATTTGCAAGCATATTCACTTCATCTGTGATAAAATTTACAGTACCGTTTTTATCGTCCTGAATAATTCTGCCTGTTGAGCCATCATTGAAAAATATTTTCATATCATTTGTGAAGCTGTCACTTTCGGAAATAATCTGAGTCTGACCTGTTGAAAGGTCATATTCTGTAATTTTAACGCCTGTTTCCGAGATATCCCTGATTTCATCGCCATTCGTCAGGAATGTTCCGAGCAGGATTTTTTCCTTGTCTATGTGGTGTACAAAGTCATAATCGCCCGATAGGACTTCTGATTCTTTGCCTGTTTTGGTATCGACCTGTATGATATGCATTATTGTGTCTGTTGTTTGGTTTTCGTGATTGTTTAATGTTTCGTAATCGAAGTATATAAGCATATCATCAACGCAGTAAAGCGAGCCGTAGTTATAATTTGTTTCTTCAAGACCTTCTTTTGAAGAAAGTTCACGGACTTTGCCTGTATCATAATCATAGGCAAAAAGAGAAGAACAGTGACGATGACAGTAGTCATCAAAATTAACTTCAAAAAATGCAGAATCATTGTTTGATGTATAGGACATTATTTCGCCTGATGAGGGAGTTTCGCAGATTTTGTCATACTGTTCAAGAAGTTCTTTTTGAAGTTCAGGGTCATCATAGTGTATTTGTTGATACTGTTCACGGACATTTTCAGCTTTGCAGGGGGACATTTTCTGACCGAAATCAAGACCCGAAAAAGATTCTTCCCTGACTTCAATCGGACATTCTGCCTGAGAATAGCGGAGATTCAGATTTATTACTGAAAAATCCCTTTCAGTGAGTTCACGGACAGAAATTTCAGTGACAGTTTCTTCAACGGCATTTTCCGAGATATCTTTATTTTTTTCCTGACATGAAACGCAGGACAAAGCAATAAGTAAAGCCAAAATATATTTTTTCATAAAATCCTCCTATTTAAAATCGTCAATTTTCGCCATTTAAGCCTTGACATTTCGTTCACTGCGCTTTGCTTCGTTCACTCTCATGTCAAGGGCGAAAATTTCCTCTTACTTAAATTTTATATTTCTCCCTGTCAAGCGGCAGGGAGAAATATTGTTATATACAAGTGATTTTAAAGGGAAGAAAAGACGATATTTTTTATGTTAAAATAAAAAATTTTCAAGAGCCTTGTCAACTGCCTGAGTATTATAGCCAACTATTGAAGTATCGCCTATGACAGTGACAGGTATTCCACGCTGTCCCGTGAGTTCAAAGGCTTTTTTAGCATTTTCGGGTTCAGCCGCATCTATTGAGCGGTAGTCCACGCCTTTTGAGTTGAGGTAATCTTTCATTTTTCTGCTCCATATGCAGTAATCAGATGAATAAATTTCGACCACAGTATCACTTCCTTTATTTTGATAAATATATTATTTCCTGAAAAAATGGTTTTATCCGTCTTGACAAAAATGATAAAATATTATATACTTCAATAGATAAATTTTTTAAAACACGAGGAAAATTTGCGCTCTTGCCATGAGAGTGAACGGAACGAAGTGAAGTGAACGAAATGGCAAGGCATAAAAGCGCAAATCCCCCAAGGGGACTTCCTTTGGGCGTTTGACGATTTCAAATAAGGAGGATTTTATGAAGAAAGAATTTCTTGAAGCAGGAAAAATAGTTACTACTCACGGTATAAAAGGCGAGGTGAAAATAATGCCTTATACCGATACCCCCGAACTTCTCAGCGAATTTGACAGGCTTTTCATCGGCAAGGATAAAAAAGAACTGATTATAGAGCGTGCAAGGGTTTTCAAAAATATGGTAATCGCTAAGATTCAGGGCGTTGATACCCCCGAAGATGCCGAAAAATACCGCAATAAAATACTGTTCATGCACCGTGATGACCTTGAACTCGATGAAAATACATATTTTATACAGGATTTAATCGGAATGGAAGTAAAAGATGCTGATACAGGCGTTTTATACGGAAAAATAAAGGACGTAATGCAGACAGGCGCAAATGATGTCTATGTAATCGAGGGCGAAAAGGAATACCTTATTCCTGCAATTCCCGATGTTGTGATAAATACGGACGTTGACGGGAATTTAATGCTTATCCGTCCATTGGAGGGGCTTTTCAGATGAGAATAGAAATAATGACGCTTTTCCCTGAAATGTGCGAGGCTGTGCTTGGGGGCAGTATCATAGGCAGGGCGAGAAAGGCAGGACTGATTGAAATAAACTGCCGTCAGATAAGAAATTATGCCTACAACAAACATAACCGTGTAGATGATACCCCCTACGGCGGCGGAATGGGAATGGTTATGCAGTGCGAACCTATTTACAGGTGCTACGAGGCAGTATGTGACGAAATGGGTACTAAACCGCATACAATATATATGTCCCCGAAAGGAAAAATCTTTACGCAGGAAAAAGCCATTGAACTTTCAAAGCTCGAAAATATAGCTATTCTCTGCGGTCACTATGAGGGAGTGGACCAGAGAATAATTGATAAAATAGTTGATGAGGAAATTTCCGCAGGAGATTATGTTCTTACAGGGGGCGAACTTCCTGCGATGATTGTTACAGATGCCGTTGCAAGAATGTGCGAGGGAGTGCTTTCCGACAATGTGTGCTTTATGGAGGAAAGTATTTACAGCGGTCTGCTTGAATATCCGCATTACACAAGACCTGAAATATGGGAGGGCGAAAGAGTGCCTGAAATTCTTCTTTCGGGTCATCACGAAAATATCCGGAAATGGCGCAGGGAAAAAAGCCTTGAAATTACTGCCGTGCGCCGTCCTGAAATGTATGAGAAATACATTTTACAGCACCCTGAAAAATTAATAAAAAATAAAAAATGAATAAATTGTTAATTAGTAAACACAATTCTTAATAAATATCGAAAAAGATAGATTATTTTTTTAAATACATGATTAAAAAATACATTTTGTAAATTAATATGCAATATATACCTTATATATAAATGAAATAATGTATATTTTAAAAGCTTTGTCAACAAACTGTATATCTTTGCAAATTTTCTCCTCTTAGCAATATCAACATAATATTCTGTTGAAAATTATGTATCTTGAACAATGGCATTTAACAATTTTTCTTGTGATAATTAACAAGCAAAACGAAAAAAATACACCATACTTTAATGTAAATGTAGAAAATATTCAAAAGTGGGAAATTTAATAGAAAAATCCGTTGACTATCTTCATTTTTAGTTGTATAATAATAATCAGCAAAGAAACTTATTTGCATGACGGCAGATGTACTGCCGTAACTACAGAGATAGGAGAGTTGTATATGTTTGTCAGAGAAGTATTGGTTAAGAATCAGGTTGGACTTCACGCAAGACCCGCAACATTTTTCATTCAGAAGGCTAATGAGTTCAAATCATCTATCTGGATTGAAAAAGAAGAGCGCAGAGTAAATGCAAAGAGCCTTCTCGGCATTCTTTCACTCGGTATCGTAGGCGGAACTACTATCAAAGTTATCGCTGACGGTGCAGACGAAAGAGCTGCTGTTGATGCACTTATTGACCTTGTAGACAGCGGTTTCAGCGAAGAAAACAGATAAAAATCATTTAAATTCTCAGACCGCCGCTGCATTTTGTGCAGCAGCGGTTCTTTTTTATTTAGTTTTCAAAATCCTTTATCATGTTTTCCGCAAATATTCCGTAGCCCCTTGTCGGGTCGGATACAAATACATGAGTTACCGCACCTATTATTTTATCATTCTGTATTATCGGACTTCCGCTCATACCCTGAATTATACCGCCTGTACGCTCAGTAAGTTCATCATCTGTTATGCGCAGTACCATATTTTTATTGTCATTGCTTCCGTAGTCCACTTTTTCAATTAATATGGAATATTTTTTCGGAGCTTCACCGCATACAGATGTATAAATATAAGCTTCTCCCTCAGTTATATCCTGACGGCACGCAAGAGGGAATTTTTCTGCATCGGAACAGATATTTTCAAGGGATTTTTCGTTTAATATCCCATATACACCCGTATTTGTGTTGAAAGTCAGTTCACCGTAACTTTCGCCCGAAAAACGCCCGTGAATCTCCCCCGGAATACCTGCTGCGCCCTTTTTTGCATCGGTAATTTCAACAGGTACGGCTTCACCGCTGTGTACAGGAATAAGCCCCCCTGTATCAGTATCACATATAGGGTGTCCCAGACCTGCAAATCTTCCCGTTTCAGGGTCGATAAATGTCATAGTGCCTATTCCTGCAATACTGTCCCTTATCCACATACCGCATTTTTTAACGCCTGATTCGGAAACGGCAGGGGAGATATTTATATCATATTCTTCATCATCACGCTGTATGGTCAGCGTGATATTTTCGGAAGTGTTTACAATATCCTGAAACTGTTCATTTGAATCCACGGGGATATTATTCACGGATTTTATTATATCGCCCTTTTTTATGCCTGATTCATCGGCAGGACAGGATTTTATGCCGTTTTCGTCCTCGACTTCCCCAAGACCCGTGACGAGTACACCTTCCATTAAGAGTTTTATACCGAAGGTATTTCCACCCACGATAAGTGTCGGAATTTCCCTTTCATCTATTTCAATGTTTTTTACAGGGATAGCTCCGAAAAGTGAAACTGTTGCGTTTGTCTGTGAATCCTTTGTGCATACAAGGCTGGGATATGCGGCTATCTGAATACTCTGCCCCTTGTCCGTCATCAGGTTTGAAGGGATTTTTTCGGAATAATATTCAGCCGCTGCGAATAATGTCAGCATTGATGCGGACAATATCAGTGCTGTCGTCTTTTTCAGACTTATTTTCATCTGCCTGCTCCTTTCAGTAAACATTATTGTTTATATTGATATTTTATCGCTTTGAAAGCATTTTACTATTGAAAAATATAAGCAGCAAATCCATTAACAGGAGTTTATTTATGGAAAAAAAAAGAAAAAATCACATAATTCTTAAAATAATAATGCTTGTCCTTACAGCGGTATATTCATGCACTATGACAGTTCTTTCCGGAGCGGGATTGTATTATAACCGTGAAAGCTACGGTGAAAAACTCGAAAATATCGGAATAATGCTGATTGTTTCGGGGATTTTAATGACTGTCGGGGCAGTTTTATGCCTGTTCAGAAAAAATATTCTGAATATAATATCTCTTGTTTTTTCATGTTCGGGATTTGCACTGTGCATGACTATGCTTTATAAGCTATGTGACCATGCAGACCGTGCAGGGTGGAGCGACAAATATAATATGTCTCCCATAAGCGATATGTACAAATCAAGAATAATGCCATGTATTGCGCCCTTTGTCATAGCCGTTGCAGTAGCGGTCTTACAGCTTCTGTCATATGAGGCGGCTGAACAGAGAAGAATTAAAAAATTAAAGGAAAATGCTCCTGCCCCGAAAATTCTTGACGAATGATATTATTCCCTGTATTAATTATATTATTCGGATAAAATAAAAATCCCCTGTCGGAACAGGGGATTTTTTTGATTTTTTAATTTATAGGGTCTGTGAAGATATTTCTTAACGGGAGCTGTTCAACAGTATATATTCCTGCATCAACCATTTGTATAACGGCGGCATCTTTACCTGTAATACCTTCCGCTTCGTCGACATCACCATTGAGCTGACCCTGTGAGGTAAGCGGGAACTTTGAACCGTTTGCGAGGTACTGCAATATGCTTACGGAATCGGAAATGCTTACTTTTCCGTCCTCATTGGCATCACCAAAAACTGTATTATTAATCGGGGCAACAGTAGTTACAGTAGTAATTTCTTCGGTAGTAGTTTCTGTGGAAGTGACAGTAGTTTCGGTTGTGGTAACAGTTGTAACTTCTGTTGTAGTAGTTTCTTCGGGCTGATTACTGCTTTCAACGGCTATAACCGTGAAGTTTACGCACATATATGTCTGACCGTTCGAGCCGAGTGTGATATTTTCGTCCTGTGAGAATGATTTTTTATATAGGTCAAATGTAACATCATTTGAAGTTGCTGCTGTGAGGGGAGTTTTCTCATAGCCTGAAAGCCATTCGGGAAGATTTTCAACTCTGCTGTCAAGTGCAACATAGAGGTCAATGTCTTTTCCTGCTGTGAATGATGCAGTATCACCTGTACTGCCCTTTGCATCGCAGGCTGTGAGGAGAATTTCTCCGCCTTTGATTTCGTCGGGAATTTCGGTAAATGTGAAAGTTCTGTCACCGAATACAGGTGAGCCGACCTGTGCATTTTCGGATATTCCCCATACAGTGGGAACTGCACCTGCATTTATGCTTGCATTTTTGATAAGCTGTCCGCTTATGGGGAGGGCATCTTTACCGAATACAAAGCTGTCCATGTTAAGGAGATAGCCCTCTCCGCCCGTGAATTTTATATAGATATTGTGAACGCCCTCGATTTTGGAGATGTTATAGGAAAGTTCCTGATAATCGGAAAAACCGCTTGTGCCTGCAAAGTTTATCTTTGTGACGGGCGAACCGTTCATATTGTCGATATAGATTTCCATTGCTGCGGAATTGCCTGAAAGTCTGCCTGTAAAACTGTTTGCGCCGTCCTCGAAATCGACTTTCTTGAACATAATCCAGTCACCGTTTTCAATGAAACCGATGTTCTGACCGCCTCCGCTTGTGTCTTCTGTGCGGATACCCTCCTGAGAACTGAAACTTTCAGCCTGAATTGTTTCAAATGCGGATATTGCGGGAATATTCGCAGTCGGTGAGAGTTCAACAACGCCTTCGGGGAATGAATTTACTGTCAAGTCATTTATGTAGTATTCAATATTCGTATAGCCGTTTCCGCAGTAGTCACCGTTTGTATCTGAGGGGTCATTCGGATTCAGACCTCTTTCGAGTTCCCAGTTATCGTCCATGCCGTCATTATCGTTATCAGTAATTTCCTTTTTGGTAACGGCTGAGGGGTATGTATAAGTAACACCGCACTTTATATTATATTTGTCGAGATTTGTCTGTGATGAATCATATGCAGAAGTACCGCTGCATGAGCCTGTACCGTTTTTGGTTTCATCAGCGCACTGTCTGTCAATAGCGGTTCTCTTGTCGGGAGCGATTCCGTTTCCTGCGAAGCTGATAACATGGTCATAGGAAGCCTGTGCGCTTTCGGCAGTAAGGGCAGTTGAAACATTTTCGCCGTTTAAAGTTGTCTGGAAAGCTGAATTTGATTTGAGGTCATTCATGGTTATTCCGATAGACTCTTTAAGGGTAACTCCTGCCCAGTTGTCATAGGTTATGGCATGGAGCGAGCCGTCCTTGTTTATCATCTGATTTCCTGCACAGTATACCTTGAAATTTTCGGGTTTTGTGCCGCTGTCAACGTACATCCAGTGATATCCGCCCGTAGTGGAATTTCCTGCTTTGAGGGTATTGTTGACATAGTTGAGATGACCGATAGTGCCGTAGGCTGTCTGATAACCCCAGTCATAGATAATATTGTTTGTGAAGTCTGCGGTCTGCTGACCCTCGACTTTTCCACGGAAATTTCTTGAAACATTGTGGATTATGAGGTTATGGTCGAAGGTGAGGTAGCCTTTGCCCATCATGATTCCGAAGCCGTGCAGACCTTTCGAGTGACCGCCCCATGAATCAGCAGGTCCAAGTACGGAATACTGTACAGTGTAATACTGGTTATTTGAATAGAGTCCCCATTGTTCATCGGTAGTCCAGCCCATTGAGCAGTGGTCTATGATAGAGTTTGAACCCTTTGCACCTCCCCACGCATCATTTCCCGAACTTGTGGAGGCATAAGGTCCGGGGCGTGAGCTTATGTAACGGCAGATTATATTGTCGCCTGACATACCCATTTTATAGTTTTTGAGGGTAATTCCCGAACCGCCGGGGGCAGTCTGACCTGCAATAGTTATATTGCTCTGGCAGAGGATATTGCTTTTGAGTTCGATAGTACCACTTACATCAAAAACAACGATTCTTCCCGATTTGCTTACAGCATCACGGAATGAGCCTGCACCGCTGTCGTTGAGGTTGGTGACATGGTAGACTTCTCCGCCACGTCCGCCCGTGGCATATTTTCCTGCACCGACAGCACCCGGGAAGGCTATGATATTTCCTGCGGCATTAGCCGTGTGTACAGAAGATGATGAGGGACTGTAAACGGCTGTGCCTGCGAGCATGGTTATGATACCCGTGAGTGTTGCGGCTAATTTTTTTAATTTCATAAAAATTCCTCCTGAAAATAATTTTTATATTTTTCTTAACAAAATATTAACTCTTACAAATATTATACATTATTATTTGAAGAAAATCAATGAAAAATAATATTTTTTTTGGAAAATTCATGTTAATATTTGTTTACTGATATGCAAAATAATATTTTCAGCTTTGATTTATGGGAGATTATTTTATATAAGACAAAAAATAAAATAAATAAAAATTAATTTTAGGTCTTGAAAAATCGGAAATAACCTGTTATTATATATTAGTAAGATTTATCATCAATTTACGAAAGGAGCATTTTATTGGAAAAATTCATAAAAGCCTGTGTATCCATATTTCCTAAACCGATTCAGGATATATATTACAAATATGAGGAGAAATGGCTTTACCTTTTCTTCGGAGGGCTTACAACAGTCGTTTCCATTGCATCAAAACTTCTTGTTTTCAAGTTAGTCCCCGGCGAACCAAAATGGGAAAGTACAGCGGGAGTTGTTGTTTCGTGGATACTTGCGGTTACATTTGCATTTTTCACAAACAAAAAATATGTTTTCAAGAATGAAACAAAGACAAGTCAGGAATTCTGGAAAGTGTTTGTATCTTTCTACGGGGCAAGACTTGCAACTTTCTTCATGGAGGAAGTAATATTTGTTGTGTGCTGTGATATTATGCATATGAACAAGACAATAATAACATTTGTAAGTCAGGTGCTTATTTTTGTCGCAAATTATATTTTAAGCAAACTATTCGTGTTCAAAGAGAAAAAAGAGAGTTCAGATGGCTGAATATATAAATATAGGTAAGGTAAAAATAAAACATACCGCTGCACTTGCTCCCATGGCAGGAGTTGCAGACAGGGCTTACAGACTTATGTGCATAAAGTACGGGGCGGCTTATGTCGTCAGCGAAATGGTTTCCGCAAAGGGTATCTGTTACAGCGACAGAAAAACCGCTGAACTGTGTACCGTCACCGACGGGGAAAGACCTATGGCTGTGCAGCTTTTCGGAAATGAACCTGAATTTATGGAGAAAGCCGTAAATATAGTTCTTGAATACAAGCCCGATATCATTGATATAAATATGGGCTGTCCCGTCCCGAAAGTCGTAAATACGGGAGCAGGCTCGGCTGTGATGAAAAATCCCGAACTCGCAGGAAAAATTACTGCCGCAGCCGTCAGAGCCGCAGGAGATGTACCCGTCACCGTCAAAATAAGAAGCGGCTGGGACAAAAACAGCATCAATGCCCCCGAAGTCGCTAAATATGCCGAAGATGCAGGCGCAGCTGCCATTTCTGTACACGGCAGGTCAAGAGAACAGTTTTACAGCGGAACTGCTGATATTAATATCATAAAGGCTGTCAGGAATGCCGTCAGTATTCCCGTTATCGGAAACGGTGATGTGAATAATGCGGAAAGCTGTATGAAAATGTACAGGGAAACAGGCTGTGACCTCGTTATGATTGGCAGGGGAAGCTACGGAAATCCTTTCATTTTCCGTGAGATAGAATCCTGTCTCAGCGGAAAGGAATATATTCCGCCCTCCCTCGATGAAAAAATGAATGTCATGCTTGAACATATAAGGCTTATCCTTGAATTAAGCCCCAAAAATGAAGAACTCGCCATGCATGAGGCAAGAAAACACGCCGCATGGTATATGAACGGATATTACGGTTCAGCTAAATTCAGGGGGCGATGCTATCAGTTGTGTTCATATGCCGAAGCAGAGAGTTTAGCAGAGGAATTTGTCGCTTTACAGCGTTCAAGAGAAAAATGACCGATGGTTTTGCTATATTTCACAAAATACAGCCTGAAAATTCGTGAGCATAGCCAAAAATCTTGTTAAAATAATTTTCAATATCGGAAAATGCCTTTATTCCGCTATTTGCAACGCTTAAAAAATATTTTTAAGTGCTGAATTTATTGTAATAATATTTAAAAAATATGCAATTTCTGATTGCAAAATCAAAAATGATGTGTTATAATATTAATCGGGTCGGAGATACCCGAAAAGGAGACTAAAATGAATTTGAAAAATTGTTTCAGACATTTCGGAATGTTTCTCGCAGCCGTTGCTCTCGTTTCTGTGACAGCCTGCGGAAGTACCGTCAAGAATACTCAGGACGATACTGAAAACGGCTCAATATATGAGCCTATAACAATGACACCTCAGGAGGAAGAACCCCAGACCGAACCTCCCACAGAACCACCCGAAAAACGTGTTCATGTTACCGCTGTCGGCGATAATCTCATACATTATTCGGTTTATAAAAATGCCGAACAGCTCGCAGGTCCCGGAGAAAATTTCGACTTCAAGCCGCTTTATGAAAATGTCAAGTATCTCATTGAAGAAGCTGACCTCGCTATCGTAAATCAGGAAACTATTATATCCGAAAGCAACGAAATCAGAGGCGCAAACGGCGGCGCACTCCTCTTTAATTCACCCCCCGAAGTTGCCGATGCAGTCATAGATATGGGATTTGATGTAATCACTATGGCAAATAACCACCTCCTCGATTTCGGTATAGATGCCCTCGAAGAATCTATAAGATTCTGGAATCAGAAAGCAGAAGAATATGACCTTACCGTTCTCGGTGCTTATCTCAATGACGTTGATGCCGAAAATATAAGAGTAAGAGAAGTAAACGGCGTGAAAATCGCTTTCCTTGCATATACAATGAATATAAACGGCTTTGAAATCCCCGACGATTCCCCCATAAGAGTTATTCTCAATGAGGAGGAAGATGTCATCGAAAGACAGATAAGATATGCCGACCAGATTGCAGATGCCGTTATAGTTTCCGCCCACTGGGGTGCGGAGGATACCCACGAAGTAAGCGAGGACAGAAAAATTCTCGCACAGAAAATGGTTGACTGGGGCGCAGATGTTATTCTCGGCTGTCACCCCCATACCGCACAGACTATGGAATGGCTCACAAGAGATGACGGTTCAAGAGGTTTCGTCTACTACTCAATGGGTAACTTCATATGCTGCCAGACAGATAATTTCAACGTTGTCGGCGAAATGCCCGATTTCGATATAGTCCTCGACTCCGAAACAGGTCAGATAAGCCTTGAAGATGTCGGCTGTATCCCCAATATAATCCACTATGAACCCGAAGGATTTTCAAACCTGAGAGTTTATCCTTACAGCAAATACAGCCCCGAACTCGCAGCAAGACACGGACTTCCCTATGCCGAACCGCAGGGAACTTATACCGACTTCGGCTGGGATGTTATAAATCAGATAATTCAGGAAAATATACCCGCAGAATTCCAAAAACTGGATAAATAATTAATTTATTAATATTCTGTTCACAAATAACCTTTTTGAGAGTTTTCACTGTGAAAAATCCATTGTGCAAAACCTCCAAAAACGGATACCTCTGTTTATATAAAGTACCAAAAACGATACAAAACTATTTACTTTTTTGAAAAGCTGATATATAATGAAATCATGAATAAATATAGATTTTGGGATTGGATATTTCATCACGGCAGTGTGATGCGTCTTATGATGAAACCACTGCGCTCGTTCTGATATGTTTGTTCATGAAAGGTTTCTCAATGCGGCACATGAAGGGTCATGTGCGGTTAAGACTCGATATAATTCAAGGGGCAGGCAGTTCCTTAGTTATATAACACATTAATGAAGAAGGAGGAAAAAACATGAAGACAAAAAAGATAGTCGTCGGAGCTATGGCTGCTGCGATGCTTTCACTTTCAGTCTGCTCAGTCGCTCCGGTCGCAGCCGCTGACGAAACAGTGCAGATTTCCGTCGGCGAGACGACAGCAGAGGCAGGAGGGGCTTTTACAGTCGATGTTTCATTGGCTGATATTCCTGCAAGCGGACTTCAGGGCTGTCAGTTCTCACTCTCCTATGATAGCAGTCTCATAACTGTTACAGAAGTAGAGGCAGGCGCAATTACAAAGACAGGCGTTGAAAAGGTTGACAGTTCCTCAGCATCAATCCCCAACTTTTCAAGCTACATCAACTCGGCAAGCGGCAACGTAAGCCTTATGTGGTCAACAAAAGTCGATGATGCAAGCTACTGGCTGAAAGATGACGGCGTTTTCTGTACAGTAAAGGGTACAGTTGCCGCAGGAGCTTCCGGACATATCGATATCAAAGCAGTACCCACAAACCGTGAAGTAAAACCTGAAACAGGTGTAGAAAATACGGAGTTTGGTATCGGATATGCAAAAGACGGTCAGGCTGTTAAATGCAGCGTCAAAGTCACAAACGGCGGTATTACAGTCGGTGAAGGCGGTACAGATACAGTCCTCAGAGGCGATGCTAACCTCGATGGAAAAGTTTCAATCTCTGACGCTGTAAGAATACTCCAGTATATCGCAAACGGCTCCAAGTTCCCGCTCAGTGACCAGGCTAAGGCAAATGCCGATGTTGACGAAACACCCGGTGTTACAGGCAGCGATGCGGCAAGAATCCAGCTCTTTGATGCAGGCGTTATAACCGAAGTCTGATTGGCGGATTATCTGATTTGTCCCCTTACACAAGGAATACAAACCCAAATCATAAGTTATTAAAGGCCGATGAGGTCTAAAGAAAGGAATTATTACAAATGAAGAAACTTTTTTCAGCAGCTACATCTCTCATCATGGCTGCATCAGCAGTTGCAAGCACAGTTGTTCCCTTCGCTACAGGCGCAGCTGACGCAAGTAAATCTTTTGAACTCCGTGCTTTTGAAGGCGCAAGCACAAAAATCTCAGCAGACGCTATAAACGCAGGTGACGTTACTGTTCCCGTAGGCGTTTACTACGTTGAAAACACAGCTGACTTAAAGGCTCTCAACTTCCAGCTCACAGTAAACGGCGCAACATCAGGCGCAGATGCTTCAGGCGTTAAGTTTGAGATGATTCAGGCAGGCGGCAAGGTAAATGCTACTCCCAAGGAGTATAAAACCGTGGACGGCACATTTACAACAGATATCCTCATCAACTTCGCATCAAAAGTAGAGTTCGATGACTTTGTAGAAGAGACTGTTGCTTCCGCAGGCGGTCAGGTAGGTGCAAGTGTTGCAGAAAATAATACTGATGCAGGCGCAAAGAACGCTTACGCAGGCTATGCTTGGACTCCTCCTACAGGCGGATACAAGTGGGCAGGCACAACTTCAGATGAGTATCCCGTTGTAGTTCTCAACGTTACATTCCCCAAGGGAACTCCTCAGGGTACATATTCTCTCGAATTCCTTGACTATGCATATGATAAGGAACATCCCGATAACCTCTCCTGCATGGTAGAGTCAGGCAGCACAAAGTACACAACAAAGAACAGCAACCTCACACTCAAGAACATTGACATCGTTATCGGTGATGCAGGTGAAGTAAAGGAAACAACGACTACACAGGCTCCCACAGTTGTAACAACTACTACAACACAGGCTCCCACAGTTGTAACAACAACTACTACAACAGGCGGCGGTTCAGTTACACCTACACCTTCAACAGATCCTACACCCGCTCACGCTGAAGAGTCAGAGTTTACTCCTGTTGATGACTTCATCATCGACCTCAACAACGGCGGCGCAGGCTATACATTCACTCTTGATGAACTCAAGGAGAAGAATACATTCAATATCTCTGCAACTGTTAAGGATATGGGCAGCCACAAGTCAGCTAAGCTCATTGCTAAGCCCGGTCAGGCTCCTGACGGATTCACAATCACTCCCAGAACTACAAACTACGCTTACAACAACGCTGTTTGGGAACTCAACGGTGAAACATACTACTGCAATACTATGAACTCAGACGGCGATTCCGATGTAATCGGTTCAGATAAGCCCATTATGGCATTCCAGGCAGCAGTTGACGTTGATACAGTTAAGCCCGGTGTTTATACATACACATTCGCAAGATTCGATGTAGCTGAAGACGGTACAGGTCAGAAGGAAATTTCTCCTCTCGTTATTCCTGCTGTTATCACAATCACAGGCGACACTGAAACCGATGTAGTTACAACAACTACTACAACAGGCGCACCTTCAGGCGGCAACACAACAACAACTACAACAGCAACTACAACAGTTACAACAACTGACGGCGGAACATCACACGATACAGAGCATCTTCTCTATGGTGACTCCAATGCCAACGGTGTTGTAAATATCGCTGACGTGGTTGTTCTCAACAAGTGGCTCAACAACAACGCTGACTACGCTATCACAAATCAGGGCAAGAAAAACGCTGACTGCTGCGATCCTAAGGACGGTGCAGAAATCAACGCAAGCGACTCTGATGCAATAATCAGATCTATCGTTCACCGCATCACACTTCCTACAACAGGTGACGCTCTCAAGGCTGATCAGGCTAAGGACTAATTAAACAGAACGTCAAAAAAATAAAATAGGGCGAATGCCCGGAAAGGAAATGCACAGATGAAGAAACTGCTTTCAGCAGTTACGTCCTTTGCCATGAGCGTATCGCTCATGACAAGTGCATTTGCTCCTTCCGTCTATGTTAGTGCTGCCGGCAGTGTTCCTGTTGCGCAGCCTAACGTTAGTATGGGAGAAGTATTGGATGTTTCTGCTAAGACGGCTGATGGAGAGCATACTCCCGAATCAGAGTTTACCCCCGTTGATGATTTCATCATTGACCTCAATAACGGTGGTGCAGGATATACTTTCACCATTGACGAACTCAAGGAAAAGAATACCTTCAATATCTCGGCAGTTGTTCAGGATATGGGCAGCCATAAGTCTGCAAAGCTCATCGCTAAGCCCGGCACGGCACCCGACGGATTCACAATCACTGCCAGAACTACAAACTATGCCTATAACAACGCTGTTTGGGAACTCAACGGTGCAACTTACTACTGCAATACTATGAACGCAGACGGCGATTCCGATGTAATCGGTTCAGATAAGCCCGTCATGGCATTCCAGGTAACAGTTGATGTTGATGCAGTTAAGCCAGGCACTTACACATACAATTTTGCAAGATTTGATGTGGCTGAAGACGGCACAGGTCAGAAAGAAATTTCTCCTCTTGTTATCCCCGCTGTCATCACTATCGAAGGTGACGAACCTGAAGTAGTAACAACAACTACTACAGCAGAACCTACCGTGGTAACTACAACTACAACAGAACAGGTTAAACCCGTTGAGGGTGCTGTTACATGGGATATACTTGAAGTTGAAGCTACACAGGGCGAAACTGTTGAAGTTCCCGTACAGGTAAAGAACGGTTCACTCGAAGTTGCAGGCGCACAGTTCGGAGTAGACGCTAAGTCTCCTGTCGAATTTGCAGGCATTTCAGGTAAATCCGATGCTTACAAGTCAGATATAGTAAACAGCCACGACAATAAGGAATTTGCTTTCGGAGAAGGCGTGGGCAAGGGCGTTACAGCCAATATCGGCGACAATGTATTCGTTCTTACTTACAATGTTCCCGCTGACTGCCCCGCAGGCGAATATCCCGTTGAATGGGCTTCAAATGCTTTCATAAGCGACACAAACGGAAATGACATCACATCTAAGGTAACTCTTGACAACGGCAAAATTATCGTAAAGGCAAAGGATACACCCGCTGCCGAAGGTGCTGCCGAATGGGTTATCCCCGATGTTACTGCAAAACCCGGCGAAACTGTTAAAATGGACGTTACTGTAAAGGGCAGCACAGTTCCCGTTGCAGGCGCACAGTTCACTATCGACAATGACGCACAGGTAACATACGATTCAATCTCAGCAGATTCCGCAGCTTATAAGTCTGCTATTATCCACAACAACACAAATAAGGAATTTGCTTTCGGCGAGGGCGTAGGCAAGGGCGTTACTGCCAATAACGGCGATACAGTATTTACTCTTACCTATCAGGTTCCCGCAGGTTGTCCCGCAGGTACATATCCTGTAACATGGGGCAAAAACGCTTTCATCAGCGATACAAACGGCAACGACATCACTTCACAGGTTACTCTCACAAACGGCTCTATCACAGTTGAAAACGATGTGACTAAGGCAAGCGGAGAGGTCGAGTGGATTATCCCCACTGTTACTGCCAAGGCAGGCGACACTGTTACAATGGACGTTACCGTAAAGGGCGGCGCACTTGCAGTTGCAGGCGCACAGTTCGCTATCGAAAATGATGCAAAGGTAACATACGATTCAATCTCGTCAAATTCCACAGCTTATAAATCAGCTATCGTTCACAATAACGGAACTCAGGAATTTGCTTTCGGCGAGGGCGTAGGCAAGGGCGTTGCTGCTAACGAAAATGATGTAGTATTCACTCTCACTTACAAAGTTCCTGCAGATTGTCCCGCAGGTACATATCCTGTAACATGGGGCAAGAATGCTTTCATCAGCGATACAAACGGTCTCGACGTTACATCACAGGTTAAACTTACTGACGGTGCTATCG
>ODAI014371364.1_pt1 | contig 37594 bp, 24 predicted proteins | sample 1539321 | NCBI WGS metagenome assembly ODAI01 (sample SAMN02144231, study PRJEB22623) | gut metagenome | biome: sheep rumen | host: Ovis aries | place: New Zealand
TACTCTTCGTTAATTAGCCCGGAATCTAATTCCGGTTTTGTTTTGCGCTCAGGTCGTTCGATGACCCTCGCTCGCCTTTTTCCGCATCAAGAACTCGCGAGTTAGCGAAGTTCGCGGAAAAACGTTTTCCTTGGACCGTAGGTCGCTTTCTCGAAGGTGGGCCGCTGACTTTCAGTCAGGAGGGTTGGCTATTAAGGCGCGCTGCAAGCTCGCTTGTGAGCGCGATTTAACAGACTACACTCAAGGCCGTGTAGGCCGACCACCGCGTTTTCGATTAACCAAAAAAAGAGAGCCGCTTAGCGACTCTCCAATCTAAAATATAAAATAAGGCGTCAGCCGCCAAATTTACAATCTCCCCGCCGCACGCGTGTTGGTTATTCGTTGGTTATTCGTTCGATATACGTTAGTTATTAGCCTAACTCCATCGTAACTTCACCCTAACTTCACCCTAACTTCTCCGTCTCTACATTCTACTTCTCGCTGCTACGCTGCCATGCCACGTGGTAGTACGAAATTCCAATATTCCGTATATGGTGATAAAGTGATAAAGTGATAAAGTTTACTGTATCTTATTGGTGTTTAGCAACTTACAACCCATCCGAACTTTATCACTTTATCACTTTATCATGGTCCAAAGATTTCTTTCTCGTGCTCATGACTTTAGTTTCGAGGTGGGATTTCTGGGATTTCTGGGATTTTTGGGATTTTCAGGACAAGACAGGGTGAGAGAGTGAAAGTGTGAAAGTGTGAAAGTGAGGTAGGGTACAATTTTACCCCACATGAATTATTTGCTGTTCATCGTATAATGCCTGTAAATAGAGGTTGTTGAGAGCAGCATGTATTTATTTTTTTGTGGTTGAGACAGGAGGTGTACGCTGAAAAAAGATACAGGCTATATAATAGGTAGTAGGTGGTGGAGTGAAGGGAAGAGGTTGATGAGGTGTAGTTGAGAGTTGAGAGTTAGAGAGTGAGAGAGTGAGAGGGTGAGAGGTAAAAAAAAGAAGCGCCGGAGCGCTTCTTTTTTATGCGACATATATTTTGTCGTATTAAGACATATATGTCAAATCATTCAGCCAATTATTATTGGATTTTGAATGTTGCGGTGTATGTTGTGCCATCGAATACTACGTTACCACCTTCAGCCCAAGAGCCATTGTAGATAACTTTGTACTCAAAGTTCTTTGGATAGTCACCTGTCCAACTCCAAGTTTGGGTAGCTTCATCGTAGGTCATCTTACGGTCGGAGTCGCCCCAAGCCTTATCTTCAAAGTTACCGGTGAAGATACATTCGTCACCAGCGGTATAAGGACGGTTTTCGATAGTAACAACGAAAGTACCATTACCAGCCGGAACGTCAGCACTAGCAGAAACCAACTCGAGTTTGAGTTTACCAACTACACCATATTCAGAAGTGAAAGTGAGTTTAACTTCGTCGCCAGCTTTAGCGCCTTCGTAAATTTCGAAGAGAGGATCGTCGGTTGCATACCAATGTTTACCCATATCTTCACCCTTAGCGTTAATGTCAACGCCATTACCGTTATAAATACCAGTAGCTTCAAATACGCCGTTGCCTTTAGCAGTCATCTCACGCCAAGTCCAATCAGACTCACCTTGCCATGCGGTTTTATACCAAGCAGTTGCAAGAGGGTCTTTTTCTACAACCGGAGATGTCATCCAGTTCTTAACTTGTACGTAAACGACTGCATTTTCAGCCATACTGATAAGTTTAACCTCACCGCTGTTCTCGAATTCGAATTCGCCATCACCTTTCAGGATGAAGGTATTGTTGTGAGCCTCATCCGGTACGAGCGGATTCTCAGCAGCCTCGTCGAAGTTCGGTCCCCATTGATATGACCAAGAGAAAGGAACAGCGTCTGTAGATGGACGAGCGACTGCTTTAACAGCACGGTCAGGAGTGTAGTTGATAGTTACAGCATACCAGTTCTCAGCATCAGGAACGGCCTCGAATGTGTAACCGTCATAGTTGATGTCGTAGTTGTGCTGGGGCTCTACGTCTGTGAAGTTACCTACGAGGTAAGCACCTTTCGGGCAAACTTTTGCATAGATAGCGATAGTAGTTTTACCAGCGCCAGGAGCAGCGATTTCAGGGATCTCGATTTCGGTTTCTTCACCACCACCTTCACCACCACCTGATGGAGTCGGAGTCACGGGTTCTTCTTTTTTACAACCAACCATAGCGATTGTTGCAACAGCCATAAAGGCTAAAAATACTTTCTTCATACTAAAAGAATTTTAATTAGGTTAATAAATTTATTGATTGTAATAAGATATATAAGTAAGGCTTATATATTCTATTTGTTGTTATTTATCGGTATCATATCCCGGGTTCTGTGTCCAGAGTCCGCCTGATGTTTCAATCATCTTACGTGGTATTGGGAACCAGTCGCAGTGGTTGTCAGCAGCAGCGGGTTTGAAGTCCCATGAACCTTTGGAGTACTTGTTATAACGTATGAGGTCACGACGGCGCACCATCTCCCATGCGAACTCACGTCCGCGTTCGTCGAGCAGTTCGTCGAGGTCAAGTGAACTGTAAGCTGCTACCCCGGCACGTGTACGTATAAGTTGGAATTGCGGGTCAGCGAGGAGCTCGGTGCACTTGGTCTCGTCACCTGCGCGTTTGGCAGCCTCATATTGCATGTAGAGTACATCAGCATAGCGGAAGAGCACGAAATCGTTGTCGCAATACTTGTTGACGCCGTTCTTAGCCACTTCGTACTTGAGCAGACGTGCTCCGTCACAGTGGGTAGCATCGTCCAGCGAAGCCACTTTCTTACGGATAACAGCTTTCAGTTTGCCCTTATCGTCCATAACGAGTGTATCCTTCGAGGTATCGTCCGCATAAACGGGCCCGAGGAACCATCCCCAGCCGTCGCATCCGTGGGTACCTAAGGTACTGTCACAAGGACCCCGAAGGTCTTTGCCGTACTCGTAGCGGTCCAGGAAGTCTTCGGGAGCGCAGAAACCGTTCCACGGCTTCTCCTTCAATCCCCAACACTTCTGGTGCGTATAGTTCAGCGTCAGCATCGTGATACGGAGCTTGTTAGCCATCTTACCGGCTACATCACGATAGTCGAAAGAAGCGTTACCGTCCTCAACAATAACGAAGATATTCTCGAGGGAGTTCTCGTTATTAATCTTGAAGTTGGTAAAGAAGTCAGGCTCAATCTGATAAGACTTGGAGTCAATGACTTTCTGGCAAGCCTGCTCCGCTTTCTTGTAGAAGTCAGTCTCTGCCTTGATATCCTCGATACCGCAGTTAGCGGGTGTTACGCCGAAAGAGAGCGCATTGAGATAGAGACGTGCGAGCAAGGTATATGCCATACCCTGTGAGCAACGTCCGTAGTTCTCCGCGCGGTTCTCGGCAGTAATAACAGGCAGATTAGGAGCCTCAGCTTCAAGGCATGTTACGAGTTTATTCCACACTTCCCAAGTCTCGGACTGCGGAACTTCCTCCGAGGAGTAGTCCTCGAGATAAGGAATACGTCCGAAAGCATCGAACAGCGTATAGAAATAGTAACAACGTAGCACCTTCGCCTCAGCCGTAAAGCGTTTATACACAGCAGGGTCCATAGAGGACTCAATAGGAGCGAGCTGGCTCAATATTTTGTTACAGAGGATAGCACCTTGGTTGGAGTATTGCCAAACCATCTCAAAACTCAGATCGTTAGGAGTCCAAGAGTGGTCGTTGAATCCTTTCCAGTAACCATCATCGTTCCAGTCCTGACCCGGATTACGGACAGGGTTCACGCACTCGTCTGAGGAAATAGTGTTGATGCCCCAATATCCCCAGTGGTCGTGCAACCATTTAACTTCGGAATATGCCTGACCCACCACCATTGCTACATTGTCCGGATTGGACAACATCTCTTGCGAAGTCGGCTTTCCATATACCTCTTCCTCGAGCATGTCCTTACAGGAAGTAGCAAGGAGCGCTACAGCGGTGAGGGAAATAATCAATAACTTTTTCATATTGTATTCTATTTATCGGTTAACATTATAAGAGATTGAGACTCAATCCGAACATCACGTTGCAAACAGAAGGATAGAAGCCAGAAGCGTCGATACCCGGGCTCCAGATAGATGATGTATCCACCTCAGGATCGATACCCGAATAACCGGTGATAGTGAATACGTTCTCAGCCGTTGCGTGGAGACGAAGCGATTGTACATACTTGGACTCCGGGAAACGGAACGTATAACCTACGGTTATGTTATCCAGTTTGAGGTATGAACCATCCTCGAGATAGTAGTCAGAGAAGACACCTTGACGATAAACGGTTCTGTACTTAGCCAGTCCCTCTACGTCCTTCATGAAGACGTTCAGACCTTGTGACTTCTGAGGACCATATGCCCAGCGCTTAACGTTCAGCACGTCGTTACCTACTACACCACGGAAGAAGAGTGTGATGTCGAGGTCTTTCCACTTAATCGTATTGTTCCATCCGAAGGTCATGAGCGGTTGAGCGTTACCGATCTTCTGGAGCTTGTTCTTGCCTTTATCGTCCTTCTCGTAAACGAGTTTGTTCTTGTCGGTGATAGATTCTACTTTGTATCCGTAGAACGTACCAACGGACTCGCCCTCGACAATCTTCTGGGTGTTAACACCCTGCAGACCGTTCTCACCTACACCACCGCAAAGCATCTCGGAATAAGCCAGTTCATAGGTCTTACCCTCGAGCGTTACGTTACCGGAGAGTTTCTTAATCTTGTTGTCGTTGAACGCCATTGTAACAGTAGAAGCCCACTCCCAGTTGTTACGCTGTACAGGAATACCCGTGAGGGCGATTTCTATACCCTTGGAAGTAATCTCACCGCAGTTAGCTAACAGTTTGTTGTATGGGAACGGAGGAGTCGGTACATCGTACTCCCAGAGAAGGTCTTTCGTATCACGGTAGTACAAGTCAATATTACCGGACAGACGGTTCTTGAGGAAGGAGAAGTCGATACCTACGTTATACTCGTATTTTTTCTCCCAACGCAGGTCCGGGTTAGCGTTCTGGTTAACACCGTAGGTTTGTACCCAAGCGCCGTTGTACCAGAATGTACCACCGGCTGTAAGGAGCTGTTTGGACTGGAGGTCGGAACCGAGGTTGTTACCCGTAATACCGAAACCGGCACGGAGCTTGAGGTCATTACACCAGTCTTGGTCGTACATGAAGTTCTCACCGGAGATACGCCAACCGGCACTGACTGCAGGGAACCATCCCCACTTGTGGTCATCACCGAAACGGCTCGAACCCTCAGCACGCAGAGATACAGAGAGGAGGTATTTCTCGTTGTAGTTATAGTTGACACGGGCGAAAGCGGCTGCGAGTACGTTGGAGTTACGCCAAGAGTTAACGGTAAGTTTTGACTTATCGGTCAGACCGTCCTTCATTGAATAGTACTTGTAGTTATCGGTCGGGAAGCCGTTGTTGGACATCTCCTGGCCGTCGTAGAAGAACTTCTGGTAAGAGAAACCGGCAACAGCTGCGATATTGTGGCCGTTCCAACCGTTAGCATAGTCAACAGTAGCCTCATAGAGTTGGTTGAAGTTCGTCTCAGCCTTGCGCCAAGCAGTACCGGCGTTCTCGAGGTCAGTATCGTACTTCTGCGAAGTATAGCTGTAGTTGTGGTTGTCACCCTCCTCCAAAGCAGCGAAAGCGTTAATCTTCAAGCCCGGAACAGGTTTGATATTCAGCGTAGCGCGAACAGAACCGCGGAAATAGTTACCGTCTTGGTAAGACTCTTTCTGGTCCGTACCGGCAATCGGGTTAGCTTGTCCCGAACCACTCGGAATGAAATAACCGGAAGTGGTGGTCTCGTCCATAATAGGATATGTCGGGTTCAGCGTAGCAGCCTGTTTGAAATCGCCGCAGTCGTAGTTGTTCTTATAGTGCATATAAGAGAAGTCGTATTGGAGTTGCAGCCAGCCCTGCAATGCCTTCTGGTCGGCAGCGAACTTGGCAATAACCTCCTGGCGGTCGGTGTTCTTGGCCAGACCTTCTGCGTACTTGTAGTTAATGGAAGTACGGTAGTTGAAGTTCTTCGTAGCACCGGACAGCGCGATATTATGGTTGGTTGTAACAGCAGCCTTCTTCATGGCAGCTGCCATCCAGTCGGTATTATACTCCTCACCGTTAGGACCGGTATAGAGAACAGGTTTAACCTTACCGCCTGACAACTCCGCGAGGTTGCGGAACTGCTCTGCTGTAGCGAAACCGGTATTCGTACGCGGAGCGGATACGGAAACGTAAGCGTTATACTCTACGTTCATCTTGCCGCACTCGCCGCCTTCACCGTTCTGGGCACGCTTGGTGGTGATAAGGATGACACCGTTGGTACCACGTGTACCGTAGATAGCAGCGGCGGAACCGTCCTTCAATACGTCCATCGAAGCAATCTCGTCCGGAGCGATATTGTCAATACCCGATACAGGCACACCGTCCACGATATACAACGGAGCGGAACCCGTACCTTTACCCAGCGTAGATGTACCACGGATCTGGATAGAATAACCGCCTTGGGTCGGGTCAGAAGAGGTGTGGGCGATGTTCAAACCCGCAACCTTACCTTGCAGCAAGCCGACAGGATTGGACTTGACACCGGCGTTGAAGTCCTCTGCCTTCACAGAAGCTACGGAACCGGTTACCTCTTTCTTCTTCTGAGAGCCGTAACCAATGGCTACAACCTCTTGAATCTCATAGGAGTCCTCTTTCAACTGAACCTTCATGCCGTTCGTGGCGGCAACGGTCTGTGTTTGGAAACCCATGTAGCTGATTTGTAATTCAGCACCTTCGGGTACGTTCAATTCGAAGTTACCGTCAAAGTCCGTTATCACACCGTTGGTTGTCCCCACCTGGAGTACACTGGCGCCGATAATAGGCTCTCCGGTAGATGCTTCATAAACAGTACCACGGATTTGAGCCTGAGCCTGTGCAGCAAACAGCACGGCTACAGTCATCAAAACGAGCGATAATAGTTTGTGTTTCATCATCGATTAATTAGTTGGTTAATTTTTTAGTTATTTTTCTTTAATAAGCGCTACACATAATGCTCCGCATACAAGCAGGCCGCCGGCTACAGCCAACATTCCCACCTGCGCGCCTGCGCATATGTATTTAAGGAGCAGACCTCCGCAAAGGGCTGCAACAATCTGAGGAATACAAATCGTGCAGTTGAACAATCCCAGGAGTGCCCCCATATGCTTGCTGCCCGAGATAGCGTTCGTGATAATCGTGAACGGCAATGCCAACATCGCAGCCCAGGCTGCACCGATAAGCAGGTAGCTCAGCCACAGCACGTACTGGTTATGCACAAACATCACCGATATAAAGCCGACAGCTCCCACGAGCAGAGAAATGGCATAAGCACCCTTGTTGCCGCACCAGTGCTCGAGCTTCGGCAGGAAAGCAGCCCACAGCAGGGAACCTACCGCCTGTACACAGAATACGACACCTACCCAGTTACCCGCCATCTGGAACGCTTCGTCAGCGGCACTGACACCGTTCCATCCGAAACAGTTGGCGGCGATACCGCCGTTGGAGTAGGTCCACATATACATAAACGCCGCCCAGCAGAAGAACTGCACAAGGCCCACCGTAATAAACGCGCGTACGATACGGCCCGTATTAGCCTCGCCTTCAGCAGATTGCTCCTCTTTCTTGTTCAGGCCGTGGAACTCTGCATACTCCTGCGGGTCCATCTCTTCCACTACAAGGAACGTATAGAGCGAGCACAGGATAAGGATGGCAGCTCCTACGTAGAACGACCACTTCACCGAATCCGGCACAACACCTTCCGGCGCCGTATTGGCGATACCAATCCACGTGAAGAATATCGGGAACAGGTAACCCACTACCGAACCGGCATTACACAGCGCGGACTGGATAGCATAAGCCGTACCCTTCTGCTTCTCGTTCACCATATCGCCTACCATCATCTTGAACGGCTGCATGGCGATATTGATGGACGTATCCAGAAACATAAGGGACATCAACCCGAACCACATCGCCGAGTTCAGACCCAGCCATACGCGCTGCTCAAACGAGAAATCACCCGCGTTAGGCAGCAATATCATCACCGCTACGGCGATTAAAGCACCAATAAGCAGATAGAACTTACGGCGGCCGAAGAACTTACCGAACCACGTCTTGTCCGACAATACACCGATAACAGGTTGCACAATCATACCCATCAGCGGAGGAAGAATCCAGAAGAAAGAAAGTTGGTGAGGGTCGGCGCCAAGAGTGGCAAAAATACGAGAAATGTTAGCTGATTGCAACGCGTACGCGATTTGTACGCCAAAGAAGCCAAAACTCAGATTAAACAATTGTCCTATTGACAAATCCCTTTTATCCATAGATACTAAATTTAAGTTTGACGGTGCAAAATTACTATATTTATTTTATATGTGCAAGAGAAAAATTATTTTTTTGCGATTTTTTTGTAAAAAAATTTGTTATTACATTTTTTTTGATTACCTTTGCATAATTTTTTTTAGGAAATTGTGTTAAAAAATCAGGCATTGACCCGAACTGTATGACAAGACATAAAGAATTAATCGCTGCGCTGCAGCATCATTTTGGGTTCGACTCGTTCAAAGGAAACCAGGAAGCTATCATCAACAACGTGATGGACGGCAAGGACACTTTTGTGCTCATGCCTACAGGCGGAGGCAAAAGTTTGTGCTACCAGCTGCCGTCGCTGCTGATGGACGGAGTGGCTATCGTCATCTCACCTCTCATCGCGCTCATGAAAAACCAGGTTGACGCAATGCGCAACTTCTCGGAGGAAGACGGAGTGGCTCATTTTATCAACTCGTCACTCAGCCGTCCGGATATAGCTGCCGTTAAAGAGGACGTGTTAGCCGGTAAAACCAAACTGCTGTATCTGGCCCCCGAGTCCCTCCAGAAAGATGAAAACGTAGATTTCCTCCGCGGCGTGAAGATATCGTTCTACGCGGTGGACGAAGCCCACTGTATATCCGAATGGGGACATGATTTCCGACCCGAATACCGTCATATCCGCTCTATGGTACTGCGTATCGGTAAAGCGCCTATCATCGCGCTCACCGCTACCGCCACACCGAAAGTGCAACACGATATCCAAAAGAACCTGGACATGCTGGACGCTACCATCTTTAAGTCCAGTTTCAACCGCCCAAACCTCTACTACGAAGTACGGCCGAAAACAGACGATGTGGATAAAGAACTGATTAAGTACATCCGCCAGATGGAGGGCAAGTCAGGTATCGTTTACTGCCTCGCGCGCAAGGAAGTGGAAGAGTTAGCCAAGACCCTGCAGGTCAATAACATCAGCGCCCTGCCCTATCATGCAGGACTGGATGCCGCTACCCGCTCAAAGAACCAGGACGATTTCCTTATGGAGAAATGTCAGGTCATCGTTGCTACCATTGCGTTCGGTATGGGTATCGACAAACCCGACGTGCGTTTCGTTATACACTACGACATCCCTAAGTCATTAGAGGGCTACTACCAGGAGACGGGGCGCGCCGGACGAGACGGAGGAGAAGGACAGTGCATCTGCTTCTACAGCCCGAAAGATATCGAACGGCTGCGTAAGTTCCAGCAGGGCAGACCCGTTGCCGAAGTGGAAATAGGTAACCAGCTGCTCTTCGAGACACAGAGCTATGCCGAGTCCACCATCTGCCGCCGCAAACTGCTGCTGCACTACTTCGGTGAAGACTACGACCAGGACAACTGCGGCATGTGCGACAACTGCCGCAAGACCTATAAGATGATTGACGCGTCCGAACTGCTGGGGATTATACTGGAGACGGTACAGCTGCTCAACGAGAAATTCAAGGCAGAGCATATCGTGGATATCCTCAAGGGCTATCACACTGCCGCCGTACAGAGCTACAAACACTATGAGTTGGAGAACTTCGGCGCCGCGGAGGATGAAGAAGAATCCACCCTGCACGCTATCATACGCCAGGCGATGCTGAGCGGCTATCTCTCGAAAGATATCGAGTCATACGGAGACCTGAAACTGACAAACGACGGACGCAAATACCTCAAACGCCCGTCTAAGTTCGAAGTGCCTATCGAGGTGAAGGACGAGGACGAAGAGGACATCATCGAAGCCGGTGGCGGAGGAAGTGCCGCAGCAGACGACGTGCTCTTCTCCATCCTCAAAGACGTACGACGCAAACTGAGCAAGAAAATGGATGTTCCGCCTTTCGTCATCTTCCAGGACCCGAGTCTGGAAGCGATGGCGACATCCTATCCTATCACCATAGAGGAACTGCAGAACATCCCGGGCGTAGGTGCCGGAAAAGCCAAACGCTATGGCGAAGAGTTCCTGCGCGTCATCAAAGAGTACGTGGACGAAAACGAAATCATCCGTCCGGAAGACCTGCGCGTCCGCACAGTGGCGAAGAACTCCGCACGCAAGATAAGTATCATTCAGGCTATCGACCGACGCGTCGCACTGGACGACCTGGCGGAGAGCATCGGTATGTCGATGGAGGAAATGCTGGAGGAGATCGAGGCTATCGTCTATAGCGGCACTAAACTCAATATAGGTTACTTCATCGACGAAGTGGTGGACCCGGACGAGAAAGAGGAGATTTATGAATACTTCCGCAACGCCGAAAACGATAATATCAAGTTGGCGATGCAGGAGTTGGGCGAAGACGACTACGACGAGTTGCATGTCCGTTTGGTACGTATCAAGTTCCATAGCGACTTGGGGAACTGATGAAGAAAGATATAGACATAATCAGTCTCGGCTGCTCGAAGAACCTGGTGGATACGGAGCGGCTGATGAGGAAAATGGAAGCGCTGGGATATACCTGCCATTTTGACCCGGAACAACCGGCGGCACCGGTACTGGTGATTAACACCTGCGGCTTCATCGGCGACGCCAAGGAAGAGAGTATCAATACCATTCTCGCCAACGCGCTGCGCAAGAAAGCCAAAACCCACAGGTTGGAAAGACTCTACGTGATGGGATGTCTCAGTCAGCGCTATATGGCACAACTCACCGACGAGATACCGGAAGTGGACGGATGGTACGGGAAGTTCGATTATGAAGGTATCTTGGACCGGTTGAAAGAACATACACCTTCCCGCACACCGTGGTACGAGCGCACGCTAACTACACCAAGTCACTATGCCTATCTGAAGATATCGGAAGGCTGCAACCGGATGTGCTCCTACTGCGCAATACCCCTTATCACGGGACGGCACACATCCATACCGATGGAGGATTTGATACGGGAAGCCGAATACCTGCGCGACCGCGGGGTGAAAGAACTGAATGTGATTGCACAGGACCTCTCCAGCTACGGATTAGACCTATATAAAACACATAAACTGCCGGAGTTGGTGGAACGCCTCGCGCATATAGACGGTATCCGATGGATCCGGCTGCACTACGCCTACCCTACCGACTTCCCGGATGAACTGTTAGACGTGATGGCGCGCAACGATAATGTATGCAAATATCTGGATATCGCGCTGCAGCACTGTACAACACATATGCTCAGTCAGATGCGACGCCACATCACACAGGAAGAACAAGACACACTCATCCGACGTATCCGCGAACGCGTACCGGGAATATGCCTGCGTACCACACTGATGGTGGGACATCCGGGCGAGACGGAAGAAGACTTTGAACAACTCAAACAATGGGTACGCACAATGCGCTTTGACCGCATGGGAGCCTTCGCTTACTCCGACGAGGAAGGTACATACGCCAATCGCCACTATCATGACGATATACCCGACGAGGTCAAACAACGCAGACTCAGCGAACTCATGGCCGTTCAGCAGGATATATCCGCCGAACTCATGCAGAAGAAAGTAGGACAAACGATGACCGTGGTCATTGACCGGCTTGAAGACGGATTATATATCGGACGGACGGAATTCGACTCGCCGGAAGTGGACTGCGAAGTGCTCGTCGAACATGAAGATGAACTACAGATTGGACAATTCTATAACGTAATAATAACCAAAGCGGAGGAATTTGACCTCTACGGAAAAATATGTTGACTAAAGATCTAATTGCCGAAATCGCAACCCAAACAGGTATGACCAAGCGTCGTACGGAGGAGTTGCTCGACGCTACTACCGGTGTGGTGGTAGAGAATTTATTACAAGGCCGCTCTGTACAACTGCAGGGCCTTGGAGCGTTGGAAATCAAGGACAAGAGTGCACGGACAATTGTGCATCCCAAAACGGGTGAACGTACCGTCGTGCCTGCAAAACAGCAACTCATCCTGCGTCCGACTGCAAGCATTAAGGAACTATTAAATGATAACCGTTAAACGAAGAGCACTATGGAAAAATTATCCTGGACCGAGCTGCGCAAAGCCATCGCTGAACGCATCAACGCAGATGAAAAAGAAGTAGCTGCGTTCCTTAACGCCCTTATACCTACTATCACAAACGCCTTGCGCGAAGACCGCCAGGTGAGAATAGCTAATCTGGGCACGTTTAAGTTACAGAGTATCGCTCCGCGCAAGAGCGTCAATGTCGCGACAGGGGAAGCTTTCACTCTGCCGGGATATGACAAACTGGTGTTTGCTCCGGAGTCGTCCATCAAAGAGCTATTGGGTAATCCTAAAGCTTCCGCCGTTGCTGAAGAGAACACACCGCTTAGGAAATTAGGCGCACAGGCTGACGAAATAGTAGATATCCTCGGCGACCTGGGACAAGGACCGAAAGCCGCAGCTGTAGAAGAACCAAAAACAGAGGAACCCAAAATAGAGGAGCCAAAAACAGAGGAGCCCAAAACAGAGGAACCCAAAACAGAGGAACCCAAAATAGAGGAGCCTAAGACTATTGAACCGGTAATCGTGAATACGTTCGCGCAGAAAACGGAGGTCAAGAAAGAGAAAAAAAGCCGTACGTGGCTGGTAGTGGGGCTGACCATGCTCATCTTCGTACTACTGCTTGCATGCGCATTCCTTTTTGTAGGTAACAAATTCATCAAATTGGTGGATTCCTTGCATGACCGGAACACCCCAACCGAACAAGTCGAACCTGAGAAGCCTGCTGTTACGACGACTGAACAGGACAACAACACCGTTACCGAACCGGACAGACCGGTCAGCACACTGCCTTACCCATACGAGTTCAAGCAGTTTATCGCTACCGAATACCTGCGCAAAGGAAGCCGGTTGACACTACTCGCACGCAGATACTATAATGAGACGGATATGTGGGTATTCATCTATGAAGCGAACAAAAACACCATCCCGCATCCATCGGACATTCCCGTGGGCACAAAAATCCGTATTCCAAAAATACCTGACGAGTTACGCGACCTCAACAACCCCGAAGTAAGACAACTCGTTGACCGTTTAATCGTAGAATACAAAGCGCTATAACAACGAATTATATACATATCAAAGGGGCTAAGACGCATAATCTGAAGAATATATCCGTCGATATACCCCAGAACAAACTGGTCGTGATAACAGGCGTCAGCGGCAGTGGCAAATCGTCACTGGCGTTTGATACGCTCTATGCCGAAGGACAACGCCGGTATGTAGAGAGCCTGAGCGCCTACGCGCGCCAGTTCTTGGGACGAATGCAAAAGCCGGATGTGGAATTCATAGAAGGGATTCCGCCGGCTATTGCCATTCAGCAGAAAGTGACAAACCGTAACCCGCGCTCTACCGTGGGTACGGTTACAGAAATATACGACTACCTCAAACTTCTTTACGCGCGCGTGGGACACACGTACTCGCCCGTCAGCGGAGACGAGGTTAGGAAACACACCGTTCAGGATGTCGTACAGGCCATGATGGACCTGCCGGCTTCAAGCCGTGTATATCTCTTAGCCCCTATCGTCTTAGGCGGTAGAACGATGGACGAGCAACTGCGTATATGGATGGCAGAAGGATTCTCCCGTCTATGGCACGATGGAGATATAGTTCGTATCACCGAGAACACACAGGACCGTATCAGCCACTTTGACCAAAACACCTGTCTGCTGGTGGACCGTATTGTCACGGACGGCGAACAGGCTACAGCCAACCGTTTTGCTGACTCGGTACAAACGGCGTTCTTCGAGGGACACGGAACATGCAAACTCCATATCTTGTCAGGCGAAGAGGAGAAAGACCTCGTTTTCTCCGAACGCTTTGAAGCAGACGGCATCATCTTCCAGGAACCGAGCGAACACCTGTTCGACTTCAATAATCCCGTAGGGGCCTGTCCACTATGCAATGGCACAGGACAAACGGCCGGAATAGACCCCGACTTGGTCGTGCCGGACAAATCGCTCAGTATATACGACGGAGCTATCGTATGCTGGCACGGAGATAAAATGGGAGAATGGAACAAACAACTGGTCATGACCGCAAGCGAGTTTGATTTCCCTATCCATACTCCGTACTACGCACTCACCGCTGAACAGAAAAAACTGCTGTGGACAGGAAATGACTACTTCAAGGGACTGAACACATTCTTCCAAGAATTGGAGCACAAACAGAACAGTATTCAGAACAAAGTGATTCTGGCGCGCTTCCGCGGAAAAGCTGTATGCCCCGAGTGCGAGGGAAACCGTCTGCGAAAAGAGGCACAGTATGTCAAGGTAAACGGCATGTCAATCAGCGAGATATGCAATATGCCGCTCAGCAGATTAAGTGAGTGGTTCGACAACCTGCAACTAAACGAGCAGGAAACACAAGCTGCCAAACAACTGCTCACAGAAATACGTTCACGCTTACATTTTATGGAAGATGTAGGACTGAGTTATCTCACGCTCAGCCGACTGAGTAATTCGCTATCCGGAGGGGAAGGACAACGCATCAATATCGCCAAGTCTTTAGGCAGCAGCCTCGTCGGTTCACTCTATGTTTTAGACGAACCCAGTATAGGACTGCACCCGCGCGATACGGCACGACTTATTCATGTGCTCAAAGAACTACGCGATTTGGGGAATACCATCGTCGTGGTCGAACATGACGAGGATATTATCCGCGCTGCCGATTACATCATAGAAATCGGACCCGGAGCAGGAAGAAACGGAGGAGAGATATGCTATCAGGGACCACCGAACGACCTGCATTTTGACTACCGCATACCACCCTTCCGCAGACCGTGGCACAATTATATCGAACTACACGGAGCATGCGAGAACAACCTCAAGAATATAGACGTCAAGTTCCCGCTCAACGTAATGACCGTTATCACGGGAGTCAGCGGAAGCGGTAAGTCGTCACTCGTAAGCAAAGTGCTCTACCCTGCACTCAAAAAATTCTACGGAGGCGTTGCCGAGCGTACCGGCGACTACGGCAGTATCAGCGGAAGTACCCATTTGGCAAAGGATATCGAGTTCGTGGACCAACAGCCGCTGAGTCGTTCTTCACGCTCTAATCCCGTTACCTACCTCAAAGCGTACGATGAGATACGGAAACTTTATGCAGACCAGCAGCTCGCACAACAGATGAACTTCACACCGGCACACTTCTCCTTTAACACACCGGGAGGACGATGCGAGGAGTGTCAGGGAGAAGGAACGATTACTATCGAGATGCAATTCATGGCGAACATCACCATCGAATGCGAACACTGTAACGGCAAGCGGTTTAAGCAAGATGTATTGGACGTGCTCTATCGCGGCAAATCAATATACGACGTACTCACGATGACCGTGGACCAGGCAATCGGGTTCTTCAGCGAAGACCCCGCTTGCAGGAAGATTGTGCAACGCCTCAAACCGCTGCAGGACGTAGGTATAGGATATGTTCAGTTAGGCCAATCGTCATCCACCTTGTCCGGAGGTGAGAGCCAGCGCGTCAAACTGGCGTCCTTCCTCGCACAAGAAAACGCCAATCCGACTATATTCGTGTTTGACGAACCGACGACAGGACTCCATCACACGGATATTGACAAACTGCTCAATGCCTTGAATGCACTTATCTCAAAGGGGCACACTGTCATCGTTATCGAACATAACGCAGCTATTATTGCAGCCGCTGACCACGTAATCGACTTAGGACCGGAAGGCGGGGAAAACGGCGGACAAATCGTCTTCGAGGGGACACCCGAAGAACTGATCCGTTGCCGGGATAGTTATACAGGTAAATATTTTAAACACTTTATACAATGATGGTTAAAAACAAAATGAAAGAACTACGTCATTCTGACATGCTTTCTCACGTTTCAGGCTTAGGCTATCTGCCACGATGGGTAGTACTGCTTTTGGATGTCGCACTGTGCTTAGGAGCCTTTTGGATAAGTATTCTGATTGGTAAAGGAGTCTTTGAATACCAGATGTATGGCAAAGACATACACCTCTGGAGACAATGTCTGAGCACGATTGGCGTGCAGACTATTTGCTTCTGGATATTCCACACCTACTCCGGTATCTTGCGTTATTCCACCTTCGTGGACACCCTTAAGACCTTCTTTGCAGTGCTGTTGGCTGGAGCAACCATGTTGCTCATCAACGCAACGCTTCTGCTCGCTACAGGTCAGAAGTATTTCCTCAATACCGCTATCATCATCTATATGTTGGTAGCTTTCGTTCTGCTGTTCTGTTTACGCGTAGGCGTGAAAACACTCTTTGAATCACTACAGCAGTCTGCCGGTAATCCCAAGGTTCTTATCTACGGCACCAAATCTGCCGGTATAGCTATCGCCAAGATGCTTCGCAGCGCAGGTAATACACCTTACCGTCCCGTCGGATTTATTACGGACGCTAACGACAGCCATCATTTCCAGTTAGTGGGGATGAATGTCTTCCCGCTCAACGAGAAACTGATTACTTACATGAGAAACCGCAACATCCGTAATGTCATCGTCTCTCCACTTAAAATGAAGGAGATTAATCCGGCGAGGGATTTGCAACTGCTCATTGACAATAACATACATATCCTGACGACTCCGTACTTTACCGAATTTGACAGCAATACGGAACAAGACTCCACCAGACGTATGGTTCGTATTGATGCCATACAGATTGAGGACCTCTTGGAGCGCCCATCTATTCAGGTTAATACCGAGAACGTACGCGGTATTATCAGCAAGAAAGTGGTAATGGTTACAGGAGCTGCCGGTAGTATCGGAAGTGAACTCGTACGCCAAGTACAGAAGTTCAGCCCCAAAGCTATCATCCTGCTCGAACAAGCGGAATCACCTCTGCATGACCTCAAGTTGGAGCTAAGTAACAAATACCCCAACGCACGCTTTATTCCGGTTATTGCTGACGTACGCAATCGCGAACGGATAGAAGAAGTGTTCGCTGACTTCCGTCCCGATGTCGTTTACCATGCTGCCGCATATAAACACGTACCCCTCATGGAGAGCCACCCTAACGAAGCCATACGCGCGAATGTCATGGGAACAAAGAACATGGCGGATATGTCCGTCAAATACGGCGTGGAGCGTTTCGTCATGATCTCTACCGACAAGGCAGTAAACCCCACCAATATCATGGGGGCAAGCAAGCGCATCGCCGAGATATATGTACAGTCACTCTTCAAAAAACTGCAGAAAGAGAATCCTGACTGCACCAAGTTCATCACCACACGGTTCGGCAATGTGCTCGGCTCCAACGGTAGCGTCATACCATACTTTAAAAAACAGATTGCTGCAGGCGGACCCGTTACGGTGACACATCCCGATATCATTCGCTACTTCATGACGATTCCCGAAGCGTGCTGCCTTGTGATGGAAGCTTCCACACTCGGACACGGAGGAGAGATTTTCGTCTTCGACATGGGACATCCGGTTAAGATATTAGACCTGGCCAAGAACATGATACGGTTGGCTGGATACGTTCCGGGAGAAGATATCCAAATCGTATTTACCGGACTACGACCCGGAGAGAAATTATACGAAGAGTTGCTCAACCAAAAAGAAACTACCATTCCTACTAACAACAAGAAAATCATGGTGGCACGGGTTAGAGAGTTCCCGTTTGATGAGGTTAGCAAGAACATTGACGAATTAATTGAACTCACCACACACAATAAACCGTTTATGACCGTACAAAAAATGAAAGATATTGTACCTGAGTTCATTAGCAATAATTCCGTTTACGAACAGTTGGATAAATGATTAGCTTTTTCTACTCACATCCTTATCTGATTGGCATCGTCTCCTGCCTGTTAGCCTTGGCGAGTATGCCTATAGTCATTCAGATTGCTAAAAAGAAGAATTTTGTCGTACGTCCTAACAAACGTATGAGCCACGTCGGTGAAGTTCCCAATATCGGAGGACTCGCAATATGTTTCTCTTTCCTGCTCTCCTATATGGTGTTTACATACAACGCCTTCCAGGAAGCACAGTTCTTGCTTATCGGGGTTTTTGCTATCGTTGCCATCGGAGTAACGGACGACATCTTGGTGCTTTCACCATTCTCCAAACTGATTGGAGAGTCACTGGCAAGCGTTGCGCTTATCGGATTTGCGGACATACGAATCACACATCTGCACGGCTTGTTGGGAATTAATGAGATTGGGCTTGTCCCAAGCTATCTGCTGTCTCTTTTAATCGTCATTGCTATCATCAATGCTATCAACCTTATCGACGGCGTTGACGGATTGGCAAGCGGATTGGGAATCATCTATTGCCTCTTCTTTGCCATCTATTTCCAACTCGTTGGCGATACTGATTGGGCGATACTGAGTATCTGTCTCATCGGGGCGCTAACCGTCTATTTCTTCTATAATGTTTTTGGTAAGAAACAAAAGATTTTCATGGGGGACAGCGGAAGTTTGCTGTTAGGGTATATGTTAGCTGCTTTTGTCTTCCACCTGTGCGAAATAAATGCATACCACCAAGTCCCTGAAATATATCACATGTCCGCTGCGCCGGCGGTCAGTATTTGTGTGATGAGTATCCCTGTCTTTGATATGATTCGGGTGTCCTTGACACGCATCAGACATCATCGCTCGCCTTTCCAAGCGGACAAGAACCATATACATCATCTGCTTTTGAGGACGGGACTCTCTCACCTGCAGACTACAGCGGTACTCTGTGCCGTTTCACTCCTGCTCATCGGACTGGGGATTCTCGGACGGAATTGGAATATGTGGATGCTTGTCACTGTTGATTTCGCTATCTATGCTTTACTCACATTAATCATTTGGCTTATTATAGACAGTAAAAATGCTTAGTATCAATCACCTCAGTATAGAATTCTCATCGCGTCCCGTCTTAGACGATATCTCTTTCTTGGTCAACAGGAAAGACCGTATCGCTTTAGTGGGGAAGAACGGAGCCGGTAAAACAACTCTGCTTCGCCTCATTGCCGGTGAGTATCAGCCTACTGCAGGTACGATCGCTAAAGACGCAGACCTCACCATTGGTTATCTGCCACAGGTCATGCTACTGTCAGACACCTGCTCGCTGCGAGAGGAAGTAATGAAAATCTTTCACGGAGAGGATGAAGCACGGTTTGTTGCTGAAATGGATAAGACCATTATCGGGCTGGGATTCGAACGCAAGGATTTTGACAGACCATGCGCCGAATTTTCAGGAGGATGGCGTATGCGTATCGAATTGGCAAAGATCCTGCTCCGCCATCCGGATTTACTTCTACTCGACGAGCCGACAAACCACCTGGATATCGAATCTATTCAATGGTTAGAGAACTTCCTCAAAACGAGCCAAAGTGCCGTCATTGTTGTCAGTCACGACAGGGCATTCATTGATAATGTAACCAATCGAACCATCGAAATCACACTCGGACGTATTTATGACTATAATGTCAACTACTCCAAGTTTGTTGCCCTGCGGCAGGAACGACACGAACAGCAGGTAAGGGCCTACCTCAATCAGCAAAAGATGATTCAGGACACAGAGGACTTCATCGAGCGCTTCCGCTACAAAGCAACCAAGGCGGTGCAGGTACAATCGCGTATCAAACAACTCAATAAACTCGAGCGACTCGAAGTGGATATAGAAGACACTTCCCGGCTAAACCTGCGTTTCCCTCCCGCACCAAGAAGCGGAGACTTCCCTGTTATCATACAGGACCTGCGCAAAGACTATGGTACACACACCGTCATACAAGATGTCAATCTCACTATCCGGCGAGGAGAAAAAGTGGCGTTTGTCGGAAAAAACGGAGAAGGAAAAACAACACTCGTTCGGTGCATAATGGGACAACTCGATTACTTCGGTACGCTTAAAATAGGGCACAACGTTAAAATCGGTTATTTCGCACAGAATCAAGCCGCGTTGCTTGACGAGAACCTGACCGTGTTTGAGACCATTGACTATGTCGCTGTCGGAGATATTAGAACGAAAATAAAAGATATCTTGGGAGCTTTCATGTTTGGAGGAGAAGCAAGTGATAAAAAAGTCAAAGTATTATCCGGTGGGGAACGCAGTCGCCTTGCTATGATACGGTTACTGCTCGAACCATGCAACCTGCTTATACTTGACGAGCCGACCAACCATCTGGACATGCAATCCAAAGATGTGCTCAAAGATGCACTCAAGGACTTTAACGGAACCGTTATTTGCGTCAGCCACGACCGCGATTTCTTGGACGGACTGGTGCAGAAAGTGTATGAATTCGGTGGAGGAAAAGTCAGAGAGCACTTGGGAGGCATATACGACTTCTTGCGTACCAAGCAGATTTCTTCGCTCCGGGATTTAGAGAAAACTGATACTGCCAATCGGACAAATCAACAAACGGCTCCGGCTAAACCATCAGGGTCCAAGGCGGACTTCGAAGCGCAGAAAGCACAAGCTGCTGCAAAACGGAAGAAAGAAAAACAGATCGCGGACACCGAAGCGGAAATAGAGGACTTGGAACAACAGCAAACTGAACTCGAAGCACTTCTCAACGAACCGGCTAACCAGACACAAGAGAACTTTGCTAAATACGAACACATCAAACATGCCATCGAGCAAAAACTCTACGAATGGGAGATATTATCCGAGTAACCACCCGCTCCCTACGATAGATACACAATAGATACACGATAGATTAATATAACTTCACTATAAGATGAAAGAAGAAACGCTATACTACATCAAGTCCTTTCTGACTTATGGCAATCAAGAAGCCGCCAAGCAGATCGGCTACACCGCTGACCAAACGCAGTGGAGTAACTTCCGGATAATTATAATTCCTAACGGTCATCTCGGAAAAGATATCGTCTATCCGACAATGGAAGCGCCACAAGTCAACAGGCTCGGCAAAACGTATGTCATTCAGAATGACATCATATACGCAGTTTTCTTCTTCATCTCGCGGGCTGAGGAACTAATCGTCTCCGAACGGGACAAACACGGGCGCTTTGCCGCTGAGTATTCTATCTTAGGTCAACGAAATAACCTGCAAATTCCGCTCTTGGACGAATACGCACGATGTGTCATGAAATTGCTGGACCTGCCATTACCGCCTGAAAAGTACAATCATATCTACCTCACTCATGATATAGATACTATAGCATACTACCGTCACTTGCGCGGATTTATCGGAGGATGGCTTAAAGATGGTATGGACCCGGTATTAGATGCCTTGGAGGACATCAATCTTGATCCGGCTTATACGTTCCCGTGGCTGATTAAGCAAGACAAAAAAATTGCGGAAGCGCAGTCTGTCTATTTTGTAAAGCACACACAGGGCAAAGGCTATGATTATCCACAATATAAGTTGAATGGCAAGGACTGGAAAAATCTGAAAGCCCTACTGCTGAAGAACAAAGCCATACTCGGTTTGCATTCATCCTACTATGGAGAGATTGATAATCCGGACCATTATACACTTCATCGCAGCCATTATCTACGATGTGACATACAGCAGATGCAACGTCTGGCGGACTGCGGTATAACCGACGACTTCACGATGGGATTTGCGGACAAAGCAGGATTCCGCTTGCAAACAACACGCGCTGTGAGATGGATTAATCCGGTAACATATAGCCTGACACCACTCACACTCCATCCCTTAATCGTAATGGATTGCACACTTAGTAACGACAACTACATGCATCTCGACGAAGATGAAGCTTATTTCCTGTGCGAACAACTATTCAGCAAAGTAAAAATGCATAACGGAGACCTCTGTCTGCTTTGGCACAATCATATACTCAATAACAGCACTTATCACAAAGCGTTATATACCAAACTTCTTAAGATTATCCGTAACGTCTGATGGCTAAACGTCTGCTCATATTATCCGAACCGCTCACTCCCCCGTCCTATTCGCCGAGGCTCACATCACTTATTCGCTACTTGAGCGAAAGAGGATGGCAATGTACACTGGAGAGCGAACCGCTTCCAGCCCACCGGAGGGCAGACAGTATCTTCCGTTATCGTGAATACAATTTCACCAGACGGCTGTTGCGCACATACCATGCACAGGATTTCGATGCGGTTTTTTGCTCCACGTTCTACTATTTTCCCTTACTCACAGCCCGGAGTATAAGCAAGAAGTGGCATTTACCACTCATCATTGATGTGCGCGATATTGCAGAGCAGTGGGGACAAGTATCCTACTTCACGCAATCATTGCCGCACCTGTTCGGATTAGAAAAACTACTCAGCCGGCTTTACGTAGCGCGAAATATACGTATGCGTAATCGTGTCTTGAACAACGCAACAGCCGTGACAACAGTTTCTCCGTGGCACCGGCAGTTCTTGCAATCAATCACCTCCGCGCCTGTGTCGCTTATCTATAACGGATACGATGAATATGAACTGCAGCCAGAGGATGTAGCAACGGATTACTTCTGCATCGCATACATCGGTCGGATCATCTCACTCCGATTACGTCAACCTCAACTGCTATTCCAAGCGGTCAGTGAGTTACAAGCTTCGATGCCCGACTTACAATTAGCGTTTTACTCAGAACCCGAATTGACAGATGCTTTGCGCTCACTGGCGGAACAATACCATATACAGGACAGACTTCAATTACACCATTACGTTCCCCGTAGTGAGATTCAGAATATTATGGCACAGGCCTCTATCCTCGTAGCATTAGGCGCTCCGGCTTCAACACAACAACATGGTATTTTGGGCACCAAAGTCTTTGAAGCAATTGGCGTAGAAAAACCCTTTATGCTCATTCCGACGGACGAAGAGAACTTGGAACAGCTTATCCGGCAGACGGATATAGGAATCGCCTCATCCGATGTGGAGCAAATCAAAGATTTTATTACCAAGCAATATACGCAATGGAAGCAACAAGGCTATACACGCTGTACTATTACTGACAAGCAACGCTTCTCACGCGCCTACCAAGCAAAACAGTTTGAACAAATACTCCTGCGCTATGTCCGGTAAAATATTCATTATCATACCTGCATTCAATGTCGGACCATATATGGCTGACTGCTTATGTTCACTCACACGGCAGAGTTATACGCAGTGGCAGGCTGTTATCGTAGATGACGGCAGTACCGATGATACACCACGTATAATAAACGCTTTTGTTCAATCCGACCCGCGTTTCACACTTCTTACACATCATACCAACAAAGGACAATCAGCTGCACGTAATACAGCCTTGAACTACATTGGCACTCAGACCGGCGAATACGTGACTTTCCTTGATGCGGACGACTATATAGATTATGACTATTTACACACGCTTATTCAACATATTAACCACTACGATGTTGTACAAGTCGGATACAAACGTTTCACGGATGAAGGACTGATTATAAGTGCATGTGCACCTAAACATTTCTATCGCTTTACCTCTGCTTGTATGCGACTGTACAAAAAGGACTTTATCCGACAAGTGGGCTCCTTCCCTGAAAACATGATATACGAGGACGTGATTTTCTCCTTGCAGGTATGGGCACACAAACCGCAATATACCATCCTCCCTTATACCGGCTACAACTACCGTCTCAATCCTACATCTACGACGGCTGAACATAATCGCAAAGCACAACAGCATCTTTATCACGCAATAATGCATACCAAAGCATCGCTGTGGCTCAAAATTTATACAATCTTACGACTTAAATGGCATTTTACTTATGAATAAACGATTAGTCATTGCATTACTATGTTTGTTTTTGTGCTGGTCCGCTAAGGCAGAATTGGCGATTTACAACGACCTGCGTTACGACATTGACTGGATAGAAGGAACGGCTCAAGTTGCCGAGAACCAAACATTGGGATGGAATAAAAAACAGGATATACAAATAACGATACCTGCTACGATTACAGTAGGGCAACGCACCTACACTGTAACAGGTATAACCGAAAACGCATTTAAAGGATGTAAGTATCTGACCGGCATTGTTCTTCCGGACGGATTGGAATATCTCAGCCGTTCCGCTTTCGAAGGAACAGGTATTTGGCTCAATAAGGAGAACTGGAACGAAGGTGTGCTTTTTATTGACAGTTGCCTCGTTGCATCAGATAAGACGATTGCACCACGATATCTTGTTCCATCTTCTACCAGACTTGTTGCAGCCGGAGCCTTCCAAGGCAATAAGACCATTACCCGCGTAGAATTACCGTCCACCATTACACGGATAGACAACGATGTCTTTCGGGATTGTAAAAACCTGACCAAGGTCATTATCCCCCACTCTGTTCAATGGATAGGACAGGACGCATTCCTAAACACCGGTATATGGCTCAATGAAAAGAAATGGCGCAAAGGGGCTTTATATATCGACAGCTGCCTTATCGCAGTTAATGACAATGCCCCTGCTGCTTTCGTCTTTAAGGACAAAGTTCCCACGCGTTTACTGGCAGCCGGTGCTTTTCGAGGCGCGAAACAGTTACGTACAATCACCTTACCCGAACGCATAACAATTATTCCTGTAGCCTGTTTCTACCAATGCGAAGCGCTGCAGGAAGTGGTTATTCCGGCAGCCGTCAAACGAATTGAACGCTTGGCATTCTCCGATTGCACACACCTCAAAGCCATTCGGTTGCCTCAAGGACTCGAATCAATAGGAGCAGGAGCCTTTTCCAAATGTGGTAATATAAAAGAGGCACTATTACCGGGTTCAATCATCGGGATACCTACAGCCTGTTTCTTCTTATGCAAAGAACTTAAGAGCGTTACACTCCCCGCACATTTAGAGGTAATCAGTGACGGAGCATTTGCCGGATGCGCTAACTTGGAAGCTCCAATCTTGCCCGCAACGCTGAAACACATTGGAGAAAAAGCGTTTGCCGCATGTGGACGATTTAGGAAAGTGAATATCCCGGCTACCGTTACTACGATTAAGAAAGCTGCCTTTACCGACTGCTCGCACCTGTACGAGATTACGCTGCCGGAAGGACTATACGCCATTGACGATGAGACTTTTAACAACTGCCTGTCCTTAGAGCGAATTACACTCCCTAAAGCATTATATAGAATAGGGAAAAGGGCGTTCAACAATTGTCTTGAGTTGTACAATCTGCAAATCACAGACAATGTACATGTCATCGAGGAAGAGGCTTTTATGGATTGTAAAAAATTATATGAGATTGCACTACCTCCGTTATTGAAGGCTTTGGAAAGCGGCGCTTTTGCATCCTGCATCAATTTGACCAAATTAACGCTGAACGAGCAGTTAACCGCAATTGGCGACGGAGCTTTCTATCAATGCCGTCAACTTAAAGAGGTCTTTTTGCCGGATAGCGTATCTACAATCGGAGAAGACGCATTTATGGAATGTAAGAACTTGCGCGCCATTCGCATACCACAAGGACTGAAAACTATTGGCGCGAATGCTTTCCGGGACTGCGAAAGTTTACGGCAACCTGCCTTGCCGGCTGAAACAATTGTAGGTAAAAATGCCTTTAAAGGATGTAAGAAATAATTTGAACACTCTAAGTATAATCATATGTTTAAACGCCTACAGATAGTAGCTTTGTTACTGTGCACACTACCGGTTTTTGCTTCGCGCCAGGACACCACCAAACACAAGCTCCCTATGGATTTTCGTGTTTCATTCCGCGGTGGTGTGATGACGAATGATTTATTTGGTAACGACAAACTCAAGAAGTTCTGCCCATATGTTCACCCTACGCTCGGCGGCGAGTTGGCAGTGGCTTTTCATCCCGACTGGCAGGCATTACATATATGGAACGATGCTTCAGTAGGCGTGGCGTTGTCTGCTTACTACTTGGGGAATCCTGAGAAATTAGGTTATGCTATTGCGCCGTATGCTTTCTTGAATGTACCATTGGTTAAGGTGCCTCATTTTATATTAGGTCTTCGCCTCGGCTTTGGATTCGCGTTCCTCACTAAAACGTATTTCAATACGGTGCCCGAAGGGCACGCCTACAAGGATATGGGCTATATTGCAGCAGACGGAACGAACCTGCGTGCTAACGAGTGCATCGGCAGTGTATTCAACTTCCATTTCCCTGAAGCTATATACATGGAATTTCCTATTAAGAACGGTTGGGCGATTACCGCCGGAGGGGGGTGGTATCACTTCTCCAACGGCAGTACGATTCAACCGAATACCGGATATAATATCTTTGCAGGTGAATTAGGAGTGCGCTATATGCCGGACGACAAAGATATGCTTCCCACAAAGAACGAGGCGACCAAAACCGACTACCGCAAAAAGAAATGGGAAGTCGAATTAGCATGGTCGGGAGCTGCCAGACAAGTGTACTATCGCGACCAACAGACTTTTTTCGGTTTTACCCTTCAAGCGGCAGCTTACTGGCGCGCACATAACGTATTCCGTTTGGGTGGTGGTGTGGACGTATTCTACGACAACAGTTACATGCCGCGAGAAACGAAATTCGGTAAGACAAACGTAGCAGCAGCCCGTTCTAATGGAGCGGACTGTTGGCGCTTAGGAATCAGTCTGCAACCCGAGTTAGTGGTAGGTAAACTGACTTGCGGTTTCCATCTTGGTATGTATCTACTGGATAATGTCAAGTCTCTTGAACCCGGAACGGCAGACGACCAAGCCAAGTACTTAACAGAAGAACAACGCTCTGAATATGCAGCAACCGGGCGGGTTACGAAAGGGATTGTATATCCCTACGATTTGGGTAATGCAGGTCAAGGAGGCCATCCCGACGGATGGATTTATACACAATTGGTACTACGATATCACCTGCCCTACCATATCTTCATTCAGGGCAATATGAAATCGCATATAAGTAAAGTGGAATTCGTTTGTCTGGGAATAGGAGCTTATTTATGATTTAAGCAGATGGTCCTCCATCAGATAGACCTGCTCCAAAGGAATACCTTTCTCAACCAGCATCTTACGGTCCGGACGGAACAGGTCAAAGAACGCACGAACACTCTTACACAAGCGTTTCGCTTCACGATAGTTCTCATAAGCCATCATTCTATCTCCTTTGAGGAAGCAGCAGTGACCGTAGTTGATATAGTCTTGGGCATTGGCACGTCCTGAACGAAGCCGTTGCAACAACCATTCTTCCGCATCTTCCGTTCTGTCCCACATCAGGGCCATGGAGCCTGTTTCAAGATACAGTTGTTCTATTTCCGTGTTCCTTGACTCATCCTCTCCTACAATCTGGTCGAACACCCAGGTTTCGGGAAGCATCTCCACGATAGTACGGATATAATCTTCTTCCGTCTTTGGCATTAACTTACCAAGATGTTTCATAGCGTCTTCTACAGACCCTTTCTTGGCATCATCGCCCAACAGCGTCCATATTTCTTCCGGAACATCATCCGGCGTAATATGGTTACTGTCTATCATATCTTTTATGCTCTTGTTGACAGAGCGGATAAGCGCACACATAACCGTATAGGCACGCTCATCGTCGGCGTTCTCTATAAAGCGTTGCTGTAAATCCGGAAAGAAATCTATACGTACATCCCATTGGGCAAGCAGTAAGATAGAAGAAGCTAAAGCCTGCTCAGCCACCATCTGATTATCGGCAACGATGAGGTCCAGCAGTGTTGACATCGCGCTCTCGTCAAACATATCACGCAGATGAGTAGTCATCGCAGCCGTCGCTGCTAATGCTTCTGCAGCACGATTTGTATCATATGCCGCCTCAACAAGCCAATCCAAGTCCTCGTCTTGCAAATGCACACAGGATGAGAAGTAATTGATAATACTGGACACATTCCCGGGTTCAAATCCGTGCATATCCGGTGATTTACCCTGCTTAAGACACATATCGGCATACATCTCGTCTGCCAGACGATAGACCTCCGTCGTCAATTGGTTATGTATCGTATCGCGTTCGGGGTCATCCGCCACAAGATAATAGTCGAACAGTTGTTTGTAGTTATCCTCTAAGGAGTGAATACGGTCAACGTAAGGAGCAAAACCCAATTCATGCGCCCACTGACGCAAGACAACGAACGCATGATTAAGCATGCGTTCCGTCATAGCGTGTTCCATCATATTGCGTTGCTCGTCGAGGCTCATAACTTAGATCTCCTTAGCTATCAGATAATCATTTCGGGTCTGTGAGTTACGAATTATCAGTTCTCCCAAGAAACCGGCGAGGAAGAGCATACACCCCAAAACCATGGATAAGATGGACAGGTGGAAATAGGGATTGTCAGCAACTAACAGCGCGTGCTGACCATGATACAAAGCATAGAGTTTCATCGCTCCTACAATGATAATAGCAATGAAACCTATCATAAACATCAGACTTCCTATAAGACCGAAGAAGTGCATAGGTTGTTTGCCGAACTTGTTTAGGAACCATAGTGTCATCAAGTCCAAGTAGCCGTTAACGAAACGGTTGATACCGAACTTTGATACGCCAAACTCGCGTTTACGATGTTGTACCACTTTCTCTCCTATCTTGGTAAATCCGGCATTCTTAGCTAAGTACGGGATATAGCGGTGCATCTCAGAGAACACCTCGATATTCTTAACCACCTCATTGCGATAAGCCTTCAAACCACAGTTCATGTCGTGCAGGTGGATGCCGGTTACCTTACGGGCGGTAGCATTAAACAGTTTGGAAGGAATATTCTTCGTTAACTTATTATCAAAGCGTTTCTTCTTCCAACCGCTAACCAAGTCATAGCCCTCTTCTTTTATCATATGATAGAGAGCCGGTATCTCATCGGGAGAGTCTTGCAGGTCGGCGTCCATCGTAATCACCACATCACCTTGAGCAGCCTTAAAACCGCAATAAAGTGCAGCGGATTTGCCATAGTTGCGACGGAAGCAGATACCGTGGATAGCAGCATTACTGTCTTTGAACGACGATTGCTGTTTCTTGATATCTTCAATTACTTGCCACGAGTTATCCGTGGAACCATCATTGACGAAGATTATCTCATAAGAGAATGTATTCTCCTTCATTACGCGGGCTATCCACTCGTGTAATTTGGGAAGAGACTCCGCCTCATTAAAGAGAGGTACAATAACGGATATATCCATAATCAATTAGTTTTCTTTAGTTATAGTAACGTGTGGATATGCGAACTCAAATCCATGTTGCGGCAGTTCGTCATAGAAGCGTTGTTGCATATCGAAGAATACGTCCCAGTAATCAGTACTGCGTACCCAGGCACGAACAATAAAAGTGATGGCGCTATCGTCTAACGACTTGAGTGCTACAAAAGGAGCCGGGATTGCCTCCATACGATATCCCACAGTACTGAGTTGATACTTTGATATATTCAGCTCTTTGTAGAGTTTGTTCATATTGGTATCGGCTTGCAGCACCCGTTTGTCTTCGGCGAGCATAGTTGTGACTGTCTGTTTAAAGGTCTCGGTGTTTGCACCATACCCTACACTGACGAGCCACTCTACCCTGCGCAACGGACGACCCGAGTAGTTCTTAATAGTACCGTTCGACAAGGCACCGTTTGGTAAGATTACTACGCAGTTATCGGTCGTCAGTATTTTTGTGGATGTGATATTCACCTCAACGACAGAACCTGAATAGCCTTGAGCGTCAATGAAGTCGCCGGCTTTAAATGGCTTAAAGGCTAATAACATGATACCTCCCGCGAAGTTCTGTACGGTACCGGAAAGCGCCATACCGATAGCCATACCGCCGGCTGCTAATAGCGCCGCCAGCGAAGTCGTATCTACCCCTAATGTGCCAACGGTTATCACTATGAGTATCGTCATTAGTGATATACTGACAAAGGATGTAACGAACGAAGCAAGAGTCTTCTCTGTCCCACGCCGGTCAAATGCCCGTTTGAGAAGCTTCCTTATCCATTGAATAAGGTAATAGCCGACAACAAGAATAACTAATGCTGCCAATACCTTAAGACCGAACAGGATGACGCTATGCATCAATTCGTTCCAAAAAGCATCGGGGTCTTCCTTTATCTGTTGGATAATATCCTGCGTGACCTGTCGCACGGAGTCAGGCGGAAGCACCTTAGGTTTTATGGGAGGTGTCTGTAGGAGCATATTCTATTATTTAATACCGTCGCGTTTAAGCAATGCGTCAATCGTCGGTTCGCCGCCTCTGAAAGCACGGTAGAGATTCATCGGTTCGTCAGTACCGCCACGCTCCAGCACGTGTTTGCGGAATGCGTCTGCCGTTTTCTTATCAAAAATAGAGCCACGCAAGTCACGGGCTTGCTGGAATTGTGCGAAAGCATCCGCATCTAACAACTCTGACCACTTGTAGCTGTAATATCCTGCTGCATAGCCGCCGGAGAATATATGGGTAAATGCAGTCTCCATCTGAGTGCCATCAACATTAGGCATTACGCGTACACATTCCATAGCTTGGTTACCAAAATCGAGAACTGCCTGTTGGACGGTTTTTCCTTCCGGTACGACAAACGGTTCGTGTAAGGTATGCCATGCCATATCCAGATAACCGAACGACAACTGACGTACACAGCTATATGCAGCGTGATAGTTATTAGCCGCTTTGATGCATTCAATCAGGCTATCAGGCATAGCTTCGCCGGTCTCATAATGTTTGGCGAAAGTATTGAGGAACTCTTTTTCACCGAGGAAGTTCTCATTGAATTGAGAAGGTAATTCGACGAAATCGCGTGGTACGTTCGTTCCTGATTGAGAAGAATAGACACAACGGGTCAGCATACCATGCAGTCCATGACCGAACTCGTGCAGGAAAGTCTCAACCTCATCATAGGTAAGCAGAGCCGGTTTGTTCTCTGTGGCACGGGTCAGGTTCATTACGTTAACGATATGAGGACGATGATCTTTTCGACCTTCTTTGTATTGCGGTTGGAAATCGTTCATCCAGGCACCTCCGCGTTTTCCGTCACGGGGATGGAAGTCTGAGTAATAAACAGCCAAGTATTTGCCTTTCTCGTCAAACACCTCGTATGCCGAAACTTCCGGATTATAAACCTGAATATCTTTGTTCTCTACGAAAGTCAATCCGTAGAGACGTTTAGCCAAACCGAATACGCCTTGTTTTACGTTCTCCAACTCAAAGTACGGACGAAGGACATCATCGGAGATACTGTATTTAGCATCTTTGAGTTTGTTGGAGTAGAACGACCAGTCCCATGGTTGCAGTTCCCCTTCAAAACCGAGAGAGTGTGCGTAGTCTTGGAGTTCTTGCACCTCTTTGCGGGCAGCGGGCATATAGGCATCGCGCAGTTGATTGAGGAAGTTCATAACATTCTCTTCCGTCTCAGCGCAAGTCTTATGGAGAGATTTCTCGGCATAGTCTGTTTTTCCGAAGAGTTTAGCCAAAGCCAAACGGGTATTGGCTATGTCTATGATATTTTGCGTATTGTCGAACTCGCCACCGATACAACGTGTGTTGTACGCCATATATATTTCTTGACGCAGTGCACGGTTCTCACAGTCTTTCATCACAGGAATATAGGTGGTAGGTTTGAGGTCCAAGAGCCAGCCTTTCTTACCTTTAGCCTCTGCTTTTGCCTTAAGCATGCCCTTGGTGTCCTCATTCAGTCCGGCTAATTGGCTTTCGTCTGTTATGAGTTTGGTCCATGCGTTCGTTGCTTTGAGCACGTTTTGTCCATAACTCAAAGTGAGCATAGACAGACGAGCTGTCAGTTCACGGTACTGCTCTTTGGCGGCTTCGTCCAAGTTTGCGCCGTTATTGGCAAACGACTCGTAGGTATCCTCGAGCAGTTTGCGTTGGTAGTCTTTCAGACGCAACGATTCGCGTTGGTCATATACGGTTTTAATGCGTTGGAAAAGGCTGTCGTTCAGAATAATTGAGGTACTGTAGTCAGACATCATCGGTGATAGTTGCACCTCTAAGGCTTGCAGGGAGTCATTCGTCTCCGAGTGCGTTAGGTTATAGAAGCAACCGGATACAACAGAAAGCGTATGTCCGGCTTTCTCTAAAGCTTCGATGGTATTCTCAAAAGTAGGCGCTTCCTCGTTGCGGACGATAGCGTTGATGTCAGCCCGTGCTTGACGCAGTGCCTCTTCAAATGCCGGCATATAGTGCTCGGCGTGGATTTCGTTAAAAGGATACGTTCCGTGAGGAGTCGTCCAGTTGGCATAATCCAAGAGCGGATTATCGTTATGTTCTACAGGCGCTTTGGTTGTACAAGCAGCCATCGTAACTGCGGCTAATGCCATAATTGCAATTTTTTTCATTCTATAGTTGATTTGATTATTTATTCTTACCTCTCAGCAGGTTAATGTCTCCAGACAGTTGGTAAACGCCTAAATAGGCATCATCGGAGTTAAGTTTTCCTTTCTCGTAGGCTTGTCGTGAGTGATAACCTGCATCTTTGGCGGCGTCGGTTCCGATAGCTCGAATCACGTAGTAATACGCCCCTTCGGCAGCAGGTCGGGCACCTATCATTCCGTCCCACCCCTTGGAGGGGTCGGTGGACTCATAGACCAGTTTACCCCAACGGTTATATACCCATATATGGTATTCGCGCAGCGAACGGTAGAGCACTCTGAACTCATCGTTCATACCGTCTCCGTTAGGAGTAAAGACATTAGGCACCAATAACTGGGACTCTTGGATAGATATCTTTATTTCCGTAGAGTCTTTATCGCAGTCGCCGTCATCGTCGTGACACGGGCATTTATCGTTAGCTACAGAGTGAGTAACGGTATATCCTCCAGGGGACATAAAGGTATATCGTACCGTTTCGTCCGCACGTACCGCCAATACATCGTTGCCTCGGGTAATGCGCCATGAGTAAAACAGCACCGCCGGTGAAGGATGTGCCTCGAAGTACACTTCCATCGGAGCGGAGCGTGATTCCAACACATGGGCATCAGTTGGGCGGTCCACTTCATTGGATTTGTCGGTAGCGTTACCACGGATAGTGACAGTAGAAGTAGGATGGGACTTGACCGCAATAGGCATAATGAAATCCGATATGACGGAGTCCTGCTCCAGTCCTAATCCGTCCCGCCATACGCTATCGTATTGCACAACGAAGTCCGTAGATTGGTAGAAAGCCGGTATCCTGATGCGGTTATTAACCATTGTTCCTGAATAGGTCACCGTAGAGTCTTGCCAGTTCTCCTCGCCCCACCCTATGTCGGTGTACGTCACTTTGACGTGGCGGTTCAGCGTCTTGGCGACACCCGATGAGGTGATATAAGTGAGAGCGGGAGTTAATGCGACAATGGTCTCCCTGCAACGCGGTGTAATGGTGACCTGCAAGGGTTCCTGCTTAAGGTAGTTCTTATAGGAGAGTACGGTGAAGTAGTCTTTGCTCCCTCCATTCAGCACATAGTAGGTGCCGTCGTCGGGGAAGAGCACTTCCTGACCCGAGCTATAGAGGTTATTAGACGGCACGGTATAGACATCTGCCGGACCGTTGACCAAGTGTACGGCAATCTCGTCCTTAAAGAGCAAGATTGTCTCCGGACCGTCGTGTATCTCTACGGCTGGCCACTTGCGGGGATTAGGTGTCTCTACCGGCAACGCCCAAACGGACAGCGCCATACACAAAGCCACTATGATACTAATACCTCTCACCCGATAACCTATAACCTTTGAACTTTCACCCTTTAACCTTTATTCACTTGAAAACGGGTATTACCGTTCTCGATAAAGTCCACTATCTGTTTAGCGGCAGCGATGCCGGCGTTGATATTGGCTTCGGCAGTCTGTGCCCCCATTTTCTTAGGAGTAGCGAAATATCGTCCGTCGAACAGTGTCTTGAACTTAGCATCAGCCACAGGCATGATATCCGTTACGTAGCGCAGGTCGGGACGTTCTTGCATAAGGGTGATCAGTCCTTCCTCGTCAATCACTTCCTTGCGTGCCGTATTAACGAGCAGACCGCCTTTAGGCAGCAGGTTCACCAAATCGTGGTTTATACTGTTCTTCGTTTCGGGCGTAGCCGGGATATGCAGGCTGACTACATCACAAGTCTTATATAGTTCCTCTGCGCTATGCAAAGGAGTTACGTTAGCTGCAGTCATCGCCTCGTCGGGGCAGTAAGCATCGTAAGCATAAACATCCATTCCGAAGCCTTGCGCGATACGGGCGACGTTGCGTCCTACATTACCGAAAGCATGAATACCGAGTTTTTTACCTTTGAGTTCCGTACCGGAGGTGCCGTTGTAGAAGTTACGTACAGCGTACACCATCAGTCCGAGTGCCAGTTCAGCCACAGCGTTACTGTTCTGTCCCGGTGTATTCATAGCTACTACGTGATGGGCAGTAGCGGCTTCGAGGTCGATATTATCGTATCCGGCACCGGCACGAACGACAATCTTCAGCTGTTTGGCAGCATCCAAGACAGCCGCGTCCACAATATCGGAGCGGATGATAAGGGCGTCAGCATCGGCTACGGCGTCCAATAACTGCTGTTTATCTGTATATTTCTCAAGGAGTGCCAACTCATAGCCTGCTCCTTTGAGTACTTCGCGAATACCGTCCACGGCTACTTTCGCGAAAGGTTTCTCTGTTGCTACTAATACTTTCATAATTTAATTGATTAAGGATCGTTCACTTCGTTCACTAAAGGAATAAAGAGTAAAGACTTAAATGATTCTGATCTGAATTGCTTATACGCAGTCGATAGTGTTTTGTCTTTATTCTTTTAGCGAAGCGGTCTTTATTCTTTTAGCCCATAGGGCGGTCTATTAATGCATCGCTTCGTATTCTTTGATGCAATCAACGAGTGCCTGTACTCCCTCAAGGTCCATTGCGTTGTAGCATGAAGCGCGGAAGCCTCCGACGAGACGGTGTCCCTTGATGCCGACCATGCCTTTTTCTGTAGCGAACTTGAAGAAGTCGTCTTGCAGTTCGGCGTATTCGGGTTTGAGCACGAAGCAGATATTCATGCGGCTGCGGTCCTCTTTCTTAAGAATAGTCGGAGTGAAGAGTTTGGAGTTATCCAAGCAGTTATAGAGCAGTTCTGCTTTCGCTTTGTTGCGTTGTTCAATCCACTTAACGCCGCCGTTTGCTTTGAGCCAGCGGAGTGTGAGTACTGCGGTATAGACGGGCAGTACGGGAGGAGTATTGAACATAGATCCGCCATCGATATGTGTTTGGTAGTTGAGCATTGTAGGGATGTAGCGGCTTACATGTCCGAGGCATTCCTCTTTGACAATAACGAAGGTTACACCGGCAGGAGCAAGATTCTTTTGTGCACCGCCGTAGATGATGTCGTATTGGCTAACGTCAATCGGTCGGCTGAGGATATCAGAAGACATATCTGCCACCAGGCGGACATTTCCTTTCTTTTTATAGATCTCGGCTAACTTCTCGTCGTTTATCTCCGTACCAAAAATGGTATTATTGGTAGTAATATGGAAGTAGTCAGCATCTTGCGGAATCTCGTAGTCAGTAGGGATATCGGTTGTGCTGGCTGCCACTTCGACTGCCTCACCGAATCCTTTGGCTTCTTTGAGTGCTTTCTTTGACCATACACCGGTATTGAGGTAAGCGGCTTTTTTCTCCAGGAGGTTAAAAGGCACCATGCAGAATTGCATACTGGCACCGCCACCGAGGAAGAGAACACGATAACCTTCAGGAACGCCTAACAGTTCTTTCATCAGGGCTTCGGCTTCGTCCATTACGGGTTGGAAGTATTTGGCGCGGTGTGAAATCTCCAGGATAGAGAGTCCTTCGCCCTGGAAGTCGATAACGGCCTCTGCTGTTTGTTTGATTACTTCTTGCGGCAGGATACTTGGTCCTGCATTGAAATTATACTTTTTCATATGGTATTAATGTTGATAAATTACGTGTGACCAGCGCCAGTTGGAGCGTGTGTTTCCGGTTGCGTGCTGTAGAATATTGAAGGCACCTTTTCTTCCGCTCAGATAGAGCGCATAAGCGATTGCTGCTTCGTCGTCGGTTTGCTCATTGGCAGCCGTTGTTTTAGGCAGCAAGTCAGCGGGCACTTCTTTTCCGGCCTTTCGCATACGTTCTGCAAGGTCTTGGTTGAATTGTTCTTTAGCTTGTCCTGATTTATACTCACGATATTGTTTCTCGTGCATAGCGAACTCGAACAGCTCTTCGTCGTCTTGTCCGCGGTCCCATCCGTTCTCTTCCATCTCTTTGATGAATCTCGGCAGTTCGTTCGGATATAGTGCTTGCGGGTCGCCGGTGTAGAACTCAAAGCCTTTCTGTTCGGCGAGTTTGATTATCTCCGGTGCCAGTTCGCCCGGCAGTTTACCGGACTTACCGAGAATCATTCCCCACATAGCCGGGTCCATGCGTGTGAATGGAGCCTCGTCCATGGATTTGGAATAGAGGTTAAAGAGCGCAGCGTTCTTGACATATTGGCTGAACGGAGTCACAAGACAAGGAGTACCGAGCATAGGCCAAATACGTTGTACTTCGTCGAAGAGCTCTACCAGCAGTTCGTCTTCGGTCAGTTCTTTTTCGCCTTTCTTACGCAGGTTGGCATTGATTGCGGCATGCATACCTTTGAGGTCAGCCATAAGCGAGCCCATCATACCTCCAGGCAGTCCGCAACCTACGAGCAGAGAGGTCATCAGGCTGTTCTTGGGGTCAATCCAGTAGCCGAGGAAATCGTCGATGAAGGATTGTGTGAGGCTGCGTGCCTCCATATAGGCTTTCATATTGATATCCTTAACGAGGAATCCTGCATCTTTGAACATTGCCTGAATGGTGATTACGTCGGGATGCACTTTACCCCAACTGAGCGGTTCAATAGCCACATCAAAGACATCACCACCGGCTTTAGCCACTTCGAGCATGGAAGCGACGGAGAAGCCCGGTCCTGTATGACCGTGGTATTGGATAATGATGTCGGGGTGTTTAGCTTTGATAGCGGCAACTATTTTGCCGAGGCTGACGGGGCGTCCTATACCTGCCATATCCTTGAGGCATATCTCTTGTGCGCCGCCGGCGATGAGTTGTTCAGCGAGGTTGACGTAATATTCGACGGTATGCACTTTGGAGTGCGTGATACACATGGTAGCCTGTGCGGTCATTCCTGCGGCTTTCGCCCATTTGATAGAAGGAATGATATTGCGCGGGTCGTTCAGTCCGCAGAAGATACGGGTTATATCCGCTCCCTGCGCATGCTTGACTTTGTACATGAGTTGGCGTACATCGGCGGGAACGGGGTTCATACGCAGTGCGTTGAGTCCACGGTCGAGCATGTGTGTTTTTATGCCGGCTTCGTTGAATGGTTTGGTGAACGTACGGACGGCGAGGTTGGGGTTTTCACCATAGAGGAGGTTAACTTGCTCGGAAGCGCCGCCGTTTGTTTCTACTCGGTCAAAACAGCCCATGTCGATGATGACGGGGGCTATTTTCGCCAATTGATCTTTTCTTGGAACATACTTACCGCTTGACTGCCACATGTCGCGATAGACAAGCGA